>ERZ827186.2348-NODE-2348-length-12927-cov-3.079475_pt1 | contig 12927 bp, 6 predicted proteins | sample MGYA00519918_ERZ827186 | MGnify/ENA primary metagenome ERZ827186 (study PRJEB31778, sample SAMEA3449275) | human gut metagenome | biome: human gut; feature: human-associated habitat; material: faeces | place: United Kingdom | collected 2010/2012 ... | reverse complement strand
GGCTTGATTCTATGCCGGGATCGATCGATGTTAAAGCGGATGACGGAACGAATCTTCTGACAATATCCGTATCGGGAAATGATCCGCAGATGGCATATAAGACATTAAAATCAGTCATAAAGAATTATCCGAAAGTTGCGGAATTCGTACTTGGAGAGACCAAGCTTACGATTCTGGATGAGACCGGTATCCCGACAGATACCAAACGTGTGGAGGTTATACGTGGATCTTACAAGCGTGGAGCTTTAAAAGGTGCGATCATAGATTGTGTGATTCTTCTGCTGTATGTGCTTTCCAGAAGGACTGTGAAGTCAAGAAAGGATCTGAAGAAGAATATCAATCTGCAGGATCTGGGAAGTATCCCGTATGTCCGCACGAAAAAGCGTAAAAAAGAGACATTTTATAATTCAGTGAGCCTGTTAAATGAAAGAATCTCCATGAGTTATCTGGAAGCGATAAGAAAGCTTCGTATCCGTATTATGAAAGATGTGGAGAAAAAGGAATACCAGACCCTGCTTGTTACGAGTTCGATCCCGGGAGAAGGTAAGACGACACTTTCGGCGAATCTGGCAATTTCCATTGCACAGCAGGGAAAGAAAGTACTGCTGGTCGACTGTGATCTTAGAAATCCTTCGATTGCAGGAGTGATGAACGAGCAGGAACCACATCCGGGACTTGGCTCGGTTCTTAAGAAAGAAGTGCCGTTATCTGAAGCAATTACCAATGTAAAGCTTCCGAAGGAAAGAACGAATGAGAACGGAAGCCTTCATGTCATTTTCGGCGGCGCACCGGATGGAGAGAATTCGCTGTTGATAGGAAGCGAACATATGAGAGCACTGATCAAAGCTCTGAAGTCAAAATATGACATTATCATCCTGGATACTGCGCCATCCGAACTTCTGGCAGATGCACCGCTTTTGGGCAAATATGTAGATGCGGCCCTTTATGTGATCCGCTATGATTATACGAAGCTTCGCGAGATCAGAGAAGGCGTAGAAAGCCTTGCATTAAGTGGAATCGATATGCTGGGATATGTGTTCAATGGTGATAATTCATCCGGCGGACAAGGATACGGCTATGGATACAGACGTTACGGCAATTACGGCAGTTATGGAAGCCACTACGGAAGTTATGGTAAATACGGAGCTTACGGTCACTATGGCAAGATGGAAAAAGGTTCGACGGACAAGTTTGGCCGTGTGATCAAGGACTAGGGGGACACAGACAGATGAAGTTTTTTCGAAAACACAAAAAACGTAAGATTGCAGGAATTATAATATTATTGATCGTATTGCTGATTGGCGGTATCTACGGGTCGATCTGGTGGAAATTCTACGGGGACTCTGTAGGGGTTGTGTCGGCAGACAAAGTAGATCCGAATGCAAAGAAGGTTAAGATCGCCAAAGAAAAGAGAAAAGACAAGGATGTATATAATGTCCTTCTGGTAGGTACGGATTCCAGAGATCCGGATGCGGACCGGGGACGTTCTGATAGTATGATGATGGTATCCTTTAACAAAAAAGAAGGAAAATCAACAGCAATCTCATTCCTGAGAGACTCGCTGGTTGATATTGACGGACATGGAAAGAGCCGTCTGGGCCATACTTATGCATACGGCGGAGTGGGACTTACGATCAACACGATCAATAAGACATATGATCTTGATATTCAGAATTATATTACGATCAGCTTTGATGATCTGGTAAATGTAATCGATGAGATTGGCGGTGTGACCGTATTCATCAGTGAAGAAGAGGCTGCTTATTACAGAGAGAATGGTATGCCGGATATTCAGGCCGGAGATGTGACACTGACCGGATCCCAGGCACTTGCGCATGCGAGAAACCGTACACTGGGCAATGATTTTGAAAGAACAAGACGTCAGAGAAGTGTAATGTATGGAATCTACCGTAAGATTATGGAGAAGAAGGATCCAAGCGCGTTACTGCCTCTGATCAATTACGCTGTAAATCATGTAAGGACGAATATGAGTGTATCGGAGATGTACTCTATGGCAAAAGATGTTCTGTCGGTAGACGATCTGAAGATGCAGCAGACATGCATTCCACAGGACGGAACGTATACAGATATCACTTATGAGGGTATGCAGGTACTGAAGGTTGATTTTGATGCGAATAAAAAGAAGATCGAGCAGTTGTTATATTAAAGTGATTTACAAAAGATGAATATAAGGGGACAGTAAACGGGCGAGTATAATGAAACAGAGCAAGAAAGTTGTGGCCAGGATTATAATATTGATCTTGGCCTTATTTACAGTAATACCGGGAACGGTAAGCCAGAAAGTATATGCGGAACCTGGTGGCAGCGAGAGCAGTCAGGCGGCAGACGCATCAAAAGATGATTCCAATAAGAAGGAAGAGAAAAAAGAAGAAGACATGACGCCGGAAGAGCGGGAAAAGAAGGCAGAAGAAGATGCCTATAAGATGGAGATCCAGTCGAACGGTTGGAAGAACTGGCCAAAAGGACCGGGCACATACGGTGAAGCTGCAATCGTGATGGATGCGGGAACAGGAAGCATCTTATATGCGAAAAATATTGATGAACATGAGTATCCGGCAAGTATCACAAAAGTCCTGACCAGTCTTATTGCTTTAAAATACGGCAATCTGTCAGATAAGGTAACATTTTCCAATGACTGCATATCTTTTATGCAGCCGGGAGATTCTTCGGTTGGATTAAAAGAAGGTAATGTGATCTCGCTGGAACAGGCATTATATGCGACGCTGCTTGCCTCAGCGAATGAAGCAGCTTATGCGGTGGCGGAAAATGTCGGGAAAAATGCCGGACATGATTACAACTGGTTCATCCAGCAGATGAACGAAGAATGTAAAAGCCTTGGCGGCAATAATTCCAATTTCGTCAATGCGAACGGGCTTCATGATGACAATCATTATACATGTGCGCGCGATATGGCTTTGATCGGCAGAGAGATCTGGCGCTATTCGGAATTCCTGAAGATCTGCCAGGAGCAGAGTTATAAGATCCCGGCATCCGATACGACGGAAGAACATGTATTTCCACAGCATCATAAGATGCTGATCAAAGAAAATAAAAATTATTACCAGTATGTGGTTGCAGGAAAGACAGGATATACATCGAATGCATTATCTACGCTGATCACATTGGCCGATAATGGCAATATGAAACTGGTATGTGTCGTACTTCGGACACACGGTGTGAATATATATCCGGATACGAAGAATCTGTTCGAATATGCATTTAACAATTTCCAGAAGATCCAGGTGGCAGATGAGAAGAAACCGGATGAAGTAGATAAATTTATATCGGCTGCGGATAGCCAGAGTGCTGTATCGGCACAGTCAGATGGAAGTGAGGATACAGAATCCGTGCAGACAGGCGGAAATGAATATCAGCCGCTGGAGGACGGATATGTGATCCTGCCGAAGGATGTATCATACAAAGATATAGATTATGAAATTACGGATGTAGATGAAGATACCGGAGAGGGAACGATCCGGTATATATATGACGGCCATCAGGTTGGAAGTGCAACGGCAGAATTTACGGATAAGTATTTACAGAAAGTAAGCACCGGGAAAGAACGTGTGGACAGTAAGCAGAAGGATGTGGATAATTCCGGTGATTCGAAGAAAAACGGTGGAAAATCAAGTGCAAAGAGTATCTGGAAGAATTTTCTGCAAAAAGTAAAAGCAGTATGGGATTTCGGACAGAAAAAATTTGCTGGAAAATCAAGTACAGAAAAATATATGATCGCCGGAGGATGCGTAGCACTGGTGATTCTGATTTTCAGTCTGATCGTGCTGCTTATACGCCGTAGAAGATAAAAAATAGAAAATATATGAAAAATACGGAGAAAAACCGATTAAAAAAGGTAAAAACCCTTGACGGATTTTAGGATTACTGCATATAATAAGGAATGTGAAAAACGCTGACGAAGACAGTAGGATATAACAGAACGCAATAGCGAGCCGGGGATGGTGGAAGTCCGGTACAAGTAAGATATATCTGAATATCACTTCTGAGTTGCAGATTTTGAACGGTTTCAGGGTGTGAACAAAAGCCTGACTGCCAAGTAAAAACTGACGGCATTCCTCCGTTACAGGGAAGACATATGATGGTATGTTAGGTGGTTTATAAACGTAAGTACAGCTTTCGTCCTATACAGGGCGGAAGCTTTTTTAATTCTATGTTTTAATTTTATGGAGGTAAATATGTATAAGAAAGTTTCTACGGATCTTAATTTTGTAGACAGAGAAAAACAGACAGAGAAATTCTGGGAAGACAATGACATCTTCAGAAAAAGTATGCGTGACCGTGAAGGCAACGAGATCTATATGTTCTACGATGGCCCTCCGACAGCCAACGGAAAACCGCATATCGGACACGTTCTGACACGTGTTATCAAGGATATGATTCCAAGATACCGTACAATGAAAGGATACGAAGTTCCAAGAAAGGCCGGATGGGATACACACGGACTTCCTGTAGAGCTCGAAGTTGAGAAGCTTCTCGGACTGGACGGAAAAGACCAGATCGAAAAATACGGTATCGAACCATTTATCAAGAAATGTAAAGAAAGCGTATGGAAATACAAAGGTATGTGGGAGGATTTCTCTAATACCGTAGGTTTCTGGGCTGACATGGATGACCCATATGTAACATACGATAACAACTTCATCGAGTCTGAGTGGTGGGCACTCAAGAGAATCTGGGACAAGAAGCTCCTGTATAAAGGATTCAAGATCGTGCCTTACTGCCCTCGCTGTGGAACTCCGCTTTCTGCACAGGAAGTAGCACAGGGCTATAAAGATGTAAAAGAACGTTCTGCGATCGTTCGTTTCAAAGTAGTAGGAGAGGATGCATATTTCCTCGCATGGACAACTACACCATGGACACTTCCATCCAACATCGCACTCTGCGTAAACCCGGAAGAAGACTATGCGAAAGTAAAAGCTGCTGACGGATATACTTACTACATGGCAGTAGCTCTTCTTGATACAGTACTTGGAAAACTTGCAGAAGAAGGACAGAAAGCATACGAGATTCTTGAGACATACAAAGGTAAAGATCTCGAATACAAAGAATATGAGCCATTATACCAGTGTGCTTATGACTGCGCTTCTAAGCAGAACAAGAAAGCATTCTTCGTTACATGCGATACTTATGTAACACTGACAGATGGTACCGGTGTTGTTCATATCGCGCCTGCATTTGGTGAAGACGATGCCAAGGTTGGACGTAAGTATGACATGCCATTCGTACAGTTAGTAGACGAAAAAGGTAACATGGGAGAGACGACTCCATTTGCCGGATTATTCGTTAAGAAGGCTGACCCGGAAGTATTAAAAGACCTCGACGGACGTGGACTTCTCTACGATGCACCGAAGTTCGAGCACAGCTATCCACACTGCTGGAGATGTGATACACCACTTATCTACTACGCTCGTGAATCATGGTTCATCAAGATGACAGAAGTAAAAGATGACCTGATCGCTAATAACAACACAATCAACTGGATCCCGGAAAGTATCGGTAAAGGACGTTTCGGCGACTGGCTTGAGAATGTTCAGGACTGGGGTATCAGCCGTAACCGTTACTGGGGAACTCCACTGAACATCTGGCAGTGTGAATGCGGACATATGCATTCCATCGGAAGCCGTCAGGAGTTATTCGAGATGAGCGGTGATGAGAAAGCCAAGACAGTAGAGCTTCACCGCCCATACATCGATGAGATCACACTGAAGTGTCCGGAGTGCGGTGGAGAAATGCATCGTGTACCGGAGGTTATTGACTGCTGGTTCGACTCAGGAGCAATGCCTTTCGCACAGCATCATTATCCATTTGAAAACAAAGAATTATTTGAGCAGCAGTTCCCTGCAAACTTTATCTCCGAGGCAGTAGACCAGACCCGTGGATGGTTCTACTCACTCCTTGCAGAATCCACACTGCTCTTCAACAAAGCACCATACAAGAACGTAATCGTTCTGGGACATGTCCAGGATGAGAACGGACAGAAGATGAGTAAGTCCAAAGGAAATGCAGTTGATCCATTCGATGCACTGAACAAATACGGCGCAGATGCCATCAGATGGTACTTCTACATCAACAGTGCTCCATGGCTTCCGAACCGTTTCCATGGCAAGGCAGTTGTGGAAGGACAGCGTAAATTCATGAGTACACTGTGGAATACTTACGCATTCTTCGTATTATATGCAGACATCGACAACTTCGACCCGACCAAATATGAACTGAACTATGACCAGCTTCCTGTAATGGACAAATGGCTGCTCAGCAGATTAAACACAACTGTTCAGGCTGTAGACAATGATCTGGCAAACTACAAGATCCCGGAAGCAGCAAGAGCACTCCAGGAATTTGTAGATGAAATGAGTAACTGGTATGTAAGAAGAAGCCGTGAACGTTTCTGGGCAAAGGGAATGGAGCAGGATAAGATCAATGCTTACATGACTCTGTACCATGCACTGGTAACCATTGCCAAGACAGCAGCTCCGATGATCCCGTTCATGACAGAAGACATCTATCAGAACCTGGTAAGAAGCGTGGATAAAGATGCTCCGGAGAGTATCCATCTCTGCGACTTCCCAACTGTAAACGAAGCATGGATCGACAAAGATCTGGAAGCAGACATGAAAGAGCTTCTGGAGATCGTAGTTCTGGGACGTGCCTGCAGAAATACAGCAAACATCAAGAACCGTCAGCCGATCGGAACCATGTATGTAAAAGCTGAGAAGAAAATGAGTGAATTCTACACTGACATCATCGCAGACGAACTGAATGTCAAAGAAGTAAAATTCGCAGATGATGTAGAATCCTTTATCTCCTACAGCTTCAAACCGCAGCTTCGTACAGTAGGACCGAAATACGGTAAACTCCTTGGAGGAATCAGACAGGCTCTCACAGACATCAATGGAACAGCAGCAATGAACGAGTTGAGAAGCAACGGTGTCCTGAAACTGGATATCAACGGAAACGATGTAGAGCTTACAGAAGAAGACCTTCTTATTGAAACAGCACAGACAGAGGGTTATGTATCTGAATCTGACGGTGAAACATCCGTAGTCCTGGATACAAACCTGACACCTGAACTGATCGAAGAAGGATTTGTACGTGAGATCATCAGCAAGATCCAGACCATGAGAAAAGAAGCTGGCTTCGAAGTTATGGACAAGATCGTAGTATACGCTCACGGAAACGACAAGATCCAGGATGTCATGAAAGCACACGAAGATGAGATCAAGTCAGAAGTACTTGCAGACGAAATGGTACTTGGCGAGACCGATGGTTATGTGAAAGAGTGGAACATCAACAAAGAAGCAGTAACTATGGGTGTTAAGAAACTGTAATTGACAACATTCGGTCAATTACTGATAAGGTAATGATAAGTTACAGGTATTTCACAGGAAATATACTACTTTCGCAATGCACGATAAAAAAATGTTATAAATTTCGGCAATTATACACATGACAGACTGTCGAAAAAAGAGTATCATTATCTTTGACAGTCTGATTTCAGAGAGGAAATTGGAGGCAGAGATTCTTTGCCCCCAATTTCTCTGATATGAGAAAACAGAAGAGTTGACGGAATGAAGAGGTTCACCGGCAATATCCGCAGGGTGTATTGCTGAGAATAAAGTGAACAGTGAAACCATTACGGGAGGTATGAAATGACAAACGAAATGTTCAAGAAAGAGGCATTCAAGAAAAGCGTAAAAGACAACGTAAAATTCCTCTATCGAAAAACAATTGAAGAAGCTACACAGGAGCAGATTTTCCAGGCAGTAAGCTACACAGTTAAGGATGTTATCATTGATAACTGGCTTGCAACACAGAAAGCTTATGACGAACAGGATCCGAAGATCGTATACTATATGTCCATGGAATTCCTGATGGGACGTGCTCTCGGAAACAACCTGATCAACCTTTGCGCTTACGGTGAAGTAAAAGAAGCTCTCGAAGAACTGGGATTTGACCTTAACTGTATCGAAGATCAGGAACCGGATCCGGCACTTGGAAACGGTGGTCTGGGAAGACTGGCTGCATGCTTCCTTGATTCTCTCGCAACTTTAAATTACGCAGCATATGGCTGCGGAATCCGTTACCACTACGGAATGTTCAAACAGAAAATCCAGAACGGTTATCAGATCGAGGTACCGGATAACTGGTTAAAGAACGGCTACCCATTCGAACTGCGTCGTCCGGAATATGCCAAGGAAGTACACTTCGGCGGATATGTAAGAGTAGAGTACGATCCTGAAAAGGGCGGAAGCAAATTTATCCATGAAGGATATCAGGCAGTAAAAGCCATTCCTTATGATATGCCGATCACAGGATATGACAATGATGTAGTAAACACACTTCGTATCTGGGATGCAGAGCCGATCGTAGACTTCGAGCTTGATTCCTTTGACAAGGGTGATTACAAGAAAGCTGTAGAGCAGGAGAACCTTGCCCGCAATATCGTAGAAGTTCTTTACCCGAACGACAACCACTATGCAGGTAAAGAGCTGAGACTGAAACAGCAGTACTTCTTTGTATCTGCAAGCCTCCAGGCAGCAATTGCCAAATATAAAAAGAATCGTACGGTTACTGAGAAATCCTTAGAGCAGGAACGCCAGAACTTAGAGCGTGTTACCGACATTCTGGCTGAGCTTGAAAAACAGGTCGGTCCGTTAGAAAAACAAAGTGCGAAGGCAAAGGAATATTTAAAACTTCGTGATGAAGAAAAAGATATTGATATTCATCTTTTCCTTTATGATTATGAACGACTGAAAAAAGAGCAGGAGGAAAATGAGCGCCAGTACAAAATCGTTTCCGGAGATTTAGAGGATACGAGAAAGATATACGAAAAGATTAAGGAAAAGAATGGAAAGCTTCAGGATCAGACGCAGGCAGTTACAGAAAGTCTTGAGACAAAGGAATCAGAAAAAGAAGAGCTTCGCCGGAAAAAAGAGACGAAAGATAATGAGATTCTTTTACTTTCTCATAAAGTAGAATCGAACACTCTTTTAATTACACATTATGAAGAGTTAGAAAAACAGAGTGATGAAGAAAAAGACACAAAAACAGCGGAAATCGAGGTATTAAAAAAAGAAACTGTTCAAAAAAAACAGGAAATCAGTGACGGACAAAAGAAGTTAGAAGAGTTAGAAGAGTCCATTCTTACAAGAAGAAAAGAACAGGAATCTTGCGAGAAGAAGATTTCCGGGGAGAATGACCGTCTCTTTTCGATTATGAACACCAGTTCTGACACAAAGGAAAAACTGAGCCGTTATGCGGCAATGGAAGAACAGTTAGAGATTCGTAATGCTGAATATAACAGTCGCTATATTTCTTTTAACTCCGAATTAAAGGAATATAACGAAACAGCGGAAGAACTGCTCAAACAGCAGGATGCAGCAAAAGAGGCCTTTGAAAAGCAGGAAAATCTGTATCAGGAACTTGAGAAAAGGGAAAAACATCTTCAGGAAAAAGAACAGAAATATCAGGACGAGATGGGGAACTTAAATCAAGAATACCTTCGTACGAAGTCCCGCTATGAGACATTGATGAATATTACGGAGCGGTATGATGGGTATAATCAGTCTATCCGCCGTATCATGGAGCAAAAGAATGCCAATCCGGGCATCATCGGTGTAGTAGCGGATATTTTAGCACTTCCGGAAAAGTACGAGACCGCCATTGAAATTGCGCTTGGTGGTGCGTTACAGAACATTGTTACTGAGGATAATGAGACTGCTAAAAAGATGATTAACTTTTTAAAGAAGAATCGTTTTGGCCGGGCAACCTTTTTACCGCTTACAAATATCCGAAGAAGAAACAGCACAATTTCCCCATCTGTTTTACAAGATGAAGGTGTTATTGGTATTGCCAGTACACTTGTGAAGGTAGAGGAACGTTTTCAGGCGTTAGTAGATTCTTTGCTCGGAAGAACTGTTGTTGTAGATACGGTAGACCATGCTCTTTCTCTTTCGAGAAAGAATAACTTCAGTCTTCGTCTTGTTACACTTGATGGTGAACTGTTAAATCCTGGTGGAGCAATTACTGGTGGAGTGTTCCGGCATTCTGGCAATCTTCTCGGTCGAAAGCGTGAGATTGAAGAGTGCAAAGATTCTTTAAGAAAGGCGAAGGCTGCCTGGGAAGAGAGAAAGGAAGCTCTTTCGGAATTAAAAGCAGGACAGCAGAAATTAGAGGAACAAAAACAGCAAAGGAAGGCCAAACTGGATGCAGCATCGCTTTTACTTCATGACCTGAGTAATCAGATTCCTGATATGGATGCCAAAAAAGAAGAACTTTCTGAAAGAATTACATCATTAAAAGAAGAACATCAGATTTTAAAAGAACAAATTGATGAAATTCGTTCTCAGAAAGAGGCACTGTTAAAAGAACAGGAAGACAATGAACAGATTCATGAGCAGAACAATACGGTACTTGATTCCTTAAAAGAACAGCTTTCTGAAATAAGAGCCGAAGTTTCTAAACTGGAATCCGAGAAGAACGAGCAGAGAATTTCGCTTTCAAAAATGCGTCAGGAATTAGATTATCTGCGTAGTAATAAGCAACGTATTGAAAAAGAAATAGAGAATATCAAGAACTCTCTAGAGGAAAATAAAAAAGAAATTAAACGCCTTACCGAAGAAAATATTTCCTATGAGGAAGAACAAAAGACATTGAAAGCAGCTTTGCAGGAGATTACAATACAGATGGATGGAATTTCCACCAATCTCGAAGAATTAAAGCAGCAGCGTTCCACAGCAATGAAAAAGCAGAATCAGATTTTTCAGGAATTAGAGAGTGAGAATGAAAAGCTGTTGATTCTTGAAAAAGAAGCTGCTAAGTTATCTTCTAAGCAAGAGCGCATGAAAGAAGATTTTGAAAGTAAGATTGACTATATGTGGGAAACTTATGAGATTACATATAATCAGGCATTTACTTTGAAGCATTACGAGGTAAAAGCAGAGGAAGCTGCCGAACAGCGTAAACAGAAAAAAGAACTGCAAAGACAGATTAAAGAACTTGGAAATATCAATATCAACGCCATTGAAGAATACAAAGAGGTTGGCGAGAGATACGAGTTCTTACGAGGCCAGTATGATGATATCAAAGAAGCAGAAGCCAAACTTCTAACAATGATTGAGGAATTAAATACTGCCATGAAAGAACAGTTTACAAAGGAATTTGGTAATATTCAGCAGATGTTTACGACGGTTTTCCAAGATTTATTTGAGGGAGGTACTGCTTCTCTTGAACTGATGGATAACGAGAATATTTTAGAATGTGGCATTCGAATTATCGCACAGCCGCCGGGAAAGAAACTGCAAAATATTATGCTGCTTTCTGGTGGAGAGAGAGCGTTGACAGCGATTGCACTATTATTTGCCATTCAGAACTTAAAGCCATCTCCATTCTGTCTTCTTGACGAGATTGAGGCTGCACTTGATGATGCCAATATCGTGCGTTTTTCCAAATATTTAAAGAAACTCTCGAAAGACACACAGTTTATCGTCATCACACATCGAAGAGGAACAATGAATGCGGCAGATGCCCTGTATGGAATCACAATGCAGGAGAAGGGTATTTCCACATTGATTTCTGTTGATTTGATTGACAAAGATTTAAATTAAAAAGGAGTAGTTATGGGAGAAAAGAAAGGATTTTTCAGCCGACTGGTTAGCGGACTGACCAAAACAAGAAAGAACATTGCTTCAGGTCTTGATTCAATTTTTCATGGATTCTCAAAAATTGATGATGATTTCTATGAGGAATTAGAAGAGATTCTGATTATGGGTGACCTGGGTGTAGATACGACAATGAATATTATTGAAGATTTACAGGAAAGGGTAAAAGAGGAACATATTAAAGAGCCTGCTGAGTGTCGTCAGCTTTTAATTGATATTATTAAAAAGCAGATGGAAGTTGATGAGACAGCTTACGAATATGAGAACCGTACTTCAGTCGTTCTTGTGATTGGTGTAAACGGTGTTGGAAAAACAACAACAATTGGAAAGCTTGCTGCACAGCTGAAATCACAGAATAAAAAGGTTATTATGGCAGCAGCGGATACTTTCCGTGCAGCAGCGATTGAGCAGCTTACAGAGTGGTCTAACAGAGCTGGTGTTGACATTATTGCACAGCAGGAAGGTTCTGATCCGGCAGCAGTTATTTATGATGCCTGCCAGGCAGCAAAGTCAAGACATGCAGATGTTCTTTTATGCGATACTGCCGGACGTCTTCATAATAAGAAGAACCTTATGAATGAGCTTTCAAAGATTCGAAGAGTCATTGAAAGAGAATTTCCAGAAGCTTACCTTGAAACATTAATCGTTCTTGACGGAACAACAGGTCAGAATGCTTTAGTGCAGGCAAAACAGTTTAAAGAAGTATCTGATATTTCCGGTATCGTACTTACAAAGCTTGACGGAACAGCCAAAGGTGGTATTGCCATCGCAATTCAGGCAGAGCTTGGAATTCCAGTAAAATATATTGGAATCGGAGAGAAAATCGAAGATTTACAAAAGTTTGATGCTGATTCTTTTGTAAATGCACTCTTTGAAAAACCAGCAGAAGACGAAGAATAAAAAATTGTTAATATATAAAAATTAACAATAATAAATTTTTTGTATATTGACAATAATTATAATTTCAAACAACTGCAGACAGGAAAAAAGAATGAAAAAAACTATTCATAATTATATAATTGCGATATAATTATAAAAATGCAAGAAGAATATAATGGAGGAATGCATATAATGATGGAAAAATTATCATTAGACAAGTTCGAAGAAGCGTACGAGCGAGTGCAGGAAGTTGTTCTGCCAACAAACCTTGTACAAAGTGACTTCTTCTCACAGAAAAGGGCAGACAGTTATTATATCGGAGAATGAGCTTGACGAGAGCCTTTTGAAG
>ERZ827186.2340-NODE-2340-length-12974-cov-3.600898_pt1 | contig 12974 bp, 10 predicted proteins | sample MGYA00519918_ERZ827186 | MGnify/ENA primary metagenome ERZ827186 (study PRJEB31778, sample SAMEA3449275) | human gut metagenome | biome: human gut; feature: human-associated habitat; material: faeces | place: United Kingdom | collected 2010/2012 ... | reverse complement strand
CTGCCGCACCTCGCTCGCCGTATCGGCACTTAGAATTATGCGGTATTGCCCTATATTCCTGATGGCAGCAATAAGCACAGACACGGAATAGAACAAATAGAAAACCAGCCGCCGGCTTCAGGGATTTTTCCCTGCCCGGCGGCTGGTTTTGGTTTATTTTGCTTTATCCTGCCCAGATAAATATCAGCGGGTCAGCCCGCCTTTGCCGATAAACAGCAGGCGATCAGGCGATGACAAAGTGGTAGATCAGCGACACAGCAATGATGAGCGCACAGACCACTGCGGTGATGGGCGGTGCCCAATGGATGATACGCTCGGCCATTACATCGTCCTCGCTCTCCTCGTCATCGTCCGCATAACGGCCACGGCGAGGTTCTTCGTCATCGTCGCTTTCCTCTTCCTCATCATCGAACATGCGGGTATGCTCGTCCTCTTCATCCTCTTCATCGGCAAACAGATGGCCTTGGGGGACATAGCGGCGCACGCGGTCCATTTCGGCGTTGGTTGCTTCGTCGTCCTCGTCCTCTTCTTCCGGTTCCTGGGCCGGGGCGGGCGGGGTAAACTGTGCGGTGGGCTCCTGGCTGATGGCTGCCTGAGCCGCGGCGGCGGTGGCAGCGGCCTGGGCTGCCTGGGCTGCTGCGGGGTCAACGCCATTGGCCACGGCGTTGATTTCGCGCTGCTGCTGTTCGGCGGCCTGCCGGGCTTCCTCCAGGATGCGGGTCAGGGTTGCCTTGATGTAAGCGCGGTCGCCGCCGCACTCGCTGCAGACGGAAACAGCTTCCTCGTTGGGGTGGAACGCGCCGCAGGCGCAGAACCAGCCGTTTTCGGTATCCTGCGGGACGCAGGTCAGCATCTTATTGTTGGTGCGGGTCTGAAGTGTGCGGGCAATAGAGCCAGGCAGCACACGGGGGGCCTGCAGGCGGACACGCTTATAATTACGCAGATCCACGCCGCGGCCGTTCAGGAAAGCACGGTCCTGCTCAATTTCCACGCTGGAAACCGGCGTATCACTGACAAACACAGCGTCATCGGCACCAAACAGTTCGCCGGGCTGCACATTGAGCTGCTCATAATAGAAATCATCCTCGCACAGGATCTGACCAGAAGCATCTTTGCACTTGAAGTGGATGATAAAGCCGGTCAGCGGTTCTGTGCCAACATTCTTAAAGGTCAGGCAGACCGCAACTTCACCCGTGACATCCCCTTTCAGCAGCTCAACACGGACAAACTGGACCGGGCTGCCGGCAGTGTAATAATTGGCACGGGATTGCGCCATCAGGGAAAAATTTTGATCCATTGTGTTTCACCTTGCCTCAATTTTCATCAGACGGTTCGGAGGGCTGTTCCGGCGCGGCGGGCTGCTCTGCCGATGCAGGGGCTGCGGCAGGCGCGGGGGTATCCAGCCCAAAGGGTGCCAGGTTTTCGCCTTTCATCAGGGCATCAAACTCTTCGCCGCTGATCTTTTCGCGTTCCATCAGCACACCGGCCACACGGTGCAGCTCAGTCATGTGCTCGGTCAAAATGCGGCGGGCCGTCTCGTAAGATTCATCCATGATATCACGGATCTCATTATCAATTTCGGACGCCGTATTTTCGGAATAGCCCTTGCCCTGGCCAAAGTCTCGGCCAAGGAAGGTTTCGCCAGGGTCGGTGCCATAAACCACCGGGCCCATGCGCTCCGAGAAGCCATAGCGGGTCACCATGGCGCGGGCGGTATCCGTGGCACGCTGCAGGTCGTTGGAAGCACCGGTGGAGATATCATCCAGCACCAGCTGCTCCGCCACACGGCCGCCCAACAGGCAGACAATGTTCTCGTTCATGGCGGTCTTGGTCACATAGCTGGGGTCTTTTTCCGGCAGATACATGGTAAAGCCGCCTGCCGAACCACGCGGGATAATGCTGATCTGGTGCACGGGATCATGCGTTTTGCAGAAATAGCCGGTAATGGCATGGCCGGCCTCGTGGTAAGAGGTCAGGCGCTTTTCGGCATCGGTCACAACGCGGCTCTTCTTTTCGGGGCCAGCCACAACCTTGATGGAAGCTTCCTCGATTTCGGGTTCGGTGATGGCCTTTTTGCCCTTGCGCGCAGCCAGCAGGGCGGCTTCGTTGACAAGGTTTTCCAGGTCGGCACCGGAGAAGCCCGCGGTGGACTTGGCAATGGTTTTCAGGCTGACATCGGGGCCAAGGGGCTTGTTCTTGGTGTGAACGCGCAGAATCTCCTCGCGACCCTTCACATCCGGCAGACCAACATAAACCTGACGGTCAAAACGGCCGGGACGCAGCAATGCCGGATCCAGGATGTCAGGACGGTTGGTCGCAGCGATCAGGATGACCGACTCGCTTTCCTCAAAGCCGTCCATCTCGACCAGCAGCTGGTTCAGGGTCTGCTCGCGCTCGTCATGCCCGCCGCCAAGGCCGGCACCACGCTGACGGCCCACGGCATCGATCTCATCAATAAAGATGATGGAGGGCATTGTCTTTTTGGCTTTTTCAAACAAATCGCGCACACGGGATGCGCCGACACCGACATACATTTCCACAAAGTCGGAACCGGAGATGGCATAGAACGGAACGCCGGCCTCGCCTGCACAGGCACGGGCCAGCAGCGTTTTGCCGGTGCCCGGAGGGCCGACAAGCAGAACGCCGTGGGGAATGCGCGCCCCCAGGGAGTTGAACTTTTCCGGTGCTTTCAGGAACTGAACCACTTCCTGGAGTTCAGCCTTTTCTTCATCCGCACCGGCAACATCGGCAAAGGTTGCCTTGCGCTGGCCTTCCTGCTGGTCCTTGACCTTGGCACGGCCAACATTCATCAGGCCGCCGCCACCGGCACCGCCGCGGTACATGGACATGAAGAGCAGCACCACGCTGCCGATCATAAAGGCGTACAGGATGATCTCAAACCAGGGCACATTGGTCTTAACGGCGACCATATCGTACTGCATGGGCGCATCCGGGTTGGCTGCATTATACTGGTCGATATAATCCTTGAGGTAGAATTGCAGGAAATAAGAAGGATATGGCAGCTTGTAGGTAATGACCGCTGCCCCGCCGTTCTTGGGGGCGTAAGCATCGGTGCCATCGCCGTAAATTTCTGCAAGCAGGCCGTTGGATGTTTCGCTGGACGTGCCGGATTCCGGCAGCGGATGTTCACCTTCTTTCACGCTCATCTCGATAACGCCGGTGTTCAGGTCCAGGTTAAAGTAGGTGACCTGATTGGATTCAAAGTACCCCATGGCTTCGGACAACATCATGGTGCTCTTGCTGGAGGCAAACAGGCTGGAATAGCTGGAGATCATCACGAGTGCTGCCACCATCAGGACAGCGGCAATGATAATGCCGCTGAAACGCGGTTTGTGCTGCAAAAAATCAACTCCCTGTCAAAATCCGCCAAAACGGCGGGCGATTGGTTATTCTGCCAAGACAGAATTTTATTTGGAATATACTTCCGGTTTTAACACGCCGACATACGGCAGGTTGCGGTACTTTTCGTCATAGTCAAGGCCATAGCCCACAACAAATTCATCGGGCACTTCAAAACCGCAGTAGTCCGGCTCAATATCCACCTTGCGGCGGCTGGGCTTGCTGAGGATGGTGCACAGGCGCACGCTGTTGGGGCGGCGCAATTTCAGCATGGGCACCAAGTGAGACAACGTGACGCCAGTATCCAGAATATCCTCCACGATCAGAACATCCTTGCCGGAAAGATCCTGATCCAAGTCCTTGACGATCTTGACAAGGCCCGTAGAAGTGGTGTTGGCACCGCCATAGCTGGAAACCACCATAAAGTCAATGCTGCAGGGTTCCGTGATGGCGCGCATCAAATCGGCCATGAACACCACGGAGCCTTTCAGGATAGACACCAGCAACAAATCTTTGCCCTCGTAATCGCGGCTGATCTGTGCCCCCAATTCAGCCACCTTGGCCTGCAGCTGCTCTTCCGAAATCAAAACCTTGGCGATATCATTGTTCATATCATGCATGATCTGTTCCTCCAATATTATGATCTTGTTCCTGCTCCGGGGCCGCAGGCTGGCGGCTTTGCCGAATCAACAGGATCTGCTTTGTCCCATCATCCGGGGACAAACCGTCCGCAAAGCCTGCCCCCCACAGCCAAAGCACCTGGCTACCGCAGGCCAGCAGCGGCATCAGCGTCCGTTCAGCCACAGGAACTTTTGCCTCATTCAGATATTTTTTGAGCGTTTTGCCAACGTGACGTCCCGCCGGGCGGAACGTATCGCCGGGTTGGCGGGTCCTCACAAAAATATTCTTATTTATTTTAGCATAATCTGCACAATAGGTGTAGTCTTTTTTCAAAAATGATGGATTTTTCAAAAAAACTTCATAATTTAGTTGTTGGATCTCCAGCTCATAGCCCCCTGGCAGGCAGTAAACGCCGGTTTTTAGCAGCTGGTGCGGCGCGGGAATGGCTTCCGGCTGCATTTTTAGCACTGAGCGGCAGTACAAAATGCCGTTTGCCGCGGTCCAGCAGGCATCTGGCGTCAGCTGTACCGCGCCACTGCCCTGCCGAACAATGGCCGCAAGAGCCTGCACATATTTTTCTTCAGGGTCACGCGCGCGGGCTGCCAGCATGCGCAGGGCAGCAGCCAGCACCGGGGCATCCGCCGCGGCAAGAATCGGGATGCTGTACCCGCCCCCGCAGACAGCCTGCGCCAGCAGTTTTTCGGCCAGGTTTTCCAGCCAGATGTTCAGCTCCTGCAGCTGGTTGCACAGCCGCCCCACGGCCCGCTCTGCCGCCGGATTGATGGTTTGCAGCGCCGGAACAGCATAATGGCGGATACGGTTGCGGGCATAGGCATCGCTGAAATTGCTTTCGTCCTGAACATAGTGTTGCCCAAGGGCGGCGCAGTATGCCGTGGTATCGCTCCTTGTCAGGCACAAAAATGGACGGCGGTACACGCCCCGTACCGCCGGAATACCCGCCATGCCGTGCAGGCCGGTACCGCGCGCCATGCGGAACAATACCGTTTCCGCCTGGTCAGATAACGTATGCGCTGTGGCAATGCAGGCATGCTGCTGTGCGGCCAGCGTATCAAACCAGGTATAGCGCAGGCTGCGCGCCCAGTTCTCGCTGGGGTTTGTGGGAATCTGCACCCCGCTGGCAGCGGCATCGTACAAAAAGAACGGCACATGATGCGTGCGGCAGAACTCCGCCACAAAGCGGGCATCCGCATGGGCAGCTTCGCCCCGGATTCCGTGGTCCACATGGGCCGCCATGACGGTGATGCCAAGTTCCGCTTTGCAGCGCAGCAGAAAACAGAGCAACGCCATCGAATCCGCCCCGCCGGAGCAGGCAACGATGACACGGTCCCCCAACCGAAACAAACCCTGCCGGCGGCAATAGGCCAGCAAGGTTTGTTCCATCGTGTTTACTGGGTTTTGCAATGAATTGTCTGCGTCAGTACTGTTCATGGATCTCGTCCAGATTGCTGAACCGGGTATGGGCGCCATCCCAGCCAAGGCGGACCACACTGGTTTCGCCATGGCGGTTTTTGGCCACGATACATTCGGCTTCGTTTTCGTTCGCCTGTTCGGTTTCGCCGTTCTGGGAATTGTAATAGGCAGCGCGGTACAGGAAGAGCACCACGTCCGCATCCTGTTCGATAGAGCCGGAATCACGCAGGTCTGAAAGCTGGGGGCGGTGGTCCGAGCGACCCGCTGTTTTTTCGGCAGCACGGGAAAGCTGGGACAGCGCAATGACAGGAACGTTCAGTTCCTTGGCCATAATTTTCAGGTTCCGGGTAATATCGCTGATTTCCTGCACGCGGCTTTCGGTGCGCTTGGCGGACTGCATCAACTGCAAATAGTCGATGATGACCAGACCGATCTTATCCCGTTTGGGGTCCTGGTTGATCTGGCGGATTTTTGCCTTGATTTCCGGCACCGAAATACCGGAGGAATCATCCATGTAAATGGGAACGTTATACAACAGTGACGTTGCATTGGCAAAGTCGTTCCAGTCGGAGTTGTTCAGGCGGCCGGTGCGGAATGCCTGGCTGTCAATGCCTGCGGTGCTAGAAAGGATGCGGTCGGTCAACTGTTCGCAGGTCATTTCCAAGCTGAAAATGACGGTCGGTATCTTTTGCAGGCGGGCCACATTGGTAGCAATGTTCAGCGCAAAACTGGTTTTGCCCATACCGGGGCGGGCCGCCAGAATAATCAGGTCCGAACGGCCAAGGCCGGTCAGGATATTATCCAGATAGTTGAAGCCTGTGGGGATACCGGCAAATTTATCGCGGTCCGCACCGGACAGCTTTTGCATGGTATCAATAACTTCCAGGATAGACTCCTGAATGGTTTTAACGCCGGAGCGGTCCTGGCCGTTGCGGATATCGTACAGTTTTTGCTCGGCGCTTTCCAGCAGCAGGTCAGAATCGGATTCCTCGCTGGACTGCTGCAGGATATCGCGGGCTGCTTCGATCAGACGGCGGGTTTGATATTTTTCCTTGACGATCTTGATGTAAGAATCGACGTTGGAAATCGCCGGGACGGTTTCCGCAATGCGGGTAATGTACACTTTGGCATCATCTGCGCCCTTGAACACACCGTTCTGAGCCAGAGAGTCCACCAGAGTGATAACGTCCACCGCTTCGCTTTCGCTGAACAGGCGGCGCATTTCCTCATAGACAGCCCGGTTCTGCTCCGAATAGAACATATCGGGGTCCATCTCGGTGATCAGGCGGTTCAGGATGGTTTCATCCATCAGCGCTGCGCCAAGCACGCTTTGTTCCGCCTGCATGTTATACGGCAGCTGAATGCCCAGGCTGGACAAGCTTAATTCATTGTTTGCCATTCAGGCACCTCCCTGCCGTTTTTGTTGGAATGTAATTACAAGACCCCCTGCCAATTACAGCGGAGCCTCCTCGACCTTGACCTTGAACGCGGCCACAACACCCACATGCAGGCGGACTTTGGCATCATAACTGCCAAACTCCTTGATGCTGGCGGGCATTTCGATTTTTTTCTTGTCGATTTCGGTGCCGGTCAGCTTGTACAACTGTTCGGCAACTTCCTTTGCGGTCACTTTGCCGTGCAGCTTGCCGGAAGCGCCCCCCTTGACCTTGACAGAAACGATCTGGCCCTTGATCTTGGCAGCCAGTTCTTCAGCAGCAGCCTTAGCTTCGGCTTCATGGTGGGCTTTGGCTTCGCTCTTGGTGCGGGCGGTGTTCACAGCGTCAGCATCGGCCACTGCAGCCAGACCGCGCGGGAGCAGGAAGTTGCGGGCGTAACCGTCCGACACTTCATGGATTTCATCCTTTTTACCAATGCTCTTGACATCCTGTTTGAGAATAACTTTCATCGTGGTGGTTCCCCTCTCTATGTAGTAATTGATATAATTTTCTGCCATTGGCAGGGATTCGCTGATAATTTAATTTGTTAAACTGCACCCACCAGTTCTTCCTGGCATTCCTGGTTGGCGCGGTATTCGTCGATCTGCGCGCGGATGCGGGCTTCGGCTTCCTTTACGGTACAATCACGCAGCTGGGCACCGGCCATCGTCAGGTGGCCGCCGCCGCCCAAGGGCTCCAGAATGACCTGTACGTTCAGCGCACCCATGCTGCGGGCGGAGATGTTGACACCGCCGTTTTTGGCGATTGCCACAAAGCTGGCATCCACGCCGTTGATGGTCAGCAGGTCATTGGCTGCCATGGGCAGAACCACACTCATGGCGGGGTCAAGCTCATCCGAAGTGGCGATAGCGCAGCCTTTGTAGAGGTAAGCGCCCTCCACAATAGCGGCGCGGGCTTCGTATTCTTCTTTGGAAATATTGAACAGACGCTTGGTCGCGGCGGTTTCGGCCCCGCGGCTGCGCAGCCAGGCGGCAGCCTCAAAGGTACGCACGCCGACATGCAGCGCAAAACTGCGGGTATCCAGCATGATGCCAGACAGCAGCGCCTGGGCTTCCAACTGAGTGATGTTGTTTTGGGCAGGCATAAATTGCAGCAGTTCACACACCAGCTCGCTGGCGCTGGAAGCAAAGGGTTCGTGGTACAAAAGGATCGGGTTATCAATATGCCCTACCGCCATGCGGTGATGGTCGATAACAACCACGCGGCTGCATTTTTCGTAAATCTTTTGGTCTTCCAGCAGGCGCTTTTGGTATGTATCGGTTACGATCAGCAGGGTTTTGGGGGTGATGAGCTTATAGGTTTCTTCCGGCTCAATAAAGTTATGGTTCTCCCCTGCTTTGTTGAACACATCCAGCAGCTGGCCCGCCAGCGTTGCCTTGCTGCGCACCGCGATGACCGAAGGCACATCGCACATTTTGCACATGCGCAGCAAACCGATGGCGGAGCCGATGGCATCCAAATCGCTCTGGCGGTGGCCCATGATAATGACGCTGTCGCTCTGGCGGATCTGGTCTGCCAGGGCGTTGGCAATGATGCGGCTGCGCACATGGCTGCGCTTTTCGACACCATGGGAAATGCCGCCGAAGAACTCAAAGCCATCGACTGTTTTCACGGCAGCCTGGTCGCCGCCGCGGCCCAAGGCAATATCAATGCTTTCGCGGGCCATCTCCTGGCATTCCTGCATAGTAGCGCCGCCATGGCCTACGCCGATGGAAAGGGTAAGCATTCCGCCGGGGTGCAACGCACGCACTTTATCCAGAATATCAAAGCGTTCTTCCATCATCCAGCGGATATCCCGCTCTTCCACCACCGCAATATAGCGGCTGTTGGACACCTTGCGCAGGAAACCGGTCGTGCGGCCGATGTATTCTTCCAGCAGGGTGTTGATGGCCTCCAGCTCGTGCGCCTGCTCGGAGTCCTTCATATCGTTGAACAGCTCGTCATAGCTGTCCACCCCAATAATCAGGTAAGCCGGGCGGCTGGCAGTGTATTCATCCAGCGTGTTTTTGTAGAACGTATCGTTGACCAAAAACAGCAATGTGCCCGTTTTGCTGCTGCGGCTGGTTGTAGCATAGGCCGTGTAGCGGTTTTCGTCAATGGTCAGGTCCTGGCCGTGGGCGCGGGCACAGACGGAAAGGTCAATGCCGGTCATCAGGCGGTCCGGTGCAGCCAGCAGGGCATCCTGCCCCGCCAGGATCTGCTCCCGGAAGGCCGGATTATACCACACCACGGAGCCTTCGGTAATCAGGGCAGTGGGGATGGAAAAATCCGCCAGCGAATACTGGGTCTTGCTGCCCTCAAAGTTGGTTCCGCACAGCATATCGGCCACAAAGCGCCGCAGCCGGCGGATGCCAAGCACCGCCACCACCAACGCAAACACTACAAGCAGCGCCGGTGCCAGCAGCCAGCGCGGGTTGCTGAACGCCAGCGGCACAGCCAGAGCGATGCACACAACGAGCAGCAAAAAGATAATGACAAAGATATCACGTCTCAGCTTGTTTTTCATCATCGTTCCTCGGTGCCTGCAATGTGGGGCAGGCGGTCACGGTCAGATATGGTTTGGATCAAACTTCCATCAGAATGGGCAGAATCATGGGGCTGCGCTTGGTTTTGCGGTAGATATAGCTGGAAAGCGCCTCCCGCACGCGGGATTTCACGCTGGCCCAGTCGTGCATGTTATCCGCCATACTGCGGTCAAGGGCCATTTCAACCTGCACGCGGGCACCGTCCATCAGCTCCTCGCTTTCCCGCACATAGACAAAGCCGCGGGAAACCAGGTCCGGGCCGGAAAGCAGCTGGCCGGTGCTGCCATCCACGGCTGCGGTAACAATGATGATACCGTCCTCCGACAGGTGGTGGCGGTCACGCAGGACCACATTGCCCACATCGCCCACGCCATAGCCATCCACCATCACGGCACCGGCGGGCACAGTGCCCTCCACTGCCATGCCATCGCGGGAAAGGCGGATGTTCTGGCCATTTTCAGCAATATAAATATTCTGCTTGGGGATATAGCCCAGGTGCTCCGCCGTTTCGGCGTGGCGCTTGAGCTGCTTGAACTCGCCGTGAACCGGCAGGAAATACTGCGGGTGGGCAAGGGTCAGCATCAGCTTCTGCTCTTCCTGGCAGGCGTGGCCGGAAACATGGGTATCGTACATGTTTTCGTAAATGACCTCTGCACCCAGGGCCAGAAGGCCGTTGACCACCTTGGTCACGGTCTTTTCGTTGCCGGGGATGGGGCGGGCCGAGATAATGATAAAGTCAGTGGGGCCGACCTTGACGGTACGGTGGCTGGCCTGCGCCATACGGGACAGAGCGGACAGCGGTTCGCCCTGGCTGCCGGTGGTGATAAGGACAACCTTTTCCGGCGGGTATTTGTTGATCTCCTCAATATCGATCAGCACATTATCCGGCGCATGCAGATACCCCAGCTCCCGCGCCATTTCGGTGTTGGAAACCATGCTGCGGCCATTGACGGCCACCTTGCGGCCATACTCAATGGCCAGGTCAATGATCTGCTGGATGCGGTAGATGTTGGAAGCAAAGGTTGCCACGATAATGCGGCGGTTTTTGGCGCGGGCAAACAGGCTGCGCACCCCTTCGGCCACAGTCTGCTCGGTTGCCGTAAAGCCGGGGCGCTCCGCGTTGGTAGAATCCGCCAGCAAAGCCAGCACGCCGCGGCGGCCATACTCCGCAATGGTGGAAAGGTCGGTAACGGCATCGCCGGAAAGCGGCGTGTAGTCGATCTTGAAGTCGCCGGTATGCAGCACGATGCCTGCCGGGCAGTCAATGGCAAACGCCAGAGAATCCGGGATGGAGTGGTTGACATGGATGGGCTCCACCGTAAAGCAGCCAAGGCGCACTTTCTGGCGGGGACGGATCTCATGGAACTCTGCACTGGAGGCAAGACCGTGCTCCTCCAGCTTGTTTTTGATCAGGCCAATGGTCAAACGTGCAGTGTAAATGGGCACGTTGAACTTTTTGAGCAGATACGGCAGGCTGCCGATATGGTCTTCGTGGCCATGGGTAATGAACAGGCCCTTGATGCGGTCCTTATTTTCCAATACATAGGTGAAATCCGGAATGACAAGGTCCACGCCGAACATATCGGAATCCGGGAACACCAGGCCGCAGTCCACCAGGATCATATCGCCCTGGCATTCATACAGGGTGATGTTTTTGCCAACTTCGCCCAGGCCGCCCAGCGGGCAGATGTGCATGGGAACAGCCGGGGTGGAAGCATCATAATAATGCTGCTTATAGCTGCGGCGCTGCGGGCTGCGGGGGCGCTGCACCGGGGCCGGAGCTACTGCATTCACCGCATTGCTCGCTGCAGCCTGCTGGGGCTGCGGGGCACGGCGGCGCTGCGGCTTGCGGTGCTGGGGCTGTGGTTTTTCCGCCGCTGCCTGCGGGGCGCTGGCCGCGGGGGCAGGCGCACCGGGTTTGCGGTTCTGGTTATTATTATTTGCGCGCGGGGCACGGCGGGGGCGTTTTTCGTTGTTGTGATCTTCCATTGCATAACCTCCATATTGTATTCGGCCAGGGTTGGTGGTTACACACACGGTAAGCACCGTACCCCGGACGTGATGTTTTGTCGCATGTAAAATTTGTACGGCACTGTGCCGATTTACTGAATCAAGGTTGGACGCGAAGAGTTCAGCCGAAAGGCTGCAACCGGGTCCTGAATCAAACTACGACATTGCAATTAAATCTATTATAAGGCGCAGCGGGGGCATTGTCAAATAGTATGCCGGACGCATTTATGGACAAATTACACAAAAGCTTGCAGGGCTGGGCAAAATCGCGTATAATTATTTTTATAGTAAAGCGGCAGGGTTCCGGGCATTGCGGCTGGCCGATAAGGTACAGCGAAAAGCAAAGAAAAGGATGCCATTTTCCGGCACGCCCTGATTCCAGTATTGCCGCAGCAAAACGAGGGTAACATGAAACACATCGAAATTTATACCGACGGTGCCTGCAGCGGCAACCCCGGCCCCGGCGGTTGGGGCGCGATCCTGCGCTTCCGTACCGGAGAAAAGGTGTATGAGAAAGAGATTTCCGGCGGCGAGGCCGGAACCACCAACAACCGCATGGAGCTGACCGGCCTGCTGGAAGCCCTGCGCCAGCTGAAAGAGCCCTGTGACATTGACCTGTACAGCGACAGCCAGTATGTGATCAACGGGCTGGAAAAGGGCTGGGCCAAGGGCTGGCGCAAGCGCGGCTGGAAAAAGGCAGACAAATCCCCCGCCTTGAACCCCGACCTTTGGGCACCGCTGCTGGAAGAAAGCGAGAAGCATGTGATCCACTACCACTGGCTGAAAGGCCACGCAGGCCACCCCGAAAACGAGCGTTGCGACCGCTTGGCCGTGGAGCAAAGCAAAAAATACGGCGGAAAGCAGGCCTGACGCACTGCGCACCGCTGATACAGGAGGATATTATGGACGGAGCACTGGGTTTTAATACATTTGAAAAGCAGGATAAGGTTCTAGTTGGGCTGAACGGCGGCATGGACGCTGCCGTTACTGTGCGCATTTTGCAGGAGCAGGGCTTTGCCGTACAGGCCGCACTGGTGCATTTTGCCGGGATGGCCGACGATGCCGTGGAGACCGCGCAAAACGCCGCCAAGGCGCTGGATGTAACCCTGCACGTGATTGAAGCAGCGGACACTGCCGCGGACGAACTGCTGAAGTTCCAGCTGCTGATGCAGACGGCTGATAAGCTCGACTGCCGTTTTATCTCCACCGGCCATTATGCCCGCGTGGAGCAGGACGCCGACGAGTGCCGCCTGTGTGCCCCAGAGCACGCAGAGTGCGACCAGACCGCCCTGCTGGAAGTTCTGCCACAGGAAATTCTGGCACGGCTGATCCTGCCGCTGGGTGAATTCGACAAGGAATCCGTGCAGGAAATTGCGCAGGATATCGGCTGCGCGGAATAAATTGCCGCAAACGAACGCAGATGTTTGGATAGAAATGCAGAGCTGCGGATTCCAATGGTTCAGAGATTATGAAAAAGGCATGTGCTTGAATGATAGCGCATGCCTTTTTGTTTTAGGCAACACCGCATAATTCTAAGTGCCGATACGGCGAGCGAGGTGCGGCAGCTGCT
>ERZ827186.2335-NODE-2335-length-12992-cov-3.281595_pt1 | contig 12992 bp, 10 predicted proteins | sample MGYA00519918_ERZ827186 | MGnify/ENA primary metagenome ERZ827186 (study PRJEB31778, sample SAMEA3449275) | human gut metagenome | biome: human gut; feature: human-associated habitat; material: faeces | place: United Kingdom | collected 2010/2012 ... | reverse complement strand
CTTGCAACTTTTCCTTTTACGATGTTACCAACTGCAAACTTCTCTGCTGCTCCGTTCCATGGATTCTCAGAAGGGAATTTCATGCTGAGTGCGATCTTTGTATCGTTGATATCTTTGATGAATACTTTTACAGTATCTCCAACATTAAATACTTTCTTAGGACTTTCTACTCTGCCCCAGGACATCTCAGAAATATGAAGTAATCCGTCTGCTCCACCTAAATCAATGAATGCACCGAAGTCTGTTACATTCTTAACAGTTCCTTCCATGACATCGCCAACTTTGATTTTTGCAAACAGTTCTTTCTGCTGCTCTAATTTCTTCTCAACTAATAACTGTTTTCTGTCACCAATGATTCTTCTGCGTTTTGGATTGAACTCGCTGATCACGAACTGGATCTCCTGATCTTTGTATTTGGAAAGATCTTTCTCATAAGAATCAGATACAAGGCTTGCCGGGATGAATACTCTTGTCTCATCAACAACAACACATAAACCGCCATCTAATACCTGAGAAACTTTTGCTGTTAAAACTTCTTTGTTCTCGAAAGCTTCCTCTAATCTCTTGCTTCCTTTTTCAGCAGCGAGACGTTTGTAAGTTAAGAGAACCTGTCCCTCGCCATCGTTTACTTTTAATACTTTTGCTTCCATTGTATCACCAACAGAAACCATAGTTGTAAGATCTGCGTTAGACTCGTTTGTATACTCATTGCGAGTGATGATTCCGTCTGATTTGTATCCGATATTTAAAACGATCTCATCAGGTTTCACATCGATAACGGTACCTTCAACTACCTCTCCATTTCTTATTGTTTTAAATGATTCCTCCAACATTTGTTCAAAACTCATTTCTGACATTCTTTTGAACCTCCTCAATAATATTGTTTGGGGTAGATGCCCCTGCGGTAATACCTACGTTATCGGTGGATTTTAATCTGGTCAAATCAAGATCCTTTATTGTTTGTATATAGTAAGTATTTTCACATTCTTTTTTACAGATTTCAAATAACTTCTGCGTATTAGAACTAGCCCTGCCGCCAATGACGATCATGGCATCGACTTCTTTTGCAATACGTTCTGCTTCAGTCTGTCTTTCCTCTGTAGCATTGCAGATAGTATTTAAAACAATAATATCATAACCTTTTTCGTTCACAATTTCAACTAATTCTTGAAATTTATTGTAATTAAATGTCGTTTGTGATACAATACACACTTTTTTTTCGGATGAAAGCGTAAATTTTTCTGCCTCCTCACATGTTCCGATCACAGTTGTCTCCGTTGGATCAGACCATCCTTTAATGCCTTCCACTTCCGGATGTGTCTCATTTCCAATAATAATAATATGATATCCTTCTCTGCTGTACTGTTCCACAAGACGGTGGATCTTCAACACAAACGGACAGGTTGCATCTACGATCTCAAATCCCAGTGTCTTGATCTCATCATAGATTTTTCTCTCCACACCGTGTGATCTTATGATCACGGTTCCTTTTGGTCTGCCCTTTAATTCATCGGTCGAATGGATGACCTGCACACCTTTTTTTTCAAGATCTGCAACAACCTCTTCATTATGGATGATCGGTCCAAAGGTATAGATCGGTGTCTGATTTTTTTCTGCCTCTTTGTATACCGTTTCCACGGCTCTTTTTACGCCAAAACAAAAACCGGCACTTTTTGCTAAAATAATGTTCATAAATCATTCCTTATCTATTCGTTTTCTGATTCCTGTTTCTTTCAGCCGTTTTCCTGTTAACAGCCTTTTTTCTCTTCATAAATAGAGCGTATCGCTTCCACGACCTCATCAATATCCATCTCAGAAGAATCTACTAAAACCGCATCCTCTGCCTGTTTTAACGGAGAAGTCTCACGGTGCATATCCCGGTAATCACGGTCGATGATATCCTTCTCGATCTCATCAAAGTCACAGAAAACACCTTTTGCAGTCAATTCATCGTATCTTCTCTGCGCTCTTGTCTTAGAACTTGCGGTCAGATAAATCTTCACCTGCGCATTTGGAAGCACGCATGTTCCGATATCTCTTCCGTCCATGATAACGTCCGTGCTCTCTGCAAGCTTTCTCTGCAGTTCCACTAATTTGGTACGGACAACCGGATATACGCTTGTCGCAGAAGCCATATTACCGACTTCCTCCGTACGGATAAATCCGTTTACATTTTTACCATTTAAAATAACCTGCTGTTCATTATTTTCATAGGCAATGGTCACATCCACATTCGGACATGCTTCCGCAATTTTTGTTTCATCCGAAGAGGCGATTCCGTTTGTCAGGAAATAATATGCCATGGCACGGTACATCGCACCGGTATCTACATAGATAAAACCAAGCTCCTTTGCCAGTTTTTTTGCGATTGTACTTTTTCCAGCTCCGGCTGGCCCGTCGATTGCAATATTCATACTCATAATATATCCATTCCTCTCATTTTTATCTGTTTTTCATTACTGTTCACTTGTTCCAGTAACGATTTTTCTATTCCACACACATCCCGGCGAGATGTCCGGTAGACCATGCGATCTGGAGATTGAAACCACCTGTCACAGCATCTAAATCCAACACCTCTACACAGAAATATAAATGTCTGACAAGTTTTGACTCCATCGTGTGCGGATCGATCTCACGTATTGAAACGCCTCCCGAGGTTATGACGGCTTCCTCTATCGGACGCAGTCCCGAAAGCGGAATCCTCATTCCCTTCATATGCGTCACGACAGATGCGCGTTCGGCGCGTGTGAGCGAATTCACTTTTTTGGTCGGAGATATTCCCGTAAGCGCCACAAACGGCGCGATCAGCTTCTGCGGGAGAAGACCTCCGAGCGCATTTGCAAAATCGCGGTTACTGTATTTTTCAAAATCGGAGACTATCCTGCGGTCAAGCGTTTTTTCGTCAAGCGCAGGCTTCAGGTCTATCACCGCCTCATACGTAGCTTCGCCTGCGTGACGCATTGCTGCGGACGCCGAGAGCGCGAGCGGTCCCGAAAGCCCGAAATGCGTAAACAGCAGCTCTCCGAGTTCGGAGTATACCGGCTTTTTTCTTCCCTGCTCGTACACCTCGAGCGTAACGTTTTTCAGCGTCAGCCCCATCGCCTCGCGGCAAAGAGGATGTGAAGCTTCTATCGGCACCAGTGAAGGCCGGAGCGACATTACGGTGTGCCCAAGCTCGCGCGCGAAACGGTATCCGTCGCCCGTCGAGCCTGTGCGAGGGTAAGACATACCTCCGGTAGCTATAACGACACGGTCGAATTTCCGCACGGCGCCGGAGCATTCTACTGCGAATCCTCCGTCCGGAAGGCGGGTGACGGCGCTCACGCGGGCATGGACCGTGCGGCAGCCCGCCGCGTCATTTTCGCGTGCAAGTGCAAACACTATATCTCCCGCCCTGTCTGAGACCGGGAATACCCTCCTGCCGCGCTCCACCTTGAGCGGAACGCCGAGCCCCTCGAAATATTCCATCACCGCACGCGGCGGAAACGCCGCGAACGACGCGAACATGAACCGGGGATTGCCCGGGATATTTTCAAGGAATTCGTCACATGTGCAGTCGTTGGTGACATTGCACCTGCCCTTGCCCGTTATGCCGAGCTTGCGCCCCCGCTTTTCCTCGCGTTCAAAAAGAGTGACCGCCGCACCGAGCCTTGCGGCAGTGGCGGCAGTCATCATACCGGCGGCACCGCCGCCGATAACAGCAACAGTTACCGAAGGATGCGCCGCAAATGCTTTGCCGCACACTTCAGTTCTGGGTTTTGTCATATACATCATATTCATCCCAGATGTGTTCGAGCTTTTCAAGGCGCTCGCGTACATCATCCGGCTTTTTGCGTGCCACCGCCACGATTATTGCATTGATTATCGAAAGCGGAGCAACAAGGGAATCCACGAACGACACCATGTCGCTGCGTGCCAGGAGGAGCTGGTCCGCCCCCGCGGCTATGGGCGACTGGCGGCTGTCGGTGATCGAAATAACATCGGCGCCCGCACCGGTCGCATACTCAACGGCGTTTATTATCCGCTTTGAATAGCGCGGGAAGCTGATGGCTATGAGAACGTCCTCGGGACCTATGTTCATTATCTGCTCAAACATTTCACTGCCCGATGTGGTCTGAACAAACTTTACGTTATCAAGGATCATTCTGAAATTGAAGTTCAGAAAGCCTGCAAGCGTTGAGGAGGACCGCACTCCGATTATATATATCGACCGTGCGGATACTATTTTGTCCACAGCTTCGCCGAACGATTTACGGTCTATCTCGTCAAGCGTGCGGCGTATCTTGTCCGCATCCGAACCGAGGACCTTGTCAAGCACATCATCCTCGCCGATGAGGCTGTTCGTCACATCGACACGCTGAACGGCGGTAAGGCGCGTGCGGATAAGCTCCTGGAGCGCCCTCTGCATTTCGGGATATCCGTCAAAGCCGACTTCAATGGCAAAACGGACGACCGTGGACTCCGACACCTCAACGATAGAGCCGAGCCTTGACGCGGTCATATATGCCGCCTTGTCATAATGGTCAAGGATATACCTGGCAATGCGTTTCTGTCCCTTGGAAAACTCGGGCATACGTTCTTCCATAAGGACGAGTAAGTTTTTATTCATACGATCAATACGCTCCCGGTAGATTGTTATTTTATCAACAGATAAATTATATCCCCCAAACGGCATTTTGTCAAGTCATTTTGCAACCTTTTGCGGGAATTATTCATTGGTGACCGCAAAACAGGTCAAATGCGCAGGAGCTGTCGCACCAATGCGCGACCGCTCCTGCGTCAATTTTCAATTTATTACCCGGGAGCCTCCTCGGTATAATACTGCGCCTGCGCGTGCCACAACTCGCTGTATTTCCCGCAGGGATCGCCGAGAAGCGCCTCGTGCGTTCCCATCTGTACCACCGCGCCGTGATCGAACACCGCTATCTCGTCGCAGAACTTGCAGGACGAGAGCCTGTGGCTGATATACACCGCGGTCTTGTCCCCGGCTATGGTATCGAATTTCGAATATATCTCCGCCTCCGCTATCGGGTCAAGCGCAGCCGTCGGCTCATCAAGGATGATAAACGGCGAATCCTTGTAAAGCGCACGCGCAATGGCTATCTTCTGCTTTTCGCCGCCCGAAAAGACCACTCCGTTTTTTGAAAGCTCGGTATTGATGTATGTTTCAAGACCGTTCTCAAGAGTGCCGAGACGTTCACCGAAACCGGAATCCGCAAGGCATTTTTGGGCTTTCGCCTCATCAACGTCAACACCGCAGGCAACATTTTCGCCGAGCGGCATCGAAAGCAGGCTGAAATCCTGAAATACGACCGAGAAGATATTGATATAGTCATCATATCTGTACTTGCGGATGTCGATGCCGTTCAGAAGGATCTGTCCCTCAGTGGGATCGTAAAGCCGGCAGAGCAGCTTTATAAAGGTGGTCTTTCCGCTTCCGTTCATGCCGACAACGGCAAGACGCGAACCCACGCGGAACTTCATATTCACGTGTCTGAGCGCATATGTCTCACTTCCGGGATAGCTGAACGATACATCGCGGAATTCGATCTCATAATTGCGGTCGGAACGTTTTTCGGTTGTAAGGCTGCCCTGATACATACGGTTGGGCAGGTCGAGGAACTCAAACGTATCTTCAAGAAAGCTCGCATTGTACATGACAGAACCTATAACCGCAATGAGCTTTGCAATACCGCCGAAAAGCTGTGTGCTTGCACCGATGTACTGCGACACCGCGCCTATACCGAACGCTCCCGCATATGCCTTAAGGCAGACGAAAAGGTAGACAACGCCCGAAAGCAGCACTGACGTACATGACGATGCAGCGCAGAGCACCCCCATAGGTCCCTTTGCCCATTTTGCGAGCTGACAGCCCGGAGTGAAGTCGTTGATCGATTCAAAATAAGTATCGCAAACATTATCCTGCTGGCGGTACATCCTTAGGTCGGCGCTGCGGTCATGCGATGTGTCGGCGCACATGAATCCGTAAAAACCGAACGCCCGGTTGCCGAAGCGCGCCATGGGAGCATACCGCTTATCATATTCACCGGCGCGGTTGCGCAGCGCCGGTCCCTCCAACGCCGCACCTATCATCGCGCCGATGACCGCAACGATGAGCCACGGACTTCCGATAAACGAAAGCTTACCGTCGGGAACGCGCGCCGCAAACATACCTACTGTCATTCCGATACCGCCGATAAGACCGAATACCGCGCTTACGGCGTCTTCGAAAAACGAGACCGTCCGGCACAAACCGCTGCTGTTCCAGCTTCTGTTCTGCATTATGGTATCGTAAAGATCGCGCACCTTTTGCGATTCAATATCCTGAAAATCCATGCTGAGGTACTTATCCGCAAAAACACGGTTGAATATTATGTATGTGCGCTTATAATAAGCGCGCCAACGCCTGAGCAGCGCGCCGATAAGCGATGTAGCGAGCGATGCCGAAAGTATAAGTATCACGTAATTGCCGAGTCTTTGCGGATCGCGCGCCCCGGTCAGCTCGTCAATGAGCCGTGCCGAAAGCCATATCGTAAGATACGGGCTGAGCGCCGAAAATGCAGAGTAAAGCAACGCGGTCACAAAAAGCATCGGGCAGCGACCGGCGAACATACGCCATGCGCGCAGATTCAGCCGCCATGCGCCGAAAAATGATATTTTCTTTTTATTATCACTGTTTTTTTCGGTCTTACGCATCGTGTTTCACATCCTCTCTGTAATATTTGCTCTGCACCTCAAAAAGCTTTGCGTATTCCCCGCCGGCGGCGAGGAGAGATGCGTGTGTTCCCTCTTCGGCTATCCTGCCGTCCGCCAGGAACAGAATGCGGTCGCAAAAACGTGTGGAGGCGAGCCGGTGCGAGATGAAGAACGAAGTGCGTCCCTTTGTCATCTCGTTGTATCTGTTGTATATGTCGCTCTCCGCTATCGGGTCGAGCGCCGCTGTCGGCTCGTCGAGCAGAAGCACCGGGCCGTCCTTATACAGCGCACGTGCCAGCATGAGCCGCTGCATCTCGCCGCCGGAAAGCTCAACGCCGTCCTCCCAGACCTCGCGCCCGATATGAGTCTCGTATTTTTCGGGCAGGGACTCTATCTTCCCCGTAAGCCCCGCCGCGTCGATACAGCGGCGCACACGCTCACCGTCTATGCCAGAAACGCACTGCGCCACATTTTCGCTGACAGTTGCCTCAAGCACCGAAAAATCCTGAAATACCGACGAAAACAGCCTGTAATAATCACGTCTGTTGTATTTTCTTATGTCCTCGCCGTTGAGCAATACGCGTCCCCCGGTCGGATCGAGCAGCCCGGATATCAGCTTGACGAGCGTTGTCTTGCCCGCGCCGTTAAGACCGACAATGGCGATCTTCTCCCCCGGCTCTACCGTCAGATCAATATGGCTGATCGTGTCCTTGGCGGCGCCGTCGTAGCGGAAGGAAACGTCGTCAAGCTCTATTTTGCACGGCATACCGGGCGTGACATTCAATGCCTCGCCGTCCTCAAAGCGGAACGGCTCGGGGTAATTCAGAAATTCCATAAGAGCCGATAGCTTTATGCTGCCGCGATGAAGATCGGAAAAATCGCTAAGTATACCGGTGACCCATGCGGTAAATCCGCTGACGGTCCCGAAATAAAAGAGGAACTGCGATGCGGGAAGTCCGTTTTTCACCGTGAACGCAATAAGATAGGCATACGCCACGCCGTTGCGCAAAAGCGTTGCCAGCAGGTCAACGGCGTCTGCGGCAAAGTGTACCTTTTCGCGCTTTCCCATAAAAGAATACGCAAGCTTCAGCGTTTTATCGTAAACGTCCGAAAGCCATGTGCCGAGCCCGAAAATACGTATATCCTTAGCCGCCCCGCGGGATTCCGCAGTGTTCTCGATGTACCCAAGCGTCTTGTCAAGCTCATTCCTCTCCTTGCTGTGGCGGTGATCCCATTCGTTTATTTTGTTGCCGATAAAATAGCTTGCCGCCGATGTTGCGGTAACAATGACAGCCAGCCACGGGTCAAGCCCGGTAAGGAAGGCAAGATAGATTGCAAAGCCGAGTATGTTTCTGACGATGGATTTGAGTGTAGACCATATTTCTTCGGTCGGCTCGTGGTTGCCGCTACAGGAATTGAATGCACTCCGGCGAAGCGTTGCAAAATCGGTTTTCAGCGTGTTGGGGTATGATGTTGATGCGCATTTCCTGGCGATCATGCGGATGATCTGCTTTCTTACATATATCCTGCCGTAACCGGCATTTGTCCCGATGTATTCCGAAAGTCCCGAAAGCACGAGCTGTGCGCCGATAAATATCCCGATCGTAGCCAGAAGCGACCAAAGCGGCGCCGAGCTTTCTATCTGCCCGAGTATGACAGGTGAGATCACCATTCTCGTCACAGACAGCGCAACACGTATGATCGCCAGCGCAAACGCCAGCACGATAACGCTTTTGTGTGCGCGCCATGCGGTCCTGAGCATGAATGCGGTGGTCTGCCGCATACTGTATTTCGGCTTTGTTTTTTCTTTTTTATTTTTGTCCATTGGAATTTTACCTCCGTTTCTGCCCGCATTATAATACATAAATATCGTCCCCGGAATGATCCGGGGACGAATTGCGCCCGGCGCGGGACGAATTGCGAGTCTCACACCTGCGGTATCAGTATTTCGGTCGTGAACGCACCATCCTCGGAAGCGCGGTCGATGTATCCCGCGTACTTCTCAACTATGCCGTCAATACGTATAAGTCCGAGCCCGTGACCCTCTCCCTTGGTGGTGGAAAAACGTCCGCTGTGCTTCCGGCGCTTCTTAGTGGCGGTCAGATTGGTGAACGAAATATAAAGCTGTGTGTTTTTCATGTCCATGTAAACACGTATCATGCGTTCATTCTCCGGCAGCTCAAGACTTGCCTCTATCGCATTGTCGAAAAGGTTGCCTATTATCACGCAAAGATCAAGCTCCGACATACTGAGAGCCACCGGGATGTGCGCGTCGGCAGTCACGTTTATATTTTTTGAACGCGCAAGCGAGATCTTGCTGTTGAGTATCGCATCCGCCATGCGGTTGCCGGTCTTTATCACCGTGTCAACGGTGGAAAGATCCGTATCAAGTTTGTCGAGGTACACTTTTACAGACTCAATATCCCCCGCAGCGGCATACGCCTTGAGCGTCTGTATATGATTGCGGTAATCGTGCCGCCAGCCGCGCATCTGCCGGTACATATTTTCCACCTCGGCATAGTGCGTTTCAATAAGCTCGCGCTGATATGCGGCTATGCGCCGCTCGTTTCTTTTGCTGATAAATGACATACGTCGCCTCACTTCATTTCTATAAGCGCGCGGTTGAGCGGATCGTAGCAGCCGCGCGGAAGCGGCAGCACCGTGCCGTCTTCAAGGTAGACATCCGTTTTTGTTACCTTTCTGACGGCGTAAAGATTTATCACCGCCGACCTGCCGAGACGGAAAAACCGCTCGTCGAGCTCGCCTGCAAGCTGCGAGAGCGTACGCCTGACCGTGATTTCCTCATTCGTATGTACCGTCGCATAGTTGCGCTGCACATCGATGTATTTTATTGAATAAAGCGGAGTGCGGACCATCCCGCCGGCAGTTTTAAGGCAAAGCGAACGTTCATTGCGGTGCAGCCGCTCAAGCGCACGGTCGAGCGTAGCCGAAAGCTTTTCCCATGAGACCGGCTTCATGAGATATTGCAGTGCAGCCACATCATACCCCTCCGCAATATAATCGGAATATCCGGTAACAAAAATTATCTCCGCCACGGCGTCGCGCCCGCGGATGCTTCTTGCAAGATCAACTCCGTTCATGCCGCCCATTTCAATGTCGAGCAGCAGAATGTCATATCCCGCCTCGTCGCCGAAAAGCAGCCCCTCGGCAGACGGATACTCGCGCAGCGTCACGTCATGCTCTCCCTGCTCCGCCCATCTGCGGACGAGTTCCGCAACATAACGGCGCGCCTCGGCTTCATCGTCACATATTGCAATACGGTACATACCTCTCCCGCCTTTCGCATTTGATCGCCTTACATTATAGCAGATTCGGCTGCTCCGCGCACGTTTTTTACATCATTTGCGCGCATTTCGGCATTTTGTACAAAAACACGCCTTGTTTTTCGGTAATATTTTTTCATCCGAATTTGACATTGCCTATTTACAAATCGTCATGGATGTGGTATCATAAAGTAAACCGGATCAACTGATGTCGGCAGATGCGCGCAGTTTGGATACAGGAGCAATTCAATATCGCGGGAACACGGGCGGGTCATAAGCCACCGATGTTTTCGTGCTGGCGCCGCTATGCCTCAATACGAGACGTGGCGGTGTTTTTTTGCGGAATGTGAAAAGCCGCACACTGCGGAGGGAAACTTGAATCGGAAATAAAACGGCGTCCGCGCAGACGGCGGCGCCAATCGGAGGTTTTCATGCAACTCATTTACGGTGTCAAAGACAAACCGAAGTTCGGACAGGTCATAGTGTTCGCGCTTCAGCAGCTCCTCGCTATCCTGGCGGCGACCATTGCCGTTCCCGCGATCATCGGACACGGTATGTCCCAGTCCGCCGCCCTCTTCGGAGCCGGCGTCGGAACCATCGTTTACCTGCTCTTCACAAAATTCAGAAGCCCTGTTTTCCTCGGAAGCTCCTTCGCATTTCTCGGTTCAATGGGCACCGCTTTTGCGGGCGCCGTCTCGGCGGCAGCCGGATATGCCGGCCTCGTTATCGGTGCGGCATTCGCCGGTCTTGTATATGTCGTGATCGCGATCATCGTCAAGCTCTGCGGCGTTGCATGGATAGATAAGGTCATGCCCGCCGTCGTTATCGGTCCCACCGTTGCCATCATCGGTCTTTCGCTTGCCGGAAACGCCGTCGGCGATCTCTCCGCCGGAGCGATCAAGGTAGACGGAGCATCGGTAGCCTCCCCCTACATCGCCATCCTTTGCGGACTCGTCACCCTCGCTGTGACCATCGCCTGCTCGGTATACGGCAAGAAGTTCCTCAAAATGATCCCCTTCATCATCGGCATCGTAGCCGGTTATGCTGTCGCAGCCGTCTTCACCGTAATCGGAAATGTCGCCGGTATCGACGCACTCAAGATAATCAACTTCTCCCTCTTCGCAAACATGGAGTGGGTTCCCGAATTCACCTTTATCCAGGCATTCCGCGGCTTTGAGGACATTGACGCCGCTTACATAGGCACGGTAGCAGTAGCATACGTTCCCGTTGCCTTCGTGGTCTTTGCCGAGCACATCGCAGACCACAAGAACCTCTCCACCATCATCGAGCACGACCTGCTCAAAGACCCCGGACTTGCCAACACCCTTCTCGGTGACGGCGTAGGCTCCATGGCAGGCGCCATCTTCGGCGGTTGCCCCAACACCACCTACGGCGAATCGGTCGGTTGCGTGGCTATCTCCGGCAACGCCTCGGTTGTAACGATAATTGCTACCGCAGTGCTCTGCCTGCTTGCCGCCTTCGTAGCTCCCTTCACCACATTCCTTGCGACCATTCCTCCCTGCGTCATGGGCGGTGTGTGCATCGCGCTCTACGGCTTCATCGCTGTGTCCGGTCTTAAGATGATACAGACGGTAGACCTCGGCGACAACCGCAACCTCTTCGTGGTATCCGTTATCCTCATCGCCGGTGTCGGCGGACTCACAGTCAGCTTCGGTCCCGTTACTGTGACCGAGGTCGCCTGCGCCCTCATCCTCGGCATCCTGACCAACATAATGGTCAACAAGAAGAAAGCCAAAGAAAACAAGGAAGACTGATCCAGGGGATCATGCTTCCCACGTGAAATATTCCGCACGACAGCGGATAAAAATACCGGATCGGGGTGCGCCCCGACCCGGTATTTTATTTTATTATTTCATAAGGCAGACTGCTTCAGCCCCTCCAGCGGTTATATTCGTCATAAAGCAGTGCGCACACGCCAACGTCGCGGTACTCGTTCCCCAGACGCAGCACTCCGCGCATCGTCCCCTCGTATTTCATCCCGAGCTTTTCCATGACCTTGCGTGAGGCAATATTCCCATCCATATACCGCGCCTCGATCCGGTTGAGTCCGAGGTCCTCAAACCCGAATCTGATAACACGTCTCGCCGCCTCGCCCGCTATCCCTCTGCCGCGGAACTCGGGATTTATAACATATCCGATCTCGGCAGAGTTGTTTGAATAGTCGAACCGCGTGAACCCGCAGGTCCCTATCATTTTGTCACCCGGCTCACCGCCCTCGTGCCATATAACAGCCCAGTCAAAAAACTCGCCCGCGCGATATCTTGTAAGGATGTACTCAAGATATTCCTTGGTGAATTCCCTGTTCGGATGCGGCTTCCATGTGAGATACCGCGTCACATCCGCGCGGCGAGCATACTCATACATATCGTATGAATCCGCTACACGAAGCCCTCGCAGGACGAGCCGTTTTGTTGCCAGTTGCGGTATATGCGAAAAAATCCTCAGTGTGTCCTTTTGAGTCATATGCACGCCGTCCCTCCGGTTCTTTTTGTATATTATACTACCCTCACCGCCGCATTGCAAGTGCTTTGGAAGATATTTTCAGCCGTTTACGCCTGTTTTTTTGCGTTTTGGGGTTTATTTCGGAATAAAAATGTGGTATACTTATTTACATACATAAAAAAGGCAATGGTAAAAACAATGCACATCAGCACACTTATCGAATCGGCAGGCATGAAAAGGCATCTGCATGAAATAAAGACCGATCACGAAATCGTAAACATATGCTCGGATTCGCGCCAGGCGGGTCCCGGATCCGTTTTTGTATGCATAAAGGGAGCCACCGCCGATGGTCATTTTTTTGCGCCTATGGCTTACGACCGCGGGTGCCGCGTTTTTATAGCCTCCGGAGAGGTTGATATACCCGACGACGCAACAGTTATAACCGTACGCAGCACGCGCGCCGCCCTTGCCGATATTGCGTCGGCATTTTACGGCTTTCCGTCGCGCGAGCTAAAGGTCATCGGCATAACCGGCACAAAGGGAAAAACC
>ERZ827186.2327-NODE-2327-length-13026-cov-2.801712_pt1 | contig 13026 bp, 9 predicted proteins | sample MGYA00519918_ERZ827186 | MGnify/ENA primary metagenome ERZ827186 (study PRJEB31778, sample SAMEA3449275) | human gut metagenome | biome: human gut; feature: human-associated habitat; material: faeces | place: United Kingdom | collected 2010/2012 ... | reverse complement strand
GCTGACGCTGCACCAGTCGAACTCGACCGAACTGCCGATCCGGTAAGCGCCCGAACCGAGCACGACGACCGATTTTTCATTCTTGAAATAAGGAACCTGGTGCTCCGTCCCGTCGTAAGTCACATAGAGGTAGTTGGTCAGCTCGGGATTTTCCGAAGCAACCGTATTGATCCTTTTGACCGACGGCAGCACATTGTTCTTCTTGCGGACGGCGCGGACGCGCAGCGACTCCTTCTCGATATTGCCGTCCGGGTCTTCGACGAAGCGGGCGATCTGGAAGTCCGAAAAACCGAGCCGCTTGGCTTCTTGCAGTACGGCCGCGGGCACGTCTTCGATCTTATCGTACTTGCTCAGCACGAGCGAATAGTCGTGGATATTTTTCAGTTTGCCGAGGAACCAGGGGTCGATCTTGGTCAGGTTGTAGATCCGATCGATCGAATAACCTTCTTCGAACGCCTTGGCGATCGCGAAGATACGCAGGTCGGTCGGATGCGACAGTTCTTCTTCGAGGTTACCGAATTCCAGGTCGCGGTTGCCGACGAATCCGTGCATCCCCTGCCCGATCATCCGCAGTCCTTTCTGGATGATCTCCTCGAACGACTGGCCGATCGACATGATCTCGCCGACGGACTTCATGCTCGATCCGATCTGGCGCGAAACGCCGGCGAACTTGCTCAGGTCCCAACGCGGGATTTTGCAGATCAGGTAGTCGAGCGACGGGGCCACGTAAGCCGAATTCGGCGTTCCCATCTCGCCGATCTGGTCGAGCGTATAGCCCAGGGCCAGTTTGGCCGCCACGAACGCCAGCGGATAGCCCGTAGCCTTCGACGCCAGCGCCGACGAACGGCTCAGCCGGGCGTTCACCTCGATCACGCGGTAGTCGTCCGTCTCGGAGTTAAACGCGTACTGGATATTGCATTCGCCGACGATCCCGATGTGGCGGATCACCTTTTTGGAAAGTTCCTGCAACAAGGCCAGTTCCTGGTCGTCCAGCGAACAGGTCGGGGCCACCACAATGCTCTCGCCGGTGTGGATTCCCAGCGGATCGAAGTTCTCCATACTGGCCACCGTGAAGCAGTGGTCGTTCTTATCGCGGATCACTTCGAATTCGATCTCCTTCCATCCCTTCAGCGACTCCTCGACCAGTATTTGCTTCGAATAGGCGAACGAGCTTTCGCACAGCGTCCTGAACTCATCGAGGTTGCTGCATATGCCGCTGCCCAGGCCGCCCAGCGCATAGGCCGAACGTACCATCACCGGGAACCCGATCCGGTTGGCCGCCTCGATGGCCGCCTCCATGCTTTCGACAGCCTGGCTGACCGGGGTCTTGACTTCGATCTGGTTCAGTTTCTTTACGAACAAGTCGCGGTCTTCGGTCGTCATGATCGCTTCGACCGACGTTCCGAGCACCTGCACGCCGTATTTCTCCAACGTGCCGCTGAGGAATAATTCCGTTCCGCAGTTCAGCGCCGTCTGTCCGCCGAATGCCAGCAAAATGCCGTCGGGACGCTCTTTTTTGATAATCTCCTCGACAAAATAAGGAGTTACGGGCAGGAAATAAACCCGATCGGCGACTCCGTCCGAAGTCTGGATCGTAGCGATGTTCGGGTTGATGAGCACCGTGTAGACGCCTTCCTCCTTGAGCGCCTTGAGCGCCTGAGAGCCCGAGTAGTCGAATTCCCCGGCCTCGCCGATCTTAAGCGCTCCCGACCCGAGCAGGATCACTTTCTCTACCTTGTTTATTTTCTGCATTTCTCGATGTTTTGGATAAAGTCGTCAAACAGGAATTCGGTATCGACCGGACCGCCCGAAGCCTCGGGGTGGAACTGTACGGAGAAAAACGGCTTCGTCCGGTGCCGGATGCCTTCGCTCGTCCCGTCGTTGAGGTTCACGAAGTAAGGCTCCCAGCCCTCGTCGAGCGTCGTCGTATCGACGGCGAAGCCGTGGTTCTGGGACGTGATGACGGCCCGGTCCGTGCCCACCATCAGCGCCGGCTGGTTGTGGCTCCGATGACCGTACTTGAGCTTGAAGGTCGTCGCTCCGGCCGCGATCGACAACAATTGGTTGCCCAAACAGATGCCGAAGATCGGCTTGCCCAGCGCGATCGCCTTGCGGATGTTGGCGATCGTCGCCCCGCACTGCTGCGGGTCGCCGGGGCCGTTCGACAGCATCACGCCGTCGTAGTCGATCTGCGTGAAGTCGTAGTCCCAAGGCACGCGGATCACCGTCGCGTTCCGCTTCGTCAGGCAGCGCACGATGTTGTATTTGCAGCCGCAGTCGACCAGTACGATCCGGTACTTCCCGTTTCCGTACGTTTCGACCTGTTTCGTGCTGACGAGCGCCGCCAGGTTCTCCTTGTTCGGATCGACGAACTCCGCGGGCTCGGGCGAGCCTTCGATCACGAGCTTGCCGAGCATGACGCCCCGCTCGCGGATGATCTTCGTGATCCGGCGCGTGTCCACGCCCCAAATGCCCGGCACGCCGTTGTCCTTGAGCCACTGTCCGAGGCTTTCGCTCGCGTTCCAGTGGCTGTGCTCGAACGAATAGTCGGAGACGACCAGAGCGCGGATGTGGATACGGTCCGATTCGAAAAAGCGCAGCAAACCGTCCTGCTCCGTAAACTGCGGAACTCCGTAGTTGCCGATCAGCGGATAGGTCATCACGAGGATCTGACCGCTGTACGACGGGTCGGTCAGGCTTTCGGGATAACCCGTCATGGCTGTGTTGAAGACGACTTCGCCCGAAACGGACGTTTCGGCGCCGAAGGAGTACCCTTCGAATTGAGTGCCGTCCTCGAGGATCAGACGGGCGGTTTTTTTGTCAGACATTATTTATCAGTAAGTTATGGATTGTCTTCCCTTGCTGAAACTGTCTTCTGGCTCAGAATAGTTTCTGAGTCGCAAAGGTACGGATAGATTTTCGATTGTGCAAGCCGGCGCGGGAAAGTTTTCGGGGATCGTCGCCGGTATGCCGCGCGGGTCCGTCGTATCCGTCGGGACCTTGCGGTAGGAGTTGGGGGGCGAGATTCGGCATGCCCGAGACTCGTTTCCTGCGGGAAAACGTTTCCGGTGCGATGCCCTATGGTCGGAAAGCGGCATGCGTTTTCGTATCCGGGTATCGGAGCCGACCGGCGGTTTGGGGATTCGGTCCGTCTTGTCTATCTTTGTCGGACCGCACCGGCGTTCGGGGCGGGATAATCCGATTGCCGTGATCAAGTCCGAAATAGCCTTCGTGCGCTCGCTCTCCTCGAAAAAGGAGCGTGCCGCCTCCGGCCTGTTCGTGGCCGAGGGGGAGAAGCTCGTAGGCGAGATGCTCGCCTCGGAATTCCGCGTGCGCAAGATTTTCCGTTGCGGCGAGGAAGACCGGAGCGAGGCGGGGAGTGTCGATACCGAACGCGTGTCGCCCAAGGAGATGGAGCGAATCAGCGCGCTGAAGACGCCGACGCCGGTGCTGGCTCTGATCGAACTGCCCCGCTATCGGTTGTCTGCCGGCACGGGGACGGACGATCTGGCGCTTGCGCTCGACGGAGTGCAGGACCCCGGCAATCTGGGAACGATCGTCCGGCTGGCCGACTGGTTCGGCATTCGCGACATCGTCTGCTCGGAAAACACCGCCGACTGTTTCGGACCGAAAGCCGTTCAGGCTACGATGGGGGCCGTTGCCCGCGTGCGGGTGCACTATACGGCGCTGGAGTCGTTCCTTGCCCGTGCGGCGGAGCGGGGAACGCCTGTGTACGGGACGTTTCTGGAGGGGGAGGATATTTACCGGGCCGGGCTTTCCGCCGGCGGCATCGTCGTGATGGGCAGCGAAGGAAACGGCATCTCGTCCGGGACGGCCCGCTGCGTGACCCGGCGCCTTTTCATACCGCCCTATCCGGGAGCGGCGCCCACGTCCGAGTCGCTGAACGTGGCGATGGCCACGGCGGTCGTAGCGGCCGAGTTCCGGCGCCGCATCCGCTGACGGACCGGCTCCTTTAGAACAGCAGCCCGATCCGGCTGGGGAACAGGGTACCGATCACTACGGGGATGACGAACCGGATCAGGAACCGGACGACCGGGAAGACGCGGGTCCCGTATTTCAGTCCGCTGGTCATTTCGTCGCGCAGCTTTCGGGGCGATAGCACCCAGCCTGCGAACAGCACGATGAACAGACCGCCCAGCGGCATCATCAGGTTCGACGACAGGCTGTCGCACAGATCGAACAGATTTTTTCCTCCGATAGTCAGGACCGAACCGGGCATCATCGACAGCGCGCTGAGCGATCCGGTCGCGGCTACGGTACAGGCCGTGCAGACGATGGCTTTCGACCGCGTGATGCGCATTTCTTCCGACAGGTAGGCGATGATGACTTCGAGCAGCGAGACCGACGAGGTGATTGCGGCCAAGAACAGCAGGACGAAAAATACGACCGAGATCACATAGCCCCCGCTCATCCGGGCGAAAACGTTCGGCAGCGTCAAAAAAACCAGCTCCGGACCCGAGGTGGGCGAGATGCCGAACGAGAAGACGGCGGGGAAAATGGCCAGTCCCGAAAGGACGGCCACCGTAATGTCCGACAGCGAGACCATCGCCCCGATGCGGAACATATTCTCGTTCTTGCGCAGATAGGAGCCGTAAGTGATCATGCAGCCCATGCCGAGGCTCATCGAGAAGAAGGATTGTCCGAGGGCTTCCAGTACGGTCGTTCCGGTGATCTTGCTGAAGTCGGGCTTCAGCAGAAAGTCGATCCCCTGGCGCGCGCCGTCGAGCGTCAGCGCATTGAGAGCCATGCCGAACAACAGCAGAAACAGCATCGGCATCAGGATTTTATTGTACCGTTCGATTCCCTTTTCGATTCCCGAGTAGACGATGAAAGCCGAAGCCGCGATGAATACGAGCGTCCATGCGATCGGTCGCCAGCCGCTGGCGACGAAGCCGTCGAACGCCGCCGCCACCTGCTCGGGCGTGCGATCGTGGAAGCGGTTCAGCACCGATTCCTTGAGAAACTCGAGCGACCAGCCGGCGATCACGCAGTAGAACGACAGAATGATGAAAGCGCAGAGAATGCCCATGTAGCCCACCCATTTCCATTTCGTGCCCGGGGCCAGTTTGCTGAACGCGCGCATCGAGTTGCGTTTGGTCGAACGGCCCAGACTGAATTCCGACAGCATGATCGGAATGGAAATCAGAAAGCTGATCGTCAGATAGATCAAAATGAAGGCCGCCCCGCCGTTCTCGCCGGCCACGTACGGGAAGCGCCAGATGTTGCCCAGTCCGATAACCGAGCCTCCGACGGCGGCGATCGTGCCGAAACGGCTCGCGAATGATCCTCTTTTCATAAGTGCGGTGCAGATTCGGTTCGGACATGCCGAACGGGAGTTTTGCAAAGATAGCAAAATTGTGCCGTTTCTTTCCGCGATGCGTGTCGTGAAATGACCGGGGGCCGGCGCATTGCGGATTTCGGCGTGGTCTGCATGCCCGGTCTGTGCCGGTTTTTTCCCGGCGCCGTTTTTCGCGTCGGATGTTTTCCGTGAGTCGGGCGGCGTTCCGTCCGGACGACGGGACGCGGAATTGACGATTGTTTGCTAACTTTGCGCCATGGGCACGGGAAAAATCGTCGAGCTGCTGGCTCCGGCCAAGGACTACGCTCACGGATGCGCCGCGATCGACTGCGGAGCCGATGCGCTGTATGTCGGCGCGCCGGCTTTCGGCGCGCGGGCCGACGCGGCCGTGCCGGCCGACGAGATCGGCCGGCTGTGCGATTACGCCCACCGTTTCGGGGCCAAGGTCTTCGTCACGATGAACACGCTCGTCTACGAGAGCGAGCTGTCCGAGGCCGAGCGGATCGCCCGCGACATGTACCGGGCCGGAGCCGACGCGCTGATCGTGCAGGATGCCGCTTTTCTGCGTATGGATCTGCCTCCGATCGAGTTGCACGCCTCGACGCAGATATTCAATATGGACCCGGTCCGCGCCCGCTTCTGGTACGAGGCGGGCTTCACGAGGCTGATCGTGGAACGGGCGGCCTCGCTCGACGAAATGCGGCGGATCGCCGGGGCCGCGCCCGGCCTCGAGATCGAAGCGTTCGTGCATGGGGCGATCTGCGTTTGCTACAGCGGCCGCTGCTTCATGAGCCGTTCGATGGGGCCCCGCAGCGGCAACCGGGGCGATTGCTCGCAGGCGTGCCGGCTGCCGTACGAACTGCTCGACGGCCGGATGCGTTCGCAGGGGCGGGCCCGGCACTGGCTTTCGGTACGCGATCTGAACCTATCGGACCGGCTCGAGGAGATGATCGACGCCGGAGTCGGCTCCTTCAAGATCGAGGGACGGCTGAAGGATATGGCCTATGTGCGCAACGTCGTGGGATGGTACCGTAGCCGGCTGGATGAAATATTTTTCCGGCGGCCGGATTTGAAACGGGCCTCGCAGGGGAGCGTCGCGCTCGATTTCGAGCCCGATCCCGCCAAGAGCTTCTCGCGCGGCTCGACGCATTATTTCCTGGACGGACCGGCGGCCGGGGTCGCTTCGCTCGATACGCCCAAGTCGCTCGGCGAGGCGGTCGGGACGGTTGTCTCGGCGGGTCGGGGGTGGTTCGGGATGAGCGGAAAGATCGCGCTTGCCCCCGGCGACGGCATCTGTTTCGCGGACGAGACGGGCGAGTTGAGGGGGACCTATGTCAACCGGACGGAGGACGGCCGCGTCTATCCGAACCGCATGGACGGAATCGGGTGCGGGACGGCGATTTTCCGCAATTACGACCGTCGTTTTTCGGGGGCGCTGGAGCGCAGCCGTTCCCGTCGGACGCTGCCTGTCGAGGCGGCCGTTGAAGTGACTCGGAACCGGATATCGGTGACGTTCTCGGACGGTTCGTCGCAGGCGACGGCCTCGCGCGATGGCCGTTTCGACGAAGCGCTCGATCCGTTGCGGGCCGAACGGACGGTCCGGGCGCAGACGGCCAAGACCGGCGACACGAGCTATGAAGTATGCCGGATCGAGGTGCGCTGGGACATGCCTCGCTTCGTGCCCGTTTCTTTGCTGAACGAGCTGAGGCGCGAGGCGCTTTCGCGGCTCGATGCCGGGCGGGCGGCATGTTATGTCCGCCGGTCCCGCCGGGAGGAGAATCTTCGGGCTCTTTTCCCGGATACGGAGCTTTCCGCCGAGGAAAACGTCGTCAATTCGCTGGCCGCCGGCTTCTACCGCGAGCACGGTGTGCGTCGGATCGAGCCGGGGTTCGACGCGGGCCCGATTCCCGAGGGTTGCCGCGTCATGCGGACGCGTTATTGCCTGAGACGGGAGACGGGGCAGTGCCTCCGGAAGAACCCGGTCTATCGGGGACGCCTTTTTCTGGCGTCCGGGCGGCATGTGTACGAGCTGCTGTTCGATTGCGCCCGTTGTGAAATGAGCGTCGTATATCGGGGCGAGCGCGGAGAGCCGGCGCGGGAAGAAGGTGCCCGAAGGGAGCGGAAGCCCGGACGGCCCCGGCGATGATCGGGGCGCAGGGTCTCGCGTAGGACGACCCGAGGCATGGCGGCAGAGGACGGTTTGATCCGGACGGGTCGTTTCGGGGGGAAGTCTCGGAAAGTCGGCCATAGCTTCGCTTCGGTCCCTCGGAGCGGGAAAGGCCCGAAATATTTTATGAAGTGAAACGAAGCATAGCAATCAAGGATTATGGAAAGCGATAAGACTTCGTCCGGGGACGGAATGCGGTCCGAGCTGTTGTCCGCTTCCGGCTGGAAGGACTACGAGCTGCTGGACAGCGGCCGTTTCGAGAAACTCGAGCGTTTCGGACGCTACGTCCTCGCGCGTCCCGAGCCTCAGGCCGTTTGGGACCGCTCGCTCAGCGAGGACGAGTGGAGGGCACGGGCCGACGCCGTGTTCCGTCGTGACGGCCGCAGCGGCGAGCGAGGCGAGTGGACGCTTCGCGCGGGCATGCCCGACCGTTGGTTCGTGGAATACGGAGGAGGAATGAGCCTGAAATTCCGCATGGGGCTTACCTCGTTCAAGCATGTGGGGCTTTTCCCCGAGCAGGCCGAGAACTGGGAGTTCATTTTCCGCGAAGTCCGCCGGCTGGGCGCCGGAGCGCGCGTGCTGAACCTGTTCGCCTATACGGGCGGAGCGTCGCTGGCCGCCCGGGCGGCCGGTGCCGACGTAACGCACGTCGATTCGGTCAAACCGGTGGTGAGTTGGGCCCGGGAGAATATGGAGGCTTCGGGCATGGACGGAATCCGGTGGATCGTGGAGGATGCGCTGAAGTTCGTCCGCCGCGAAGCGAGGCGGGGCCGCCGCTACGACGGCATCGTGCTCGATCCGCCGGCTTACGGCCGGGGAGCGGCCGGCGAGAAATGGGTTCTCGAGGAGCATATCAACGAGATGCTGAGCCTCTGCGGCGAGCTGCTCTCCGCGCGGGGCAGCTTCCTCGTGCTGAACCTTTACTCGATGGGACTCTCCGCACTGCTGGCCCGGACGGCGGTCCGGCAGCTCGTCGGCGAGTGCTCTTCGGAGCAGTTCGGCGAGCTCTACTTCTCCGATCCTTTCGGCAAGTCGCTTCCGCTGGCAGTCTATTACCGGATGTCGAGGCTGTGACGCCCGGTCTTTCGTTTTCCGCGCGGGCTTCGGCTTGCACGCAGGCTTGCGGGTCCGAAACCGGCGGGAGCGGGACGGCGGAAACCGCGGTGATATGCCGAGAAGGGATGTGCCGGAATGCAGGCGGCCAATCTTGCGACGATTATGTGTTTTATGTACCGACTACGACCGGACCTTGTATGTATGCCGTCCGGTTCGGGCGGACCCTGTCCGAACGGAGTCTCGACAGATCGATTCGAAGTCGTGGCAACCGGAACCGACATAGGTACTATGGAGTATATAATTAGCGAATCTTGTTTATTATTGTCGAAATCGGTTATGGGGGGAATGGATCGTCATATAGTGATCCGGGAATACGAGCCGGCCGATAAGGAAGCCGTCTTGAGCCTGATCCGGGCCAATACGCCCGAGTATTTCGCGCCGGAGGAGGAGGCCGACCTGAGCCGGTATCTCGACTGCGAGAGGGAGTGGTTCTACGTCCTGCTTTTCGACGGAAAGATCGTCGGTTGCGGCGGAATCAACCTGGCGGACGAGCGAACGACGGGAAAAATCAGTTGGGATATCCTGCATCCCGAGTATCAGGGCCGATCGCTGGGAACCCGGTTGCTCGGATTCCGGATCGAAAAGCTCGGGTCGCTCGGCGGCATCCGGAGGATCACGGTCAGAACCTCGCAACTGGCTTTCGGATTCTACCGGAAGCAGGGCTTCGTGCTCAAGGAGGTGAAAAAGGATTATTGGGCCGAGGGATTCGACCTGTATGCCATGGAGTACGGAGGCTGGAAATGACAGTTGCGAATGTCCGTTTTCTTAATGTTTCGGCTGGCCGTATCCCTAAAGCTATGTCCCGCCCTTTTTCTTTGCGGGAGGGAGTTGGCCGTTGCTTTAGGTCCGAGATATGCGGCTGCGGTAGCCGGAACATTCGGAAACACGACTCGCCGGTTTGTGCGGAGACGTCCCTGTGAGTACATTTATGAGAGAACTTTCCTGTCTGGACCGGGGCCGGAGAACGAGCGTATCGAGGGCTTCAGATTTGCTGCTCGGCCTCGCTCCTTCTTTTCTTCCACAGTTGCCAGCTGTTGATGACGTTCTGCCACACGACGTAGGCGGCCGGGCCGACCGAGGCGATCGGCAGCAGGTAGGTTTGCGCCATCCAGATCGCCAGCACGGTGTTTTTCTGTCCCAGTCCCTGTGCGCCGGAGATTTTCAGGTCGTATTTGCGTCCGATGCGGCGTCCGATAACGAATTGGCATACGCATGCGACGAGCGAGGCGCCGGCCAGCAGCAGCTCGTCTCCGTACCGGGATGAGTCTTGTCGGATCAGGAACGAAGTCGTGTTGCCCATGACGATCGTCAGCGATACGGCCCACAGGTAGAACGAGATCGACTGCCTTTGCCTCAGTGCCCGGTACGCCCGAGGCCAGAAGCGTTGCAGGGCCAGTGCGGCGACGAACGGCAGGATCAGTAGCGGAATCATCTGCCGTCCGATGCGCAGCAGCGAGTCGAGGAGAGGCAGCGAGACCTGTGAGCCGACGAACGAGAAGACGACCGGGGAGATCAGCGCGACGACCATGTTGCTCAGCAGGCAGTAGGTCGCCAGCGACGCGACGCTGCCGCCCAGCATGCCCGTTACCACGGCCGCCGACGTGGCGGTCGGGGCCAGCACGCAGATGAAAGTGCCCTGAGCCAGCAGCGGGTCGATCGGGGCGAGCGCGAGGTAGAGACCCAGTCCGCCGGCGATCTGGACGAGCAGCAGTCGGACATGGAGCGGAGCGATGCGCAGCTCGCCGAGCGACAGCTTGCAGTAGGGAACCAGCAGCATCAGGAAAATCAGGTAGGGAGTCAGAAAGGCCAGCGATGCGAAAAACGAGTGGAAAACGCCGCCGACGATCATGGCGATCGGCAGCATCCAGTTTTTGAACTGTTGCAATACCACATGGTTCAGGTATTCTACCACTTGTCGGCCCTCCTGATGTTTCTGACGGGGCAAAGTAACGGAGTTCTCCCGTCAATTCAAAAGGCTTTCTGAAAATTTCTGCGGACGGCTCCGGACGTATCCGGATCGATTCGCGGTTGCCGGCACGGTCCGTCTTCCGGTTTTTTCGCCGCCGGTCGGCTGTCGCGATTTTAGAAGTTCCTACCGTGGGGACGTGCAAGGACCGGCGTTGTCTCTCGTTCCCGTGTTCGACCGGTTGAGGATCAGAGGGCATCGTTGCGGAAAAGGGAAAGCGGGTTCGTCGGATTTCGGAAGAAATGCGGACCGGTATCGGTTTTTCTCTGCCGGCCGGCTGTCCCGATTTCGGAAGATGCTGCCGTCGGGGCGTACAAGGACGACGTTATTCCTCTTTCCATATCCGACCGTTATGGGTAGAGAGGTTCATTGCAAGGGAGGGGAAAGCGGGGTCGCCATGTCTCGGAGGGGAGCGCGGTCCGTCAAATGATGCGGAAAGCCTCGGCTACCGGGTCGCGCGACCTTCCGTTTTCGAGGAAATCCTGTTTCGGGATTTTCGGAATGTTCCTTACGGGGCGAGAATGGTCTGGCGAATAGGACGACCTGCTGCTTGTCTGTTCCGAGGAAGACCCCCGCGACGAAAGGCAGGCCTCGCAGTCGGCGGATCGCCCGATCCGGTCGTTTCGGACGAGCGGAAGGAACGCTTTCCGGAGCGATTCTATTTCAGAAATCCGTCTATCCCGGCGCCGAACAGCGCGAAGTCGTACTTGACCGGATCGGAAGCGTCGAGCGTCCGGAGCGAGGCGGTGATCTCCTCGACGGCCTTCCAGTCGTTCTGCTTTCGGGCGAGCAGTCCGAGCGCGCGGCCCATATGGCCCGTATGCACGTCGAGCGGCAGATAGAGCGCTGCCGGGGGAATCGACTTCCACAGTCCGAAGTCTACGCCCCGTCCGTCGTCGCGGACCATCCATTTGAGATACATGCACAAACGCTTGCACGAGGCGCCCCGGTCGATCGACGAGAGGTGCTTCTCGGCTCTCGGGCGGTGATCCGCGCTCCAAAAGGCCGTGCGAAAGCGCGACAGCACGGTCCGCAGGTCGCCCGTTTCGGCGTATTCCCGCTCGAAATAGCCGCCCAGCGAGCCGTCGCGCAGGCAGATGCCGCGCAAGGCGCCGATAAAATCGATGCAGTCGCCTCCGTTGAATGTTCTGTGGACGAAGTCGAGCAGCGGCAGCAGCTCGTTCCTCGATGCGTTCATCGTAAAGTCGTAAGGGGAGCGGTCCATCAGCTCCATCAGTTTCCGTCCGTTGCGGACGATCGAGCGGCGGTTGCCCCAGGCTATCGTCGCGGCGAGGAAGCCGGCGATCTCGATATCCTCCCGGTGCGTGAAGCCGTGCGGGACGGAGATCGGGTCGTCTTCGATGAATCCGGGCGTGTCGTAGCGCTCGTACAGCTCGTCGAGCAGCTCGCGGATCGGTTCGGGTATCATGTCCGGGGGAGGGCTTGCCGTCAACGGACGATCTGTCCGTCGACCATTTCGATCTTTCGGTCCGACATGGCGGCCAGCTGTCCGTCGTGCGTCACGATGACGACGGTCTGGCCCAGCGTGTCCCGCAGCGTGAAGAACAGCCGGTGAATCTCCTCCCTGTTTTTCGTGTCGAGGTTGCCCGACGGCTCGTCGGCCAGCAGCACGGCCGGGGAGTTGATCAGCGCGCGGGCGATGGCCACCCGCTGCTGCTCGCCTCCCGACAGCTCGGCCGGCTTGTGCGACGAGCGATGCTCCATGCCGAGCATTTCGAGCAGCTCGGCCGCGCGCTTCTCGACCTCGCGCCGGTCGCGGCCGCCTATATAACCCGGTATGCAGACGTTTTCCAGCGCCGTGAACTCGGGCAGCAGATGGTGGAACTGGAAAACGAAGCCGATTTTCGTATTGCGGAAGCGCGAGAGCTGCCGGTCCGAAAGGGCGTGCACCGCCTCTCCGTCGATCTCGATCTCGCCCGAGCTCGGGCGGCTCAGCGTGCCCAGAATTTGCAGCAGCGTCGTCTTGCCATCCGATTTTTTTACAGATAACGCAAGCTGTCCGTTATCCCCCTGCTCTGTGAACCAAGTGTTAAATTCCTGAACCGGCTCCAGGTAGACCAAATACTCGCCGTCCGAAACAGGCAATGAAAATGTGAGATCACAAGCATCCCCATAAAACATATTTTTGGGAATATCTAAGCGCATTTCATCTGACAAGCGATTATCCTTGTCATAGATGCGAACCGCCAGTCGAACCGCGCTGCGGATATCCTGCACACTGTCAAAACAGAGCCATCCCACGCCCTTGCCTCTGTTTTCAAGCTTTACTGTGAATTCTCCATTTTCATCCACTCGGGTCAGGCTTACCTTGCTCTTGTATTCCTCATAAACCGCAGGATATTGGGTCGGCAGGCAATGATCTTTGTACCTGTCGGCCATTTCATCGTTCATCGCCCAAAGATAGGTGTTGTTGTGCCGTTCCATTTCAATTAACGG
>ERZ827186.2323-NODE-2323-length-13037-cov-3.613696_pt1 | contig 13037 bp, 8 predicted proteins | sample MGYA00519918_ERZ827186 | MGnify/ENA primary metagenome ERZ827186 (study PRJEB31778, sample SAMEA3449275) | human gut metagenome | biome: human gut; feature: human-associated habitat; material: faeces | place: United Kingdom | collected 2010/2012 ... | reverse complement strand
CGGTCGAACGACTATTTCAAGCTTCGCAACCTGGAGATCGGTTACGAATTCCCGCAGAAATGGATGAAGGAGATCGGTTTCCGTGGAGCCAAGGTGTATTTCAGGGGACAGAATCTGTTTACGATCAGTCGCGAGATGGATTTCATCGATCCGGAAACCTTCAGTGGTTATCCTGCCACTCGTTCGTACAGTATTGGACTCAGTCTGACGTTTTAACCAATTGAAAACAGGATATTATGAAAATCAAGATATCAAAAATTCTGCTCGTCCTCTCCGTTTGCGGACTGCTTTATTCCTGCGACAAGTTTTTCGAGGTCGACCTGAAGGAGCAGATGGACGAGGATAAGGTAGTCAACAACGAAGATTACTTGGCGCGGTTGTGGGCCGGCTTGTACTGGGCGATGGAGAACGGTTTCACGGCAGTCAGCAACGGCGGCTATGCCAGTGCGTGCGACGAGGCCGACAACAATCAGCAGAGTTCCAGCGTTCAGAAGTTCAATACGGGTAGCTGGAACGCGCAGAGCAATCCGGATGACCTTTATTCCCAGTTCTATCAGGCGATCCGTTCTGCTAACGACTTCCTGCGTCTTTCCGACACGGTGAACAACCCGCAGTATGCTTACCATGAGTACGAGAAAGGCGAGCCCGAGAAGTATGCTACCAAAGTGTTCAACTGGCACGCATATCGTTTGGATGCCAGCTTTCTGAAGGCTTACTATCATTTCGAACTCTGGAAGCGCTACGGCGATATCGCCATTGCCGACAAGCTGCTGACCGAAAGCGAAGCTCTTGCGCTGGAGCGTACTCCGGGACAGGAAGTGGTCGAGTATATCGTTCACGTTTTGGATAGTCTGGCTCCGATGTACGACGAGTTGGAGACCATGAAGAATACGCAGTACACGAACGGCAAGTGGATCGACAACCAGTACGGCCGCATAACCAAGGGCGCCGTGCTGGCTCTCAAGGCCCGCGTGCTGCTGTATGCCGCCAGCCCGCTGAACTCGCCTTCGGGACAGTACGATGCCGAGCTGTGCGATCGCGCTGCGCGTGCAGCTGCCGATGTGATCAATCTGGGGCTTTATTCGACGAATATCTCTTATCGCGATATGCAGTTCGACCGTTCGAGCAGCAATCCCGAGAATATCTTGGACAATCGTCCCAATATCGGTAACTTCAATTCCATGGAAACGTGGAATTATCCCAAAGGCGGTTCCGACCAGTACGTGACGACTTCGGTCGGCAGTAATGCCACCTGCCCGTCGCAGAATCTGGTTGACGCTTACGAGACGGTAGACGGTTCGGCTGTGGACCCGGACGATCCTTATGCGAACCGCGACCCCCGTTTCTATGAGACGATTCTCTGCAACGGCGATACGTTCAACGATGCTACCGTCGAATCGTTCGTGGGCGGCCTTGCCGGCATCAACAATACGAACTGTACGACGACGGGTTACTACCTGAAGAAGTTCGTTCAGGACAAGGTGCAGTTGCCGCAGGGTACGACCGTGCCGCACGTATGGTATCTGTTCCGTTACGGCGAAATCCTGCTCAACTATGCCGAGGCCATGTTCTACGCTCACGGTCCTAACGCCAAGATGGGATATGTGACCAACGGCGGCGACCTGTCGGCTTTGGAGGCGGTCAATCAAGTCCGTGCGCGCGACGGAGTCGATATGCCTCCTTTGACCTCGCTGGACGAAACCAAGCTGCGTAACGAGCGTCGGATCGAGCTGGCTTTCGAGGGGCATCGATTCTGGGATGTCCGTCGCTGGAAAATCGCTGAAACGACCGAGAATCAGCCGCTGATGGGCATGCGGATCATCAAGATCGGAGACCGTTTCGACTACAATGTCGTCAAGGTCGAGGATCGTACGTTCAGACCGGCGATGTATCGTTACCCGATTCCGTTTGCCGAGAAGATGCGTTATCCGTCATGGGAACAAAATGAAGGTTGGTAGAATTTCGTCTTATATTAAATGTAAATACATAGTATTATGGAAAAATTGAAATTGTTCATGATAATGCTGGTGCTCGGAGGGCTCGGACTGGTCGGATGCGATGACAACGATCCGGAAGGACCCGAGATTTCCGCGACGACTTTCGTCGCCGGTTCCGAACCGGGTACGGCAGAGCTGAGGGTTCCCGAAGGTGCCGAGGTGGTTTACCGCTTCGACATCAAGTCGGCTGCACCGATTTCCAAGATCGAAGTATGGTACCGGCCCGGTTTGGGGGCGAATATGGAGGCCCCGATGGAGGAGAAAACGATCGAACTGTACGGCGAGGTGAGCGAGTACGTCGTTTCCGACACGCTGACCTTGGACGAGGATTGCTCGTACTCGGTTTATGTCGAGGACGTCAATCGGAATTTCTCGTCGGCTCGGGTGAATCTCTATCTGGACGTAACCAAGTACAATGTCGAACTGACGGACGGAATGCCTGCGGCTACGTCGAAGACTTTCCTGTGCCTTGAGACGGGACGTACTTTCTACGTTGCCAATATCGCCAACGATCCTAAGGGAATCGACCTCGGATTTACCTATTACGAGGGCAATGACAACAAGGCCTGTCTGGTTTCTCTCGACGAGTATTACAAGACCGGTAATTACGCGATGGTGGTCAACGATCTGAATCCGGAGGTGATCTTCAAGGATGCGACGGATTTGGTGACCAAGGAGAGCGTGTTCGACGAAGTCGACAAGGCTTCCGACCTGAAGGATATCTTCGATCAGGCGAAGGATTATCCTACGGTTCTCGACTATACCGCGGGCAAGATCGCTCCGGCTTTGGAAGAGGAGGATATGATCGCTTTCCGGACTGAGGACGGACGCTACGGCGTGATGAAGGTGAAAGAGATCGACCGTAAGAACGAAGACACCTCGAACAACCAGACGATCAGTCTCGATGTGGTCGTTGAGAAAAACTAACTTATTAATGCAGATACTGTTATGATACGAATAATGAATGTCAAATTCAATGGTTTGCAAAAGGTGATGAGTCGGTTGGCGCTGCTGTTGATTGCCGTGGTCATGTTCGGCTGCAAGGACGATTTGGCCGATCCGCCCGTGATCAAGGTGTATGTGAACGGGGCCGAATACGATGCGACCGAACGGTTCACTGTGGCTACCGGAGATAGGATCAGCTATAGTTTCGAGGTCTTCGCCCATACGGGAATCGCTACCGTGAAGGAGATTCGCTATCAGGTTCTCAGCGATGAGGTCAAGGTGCCTAAGGCTGGTAGCCGGTCTTCCCGACGATCTGAACGTAACGATTTCCGGTACGATCGATGCGAAGGAGGATACCGAGATACGGCTGGTGGTAGAGGATTGGGACCACAACGAGGTTTCGAACGGCTTTACCTTTTATGTGCAGTAATCGAGTTTGAAATGGAATTCGGATGTCCGGAGGCTTCCTCCGGGGGAAGTCTCCGGACGGCCGAATGCATGAAAAATTGAAAATATGAAAAAGATTGGATTGATATTTTTTCTTTTTGCAGCCGGAGTAGGCTTTTCCTCCTGCAGCGACGACGATCCTACGCAGCTTTCTTTCGAGGATGTGTACGGCCGCCCAGGATGGGATACCGGTGTCAATGCGAATTATTTCACGTTCGATGAAACGAGGCTGAACAACGTCGAAATACAGGATCTCACGGAGGAAGAGAGCGATGACGTCGTTTTCGAGGTCAAGACGACAGGGGCGGATGCCTACTTCTTTACGAACAAGGCTCTGGCTGCGACGAAAGGGCAGGTGCTGACGTTCGAGTACAAGGTTTCGGAAACGATTACCCCGAGCGTTCAGTTGGATCAGAATAACAGCGATTCCTACACGGTGTTGCCCGATCTGGTCGCCTCTAACGATTGGCAGACCTATTCTTTCGACATGGGTCTGTTGTCCAGCACTTGGGGGAGTATCGGCTCTTCCATGAAGATCGGTTTGGGCGACAAAGCCGGCGTGACGCTGACGATTCGCAATCTGGCTGGTCGCGGGCGTACTTCCGAGGAAGCGAATTTAGCAGATATGTTTTATTTCAATTTCACTGCTGGTTTGCCGATCAATCAGATGACGTTTGAGTTACAGAATGATGGTGCGGTTAAAGGATATGGAATCTATCCGATTTACGAGTTCCAGAATGAGCAGAATTCCGGTGATGCGAGGGCTCAGTTTCTTTGTAGCAAGCAAATTACTGCGGATTACAATAAGTTGACTTTTGAATACAAGGCGACATCTGCTTTTCAGTTGCAGATTTTCTTCGTGGTAATCGGTGATGACACGATTACTACTCCTACCTGCGATCCTTCCGATGAATGGAAGAGAGTGACATTTGATTTTTCAGGAAGCGTTCCAGGTATTTTTGACAAATATCAAAATGGGGCTCCTACAGGCGCTGGCGCTGGCAAGGTAGGTCAGATTATGCGTCTTGATATTGATGGGCATGGTGACGGATCTCCGATCTATCTCCGCGGATTCGGTCTTTCCAGATAAGCCTTACGGTTTTCTTTAGCAAAAAACGTCACGGTCCGAAACGGAACGTGACGTTTTTTGCAATTACCGGACGAGGAGGTCCGGTCGGAGTAGGGGAACTTTCCGATTGTCCGATCGAGGGGGAACGCTCTTGCCGGGACCGTTTCGGTTCGGAACATCGGCATCGGAAGTTTACGATTCTTTCCTTTCTCCGGGCAGACGACAGAAACCGGCTGCCATATGCTGACACTAACTTTGATATCGCCGGTACTATCACCGACCTTTTAACACTAACCTTTAACACGAACCTGTTATGAAAAGAAACCTGTTGGTAATTTGCGCGTCGACCGCTCTTTTGACAGCGGGACTGACGTCATGTTCCGATTCTGCCGGCCGGGAGCCCGATGCGGCTCTGTGGCAGGAAGATTTCCGTTATCAGCCTGTTGCGGCGAGGCCTCAGCTCGAAGTGGTCTATACCGATTCCTCGCGCACGGCTTTTGAAATACTTGCCGAAGAGTATCATCTGATAGGACAGTTGCGCGCGCCTCATTTGCTGCAGAACAAGGCCGACGGAACTCCTTGGCTTTGGTTCGAGATGGAGGACGCGTCCGGCACTCGATATTCGACGCGGAACTATCGAGGCGAGACGCGCATCAATCTGTATCGCCGGGGACCGTACTATTGCGAGATACATTGGTTCGACGTGCATCTGGCTACGGATAAGAAGGATACGGCTGCGCTGCGCGGCGACTTGACGCTGTATTGTTATCCCGAGAAGATACTGGCTGACATTACCTGGCACGGATCGGGGCGCTTCGTTCCCGCTTCGATGGAGGTAAAGGGGCTCGTCGAGCGGAAATACGACGGGTTCAAGCCTTTTGCGAAAGGTACGATCCAGAGCTACTCGTTCCCGATATTCGGAGAGTCGGAACCGTTGCCGGCCGATGCTTTCCGCCTGTTGGCGGGACGTAATCCGGTGCGGTATGACCGCAAGCGCGGCTGCTATATTCTGGGCAGTCACACGGACGGCGGCTTCCAAAAGAAACTTTACGACGAGCCGAATTTTTACGAGACGGTCACTTTCCGTGTGAACAACGACAGCCTGAAGCGGAAGATCTATGTCTGCCACGAGTCGTCCGACGGAGGAGAAATCACCGAGGGAGGTATGCTGCTCGATCGCGAAGGGCATCCGATGCCGATCGTCGTGCAGGTTTCAAAGAACTTTGCCGGCGAGAAAGAGGAGGCTTTCTATAATCCGACCGACCAGCCTTTCAGCGAAACGATTTTTCCGCTTTATCTCGAGCCGGGCGAGAGCCATACGCTAACGAGCCTGCACCTGTTCCAGAACTGGGGACGGCACATGACCAAGCATTGGTCGTCGCTCGGAGCATGGATGGACTATTTTCACAGCTCGACCGGCGTGACCGAGACGACCTGTTACGTGCCGTTCAAGTTTGCCGGATTGGGAGGCGTGACGATCGCCGATTTCCGCGCCATGAGTCAGGAATGCTTTTGGGTAGACCAGCCTCAGCACGACAATCTGGCCGGACACAGCTTCCTGTCCTATTACGACGGCAAGGACTGGATTCATCCGGTCTATACGGGAACCGTTTATCGCAGTACGGGGCCCAACTGGTACGATATAGGTCTGCGCTATTTGACTTCCGACGGCAAGATCAAAGTGACGGCCGACATTTTCGAGACGCCTCAGAACGACGAGCTCCGCAGTTATTTCAAGGTTCGCTACGAGGTGCTCCAGCCGCTGGAAATCGCCGATGCCCGCGCGAATTGCCGCTTCTTGACTATCGCGTCGATTATTCAGGGGCTGCGTTTCGACCGCTTTGCGGCGACCGGTGTCGACGAGATCAGGCTCGATCCGAGCAAAAAGCCTTTCCCCGTGAAAGGAGTCGCATTGCCCGAGGAAAATTTCTTTATCGCGGAGTACGGCGATTCGCTGAACAAAAGAGGATCGAATGCGATTATCGTAAAGAGATTCAGCGCAGGGGGACTCAAGCCGGCCGCTACGGTTCAATTGGGTGGTTATAAGAATGTCTTCGAGCAGGATGCTGCGAAAGACACGCGCATGTGTCTGGTGCCCGATACGGACGACCTGAAGCTGAAAGCGGGCGACGTCATCGAGATCGAGGGCTATTGGTTGCCCTATGGAGCTACGTTCGACACGAAGAGCCCCGAAATGGTCGTGCGCTACGATGCAGAGGGAGCTATGCACGTGGTGTCGGTCGAGCAGGGCGAGAAGGTGAGCGATCTGCCGATTGTGGTCAGGGCCGAGAACAACGGAGCGTTGTTCACCGTGGCCGGTGGCAAGAACCTGATTCCCGTTGTGGTCAAAGGGTTGACCCAATGGCGCATGCCTCGCATATTCGTTCGTGAGGGAGACGCGTGGAGACCTCTCTATCATTCGCGCAACAACGCTCTGGATGGCTATCAGGTATTCTGCGACGAGGACGGAACGTTCGGAGCCGTTTTCCTCGTTTCGGCCTCTGAGGAGCCGCAACAGTTGAAAGTGACGGTAGGGGAGAGCCTCCGTATGCCGGGTAAGATCGAGTTGAGCCAGATCGAGTATAAGGGTGCTCCCGTCGGAAGCGCCGTGCAGATCGCGACGCCCGCAGGAGATGTCGTACTGACGATTCCGCAACCTACGATGTATGCTGTCGGAGACGAGCGTTTCACGCCGCAATGGAGCCTCAGCGAAGGCAACTCGCTGTGGTTCAAACAGCAATTTGCAGAGTGGGAGAGAGGCGGCCGCCTAAGCCCCAACGAAGACGACATCGATCTGGAATATTGGTGGCAGAACTACGAGCCGGATTACAGCCATTCTTCGCCGGAGTATACGATCGACTTGAGCGGAACGGCGTTCGAAGGTGCTCGTCCGGAGGCTTTGGTCGACGGAGAATGGGCCGAAGTGGAGGACAGCTTGGCCGGTTCCGTAAGGGCTGTGGCGGTCCGTTCGTCCGACGGAAAGCATGCTTTGGCCTTGGTTTTCCTCAATGCCGAAGGAGCTTTCCATAGGGGAGAGAGCATGGGACTGATTTTGAAGCCTGTCGATGCTCCTACGAAAAAGCGTTACCATGTCCGGGGCAAAGTGTATGTGACCGATGCGGATATGAATACCTTGAAAAAGCGGATTCTTTCCGAATTGTAGGTCGAGGGTAACCGGTTATTCTCGATATGAAAGTTATGTTATCAGCGCTTCAGCTTGACATAAGCGAGGCGTTTCGATAGCCCGGGATCGGGTAACGGTCTCGCGAGAGTAAGTAAGAAGGACGTCCGTCGGGCGTCCTTCTTGTTTGCCGGGTGCTCGTCGGAAACCGCGCGATACAGGCGACATATGTTTGTTTTGGGCTGTCGTCCGATAAAAAATGGGATAGGATAAATCGGCTTTCGGGGACTCCCGTATCTCCCCCGTGCACGGTATGATGACCGGTAAATACAGCCAATAATGCTCCTAAGGCTCGCTTGTCTGGTCGGGCCCTCACTGAATCGAGGGACTGTTCGTGCTGCGAAATCGGGTCGTGTCGGTTTTCGGGTTCGAGAACTGCGGCGGCATATGGGGGCTGTCGGGTGCGGCGGAAAATGGGAGCCGGGAGAACGGGCCGAATATTCGTGATGTTCGCCCTGTTCGGCGGATGAGATCGTGCTCGGCGACAACGATCGGCATTTCGAATAGGGTAATAGGGTTTCGCTGCTCCGTAGGACGAGCTACGTGCTTTTATTGGAAATTCGTCCGGCGTTTCTTCGACAGGGCAAGGTATCGGCTCCGTCGTAAATCCCTGTAACGACCGTTTGCAGCGCAGCGTATGAGGCGAGTCGTTATACCCGTTTGTGGCGGGCGGCCTTGTCCATTCTTGCCCGCGAATCGAACGGGAAACGGTCTATATCAGCTCGCTCAATGCCGTAAGCCGAACGCATCGATGTTGGGTATGAGCTGCGTCTCCTCGGAGCAGTCTGAACTGAAATATCGTTCGACTCAAGGTTTCTATTGTTGCAGTGCGTCGGAGTGTGAGCGTTATTATCATGATTTGAGATAGTAGTGTAGACCTCGTCGATCTGAAATTCTGTTTTGGTTGAGAATGTTTGCAGGCAATTGCTTGTTATAGGAGAAGCGAAAAGCACTATTATTTAACATAATACTAATTATAATTCACTGCATAAACTTGCAGGATTCAGATTATAATACACTGTAAATAGGACTATTGTATGAATCTTAGTTTGCCTGTTTCTGTGATTTCTTTTAGTCTTGAAGCTTTCTTAATGAAAGCACTGAACGACGGTCGTAGAGAAAAGGTATTTTCTTTACGGAGACATGACTTTTAGCAATTTTGTTCTTGGATTCCTTCCGTAAAATCGACAACGCCTCTTGCTATTATGTTAAATTCATACGAATCATTTCGGACGATAGCATATGCAGCTTTTATCCTTCATGAGAAGGATGATTCGATCTATTTCCGATTCCGGAACTTCATCGATATCCGCATGAACGGATGGTATCGAGGCCGTGTAATTTTCCTTTGCCGGATCTTGGACATCGGAGGCCGGGAGGAATTTTTCTGGAGCGTCATGTTGTTGCGAACGGATCGCGGTCGTAGTATCCGAGAAAAGATTCAGATCGGTTTCCGGTTCAGGAATTTCTGTCGACCGAACGGCAGAAGGTATCTCGGGACGATAAACCGGTCCTTTGCCGAGAATAATCCAATCCGGGTTGAGTTTCGGAAAACGCAGCAATAGCTTTTCGATGAATTCGAAACTGGGTTTGTTTCTGCCTCCGAGAATATGGGAAATATTCGACGGCTGAACACCCAGAATTTCCGCCAGTCTGGAAGAAGTCAGCCTTTCCATTTCGATGAATTTCGACAGCCTTTCGCGCATTTTTCGATTTTTTACAAAGTTAAATAAATTTGCTCAAATCCTCCGTATGCAGATTACAAAAATATACGACAAAAATCACAAATAGCTTTTTACAATTGTAATAGCCAATGAAATATTGATACATATCGATAATCAAAAAGAGAAATAATATGTTTTAATACTTTAGATTGTATATATTATACATCTGATTATCAGTGTTGAATATTGCAATATGAAGTTGTTTCGATATGAATTTTTAGTATTATCTGATAATCCTGATATTTCAACATGTATTTAACTTTAATTAATACTGTATATATGTCTTATTTATAGCGTTTTTATATTTATATGTTAAATCGTTTATCACTCGTTGTGCAGGCGATATTTTCTTTCCTTGAAAGCGGATAGTACAAATGTAAATAGACGTAAGCAAATACAATAACCACATGTTGCTCAATATTTTTGTAACCATAAAAACGGGGTTACATATGTAATGTATACAAATGTAATGTATATGATTGGAAAAATCGTTCGTATGTAATTATTTTGCGTTATCTCCTACCCTCCTTCGCTTGAGCGATTCGGCGGTTTTTTCGTACGCATCAATTATGTTAAATAAAAAAAAGGCGCCCAAAGCGCCTTTTATATGTGTTATAGTTATTTGATTATAAGCTGATTGTATCGGCTATCGCTCGAAATTCTTCGGGGGATAGTTTGAGCTTTTCTTTGTGGAAATCCACGTCTTTTTCGTCTTGAATCGGGATCAGGTGGATGTGGGCATGCGGAACTTCGAGGCCGAGTACGACGACCGCCACCCTTTTGCATTCTATTTTCTCTTTCAGTTTTCGCGCAATTCGCTTGGCAAAGACGATCATATCGGCCAGCGTGCGGTCGTCCAGATCGAACAGGTAGTCCGTCTCTTGCTTGGGAACGACCAGCGTGTGCCCCTTGGTTAGTGGATTGATGTCCAGAAAGGCGAAGAACCTTTCATCCTCGGCTACCTTGTAGCTCGGGATTTCTCCTCGGACGATTCGGGTAAAGATGGTTGCCATGGTTTCGTAGCGGTAGTTTTATATTCGAGGGATCAAACCAATCCCATTTCCTTTTTGATCGATTCGATCTTGCCGTCGAGCTCGGCTTGTACCTCGCCGAAGCGGGCCGTATCGTTCAACTCGGCACGTACGCCGAAATAGAACTTTATTTTCGGTTCCGTACCCGATGGCCGGATCGATACGACCGTCGAATCGGCCGTCGTGAATTGGAGTACGTTCGACCGTTCCATGTCGATCGGTGTTTTGCTGCCGTTGGTGAGATCGAGCGCCTCGCCGCTCAGGTAGTCCTTGATGGCGATTATCGGAGAGCCTCCGAGGCTCCGAGGAGGATCCGACCGGTAGTCGCTCATCATTTTAGCGATTTCCTCCTGTCCTTCCTTTCCCTTGCGGACTACCGAGACCAAAGCCTCGCGGAAAAAGCCGTAGCGCACATACATCTCTTTGAGCAGTTCGTACAGCGTCATGTCCTGCGACTTAGCCCATGCGGCGGCTTCGGCGGCCAGTGAGCAGGCGCTGACCGCGTCCTTGTCTCGTACGAAATCCTCGGCCAGAAAGCCGAAGCTCTCCTCTCCTCCGCAGATGTATTGCATCGTCTGCTCGTGGTTGCGCATGACGGTAGCGATGTATTTGAAGCCCGTGAGGCAATCGAAGTGCCTTACTCCGAACGATTCGGCGATGCGGGCGACCAGCTCGGTGGTTACGATCGTTTTGACGATGTATTCTTTGCCTCGGAGCCGTCCCAGCTCGCTCCAGCGCTTGACGATGTAATAGACCAGCAGCGAACAGGTCTGGTTGCCGTTCAGCAACACGTACTGACCGTTCTCGTCCCGGAGCGCCATGCCGATGCGGTCGGCATCGGGGTCGGTCGCCAGCACGACTTCGGCCTTTTCGCTCTCGGCCAGCTCGATCGCCATTTTCATGGCCGAGCGTTCCTCCGGATTCGGGGACTCGACTGTCGGGAAATTGCCGTCCGGGATATTCTGTTCCTTGACGGTCAGGATGTTCGTAAAACCGTATTTCCGTAGCGACTCGGGGACAAGGATCACTCCGGTTCCGTGCAGCGGCGTATAGACGATCTTCATGTCGTGGTAGCGTTCGACGGCATCGGGCGACAGCGACAGTCCGTGAACGGCTTCCAGATAGATTTGGTCGAACGTCTCGTCCAGAATTTCGATGTTTTCGCTTCGGTCGCCTTTCCATATCATGACTTGGTCGGGCGACGTGATTTTCTGCACTTCGGCGATGATGTTGCGGTCGTGCGGCGCAACGACCTGAGCGCCGTCCGACCAGTAGGCCTTGTATCCGTTGTACTCTTTCGGATTGTGCGAAGCGGTGACCACTACGCCGCTGTGGCAATGGAGATGACGTATCGCGAAGCTCAGCTCCGGGGTCGGCCTCAGCGAGTCGAACAGGTAAACCTTGAAGCCGTTGGCCGCGAAAATGTCCGCCACCCGTTCGGCGAAAAGGCGGCTGTTGTTGCGGCTGTCATGGCCGACGGCCACGCGGATCGGTTCGTCGGGGAAAGCCTTTTTCAAGTAGTTCGACAATCCCTGAGTGGCCATGCCGACCGTGTAGACGTTCATCCGGTTCGTGCCGACTCCCATGATTCCCCGCAGGCCGCCCGTGCCGAACTCCAGATCTTTATAAAAACTTTCGGTAAGCTCTTTAGGATCGTTGTCTATCAGTTGTTTAACTTTTTTTCTTGTTTCTTCGTCATAACTGTCGGACAGCCATTTTTCGGCTCTTTCTTTAACAATTAAATCCAGATTCTCGCTCATGATTTCATTTGTTTTATTTATACCGAACTTCCGCTTGGTTGAAAAAAACTATAAACAAAGATAATGCTAATTTTTTGAATACTCTATATCAAAAGGTTAAAATCGGACCTATTCGGAACCCTTATTCTTCTATATAAATATTTGCCAAACAAACAACCTCGGGGCGATGTTTTTTTTGTAATTTTATTTACAATTTTGTCTTGCGAAACAGTAAGAAATTCATGATAATCAATAACCAAACATATGGAGATGTGTGGCAAAGCTGTCTGAGCCGCATTCGCGAGCATACCTCGGACGAGGAGTTCGCCAAGTGGTTCAAGCCGATCGTTCCGCTCGATTTCGACGGAGTGACGCTGAAGCTCAAAGTGCCCAACGAGAGTTACGTATATCATATCGAAAAGCACTTCATCCCGCTGCTCAAACCCATTATTCATCAGTTTTTCGGGCTCAAGACCAAGTTGCGATACGCCGTGCCCAAGACGGAGCCGGCCGCCGTCACGGTCGTGGGCGATGCCGATATGACGGCGATCAACAAGTTCGTCGCGCAGTCCGATACGACGAATATAAAGAATCCGTTTGTCATTCCGGGCATACGGCGTTTGGTGATCGATCCTCAGCTCAATCCCAATTATACGTTCGATACCTTTGTCGAAGGCGCGTGCAACCGTCTTTGCCGTTCGGCCGGGCTGGCCGTGGCCGTCGATCCGGGGCGGACGCCTTTCAATCCCTTATATATATACGGCGATTCGGGCCTAGGGAAAACGCATATCGCGCAGGCTATCGGCATGGAGGTCAAGCAGCGTAAGCCGCAGCTGCAGGTGCTGTACGTGTCGATGAACAAGTTTCAGGCGCAGTTTCAGAATGCGGCGATCAAGGGCGAGCT
>ERZ827186.2320-NODE-2320-length-13076-cov-6.743491_pt1 | contig 13076 bp, 10 predicted proteins | sample MGYA00519918_ERZ827186 | MGnify/ENA primary metagenome ERZ827186 (study PRJEB31778, sample SAMEA3449275) | human gut metagenome | biome: human gut; feature: human-associated habitat; material: faeces | place: United Kingdom | collected 2010/2012 ... | reverse complement strand
TTTCTACTTCATCATATTTTATCTTTTCTTTGTTGATAATAAAGCGTTGGTAGTAGGAGAGCATCAAAGTTGTTAGTGGCAAGGCGATAATCATGCCGAGCATTCCCATTAATGAACCCCAGATAGAAAGAGATAAAAGGATGATGGCAGGATTCAGTCCGGTAATCTTTCCCATGATTTTGGGGACAAGGAAGGTATCCTGTATGATTTGTACGATTGCAAAGACAGCTAATGCACATGCAATGATAATCCAGAAGTTCTGTCCGGTGTCGGCAGCTTTGAGGATCGCCAATAAAATAGTGGGAAGGAAACCGATGATTTGCAAGTAGGGAACCATATTCAATGCTCCGATGAAAAGTCCCAAAGCGATAGCCATGGGGAAATCGATAATCAGGAAACCGATGCTGAAAAGAATACCTACGCAGAAAGCAACCAAAGCCTGTCCACGGAAATATCTGTTCATACCATCCTGTACGTCGTGAACCAGATTGGAGGCAAACGTACGGTATTTATTGGGTAGCAGATGCAACCATCCTTCAGCTATCGCTTCGTAATCCAATAATATAAAGATTACATATAATAATATAATGAAGGAGGCAAGGATGCTGAATAGAATGTTGAGAGATTCTGCAAGCAAAGTCCACACTCTGGGGACGGTATCCTTGATTGCCGCTAGGATATTCTCTTCACTTAATACACGGTTCAGCGCTTGAAGATCGATATTTTCGTGGATAAATTCAGAAAGACTCTTAGGTACATTGTTTCCGGCTCCATTGGTGAGGTAAGTCACCAGCAAGTCGTTCATTCTGCCTATTTCCGAAATCATCGGCGGCACTAACAGATAAAATAAAGTGATTCCGATAACTGTAATGAGGAATAAGGAACAGAAGATGGAAATAATGCGACTTTTTAATCGTAGTTTATACTGGAAGAATTTGACTAACGGATAGACCATATAAGCTATCAGCCACGCAATAAAGAAAGGTAATAACACTCCGCTAAGGCGTTCTACAAGCATTAATATTCCTACAACTAACACACATCCGATAGAGCCGCGTATAAAACTGTCGAATGTTATCTTTTTCCTTTCCATAATCTGTTTTTTTATAGAGTTTATATTTTCTGTTCATCTTCCCCTCGCGCACGGAGATAACATTCCCTGCACAGAGGCTCATATTCGGCTGTTTCGCCTAAAAGAACCTGTTTCTCATTCTTGACAGTACGATGTGAGAAAGAAGCCAGCTGGCCACATTTCACACAGATTGCATGAACTTTGGAGACTTCATCAGCAATGGCGCATAATTGCGGCATTGGTCCGAACGGATTTCCTTTGAAGTCCATATCCAACCCTGCAATGATAACACGGATTCCATTGTTGGCAAGCTGGTTGCATACATCAATCAAACCACTGTCGAAGAACTGCGCTTCATCAATACCTACTACATCTATCTCGGAAGTAAACAGTAAAATGCTGGCTGACGAATCGATGGGAGTGGAGGCGATAGAATGGCTGTCGTGAGAGACTACATCTTCTTCTGAATAACGGGTGTCGATAGCTGGTTTGAATATCTCTACACGTTGTTTCGCAAATTTCGCTCTTTTCATTCTACGAATTAATTCCTCTGTTTTTCCGGAGAACATGGAACCGCAGATTACTTCGATCCGGCCTCTTCTTCTAGTCTCCTGTATGTGGTCTTCTGAAAATAATACCATGAGATTTTGTGTTTTCTTGATTAAGTAAATATGTGGACAAAGGTAAGCAATTCAATGTGCAAGAACTGTTAAATTATCCATTATTTTAAGTTATTGCATAAATTATTCCTACATTCGCACCGTATAAACAATGGACTGACATGAAACAGAAGCTATTAACAGATATTGAGTTGGATGTTCATGAGTTGAAGTATCTCATGGATTCATTTACCAAGGAGCCGACTCCGACTTTGTCTGAACTGTTGAAGCGGAGCATTACACGGATGCAGGGACGTTTGGATGAACTGCAGCAGGAGGTGGATGCTGTTCAGGTAATTTCTCCGTCAGCTGTGGAAGAGACAGCGGAAGAGGAGGATGAAGTTGCCGGGTCTGAAGAGGATTCCCCCGTGATTATACAATCTCTCGAATCGGTTGTTGTGAAAGAAGATGAGGAAGGAGAAGCCATTGTTGCGGAAGAGAAACCTGTCGTAATAGCGGCAGCTGCAGAGACAGCAGCAGAAGAAGCAGCAGCAGCAGCAGAAGAAGAAGAAGAAGAAGAAGAAGGGAAAAAAGAGGAACCGGCAATTGTTGAGGAACCTGTCGTTGAAACTGTTGTGAAAGAGGAAGAACCTAAATCGGCTGTGTTGGGAGAAAGTCTCAAACTGTCTGCTGGCTTGCGACATGCTATCAGCTTGAATGATTCTTTCCGTTTTTCTCGTGAACTGTTCGGAGGCGACACTGATTTGATGAATCGGGTTATCGAACAGATATCAGTAATGAGTTCCTACAAGACTGCAGTCGCATTTCTGTCCTCGAAAGTCGAATTGAATGAAGAAAAGGAGGCGGTGAACGACTTTCTGGAGCTACTAAAGAAATATTTTAATCAATCAGCATAAAACAAAAACAAGATGGGAAAGCTATATGTGGTGCCTACGCCGGTAGGGAATCTGGAGGACATGACTTTTCGGGCTATCAAAGTCCTGAAAGAGGTCGATCTGATTTTGGCGGAGGATACACGTACTTCCGGTATCTTGCTGAAACACTTTGAAATAAAGAATGCAATGCAATCCCACCACAAATTTAATGAACATAAAACGGTGGAAAGTGTTGTTAATAGAATAAAGGCAGGTGAAACGGTGGCACTAATTTCGGATGCCGGAACGCCTGGAATTTCCGATCCCGGATTTCTGGTTGTTCGTGAATGTGTGCGCAACGGTATTGAAGTGCAGTGCTTGCCGGGAGCAACCGCTTTTGTTCCGGCACTCGTTGCATCGGGATTGCCGAACGAGAAGTTCTGCTTCGAGGGGTTTCTCCCCCAGAAGAAAGGACGGCAGACACGACTGAAGACATTGGCGGAAGAACACCGTACGATGGTGTTTTATGAATCACCCCACCGTCTGTTGAAGACGTTAACACAGTTTGCCGAATATTTCGGTGCTGAACGTCAGGCAACCGTGTCGCGTGAAATATCCAAACTCCACGAAGAAACAGTTCGGGGCAGTTTGGCTGAATTGATAGAACACTTTACCGCTACCGAACCCCGGGGCGAGATTGTGATAGTATTAGCAGGAATAGATGATTAAATAATTTCATTAAAAAACGTAAAACGTAAACGTATGAAAAAGTTAGCTGTTTTATTTGTATGCGTAGCCATGTTAGCTTCGTGTGATAGCTTTAAAGGTGGAAGTAAAGACCTGAAAGCTGAAAATGATTCTCTTTTGATGGAACTGAACCAGCGCAATGCTGAACTGGATGATATGATGGGTACTTTCAATGAAGTTCAGGAAGGTTTCCGTAAGATCAATGCTGCCGAAAGCCGTGTTGACTTGCAACGTGGAACCATCACTGAAAACTCTGCCAGCGCCAAGCAACAGATTGCTTCTGACATCGAATTCATCTCTAAACAGATGGAAGAAAACAAAGCGCAGATTGCAAAGTTGCAGGCACAGTTGAAGAACAGCAATTACAATTCTGCACAGATGAAAAAAGCTGTTGCCGCTTTGACTGCTGAATTGAACGCTAAACAACAACGTATCGAAGAACTTCAAACAGAACTGGCTTCCAAGAATATCCGTATCCAGGAATTGGATGCTGCTGTCAGCGACTTGTCTGCTGCTAAAGAAACGTTGGCTGCAGAAAACGAAGCGAAAGCTAAAACCGTTGCTGAACAGGAAAAGAGCTTGAATGCTGCCTGGTTCGTATTCGGTACTAAATCTGAATTGAAAGCTCAAAAGATTCTTCAGAGCGGAGACGTATTGAAGAGCGCTGATTTCAATAAGGATTATTTCACTCAAATCGATATCCGTACAACCAAAGAAATCAAGTTGTACTCTAAACGTGCTGAGTTACTGACTACTCATCCGTCCGGTTCTTATGAATTGGTAAAAGATGACAAAGGCCAGTTGACATTGAAGATTACTAATCCTACTGAATTCTGGAGTGTATCCAGATACTTGGTTATTCAAGTAAAATAAGGTAGACATCCCTTTTTGAATTGCCAATGTGCTGATTCCTGGATTCAAGAAATTAGCACATTGGCTTTTTTGTTTCTTATTATACGCATAACTACTGATGAAATATAAAAATCTTTTTTTTGATCTTGATGATACCATCTGGGCTTTCTCTCAAAATGCCCGTGATACTTTTGAAGAAGTATATCAGAAATATTCATTCGACCGTTATTTTGATTCGTTCGATCATTATTATACCCTTTATCAGCAAAGAAATACCGAACTTTGGATTGAGTACGGCGAAGGAAAAATAACGAAAGATGAATTGAACCGTCAACGTTTCTTTTATCCTTTACAGGCTGTGGGAGTGGAAGATGAAGCGCTTGCCGAACAGTTCTCGAAAGATTTTTTCGCGATTATTCCCACTAAAAGTACTTTGATGCCTCATGCAAAGGAGGTATTGGAATATCTTGCTCCTAAATATAACCTCTATATCCTTTCCAATGGATTCCGTGAATTGCAATCATGCAAGATGCGGTCGGCAGGAGTGGACGGGTATTTCAAAAAAGTGATTCTTTCGGAAGATCTCGGAGTGTTGAAGCCTTGGCCGGCAATATTTAATTTTGCCTTGTCTGCCACTCAATCCGAATTGCGCGAATCCTTGATGATTGGTGACAGTTGGGAAGCGGATATAACCGGAGCGCACGGAGTAGGGATGCATCAGGCTTTCTACAATGTGACAGAACGGACAGCTTTCCCTTTCCTCCCTACTTATCACATCCATTCCTTGAAAGAATTAATGGATTTATTATAGGTTTTCTGGATTAAGTCGTATTTTTGTTGCGTTTTAGTTTTGCATAAAATACGATATAATCATGGATAGTACGCTTCTGCCTTTTGCCTTACTTTGTTTCACTTCATTCTTTACATTGACCAACCCATTGGGAACGATGCCTGTCTTCCTTACCATGACTCATGGTATGACGGATAAGGAACGTCAGTCTATCGTACGTCGCGCCACCATTGTGTCGTTTATTACAATAATGGTATTTGTCTTTGCCGGGCAGTTTCTTTTTAAGTTTTTCGGTATTTCTACCAATGGCTTCCGTATTGCCGGTGGGGTGATTATCTTCAAGATCGGCTTTGATATGCTTCAAGCCCGTTATACACCAATGAAACTGAAAGATGAAGAAATCAAAACGTATGCGGATGATATCTCCATTACTCCTCTCGGCATTCCTATGTTATGCGGTCCCGGAGCGATTGCCAATGCTATTGTCTTGATGCAGGATGCATATTCTTATGAAATGAAGGGAATTTTGATCGGCACTATTGCCCTGATTTATCTGCTGACTTTCTTTATTCTTCGTGCTTCTACGAAATTGGTAAACGTATTGGGCGAGACGGGAAACAATGTAATGATGCGCCTCATGGGATTGATTCTGATGGTAATTGCGGTGGAATGTTTCGTCAGCGGATTGAAACCGATTTTGGTGGATATTGTGAGAGAGGGGATGCTTCCTTGATGATAAAAGATAGAAGGGTTGAAGAGTCCTTAAAATGAAATTTATCTTTGCTGTAAAAAATGAACTACCCTTATAGAAGTTAATAAGATATATATAAATAAAGCCGTAAATGGATGACAACTATCAGGAATATTTTATTTTAAATTACTTTTGTAAAAAATAGATTCCCGAGTTTTTTTATAACCCCCTTAATAGAAATGAGACTAAAACTCCAAGGCTTGCCAAAGAGTTTAGTCTCATTTTTACCTTTATAAATCAGTATCTTTTTTATATCTTGGAATTGGATATATTGTATCTACTCTTTTTTATTTCATTAAAAAGAAGTGAATTGTTTATGGATTCTGATCAGTGGCAATATTTAAGCTTTCATTACCGTCGAACTCTGTCATTGGAATCATCATCGTCATTTCCCAGTCTTCCGGATCAATATAACGTCTGTAGTCTAATAGACGTGCTCCTTCTCCCCATTATTCGATACGATGTTGAAGTAAATGTTTCTTACGTAAAACTATTTATGTATATATTTATGAATAATAAGACCTGCAATTTCGATTAATTCTAAAATTGCAGGTCTCATCTATTTATTTAAAACTTATCCTTATATGGAGGCAATATTAAAAAATGTTTTATCGAGGTAAATTATTACTCCATCCCTCTGTTTGTATAACTCCAAAACCTGAATTGACTTCAAAAGAAGGTATTGGGTACACAAATTTTGCGATGTTGAAATTAGTGTACGATCCATCTGCTACACTAATAATTTTGCCTAATCTTCTTGCGTCAAAGAAGCGATGTCCTTCTTGAACCAGTTCTAATTTTCTTTCTTTATCAATGGCATCAATAACCGTTTGATCCTCTGCTATTTCATTGTCATCCAAATCCGGATTTCTTTTGGAAGCTACTTCCAATAGCTTTTCTTTAGCTTTTCCATAATTAGGAGTTGACTGTTTTGCATATGCTTCTGCCTGTATTAAATACATTTCAGGCAGTCTGAAAACTGGCAAATTAGAAATCTGATTATTGGTTGTGATACCACGCATTTTTCCACCAGTCCACGTACCGCCAAGAAGCGCCAGCCGAATATCATTAGGTGAATATTCTGCTACTGTTGCGCTGTTAATAGACAAACCGTATTTATTCCATAAAGTATTCAGAGCATTAGCGGACAAATAATCATCTTCGGCTTTTGCTATAAAGAAAATGTCTTCTGTCGAAACAGCTAATGTCGTGTACATATTCTTATAGTCTTCTTTGGTTGATACAATTGTACCGCCACTTAGGGTTATTGCCTCTTGAGCCGCTGTAATAGCCCCTTCGTAATTTTTCATATAGAGTTTTACGCGAGCTTCAAGTGCAGCAACTGCAGCCGTATTCATATACTGTTTACCTACATTTTCAACACCTTCTTTAGCATAATATTCTTTAGCCTTCGTTATATCATCAAGAATCAGGCTATAATTTTGTTCTACACTGACTCTTGACACCTGTGAATAGGCAGGGACGGGTTCAGTAACGTTTACGATACCTAATGTCGTTTTGTTGGCTTCCGAATATGGCAAACCAAACATGTTAGTCAAATAGAAAGAGCAGAGGGCTTTAATAGCATAGGCTTGAGCGATGCATCCTTCCACTTCTGCCAGATCCCCCTTTGTTACTTCTTTAAATGAAGCACCTTCTTTAATGATACGTGCACAACGGTCGATAGCCCAATATCCGTATGCCCATATTTCTTCTATGTATGAATTAGTATCCAGTATCTGATAGCGGAAGATGTCATAGAAATGAGACGTTGCAACGGAATGTGAAGTGATATCCGTTGGCGCATCTCCAATTGCTAATACATCACGTCCCAGAAAACGATATGAACCTAATGTGTAATATACACCATTTAGAGCATTCTGAAAATCTTGGGTAGTAACCAAGGCTTCTTCTGTCGGAACAGAAGTTGATGGCGTTTCTGTCAAGAAGTCATCGCATGCGGTGAATGAAATTGCCATCCAACCGGTTAATAAAGCAAATAATATTTTCTTCATTGTCATAAATTTCTAAAGTTATTTTTTAGAAGCTAAGATTAAGACCGAACATGATATTTCTAGGTACAGGATATGCCCAAGACTGCATACCGGTAGATCTAGTTTGTGGATCAAATCCTATAAAATCTTTAGCAGTGATAGTGAACAAATTGTCAGCAGAGATATAAACTCTTAAATTGTCAATAGCCACTTTATTCATAAGGTTCTTCGGAAGAGTATATCCTAAAACCATGGATTTCATTCTCAAATAAGAACCGTTCATTAAGAAACGGCTGGAATTAGTTTCTGCTCCCGAGTTGTCTCCAGCTACAAATTTGGGTACGTCGGTTATATCTCCCGGCTTTTGCCAGCGGTTGTCATAAACATAGTTAGATACCGGACCTAAGAAATAATGTCCAACCTGCATATCAAATGCAAATCCGGAGTTATATACTTTATTTCCCAAGGTGAAACTGGTATCAAAAGAGAAGTCAAAACCTTTGTATTTGAAATTCATTCCAAAGCCACCATAAAATTTAGGATCGGCAGAACCTACAATTCGCTGACCGGCCTCATTTACATTTTTTGTTTTCTCATCCCCTTCTTGTCCTTTATACCACATTGCTTCTCCTGTTTCAGGATCCACTCCTGCATATTCCGGCATATAGAATGTATTATACGCCTCGCCAACTTTTCTGATAGTTAGAGTATTCTCAATTGGTTTTTCTGTGGCAAGTTTTATGATTTTATTTTTATTTGCCGTACCAGTGAAACGAACATCCCAACTGAAATCCTTATTTCTAAGTACGTTAGCGTTAATCAAGAATTCTATACCTTTGTTTTCCATCTCACCTACATTTTTCAGGATAGACCCGAATCCAGTTGTGTAAGAAAGTGGTACATCAAATATCATATCTTTTGTCCGTTGGTTATAATAGTCCACTTCGAGTGTCAGTCTTTCGAAGAAAACAGCATGGATACCGATATCGGCTTTTGCAACAGTCTCCCATTTTAGATCCGGATTGGCTATTTGGTAAGGAATAGCTCCAGGTTTGCCATTATAAGAATATCCATAATTATACAATCCCATTGCTGCATAATAACCAATATCCTGATTACCTACAGTTCCATAACTACCTCTGATAGTCAAATCTGTCAACCAACTTTTGGTATTTTCCATAAAGCTTTCGTTAGAGATTCGGTATTTTGCTCCTATAGACCAAAAAGGAGCCCATTTGTTGTTTACACCAAATCTTGACGAGCCGTCATAACGGAAACTGCCTGACAGATAATATTTATCATTCAAGTTATATTCTGCATTCATAAAGAATGAAGAAAGAGTGCTTGCTTTGGTTGAAGATCCCGCCCCTGTTGGCTTGGAAGCATTGTCCAATTCAAAAACAGCATCACTAGGATATCCACTGGCAGCTGCATAAATTGTTCTATAAGATATTTTCTGTGCTTCTTGTCCCAACAACACATTCAAATGATGCATGTCTTTGAAAGTGCGGTTGAAGTTTACGGTATTGGTAATGGTCAAGGTTGTTGCCCTTTCCTGATTTCTTTGACCAAGCATACCGCTACCGGAATATTGAGGATTATAAATTGAACTGTAAAAGAACTCGTCCAAGTCAATCAAGCTCAATCCTGCATTTGTCTTCCATGTTAAGCCATCAATAATATTATAAGTAAAATATGGATTCACAACCAATGTAATCTGCTTTTGATTGCGTTTATCACCTTTTTCTTTATCGTTAATAGCTACAGGATTATAATTAACATTTGTATTATATGTTCCGTCTTCATTGCGCACCTGTTCAAACGGACGGATGTCATATACTGCTACAATAGGATTAGTATATTGGCTTTCAGTCATAGTGTTGTTTATATCGGAGAGTGCTCCATTCACAGAAAGTCCATATCCTATCCGCCCGCTTTTTCCATCTAAACTAATACGTCCGCTATAGCGTTTCATTCCAGTTCCGATGACGATACCTGTGTTCTGAAAATATCCTCCACTAATATAATAGCGCAAATTTTCATTCCCACCTTGAGCACTGATATCATATTCTTGTGAAAAACCATTTTGCAGAATCTCCTTCAGCCAATCCACACTCTTGATATTTTGCGTCAAGTCCACATTATACCAATCCATAACATAGGCATTCAGCCATTCAGCAGAAGTCATGCCATCCTCACCGTCATATCCTGCATTTGTTAGTCCTTCGGTCCAGATCTCTTTGTATTTATCCAGATTTGTCGTACGATAATTATGATCTATCTTACCTACAAAACTAGTTCCGACTTTTGCATTCACATTAAAACGCGCTTTTCCCAGACTACCTTTTTTAGTAGTAACTACAATTACTCCATTCGCTGCACGAGCTCCATAAATAGCTGTAGCTGTAGCATCTTTCAAAACTGTGATGGACTCAATGTCGTTAGGATTGATATTAGCCATCGGACTTGCCGCCATATCCCCTGTCCCGGCTTTGTTATAAGCCCCCATTTTGTCTGTGTAAATGGCAATACCATCAATTACGTATAAAGGTTCGGTTCCAGAATTCATTGAACCAACTCCACGAATAGTAGTAGAAGCGTATGCACCAGGTTGTCCAGTCAAGCTATTTACTTGTAAACCAGCTACTGATCCTTCCAAAGACTTCATAAAGTTTGCATCTGTTTTTTTCATCAAGTCCTTGTTATCCACCGTTTGGGCAGATCCCGTAAATGCCGCTTTTTTAGTTACCCCATATCCGGTTACCACAACCTCATCTATTAGCTGTGCATCAGATTTGAGAACCACTCGCAAATTGGGCTTTATCGCCACTTCCTGCGTCTGCATACCAATGTACGAAATCTGCAAAGTCTTTGCAGAACTAAATACAACTATAATATCTTGATTACTAATAATATACACGATGTTTACTTTCCTTCGGCAATAAATCTTTTGTTGTAGTTATTATGCAGATTATCAATATGTTAAATACCTACCAAACATATTAATTTGCAGATTTATGATACCAGATTTCTATCAAAAATAGGGCATAACCATCTATTAATTAATTATTTAAGTTCTTGTCTTATATGATATAGGCTAAAACTTATTTCCATCTTAACTGTTGAAGATGGTTTTCTTGTCTAAATTATATCCAATAATTATTGACTATAATAATATATTCATTAGCAAACGATAATCTAAGAAAAAGAAAAACTCCAGATGAAAAAATGCATATTTTATTACTGTATATTTTAAAATATGCAGGGGTGGATTCAAATATTCTCCAAAATCGCAGAGAATATGATTGATGAATATTCATATTGGATGGTTATATGCTTTTTCTGTATCAAAGAGATTGTGTAATTACATCTAATTATGTAAAAAGAAGTATTTATCATTTATCTGACGCTAAAATGAAAGAACCCCAAATGCCGGATTCTAATAGCTATTAGAGGCTATCAGAGTTATAAATTAGCTTTTAATCCTTTCCTTTTAAAGAAAGCAAGGGCTTCTCTACGACCAATGACTCGTTCCTTTTAAAGGAACACTTTATTCCTTTAAATGGGACGAGTGATAATATTCGTAATAACGATGTGTATTTAGGTTATGTATATGCGTTTTTGAAACTGATATTGCATATTCTTTCATTTAAGTATACACTTTTCTTTCTATTAGAGAAAATTAGCCCCTCCATTTCTAAAACTAAATCTTAAAAACAGAACACTTTCATCTAGCTTTTGTACCTATTATTATTTTTTGATGAGGCCGTTTTCTCAAGATCACGTACCACTGTTATATCCATTATATTTGCATATACCTGTGTAGTCTTCACACTTTTGTGTCCTAATAGCTTTTGTACCGTAGTAATATTGGCACCACTATATAATAATAAGGTGGCATTTGTATGCCGGGCGGTGTGAAATGACACACGTTTATCTATTTTCGCCAAGCCTGCTAATAAATTCAATTCTTTGTTGATATTAGAATTGTCTTTTAACTTAAAGAAGCTGTCAAGATCATCTTTATAGCGTTGCAATATCTCGATTCCTTTGCCTTCAAATAATAAATATAAAGGAAGACGTACCTCAATACCAGTTTTAACAGACTTGTATATAATCCAGGTTTCCTGATGGAATTCAACAATATTTGCGGAGGTCAGACTGGTGAAATCAGAATATCGTAACCCTGCGTAGCAACAAAATAAAAAAGCATCTTTTGTTTTTTGTAGCCTCGTATATCTTCCTGTTAGCTGTAAATTTTCAAAGCGATATAACTCTTCCGGAGCCAGGTGCGTATGACTTCCCTCTATACTTTTAATTTTATACTTTCTAAAAGCATATTTTTGTATATCCATATATTCCTTATTTATAGCAACGTTAATATATCGTTTTAGATGCTTCATGTGCTTGGCAATGGTATTAAGGTGATAGCCTTTAGACTGCAAGTGATTATCAAATGAGGACACAAATTCAAATGTCAAATCGGTGAATAATATCTCTTTCTTAAATTCCTGAAGTAATTCAAGGGTGGAAAGATGATTTTGTCTGGTGCTCTCTTTCAAAAGAGAATTAGCTACTTCTTCTTTGAAGAAAGTTAAGAATGAGCTCCCGTTACTTAGAGGCTTATCAATCGAATTCTTTAATAAATCTAGCGATATTGGCTTTCCTTGTTGCCATAATCCAAGTTCAGTATGCTCAATAGCTGCTATATTCTCATACAACATACGATTCAAAACATTGGCGTTAGGATGATTCTTCACCATCTTTCGTTTAGCATCCCACTGATCGGGTTTGAGATATATTTTGGTGGAGAAATACATTTTTTTTCTGTTCAGATAGGCCTCTACCTGTACTAACGCCATTCCTTTTTTATTCAATCTCTTCTTTCTGTTAAACACAAGGTTGTAACTGATCTTTTCCATACTTTCATTTTTAAATTAATAATAGAACAAATTAGACGTAATTCTGTGCTATATCAGAGACGAATAAGCATTAATATCTCTAAAAAAACAAATCTCCAAATAACCGAGTATTCACAAAACTTTAAATTAAATGCCACTTTTTTATTCGCTTTTCCACGAAAAAAGCAAAAAGAATAGCTTTTAAAGGTGTTTTATGACTAAAAACGAGTAAAAGAAATATTAAAAGATGCATTTTGCTCATACAAAGTGTTACTAGCTATTTTAGCAATCAGCGCTTTTAATAAGAAAAAACATGCTTATCGGCATAAATACAGCACATAAAATAACAAAATGTTATATTTGCAACCTTTTTTTATTAATATAATTGTTAGTTTCAGTTTTATTAATATATTTGCAAATTGTTAGAGTAAAGATACAAATAATGTAAAGTTAAACTTTAAGAGAGAATTTATGAAAAGAAAATTAATGCTGTTA
>ERZ827186.2317-NODE-2317-length-13088-cov-5.188905_pt1 | contig 13088 bp, 14 predicted proteins | sample MGYA00519918_ERZ827186 | MGnify/ENA primary metagenome ERZ827186 (study PRJEB31778, sample SAMEA3449275) | human gut metagenome | biome: human gut; feature: human-associated habitat; material: faeces | place: United Kingdom | collected 2010/2012 ... | reverse complement strand
CGCAGCCGCCGGAGCGGTGCTTAAGCCGTAAGGCGGGAATTGTGCGGTGTTGCCTTAAGAAAGCTCTGCGATATCGTACAGCAGTCGCTCGGTATCGTCCCAGCCCAGGCAGGGGTCCGTGATGGACTTGCCATAGCAGTGCTCGCCGATCTTCTGGCTGCCCGGCTCAATATAGCTTTCGATCATCAGGCCCTTGACCAGGTTCTTGATGTCGTCCGAATGGCGGCGGCTGTGCAGAACCTCTTTCGCAATGCGGATTTGCTCCATATACTGCTTGCCGGAGTTGCTGTGGTTGGTATCCACAATGCAGGCGGGGTTCTTCAGGTTGCGCTTCATGTACAGCTCATACAGCAGGCGCAGATCCTCGTAATGGTAGTTGGGGATGGTCTGGCCGTGCTTGTTCACCGCGCCGCGCAGAATGGTGTGGCTGAGCGGGTTGCCGGGGCACTGGACCTCCCACCCGCGGAAGATAAAGTCATGGGGCACTTGGGCCGCCACAACAGAGTTGAGCATAACGGTCAAATCGCCGCTGGTGGGGTTTTTCAGGCCCACGGGCACATCGCAGCCGCTGGCCACCAGGCGGTGGAACTGGTTTTCCACCGAGCGGGCACCCACGGCGATGTAAGACATAATGTCCGAAAGGTAACGCAGGTTTTCGGGATAGAGCATCTCGTCCGCGGTGGAAAAGCCGGTTTCCTGCAATACGCGCATGTGCATATGGCGGATGGCCAGAATTCCTTCCAGCATATCCGGCTTCTTTTCCGGGTCCGGCTGGTGGATCATTCCCATGTAGCCCTCGCCGGTGGTGCGGGGCTTGTTGGTGTACACGCGCGGAACGATCACCAGGCGGTCCTTCGTCTTCTCCTGCACCTTGACCAGACGGGACACATAATCCACAACGGCTTCCTCGTTATCCGCCGAGCAGGGGCCGACAACGACCAGGAGCTTGTCGCTTTCGCCGGTAATGATCTTTTTGATTTCTTCATCCCGCTCTTTTTTGCGGGCGGCCAGTTCCGGCGCAAGGGGAAACTTTTCCCGAATGACATCCGGGGAAGGAATTTCTGTCACAAACGAAAATCCCATGATTTTATGATCCTCTCTCCGTCAGCGCCGCACATTCCAGCCCTCTATTGCCGGGCGGCGCTGCGCTTTTTCCTCTGTATTTTGCACAGGTAGTTGATACAAACAGCTTATTTTTATTATAGTATAGAACCCGCCGCGCGGCAAGAGCTGCCCCCGCTGCCGGGCAAAAAACTTGCAAAAAATGCCGTTTCCCGCCGTCCGGCGGCATACAAACAGCCCGTCCGCGCACCACAAACCAGGTGATGCGCGGGCGGGCCTTCTGTATTTAGTGAATCAATTCCGAGAACAGCGGGCAAAGCACGGCGGTCATGATACCGGCCACAGCAACGGAAAGGCCGCTCATCGCGCCTTCCACTTCGCCGATTTCCAGCGCCTTGCTGGTGCCCACGGCATGGGACGCCGTACCAATGCCGATGCCTTTGGCAATGGGGTTGGTAATGCGGAACACCTTGCAGACGGTTTCCGCCGCCAGCGCGCCCACAATGCCGGTCAAAATCACAATGGCGCCCGTCAGGGTGGCAATGCCGCCCAGCTCGCGGGAAACATCCATGCTGATGGCAGTGGTAACGGACTTGGGCAGCAGGGTGATGTACTGCTCATGGTTCAGGTCCAGCAGCAGGGCCAGTGCCAGCACGCTGAACAGACTGGCCATAACTCCGGCCAGCACACCGGCCACAATGGCTACCAGATTTTTGCACAGCAGATCCCATTTTTCATACAGCGGCACTGCCAGGCTGACCGTTGCGGGCAGCAGCAGGTAGCTGACGGGCGAAGCGCTGGCGGCGTATGTATCATAGGGGATGTTCAACACGCTGAGCACCACGATGACAAACGCCGTGCCCAACAGCAGCGGGTTGAAAATCGCCTGACCGGTGCGCTTGTTGATGAGCACCCCCAGGCCGAACGCAGCCAGCGTGAGCAACACGCCCCATACGGCGGAAGATTCCAGAACTTGTGTGATCATTGCTTTTTCTCCTTCCGCTCTGCCAGGCGCTGGGTCACGCAGCCGGACACCGTCATGACCAAAATGGTAATGGGGATCAAGGCCAGCAGCACCGGCACCAGCATGGCCTGTAAATCCGCCCACAGATCCATCACGCCCGCAGCCGCCGGAACAAACAGCAGCGGGAAAATGCCGGTCAGAAACAGCGCCGCCGTGCGCACCTGCTCCAGTTTGACCACCCCAAAGCGCAGCGCCGCCAGCAGCAGCATCAGCCCGTACACGCTGGCCGGGATGGGCAGCGGCAGCACCAGGTGGCAAACCTCCCCCGCAAAGCAGAACGCCGCAATGCGGGCAAATTCAAATATCAGTTTCATTTATGCTTTCCCCTTTTGTCCGGCAGTGCCCCCACTACCGCCCTGCGTAAAACAAGACACCTTATCGTTATCTTTTTTGCTTTTCCGGGCTGCACAGACAGCCCGGTTCTCATTTTTTCATGCTTCACAAGTATAGCAGACTCCCCCACCGGGGGCAAGGTCAATTTTTGACATGTTTGACAAATATGCAGGTGTTTTTTTGCATATTGTGACGAATCGTTTCGCCGCGCGTATCGCTCATTCTGTTTTGTTTTTCGATAAATATACAAATTGTATTTTTTGTGTTTTATTTCCAACTACAATAAATCCCTGCCCGGGAACCATCCGGACAGGGATTTGAAGGAGAAACGCAGCTTATTGTGTTCATGGTTCCCCTGCCTCCGTTTTGGCGCAGCCGGCGTTCCGCATACGCGGCTGCACAGCAGGCCGGGGTTCTTGTTCACTCTGCTTTGGTAATAATCAAACGGTTGTCAGCAGGGCTTTGCAGCTGCCCGTTAAAGCATAGGCACCGCTGCCCGCCGTGATAAAGAAACTGTCGCCCTTTTTTGCCTGCACCGTTTCGCCGCCGCAGGTCAGGCACCCCTCCCCTTCGGTAATCAGGAGCGAAACAAAGGATGTCTCGTCCGCCGTGCCGGTGTGACCACCTGCCACCACATCCACGGTAAAGTAATCGCACTTTGCCAGATGGGGGCTGAAATCATGCTGTTCCGGCGGGGTACGGCGCATTACCTCCAGCGCCTGCTTTACATGCAGCGCGCGCGGTTTGCCGTCCGCCCCCACGCGGCCGTAATCGTACACACGGTAAGTCACGTTGGAGTTCTGCTGCACTTCAGCCACCACAACACCCTTGCAGATAGCGTGCAGCGTGCCGGACGGGATAAAGAAGCAATCGCCTTTTTTCACCGGCACGGCGTTCAGCACCTCGGTCAGGGTATTGTTCCGGATGCGCTCTTCCAGTTCTTCCCGGCTGATTTCATGGTCAAAGCCGTAATACAGGAACGCACCCGGTTCACAGTCCAGCACATACCACATCTCGGTCTTGCCGTACTGGTGTTCGTGCTCCAGCGCATACTCGTTGGAGGGGTGTACCTGGATGGAAATGTTATTCTTGGCGTCAATGAACTTGGTCAGAACAGGGAACATTTCAAACTTTTTGCAGTCTGTTCCCGCCGCTTCCGGGTGGGCGGCCAGGTAGTCCGCCAACATGGTGCCGTCCGGCAGATAGCTGGGGCCATCGGGATGGCAGGAAAGTACCCAGGCTTCCGCCAGCGGGTTCAAATCGCTCTGCACGCCAAAGTCGGTGCGCAGGCGGCTGCCACCCCAAAGGTAATCCTTGCAGGAAGGGGTCAGTTTTAGAATTGACATTGTCGATTTACCTCATTATATCACAGCACATTATAAAATGATAGGGTCTTATCGCGGAATCATTTTCAGGTTGACGCACAATTTTTGCGCATTACACTTTGTGCAGGTACCACAGCTTTGCGGGCACCTGGCCGTAATCGCCGGGCAGAGGCAGACCAAGGGTCTGCAGCATAAAGCCGGTGTACCGTTTCCCTGCCTCATCCCGATAGGCCGCAGTCTCCTCCAGCCCCTGCAGAATCAGACGCGGGCAGGGTGTTCCACGGCCATTCAGGGCGCTGCCAGACGCCGTCCACAACTTCCCGGGCGGGGGGACGAAATCCAGGCAAAAGCTAGCCGCACCGCGCAGGGTCAATGGCTCGCCCCACGGCACCGGGAACTGCGCGCCGACGCTGACATCCAACACCAGCAAAGCCAGCAGCGCCAGCATGGGCAGCCAGGGTGCGCCAGGGTGGACGCCCCCGCCGGGGCACGGGCACACGATATTACCGGTCTTGCCGATTGAGATATGCCTGATTTTTTTCGATCAGCGCCACACGCTGGGCCACGCAGTCACGGCTGCGCAGCGGGTCCGCGGGGGTTTTGAATGCAAAGTCCAAAAGCTGGCCAATGGTCGTGGAAGCAACGTGCAGGCGCGTATCACTGGCGGCATAATAAATATACACCTTACCGTCATCATCCGCAATAGCACCATTGGTAAATACCACGTTGGAAACATCGCTGACGCGCTCCCAGCCACGCGGCGCGATCAAAAATCCGGCCGGTTCGGCAATCACTTTCCAGGGCTCTTTCAAATCGGTCACAAACAGGTAGATCACATAGCGCAGGCCCTCCGCAGTGTTGCGCACGCCATGGGCAATGTGCAGCCAGCCCCTGGCCGTCTTGATGTAGGTCGCGTCCTCGCCGTTCTTGCCTTCGGTGATGGTGTGGCAGCAGCGGCATAGCGGTGTTCAGCGGTTTTCTGGTATACACCTTAAGGGGTATCTGAAAGCAAAGAAAATGACGGATATTCCGCAAACACAAGCAGGATTTAAGGCAAATCCTTTGTGGATTCCAAGGCTTTCTAACGCATAATCCGGCTGTGTTTGTAGAAATAGAAGATATTTTCGACTTTTCAGATCCACCCTGGTCAAAAACACATAAATGCTCTCTATATAGCTTTCAGTGTTTTTATTTCACTGTTCGCTATATAGGGAGCATATCAGATCCCACGGAGATTTTATTCAAACCATTTTTCAACCGCTGGCCGCCAAAGGTTTCGCCTGTAAATCATATTGAGGGGGTGTAAATCCATTTCCCCATATGGTATGATAATATCAAATTCTTTTACATCGAGATCCACCCGAGGGCATTTGCCACAGAACTTACCAGAATGATGGCAGCAAACACCGGGCAAAGGGTGCGGATCATAAAATTGAAAACCTTTTTTCGGCGGAAAGGTTGACCATTCTGGGTCACCTCTTCCTCAATCTTTTCCACGCCGATCACGCTGGTCACCAGCAGGCAGGTTGCAATGGCCGCAATGGGCATCATAACTGAGTTTGTCAGGAAGTCGAAAAAGTCAAGGAACTGCATCCCGATAACGGTCACGCCCGACAGCGGGCCATAGCCAAGCGCCGACAAGCTTCCAAGCAGCACCATAATAATCCCAATCACTGCCGCAGCCTTTTTGCGGCTCCATCCCAGTTCATCCTCAAAAGTCGATACTGCGCTTTCTGTCAATGCAATAGAGCTTGTCACCGCTGCAAACAGCACCAGCACAAAGAACAGCACGCCCACCAGCGAACCAAGTTCCATGCTTTCAAAAACTTTCGGGATCGTAATAAACATCAGTGCGGGACCGGCCTGCAGGGTGTCCGGGTCACCACCAGAGAACGAAAACACCGCCGGAATGATCATCAACCCGGCCATCATTGCAATCAGCGTATCAAAAATCTCAACGTTCTTGGTAGATCCCTCAATGGACACATCTTTTTTCATGTAAGAGCCGAATGTTACTAAAATACCCATTGCGATGGACAAAGAATAGAACATCTGGCCCATGGCTGTAACCACTGTCATCCATGAAAAATTGGCCGGATTCGGTACCAAAAAGTACTTCACTCCTTCCAGCGCACCGGGCCGTGTTACTGAATAAGCTGCAATAATTACTGATAACACCACCAGTACCGGCATCATCATCCGGGAAACACGCTCCACACCATTGCGGACACCGGCAAAAATGATGCCCAGTGTAAGCAGGGTAAAGAGCAGGAATACGATTTCCACCGAAGCGCCATTGGCGATGAAAGAGGAAAAATACCCATCCTGTGCCAGCTCACTGCCATGACCGGTAATATACCCCACCAGATACTTGATAACCCAACCGCCAATAACCGAATAATACGGCACAATCAAAATGGGAATTACCGCGTTGATCCATCCTCCAAATGCACGCCAGCGTCCCTTTCCAGAAGCTGCAAAGGCTCCAACCGGACTTTTCCGGGTCATCCGTCCCAGCGCTGTCTCTGCCATAATCATTGTATAGCCAAAGGTGACCGCCAGCAGAATGTAAATCAGCAGAAAAATTCCACCGCCATATTTTGCCGCCAGGTATGGGAACCGCCAGATATTGCCCAAGCCAACCGAGGCGCCGGCTGCCGACAGGACAAAGCCAAGTTTGCCGGAAAATGAGCTCCGGCCGCTGTGTTGTTTTTCCATTTATTTTTTCTCCTAACCATTTTCACACTATTATTTTCACACTATTATTTTCACACTATTATTTTAGTGTAACATAACCGCCAAAAAACTGCAATCTACGCCACAAACAATCGCTTTCATAGGGAGGGGCAAAGTCGTTGCTTTTATATCCCTGTCTGCCATTCTATAAAAAAGCTTCCACCTTACGGCAGAAGCTTTTCTTTGGTGGGCCATCCAGGACTTGAACCCGGGACCAAGCGGTTATGAGAACGTCGCTAATTTTGAAATTTCATTTTTCTTGTGGAATCTTGTGACTATCTCATAATTCCGAAAAAACATCTTTGTGTACTTTGACGTAACTTTTGGTGTCTTTTCGTGTCTAAAATAGCTCTTTGTACCCAGAACCGTACCCAAGAATTTTTGGGTACGAAACTCGACACTTACTGTTACTATTTTGCTTTTACATGGCTCACTTTCAAAAAAAGGAGGTGAGCTTTTTCTTTTGTAAAAATCGGAAGGGAGGTTTTCCACATGAACAAGCACTCACAGTTGAAAATCCGAGGTCACACCAAATGACGCTGGACTACTTCTACGGGCAGTCGGGCGAGCTGTTCTCCTATCATGGAACAGATGAAAGCTACCGAGGGCGCGACAGCGGAATTAAAGTGTACCTGTCAAATGGAATGGGTACAACGATATAATAACATCCATAACCGGGCAGAAGAAATTGATTTGCATGTGATGGTTTATTCATAACAGTATCGCAGAATGAGTATGACAAGCATAATTGGGGGAGCGATAAAACTTGCTGTTGATATGTAAATTTAGAGGTTGTTTTTTCTGTATTCAATAGGAGAAATCCCGTAAACCTCTTTAAATTTACGGCAAAAATAAGGCGCATCGTGAAAGCCGCATTGTTCTGATATGGTTATAACCTTCATTTCCGTGGCTGCCAGTAGTTTTGCGGCTTTTTTCAGCCTGTATTGTATCAAATAAGAAATAGGAGATTGACGGATACCATTCTTGAATATTTGCATACAAGTGTTCTTACTTACATGGGCAAAATCTGCGATGTCATCAAGTTGGATCTGGTCGGCATAATGACTATGAATAAAACTCATCATCATTTGAAGGCGAGACGTATCGCTGTTTCTTTTAACGGTTTGTCTTTGTAGAAACATGGATTCCATATTTCCGTACAGCAACTCCCAAATGGTTGCCAACAATCGCATGGTTGTCAGCTCCCTAAAATTTGCTTGTTTCTGCGTCTCAAATATCTGATTTAGTAAAGAAAGTATCTCTTTATGCCACAGGGTATACGGCTCAAAAACCAAAAAGTCAATATCTGAAGTAAGCACTGGCTTAATATATTGCTGGTATATCAAACTCTCCTCTGAAGCCAACAGCAAAGGGGAAAAAACAGTATTTGGAATCAATGTGGTTTGTTTTGCTGTTAATTGATGAATGATTTTCGTGTTGATAAATAAACCACTGCCTGCTGGTAACGAGAAATTATCTTTTCCGATATAACATTGCACTTCACCGCTTTGCACATATATAAATTCAATTTCCTGATGCCAATGCCAACCGATTGTATGGAAGTCGAAGTCCCAGATATCTTCTAGATAGTATTGAAACGGAAATACCGATTGTCCGTGGGTTCTTTTTTCCATGAGAGTTTCATCTGTAATGATTTTTAATTCGCTGGTGTCTGCCAATGATGCCACCCTCCTTTGTATTGTGATATTATACAATAAAAACGTGGTAAAGTCCATTGCTGTCCAAACAAAAGCATGATATCATTCGATGTAGTTTGAAAGGAGGGCTTTGTGCTATGAAGAACTATAAAAAAACATTAAGAGCCTGTTATCTCGGATTTATCACACAGGCAATCGCAGCTAATTTTGCACCATTGCTTTTTTTGGCGTTTCATTCAGATTTCAACATCTCACTGGGACAGATTGCCTTAATTCCCGCAGTATTCTATGTAACACAATTAAGCGTAGATTTAATTTGTGCAAAATATGTGGATTCTATTGGATACCGAAAATCCATCGTGGCTTCTCAGCTGTTTGCAGGTCTGGGGTTGATCGGACTTGCGGTTTTGCCCAATATAATATCTCCATATGTCGGAATACTGATCGGAGTGTTTTTTTATGCACTCGGAAGTGGTCTTGTTGAGGTGTTGTGCAGCCCTATTGTGGAAGCCTGTCCCTTTGACCATAAGGAAAAAGTGATGAGCCTACTTCATTCCTTTTACTGCTGGGGCAGTGTGGGCGTGATTTTACTTTCTACAATTTTCTTTTCCGTTTTTGGTATTGACAAATGGAGGATTTTAGCCTATTTGTGGGCAATGATTCCTTTGTACAATATTTACAATTTTGCCACCTGCCCTATTGAGCATTTGGTAGAGGACGGTCAGAGAATGTCGTTGCGTCAATTGCTGAAGATGCCTATTTTTGGAGTTGCAATTATCCTAATGATTTGCGCTGGAGCTTCTGAAATGGCAATGGCGCAGTGGGCATCAGCTTTTGCAGAATCCGCATTAGGATTAACCAAATCCGTTGGCGATTTGGCGGGTCCGTGCTTGTTTGCAATCACAATGGGCATCGCCCGCGTGCTGTACGGCAAATTTGGTGAAAAGATAGATTTGACAAAGTTTATGCTGGTATCGGGAGTTCTTTGTGTATTGAGCTATCTTTTGGCTGGTCTATCTGCAATGCCGATTTTGGGGTTGATTGGATGTATCCTATGTGGCTTCTCAGTTGGTATTATGTGGCCCGGAAGTATCAGCATTACTGTTCCGAGGATTCCAAAAGGAGGTACAGCCTTGTTTGCACTGTTGGCTGTAGCTGGAGATATGGGTGGTGCTTTTGGTCCGAGCATGGTAGGATATTTTTCACAGCAGGCAGGAGATAATCTTCAGGTAGGTTTGTTGACGGGATGCACATTTCCTTTAATTATGTTGGCAGCTTTGATTGCAATGCGAAAAATGGCAAAAAATGATTGATACTGCGGTTACGCTAAGGCAATATCATCACAGTCGCAAGCATCATATCACGGACAGTGGAAATCCAGAAAAAAGCTGATAGATGCAAGCTGGTAGAAGCCGGACACGCGCAGCCCAGCACGACCCTTGCGATCTACACGCAGGTCTACGATAGGCGGCATGATGAGATTCGCAACCAGATGAGCAAGGAACTGTACGAATGAGCAAAAAAAGAAGCACGAAGGCCGAAACCTTCGTGCTTTGTGGTGGGCCATCCAGGACTTGAACCCGGGACCAAGCGGTTATGAGCCGCCAGCTCTGACCAACTGAGCTAATGGCCCTCATGATGTCAGATACCTGTTTAGTATATCACAATTTTACCCGCTTGCCAACACTTATTTTCGTTTTCGGCGCATATGCTGGGGTGTATGGCAAACCGGCAAAGGGGTGGTATCATGCGCATATTCTTATCAACCTTGGGGGTGTTTTTCCTTATGTCATTTCTTTTCATAATGCCCGCCGTATTGGGGCCGTCTACCACGCCGCAGCCATCCGCAAGCCCGGTGCTTTCCGCTGCACCCACTCCGTCCCCTGCTGCCGCGCAGGAGATTCGCGCCGTCTGGGTCAGCTTTCTGGAATGGCAGCATACCGATTTCAGCAGTGAATCCGCTTTCCGTGCCGATGCCGCCGCCATCATGCAGAACATTGCCTCCCTTGGGGCAAACACCGTTTTTGCCCATGTGCGGCCCTTTGGAGATGCCCTGTACCCCAGCCGGTATTTTCCGTTCAGCCACCTTTGCACCGGCACCCAAGGGCAGGACCCCGGTTTTGACCCGCTTGCCGTGCTGGTAGAAACCGCCCATGCCCAGGGCCTTACGCTGGAAGCCTGGATCAACCCCTACCGCCTGCAGGCCAACGGAACCCCGGCTGAGCTCTGCGCACAAAGCCCTGCTCTGCTGCATCCCAACTGGGTCAAGCACACTGCAACCGGCCTGTATCTGGACCCCGCCAGCATCGAAGTCCAGCAGTATCTGGCCGATTCCATCCGTGAGCTATGTACCAATTATGCCATTGACGGCATTCATTTTGATGATTACTTTTACCCCTCTACTGCCCCGGATTTTGATGCCGACAGTTATGCCGCAAGCGGCAGCACCATCTCGCTGGCCGATTGGCGGCGGCAAAATGTAAACGATCTAATGCGGGCCTGTTACGCCGCCGCCCATGCGTTCAATGTGCGCTTTGGGGTTTCACCGCAGGGCACACTGAGCGGCTGCCGCGACGGCCAATACAGCGATGCCGCGCTCTGGCTGGCCAAGCCAGGCTATTGTGATTATCTGATCCCGCAGCTGTACTGGGGCCTGAACTACCGCAAAAATGGTTCCGATGCCCTGTCACTTGGCCGCCTTGCCGCCGAGTGGCTCTCGCTGCCGCGCACAGAATCCGTTCAACTGGCATTCGGCCTTGGTGCTTACCGTATCGGTGACGGCGACGAGGGCGATACCTCCGGTCCCGGCACCGAGTGGTGCACCGGCCATGCCCTCGCCACCCAAGCCACCACGCTGCGCCCCCTCGGTGCCAGCGGCGCTGCGCTCTACCGCTATGATTTTCTTTTTGCCAACACCCTCTACCCCACCCTAGCGGAACAGGAGATTGCGGCGCTGCGGGAGGTTTGGGGATAGATTGTCGGTACCCACACTCACTTATTGTTCTAAATGTGGAATGTGCGAATTATAAAATTCAAGAAGAAAATTGTCAATCTAATTGTAAGAAATATTTAAGTAGATGGCCTATTTTAAAAGTAGGACATATTAGATATCAGGTAATCATGTTTGAAAGGGTGAATTAGATGATATTAAGCGTAAGTAGAAGAACTGATATTCCTAATTATTATTCGGAATGGTTCTATAATAGAATAAAAGAAGGATTTTTATATGTTCGTAATCCGATGAATGCTCATCAGATAAGTGAAATAAAAATTACTCCAGATGTTGTAGATTGCATAGTGTTTTGGACAAAGAATCCGTTGCCAATGATGAAAAGGTTAAACGAGATAAAAGATTATAATTACTATTTTCAATTCACATTGACTGGATATGGAAATGATGTTGAGGTTAATTTACCAAATAAAAAAACAGAAATAATTCCGGTATTTCAAGAACTGTCAGAAAAAATTGGCAAGCAAAAAGTGATTTGGAGATATGATCCTATATTCTTTTCTGATAGCTATACGAAAGAATATCATTTGAAGGCATTTAAAAGCATTGCTGAGGCTTTAAGTGGATACACGGAAAAATGCGTGATTAGTTTTGTTGATATATATCCTAAAAATAAAAAAAATATGGATGGATTGTCAAGTTATGAATTAAATGATGATGAGCTGCGGGAATTTGCTGAGAAATTAAGTAAGATAGCTGCGGATAATAATATTAAGATTGGAAGTTGTGCAGAAAAAATAGATTTGGATGAATGTGGTATAATTCATAATTGTTGCATAGATAGAGAATTAATTGAAAAAATTATCGGATGTAAACTTAATGTTGGCAAAGACAAAAATCAGCGTAAAGAATGTGGATGCGTTGAAAGCGTTGAAATAGGTACTTATAATACATGCAAAAATGGATGTGCATATTGCTATGCAAATTATAGTTCAAAAAGTGTAGAAACAAACGCTGCCAAATATGATCCTTCGTCACCTCTTCTATGTGGGCAAGTTCAAGAAGATGACAAAATAACGATTAGAAAAGTTGAGTCATTAAAAGAAACACAGCTAAGTATTTTTGATATGTGAGTTCATTATTATAACGTATATTTTTAAGAGTATATTTGGCTCCATTTTGGCTCTAAAAATTTTAGAAGAGGTACCAAAAATGCAAAATAAGATGAATATGAAGAATGAAACGCACAAATGTGTACCAAGAAACAGCCAGATAAATCTCTCCTCCCAAGAGTTTGAGCCGGATTGCATAAATATTATGAATTTTCCAGGGATAGACAGATCTATTTCAGAAAAGACGATAGCTGAGGGAAAGAGATTTGTTTCGAGATATTATAGAAATAGACGACTTGGAGAGTTTTTAAAAGAACTGGATTTATCAGAGGGACATTCTTCTGGCATACCAACAATACAGGAAGAACTTGAGAAGAATGGCTCACCAAGAGCGGAGTTCTTTACGGATGAAGATAGACGAGCTATGAGAATAAGAATTCCAATCCATCCGGCGTTTTTGGAAGCGGATGATCAAGTTTCGCTATAAGATAGCTATGAAAAAGCGACGAAAAAATTATCAAAGAAAAAGATAGAACAATATGATAAAATCTTAAAATTATTGAATGATGGCGAGTGGCATAAAACAGCTGAAATAGCTGGTAATCTTGGATTAAAGGATACTAGGACAAAGGAATTGTTAAAGGAATTAATTGCACTTGATAAACTCATTGATAATGGAAAAACAAAAAAGTTGATTCTTTTTATCAAGGAGATTATATGTATTTAAGTCGTTTCCTACAAGATTATGTGAGTGTTTATCTGCCTCAAGATGGTCAATGGAATTTAATGGCTGATTGTATTGAGTTTGATATCAAGCCTTATTATCAGGAAGAAAAAATAAAATATGAAGGCTAAATGGCAGGTGAATTGCATCTTAAAGTAACTTCA
>ERZ827186.2316-NODE-2316-length-13092-cov-3.548899_pt1 | contig 13092 bp, 11 predicted proteins | sample MGYA00519918_ERZ827186 | MGnify/ENA primary metagenome ERZ827186 (study PRJEB31778, sample SAMEA3449275) | human gut metagenome | biome: human gut; feature: human-associated habitat; material: faeces | place: United Kingdom | collected 2010/2012 ... | reverse complement strand
GTTTTTGTGCGCGGAGCCACGCGTGGCGACGGATATGTCGGTGAGGATGTGACACAGAATATACGCACGATATTCTCGCTCCCCATGACGCTTCCCGATCCGCTGGACATCACCGTGCGCGGCGAGGTGTATATGCCGCGCGCTGTTTTTGAAGCTATAAATGCACGGCGTGAGGCTGAGGGGAAGACCCTTATGGCAAACCCGCGCAACGCGGCGGCAGGCTCCCTGCGCCAGCTTGACCCGCGCGTTGCCGCCGAGCGCAGGCTGGATGTGTTCATATTCAACCTTCAGGAGGGCAGTCTTTGGAGCGACGGACATGAGGCGACCTCGCACAATGAGTCGCTCGACCGTCTTGCGGAGCTGGGCTTTCCGGTGATATCGGAGCGCGTTACGGTCGGTCGCCGCGAGGATATTTTTGCGCATATAGAAAAGCTCGGCGCGATGCGCGACGGGCTGAAATACGATATCGACGGCGTGGTGATAAAGCTGGACGCCTTCTCCGGTCGCCGCCTGCTCGGCGAGGGGACCAAAACGCCCAAATGGGCTGTGGCTTACAAATTCCCGCCCGAGACCAAATATACAAAGCTGACCGATATTACGGTCGCCGTAGGGCGCACGGGCGTTCTTACGCCTGCGGCGGTGCTTGAGCCTGTCCGCCTTGCCGGAACGACCGTCAGCCGCGCCACACTGCACAATCTTGATTTCATCCGCGAGCGCGGTATAATGATAGGGGATACCGTTGCGGTCCGTAAGGCGGGCGATATAATCCCCGAAATAGTTGAGGCACTGCCGGATAAGCGTGACGGCAGTGAGCGTCCGTTCCTTATGCCCGAGCGCTGTCCGTCGTGCGGGGAGCCTGTCGTGCGTGATGAGACATGCGGCGTTGAGGGCGCGGCGTACCGCTGCACGAATTCAACATGCCCCGCACAGCTTTCGCGCAGCCTTGAGCATTTTGCATCCAAAAATGCCATGAATATCGAAGGACTTGGACCGCAGATAGTGGAGCTTCTTCTGTCGGCGGGGCTGGTCCGCACGGCGCCGGACCTTTACTGTCTTACCACCGAACAGCTTATACCGCTCGACCGTATGGGCGAGCTGTCGGCAAAAAATCTTGTCGCGGCGATCGGGCGCTCCAAATCGGCGGGGCTTGAGCGACTTATATACGCACTCGGTATACGAAATATCGGCGAGGTCGCGGCGGCGGCGATGGCTGCGCGCTTCGGCACTCTTGAGCGTTGCCTTACAGCGACGTATGACGAGCTGTGCGGGATAGAGGACTTTGGCGATGTTACCGCGCAGTGCGTGTTGAATTTCTTCTCACACCCGCAGAATATCGAGCTTTGCCGACGTCTGACCGAGGCGGGACTTGTCACGTCCGCAACGGCAAAAAAAGCGGACGATTCGCTCGGCGGCATGACGTTCGTGCTTACGGGGACTCTCCCCACAATGACGCGTGACGAGGCGTCGGCGCTTATTAAGGAGCATGGCGGAAAGGTGTCGGGATCGGTCTCAAAAAAGACGACGTACGTCGTGGCGGGCGAGGAAGCCGGTTCAAAACTGACAAAGGCACGTGACCTCGGAGTAAATGTCATAGATGAAGCCGCACTGCTTGCAATGTTGGGTAAATAAAAATAATGGTGCTGTTAAAAGCTTAATGCTTTTAACAGCACCTGAAAATGCCGGTCGGGATACCGGCATTTTTGATGCGAACTTGGTCGGTTTTGCCCGCAGCATTCGTGTTTTTTGGCTTTATTAATGGCAAAACGGCGGTGTTCAGCCGCCGAGACCAATGTGGCGCCGTGGGGAAAACTCAATTTGAGTTTTCCCCACGGCGTTCATTCCCCGACAGCCGCCGAGAGGGGTATGTAATAGAGATTGGATTTTTGTGTGATGAAGTACAGTCGGTCGCCGATCACGGTGCAGTCCTCAAGTTCTTCGGTCACCTCGGATACATCGATCGGAGGCAGCAGTCTGTGCTCTTCAAGGTCCCACGCGCGTATCGCCGACGGATTGTCTGTCTTTCCGGTGCCGAAGGTGTAGAAAAGATATTTGCCGGACACAGTTCCGCCCTGCGTGAAATTTACATTGTATTCTGTGGTGAACTGTTCAACAACATCGTCGGCGGTAAGCACCGCGAGCTTTTTATCCGGCGACGGCAGGCGGAACTTTGTGATTATGTAGCGGTTATCATCGTAATATGCATCCATTGAGCGGTTGGTGCGGTAGCGCGCGCCGTGCAGCCATATGTACTCTCCGTCGGTCCCTACGAGCCATGACGGCCAGCCCCAGTAGGGCATATATCCCGCCGCGGCGAAGCCGGACTGATCGAGGTGTATCGTCTGTATGCACTCGGAGGTATAGGAGCCGTCCTTTTCCACGATGTTCTCAACGCTGCATTTCATTACGTTGCCGGAATTGCCGTCCACCACGTAAAGCAGCGGAATGGGATTGCCGTTATAGTGTATCGTGCTGAAATTGCAGTTGTTGGCGTGGTTGCTGTCGGATGCCGACCCGAGTCTGAATGTCGCTATCGGCTCCGACATGTCGGCTTCGAGATCAAAAACATTGCAGTCGCCGGTGTGATAAAGCTGAAACAGCTTGCCCTGCCAGACCGACATGCCCTGAACTGAATTTTTGACTGTTCCCTTGTTGAATTTTATTGCTTTTGTAATGACCATAGCCTCTGTTTTCTTTGTGTCCTCAGACAGCGACGTGCTGTCGGTGAGGTCATTTTTTGTTTCTTCCCGCGTTGTGTCGGTGGCGGATGATGCGGGTGTATGCACGTCTGTCTGACCGCCGACGTCGGCGCCTCCGTGCCCGCAGGCTGTAAGAAAAACCGTGACAGCGATCAGAACGCATGCGGTGATTTTTTTATTCATCCTCACTATCCCCGTCCTTATTTATGTTCCATGTGATAAGATAATCCGGGTCGGTCACAGTCTCTCCGGTCGAATGAAGCGTGTAGCTGCCCGGTGCGGCATAGCTCACCGGAGTGGTGTCCGGCGGTAAATTGAATCTCTTGCCGTCGGGATGTTCTATGAGTATGCCATGAGCATCGGCTGACACGACACATCCCCAAAACTGCCTGCGATCGACGATCTCATTGCCGGAATAATATGTGAGTCCAACAAGAGCGACCTTTCCTACCATTTCGTCGAGGCTTATGCGCTGCTCGCCGCGGCGCTCCGCGAGATACAGCCCGCTGTCGCGCAGAAGCCCGGGAATATTGTATACCGATCTGCCGTCTTTCTCGTAGCGGAAGGATTCGCCGGGGTGCGTGCTGTCAAAGGTGTCCCATGCGGTTATGAGGGTCTCCGTCTTTTCTATCCCGAGATAGGTGAATAATTTTTCGTATTTCGCGGTATCGGCGGCATATACCGTCATGACGTTGTACTTGCCGAACATTATCTCGTCATTGCTCGCGTGACCGCCGAAGCCGAATGCGTTCATTCCGTCGTCTATGAGCAAAGGGGCGAGGCTGTTGAGCAAAGATATCGCGGCTTCCTGCGAGCAGTTGTCTAAATAATAAACATCGGTGTGAAAGCCGTCGGCGATCCCGTCGGAGAACTTTTCTTCGTTGCCGAGATCGGTCGGTATCTCAAGTATGAAGAATACAGGCTCGTCCCGCATTTCAATAAAACGCTTCATCATGTCGGCGACCTTTCCGGTGCCAACATTGGCGGTGATCATTTGGTCGTCGACCTCGTATTGTTCAAAAAGTCTTTCGGGGAAGGGGACTTTGCAGCATTTTTTAAGCTCTGTCACTGTCTTTCTCCTCCTGTGTGGCTTCAGTAGCCTTCGTTCGTGACCGTCCATACGCCGTCGGCGAGCGTCAGCTCTATACTGCGCGGCTGTTCAAGCAGAACTCCTCCGCGATTTGCGATGACGGTAAATATGACCCGTTCGGCGTCAGCCGATCTGACCTCAAGCGATACGACCTCAAAAACGGTCGTTCTGTTAATATGCCCGCGCCGCTTACTCGGCGCCGTCGGGAGCCGCCGTTCCGGTCGTATCGGCGGTCGTTGTGTCGGCAGACTCATCGGCAGTGGTTGCCGCATCGGTCGGTTGCGCTGCGGGAACAGTCTCGGGCGCAGTCGTTTCAGCCGCGTTATTGTTTGCACCGCACGCGGTGAGCACGGCGGCTGTGGCGAGAAGGCAAAGGAATCTTATTGCCTTTTTCATTTTCCGCCTCACGATGTCGCTCAGGCGTGCAGATCGGTCCCGATAAAACCGATCTCCTTGAAATCCTGCATGTTGTGACGGATGATGTAGTCAATGTATGCTGCCGTCATTTTGGCGGTCAGAAGATACCCGGCAGGGGTCATGTGCCCGCGCATATAGAATTTTTCTTTGAACTCAGCTCCGTAACGCGGCGCGTATTCGAAAAAGTCGATCACATATGTGTTGTTATATTTTGCGGCAAACGAATACATCAGCTCGCGGTGTCCGCGCCGCAGCTCCTGCCTGCCGTCATCGTCGTCTCCGCGAGGCATTGTCATAAGGAAGAATTTTGCGCGCGGCTGGATTTTTTTGAGCCTCTCGATTATATGTGCGTAGTAGAATGCAAATGTATCGGATGTCTGCATATCAATGTCGGCGGCGGTCCCGATCTCCTGCTTTTTGCCGAAAAGATCGTTCACCCCAAGCGCTATGATATAGCACTGAGCCGCATACGAAGGGTTCCAATAGCCGTTCGCATCGGCAAAACGCTCCCAGTACTCCTTGGCAGTCATTCCGCCGCGTGACATATTGAAGACACGACAGCCGCACATGCGCGCCATAAACTGTCCCCATGAGTATTCATACATATCGTGATAGCTGCTGCCGTTTACGGCGGCGGCTTCAAACTCTCCGGAGGACAGGCTGTCGCCTATGCACGCAACAGTGCGGAATATTGCCGTGTATCCGCCGTCCGGCGGTATGTTGTCGAGAGGTTTTTCGGCGGCGTTGTCAAAAATATTGTCGAGCCTCATTTTTGCACGTCCTTTCGATCGCTGAAATATCCCGGTTCAGTCCATATAACCGAGTCTGTAAAGCAGCTCGGCATTAAGGACAGCGCCGCCCGCCGCGCCGCGCAGTGTGTTGTGCGAAAGACCGACAAACTTCCAGTCAAACAGCGTGTCGGGGCGGAGCCTGCCGGCGGACACGCCCATGCCGCCGTAAAGCATACGGTCGCGCGCCGCCTGCGGGCGGTCGTCTTCCTCAAAGTATGTGATGAACTGCCGCGGCGCACTCGGCAGTTCAAGCTCCTGCGGCAGTCCGCGGTATGAAGCCCAGCGGTCGAGTATCTCTTTTTTGGTTGGGACATGCTCAAAACTTACGAATACGGCGGCGGTATGACCGTCGGTCACGGGAACGCGTATGCACTGCGTTGTGATGAGCGGCGCTTCGGCGGGAACTATCACGCCGTCATTTACGCCGCCCCATATGCGAAGCGGCTCGCGCTCGCTCTTTTCTTCCTCGCCGCCTATGTAGGGAATAACATTGTCTGTCATCTCGGGCCATTCGCGGAAGGTCTTGCCCGCGCCGGAGATCGCCTGATATGTAGTTGCGACAACGGCTTTTATCCCGAATTCACGCAATGGCGAAAGCATCGGAACATACGACTGGATCGAGCAGTTGGGCTTTACCGCAATAAAGCCTCGGCGCGTGCCGAGCCGCGCGCGCTGATGCGCAATAACCTCGGCGTGTGAGGCGTTTATCTCGGGCATTATCATGGGCACGTCGGGTGTCCAGCGGTTGGCGGAGTTGTTCGAAATAACGGGCAGCTCGTGCCGCGCAAGGTTTTCTTCGAGCGCGCGTGTTTCGTCCTTCGGCATGTTTACGGCGCAGAAAACGAACTGCGCGCGCGCGGCTATGGCGTCTGCATCGGCGGCGTCGAGCACCGTCATGCCGGCAAATTTTTCGGGCATCGGGACCGCCATTTTCCAACGCTCGCCGACTGCATCGCGGTAGCTTTTACCTGCCGAGCGGCCGGACGCCGCAAGGCACGTGACTTCAAAGTAAGGGTGATCCTCAAGCAGGGTAAGAAAACGCTGGCCCACCATACCGGTGGCGCCGACCACACAACAGGATAATTTATTCATGTCTGACTCCGGATAATAAGTATATTTTTTTGATTATATGATACCATAAAGCCGAATAAAAATCAATAGTAAAAATGCAAAAATGCAAGTTGCGGCTGTGCGTGATTCATTTTTCGGCTTCCGCTTTTTGTTTTACGTATTCATTGTAGACGACGTTTTTGGGAACGCCGCGGTCACGCGCAGCAGCCTTTATCGCGTCGCGCTCCGTCATCCCGTCATTCATGTAACGGGCAACATGCTCTGCCGGAGAAAGCCCGCATACGGCGTCGGTAACCTCGGCGGCTCCTTCGAGTATCAGAACATACTCGCCGCGCGGCTCGCTGTTATTATAATATTCGACCGCCCCGGCAAGCGTCATACGCAATACCTCCTCGTTTAGCTTTGTAAGCTCGCGGCAAAGGGATATGCGGCGTTCGCCGCCCGCCGCCTTGGCAAGATCGCCGAGCGTTGCTCGCAGGCGGTGCGGCGCTTCGTGAAGGATGACCGTGCGTTTTTCGGCACACACGGCGGATATCCGCTCGCGGCGCTCACGTCCGGAGACCGGCAAAAAGCCCTCAAAGCAGAAATGCGCTGTCGGTAGTCCGGAGATGGTCAGTGCAACGATCCCGGCGCATGCGCCGGGGAGTGAGACCACTGCGATCCCGTTCTCCGCGCACAGACGCACCAGGTCCTCGCCCGGGTCGGATATGCCGGGCGTACCGGCATCGGTAACGAGTGCACAGCTCTCGCCTGCGGCAAGGCGGGTCACTATTTCGGGACCGCGCGCCGCTTTGTTGTGCTCATGATATGACACCATCGGTTTTGAAATACCGAGGTGGGAAAGGAGCCTGCCCGAATTGCGCGTATCCTCGGCGGCTACAAAATCCACCTCCGAGAGCACCTTTACGGCGCGGTATGTGATATCGGACAGATTTCCTATCGGCGTGGCTACAAGGTAAAGCGTGCTGCCTACAACGCGGTTGCGCTCGGACGATGCCGCCTGTGTCGTGTTGAATTCGTTTTCCATTGTTTTTCCGTTTCTTCCGCCCGCGTCACAACCGTGCGCGGCGGCGCATATGATTAAAGATGAAAACTCGGTAACAGCCGTGCGTGCGCCGGCTGCAGATAAGGGGGAAATATGGCATATAAGATCTACATAGATCAGGGACACAATCCGCGGAATCCCAATGCAGGGTCCGAAGGCAACGGACTGCGGGAACAAGATATAGTATACACCATCGGGCAGGAACTTGCAAGACTTTTGCGTGCAAATGGTAACTTTGAGGTCAGACTTTCTCGTCCGACGCCGGAAACTCAGCTCGGAACGAGCAATACAACAAGCCTTGCCGCACGCGTCAACGATGCGAACGCATGGGGCGCAGATTACTTTATAAGTCTGCATACCAACGCCGCAGGGGACAGTGCGCCGAGCGGCAGTGAGGCGCTGGTCTTTTCGCAGCCCTCTGCTGCGTCAGCCCTCGGGACCGATATTCTCGGATGGCTGAACCGGCTCACCGGATTGCGCAACCGCGGCGTGGTGACGCGCAGCGGACTTTATGTGCTGAGGAAAACGCGGATGCCGGCGGTGCTTCTGGAACTTGGCTTTATAACGAACCCAAACGATGCGCGGCTCATGCGGGACGATCCTACGCTTTTCGCAGAGGCGATATACAACGGCATACTTGAATATCTTGGAATACTGTAATGGTAAAGCCAATCTATTGCAAGGCAACAAATTAGATTGCATAATCTTATTTCTGATGATACTCGTCTAATTGATTAGATTTATATCATATATATTTGCGCATATAAGGTTTATATACGTCTAATTTGGCTTGATGAGCTTGTTGCGGTCGCTTGTTTGTTGTTTGGAAGAAACAAAAGGTAAGACTTATTTACCCGGCACAAAAGTGCTTTTTTAACATTTATCGCGGCTTTATCATTGTGTTAGATGCCGGGCGTGACATCATCGGAGATAAAAAATGTGGTGTTAAAAACTCGATTTGAGTTTTTAACACCCTTGGGGTATTGTCCGTCGGCGTCCCGGCACAGCCTGTTACAGCCGATTGAAATGCCGCGTGTGCGTTCGAAGGCAGACAAAGCCGGGAAGTGCATCCGCCTTTGATGATATGGATGGCTTATGCCTTTATATAAAAAGCAGCATCAGCCGCGCGTTCGCGCTGCTGATGCTGCTGCATTTGCAGTCAGACCTTTTTCAGTTCGTTTTTCTTGACCACATTGTTCCATACGGCGTTGACGATAAAGTAAGAAGCGATCGCAAAGCCAATGCCGAGTACCATTCCGGCGAACACATCGGTGGGATAATGGATGAAGAAATAAAGTCTTGAAAAGGCTATGAGCACCGCCAGCACCAACGCCGGCGCGCCCCATTTTTTGTTGCAGAGGAATATTCCGAACGCTCCTTCAAAGGAGGCAAGCGTGTGACCGGAGGGGAAAGATGCATCGTGCGGCGGCTTGATGAGCAGCGTTGCGCGGGTGACTATCGGGTCCCATGCGGTATTGTCATAGGGTCTTATGCGGTTGATGACCGGCTTTAGTATTCCGTTGCCGAAGATAAGCCCAAGTACCAGCGCACCGCCCATGACAAGTCCGGTCTTGCGAGTTTTTTTGAAGATCAGCAGCACCGCCGCAAGCGCTATCCAAAACCACCCCGCGTCCGCAAGGTGGGTTATCACGCTGAAGAATCCGTTGAAAAACGGCGTGTGGAGATGCTCGTTGATCCAGTTCAGTATTGAATAATCGAAGCTGTAAACAGCGTCCATGTCGTGTTCCTTTCCGTCTTTTTATTCGCGGGGTCAGTCGTTTCTGATGTCGTAGATGAGCCACTTGCCGTCCACTAAATGCAAGTACACGGTCACGTCGATTTCATTTTTCCACTCGGGAGTTTTGTCGCCGTACTTGTCTACACAGTCGGTAAGGACCTGTGTGAAGCTGACATGAGCGGAGACGGCTGTGTGATCGTCCTCAACGTAGCGGTAGTTGTCGTCGGTCACATCGTCAAAGCGATAGCCGTTGTGATCCATGATAAAGCTCTGACTTATCAGCTTGTCAAGAGATTTGAAGAACGCCGACGACGTGTCAAAGTACTTGTTCCGCTGTGCCTTTGAGGCGTCTGCCTGCATCCAGCGCGCATATATCTTGACGGCATCCACCACATACTCGCCGATGTTGTCGCGTATCTCCTTGTTCTCGCGCTCTATGCGCTCGGCTTCAAGGCGCTTGGCTTCTTCGATCTTGTAGTTATAGTCGGCAACAAGACGGTTCACATAGTCGCTGTCGGCGCGCCATACGACCGTTTGGGGATCGTAATCGAGCTTGTAGGCGACGCTTCCGTCGGATGAGGTGACAGCTACGTCCGGTTCAAGATAAAGTCCGCTCACAAAATAATTCTGCATCGTGCGTGCGGATTCATCTCCATCGGGGAAGTAAACGTCTTCCTCAAGTACGACGGGTTTGCCGTATCTGAATTCCTCACCGAGCGCTATGCCGTTGACCTTCACGACCGCATTGATCGGGGCGTAAATATTGGCTCCGTATTTGGGTGTGAGCTTTATCTCGGTCTTGCCGAGCGTGTATATCGGGAGCTTCAGCTTTTCGCTTTCCTTTCCGCTTTTTACGAGCGTAAAGCTGCCGACGCGCGCATTGCCTTTTGCGACCGAATAATTGAGCACATCGGGATCGTCGGAGGAGCCTTGCGTGAAGGTCCACTCGCCGTCGGCGCCGAACAGCGCACGCGCGTAGCTTACAGCGCTGTCTATTGTCTCAAACTGTGTTATCTCGGTGTTCTCGGAGTTGCGTATGAGGTATTCGTAGTCGCATGCTTTGAAATAATCGTTGAAAACACGCTCGGCAACATGCTTGGGCTGGCTGTCCTCGTACTCGGCAAGCAGACCGCTCACCGTGCGGAGCACGAATGACCATGCGATCATAACAATGATGATTATTACGAGCCATACGATCCAGAATACCGGACCCTTGCCGATGGCGGCTTTTCCGCCGCTGCGTGTTCCGGCGGGACGCTTGTCCTCGGGAACGCGGCGCTTTATCGGCTTTCTTTCGGGGGAGGCGTTGTTCTGTCCTGTCATGACGCACCTCCGACGGCAAAGTACGTGGGTATTCTGCGCGGCTCGGTAAATGCCTTGTATACGTTCACAAGTCCCATCTTCTGATATTTATCGAGCTTTGAGATATCGTAATTATAAATATTGTAGTAATCGCGGTAGTAGAGAAGTGACGAAGAGCCGCCGTCAAGCATTCCGGCGTTCACGGCGCCGAAACGAAGCATGATGTCGATAACGTCATTGTAGCTTGCTCCGGGGCTGGCGCCCGTTCTGCCGTCAGTGACAAGGAATATCACGGCGCCGTCCTCGCGCTGACCTATCGCCGTGCGCTGTGAGACGGCGGTGTCGCCGCGTCTGTTGGCAACGACCTGGTCGCCTTTTTTCTGAATAAGTATGTTGTTGTACTGGAAGCAAACGCCGTCGCGTATCCCGAGTGCGTCCGCCTGTGCGCGGGTCAGACCCTCGCGGAGGACAAGCCGGTTGTCCTTGTCAAAGCCCATGAAGGTCCTTGACCTGCCGTCGTCCCACACGCACGCTCCGCGCGAATATGTTATGCCCATCGGGATGCTACCGTTTCCGCCGCCTCCGTTATCGGGATATTCACCTGCGTTTATCATCAGCGCGGTGTTATCGCGTTCGGCAAGATCCCAGAAGCGTATTCCCGCCTTGCCGCTCTTGAAGTCGCTTGATGTTGCGGTGTAAACACGGGTGGGGTCCTTGATTATCGCCACATAGGCGCGGCAGTGAGGGGCGTTTATCACCTTGAAGTAAATGCCGTCTACCGCCTGTGACCAGTCGATGTCGGAATCGGGACGTACATTGGGGTCGTCCGGTTTGGTTATCGGTTCAATGTGCTGGCCCTCATCGTCTATCCTTACGCGCTGAATGCCGCTTTCCTTGTCGTCCTGAATGATTTCAACATTCTGACGCTTGGCGTCGGCAAGTATGGCGTCTACCTCAGACTGCTTCAGCACGAGCCCCGGCACCCATTTTGTGGCGCTTGCCTGCATTGCCATGTTGACAAGAGTGTTGCGCATGGTGGTGCTGGGACCGTTGGCGACCGAGTATGCAAGCGTGTATACCAGCGACAGCGCAATCAGAAGCACAAGTCCGAGGGAAATGAATACTCTGCCTACGATCTTTCCGACGGCGACTCCGCGTCGTCTGTTTTTTTTCTTCATTGTAATATAATATGTACCTTTCTTGTTGCCGGCTGTGCGCCGGTAAGGGGGACCCGGTGTGACCGGGTGGGTTTACTTCTTTTCCGTGGCAGTACGCTGCCTGAACACCCATTCGCGCTGAACGCGGAAGCCGATGAAGTAGAGCACCGTATCTATCAGCATTTTGAATATGGTGCGCAGCCATGCAGCGCGTGTGCCGAAGATGTGTCCGAGCAGTGTGACGCCGCCCGCCGAGGCAAGCATTACGGGTATCGCAAACGAGTAGTATCTGACCAGCGCCTTCCATACGCTGCCGCCGTTGCGGAACACCACGTTGCGGTTTATAGAGAAGTTTACGAGCGAGGAAACCGCACGCGCAAGGACCGTTGCCTCAAGCGTTACGTATTTCCCCTGCGGCAGAAAAAGGCTCAAAACGTAGAACAAAAGAAGGTCTATTATCGTAGCCTCGCCTGAGGAGAGCAGGAATTTCAGGATAAGGGCATAAATGCGCAGGGAGTCGCGCACTGGGCGAAAATGCGAGGTCTGATTTTCCTCTATGTAGACGGTCTCTATCTTGCGCTCGTGATAGTGTATCCCGAAGCCCTTGAGCGCGAGAAGCATGTTCGTTTCGTATTCGTAACGGTCGCCGTTCACGCGGCAAAGATCCGGCAGCGCCGCTGCCGGGATGGCGCGCAGACCGGTCTGCGTGTCCGAAACATGCAGTCCGCAAAGCACAAGAAAAACTGCGGAGGTGATGCGGTTGCCCATGCGGCTGCGCGGGGGAACGTCGGGAAGGGAAAAGTCACGCGCACCGAGGATCAGCTCACCGGAATCGAGCATTTCTGCGGCGCAGCCGAGAATGTCGCAAACACGGTGCTGTGCATCGCCGTCTGCGGTCACAACACCCTCGCGTCCGCGGCGATTCTCAATGAACCAATTGAAGGCGGTTTTGAGCGCCGCGCCCTTGCCGAGGTTTACACTGTGGGTGAGAAGAGTCATGGCGGGATGCTCTGCCGGATTGGGGAAGTATTTCAGACAGTCCTCGCGGCTTCCGTCGTTGACAACGATTATATCGTCAAAGCCGGCATCTTCAAGTCCCTTGACGACTTTTGCTAATTTTTCGTCGGGGTTGTAAGACGGCACGATAACAGATACCCGCTTTGCGGCGGATGCTGTTGCTGTTGTAGCAGTCATTATATTCGTCATATCCTTTCGGAGTACTTTCAATGCGTATGCCGTTTTTTACGCGGGTGTGCCATGGTGAGACATACACAAATTATTATATCATATGTCCGCAATAATTACAACCGTTTTTTGTTGGAAAAAGGTACATATAAATTATTAATTTTTTGGAAGTGCCGCTGGACGTAAAGAATTTTGACGTGATATATGGTGAATTTTTCCGTATATGCACTGTCATAGGGCAGCCACGCATGGCAGAAAAGAAAAAATGAAAAAACAAATTTTTTTTTGAAAAAGGTATTGCAAAACTCCGCGGTTTGTGCTATAATAAGCAAGCACGGTCAAGGAGGCATAGCTCAGTTGGTTAGAGCGCACGGTTCACATCCGTGAGGTCGAGAGTTCGAGTCTCCCTGTCTCCACCATTATTTAAACCCATGGGGCATTAGCGCAGCTGGGAGCGCACAACACTGGCAGTGTTGGGGTCAGGGGTTCGAATCCCCTATGCTCCACCATACTTGAGAAATCCGAACTTGATTCCGATAGGGAATGGGTTCGGATTTCTTGTTTTTATCAAGGATATTGAAGTTTAGTTTCGGGATAGAA
>ERZ827186.2315-NODE-2315-length-13116-cov-4.391700_pt1 | contig 13116 bp, 8 predicted proteins | sample MGYA00519918_ERZ827186 | MGnify/ENA primary metagenome ERZ827186 (study PRJEB31778, sample SAMEA3449275) | human gut metagenome | biome: human gut; feature: human-associated habitat; material: faeces | place: United Kingdom | collected 2010/2012 ... | reverse complement strand
TGACAGGCTGCATCCGGTATGGAAAGATACCGGCAAGAAGAGCTGGAGGTTCTGGATAGAAACACCGGGAAGGCTGTATCTTTTTGGCAGGCGGGAGCTACCTTACCCGGAATATAATGCGCTGACCTGCAGATATATCCTGTATTTGGAGAGACACTTTCCATTTCCGGTCTCGGTAAGAGTTGAACGGAGCAAAGAGAGCAGAAAAGAGGAGATTTCTTATACAGACAGGGAAGCAAGAGAAATTCTGTCCTATAATTTTGAGAAGTTTTGCGCCCGATTAGAGAAAAAAGGGGTTCAAATTTCAGAGAATGATGTTAAAATATACAGGGAGACGAACCGGTATTCGGCAAAGGGAAAACTGGTTTTATCCGGACCGTTCGGAATTGTACAAAAAGGAACGGTACATGAACTGCCGAAGGCAGATGCAGAAAATATACAGCAGGAAGGAAACTGATTTATGGGAATTCTTGAGACCATGATAGACATACCGGCTGAACATGAAAAAAATGTGTTTGGCCAGTTCGATATATTTGCAAAAAAAATTGAGAGAGCTTTACATGTTACACTGATCGCACGAAATGGAAAGGTGAAAGTCCTTGGAGAGGAAAAGAATGTAGAGAGGGCGCAGCAGGTATTGTCGCAGCTTACCGAGCTTTCCAGGCGAGGAAACACGATCCAGGAGCAGAATGTAGACTATGCCCTGTCCCTTACGATGGAAGACAGCGCGGAAGATATTCTGACAATTGATAAAGACCTGATCTGTCATACACTTCAGGGAAAGCCAATCAAACCAAAGACGCTCGGACAGAAGAAATATGTGGATGCGATCCGGGAAAAGATGATCACCTTTGGCCTTGGCCCTGCCGGAACCGGTAAAACTATGGGTGCTAAGGCAATTGCCGCAGGACTGGGGCTTCCGTATATGAAGTACACCTGTTCTGCAGGATCGGAAATCTACGATTTTGTCGGTCAGGTATTGCCGAGCTTTGATGAGGCAACAACCGGTAACGCTGTATTGGACGCCGAGCGGGAACAGCTCAAACAAATGGGGGGGATCAACTATGCCAATGTGGCAAAATTGATGAACCTTCCCGGTCTTGACGATATGGATTACGACCCGACTGGTGTGTATATGGCATTGACTGGTGCAGAAAAAAGTGACGCTACATCTCAAGACTGTATGTCTGTCGTTCTGGATATGGTAACGGACAAGGTAAGAGCACTCACGAAGGTAACGGATACCGCCTCCAATGGGGGACAGTCTTTTACCTATGAGGAAACTGACTTTATCAAGGCGCTGAAGAACGGCTACTTGGTCGAAATTCAGGAGCCGACCGTTATTATGCAACCCGGTGTATTGGTAGGTCTGAATTCACTGTTGGAGCAGGAAGGTTCTATCACACTGCCAACAGGCGAGGTCATTGACAGGCATCCGGATACGGTTATCGTTATTACTACGAACATTGACTACGAGGGCTGTCGTGGCATGAATCAGAGCACGGTTGACAGAATGAGTCTGGTGATGGACATTGAACTTCCATCTCCCGAGGTGATGGTGCAAAGAGCAATGGCAGTGACCGGAGCAACCGATGAGTATCAGGTTTCACAAATGTTTCAGATCGTAAACGATATGGCGGATTTTTGCCGAAAAAATAGTATCACAGACGGTAATGTGGGTATGAGAAGTCTTCTGGATTGGATCGTAAGCACTGAGGTCACGGGTGATGTCTATTCCTCGGCGCTGTCAACGGTTATCAGCAAGGCAACTTCCAACGAAGAGGACAGGCAGGCATTGATTGCATCGGTGTTGGAGCCAATTTTTGCTCCCAAGTCCAGAAGGAAGAAAGAATAAGAAAGGAGGTTAACCCTATATGGCAAGGGTGAATCACAAATTAGTCCGACAGAGGCTGAATGAAAAGCGCAGCCAGATCACAGACCGTCAGTTTTTCACATCACGTCTGCTCGCAGGGCACTTTGAGGATATGGCGGCGGCACAGACACGACGCTATCACTACAATCGCCGTGTGCGGGTGAATCTGTATTGGAAACCGAAGGCACCGGAAGTTGCTATGACGGATAATCTGCAGGTGCGTATCAACACCGGAAATTCTATCGTAACAAAAACAAAAGGCAGGGAAGAGCGGTATCAGATCGTGTGCGGGCTTTTCGCTCACGAACTTGGGCATATTCTCTATACCGATTTTTTAGCGGATCAGACTTATCACAACCGACTTGAGAACAACATTTGGTTTCCTGAACCGCCCGATCTTAAAACTGCAGCGGATATTGCAAACGAAGCGGATTTTTGGAAATACATAAAGGAGAATCCGGCAAACCGTGCAATAGTGCATTATATTTCGCACCAAATCGCAAATGTACTGGAGGACGGGTATATCGAAAACAAAATGCTGAACAATTTCCCCGGTACATTGGGTTACGGCTTGGAATGCTTGCGGGAAACTCACTTTGCGCAGATTCCGACTGTTACGGAGCTTAAAGAGTCCGAGGAAAACGGGGACTTGCATTTGTTTGAAAGCATTATGCAGATGATTCTGTCTTACGCCAAGTTCGGAGAAATCAAGTACGGTGAAGAACCGCTCGGTGACGAGAGAATTCAAACCGTGTTTGGCTTGATCCCGGAGATTGACAGCGCAGTCTTGAACAGTACCGCCCGTGACCGATTGAAAGCAGTTAACACAATATTGATCCGGTGCTGGGAATCTGTTAAAGAACTATGCGAGACAATTCGGAAAAAGCAGGAAGAGGCAGAGGCCTCCGGTGGCGGCGGTATTGCGATTAATGAAACAATTGCTGCTGTGTGCAAAACGCTTGCGGGGGATTCCGGGATTGCATCGGGAAACAGTTCACCTGTTCCCGATGCCTCCGGCAAAACCGATTCTTCTCCAACGGAAGAACAGCGAAACAGAACACGGAGATTGGCACGCACGGCGTCATCAGAAGAAAATAATGAAAATGCAGAGTCCGAGTCTGAAGCTGAGGCATCAGCCGAAGAAGCAGCGGACTCCAAAGAAGCGGTACCTCCCGCACCATTGGAACTTGATAGTGATGATACGGGAGAGTGTCTGCTTCAGGGAAAGATGATGACGGAAGGAAAACAAAAGGTGTCCAGCACTGAGACCGACCGCATTCCGTTCCATCAAACCGAAAAGTTATCTGCACCACTTGGTGGCACCATCGAAAAAAACGAAGAATACCACCGGGAGATGTATGACAGGGTAGCATCGGACATTGAGCGATTGCTTGAAAACATGGCAGAGCGTGCCGCCTGTACGGAACTTGAAAATGAGCGTTTACAGGAACTCAATGATGCCGCCCAAAGCATTTCGTATGGGGATATCCATTCGGGAGTCAGTATTGTGGTGAACCGTATCGCGGAGGTGGACGAAGAGCTTGTGGATCAGTATAACAGTATTTCTGCTCCTCTGCTGACCATTTCACGACAGCTTCAGAAAAGTCTGATCCGACAGCTCAAGGATAGCAGACGGGGAGGAAAGCAAACAGGTCTTCTGATGGGACGCAGGCTTGACGCCCATGCGCTGCACCGAAACGACGGAAAGGTTTTTTATAAAAACGCACTTCCGAACGAAATCCCGGAGCTTGCTGTCGGTTTGCTTTTGGATGAATCCGGCTCTATGTGTGGATATGACAGATGTACGTATGCGAGGGCATCGGCAATTATTCTTTACGATTTTTGCCGTAGTTTGGACATTCCCATCATGGTTTACGGCCATTCCACCTCATATCGTGCCGATACCAACACGGTCGATCTCTTCTCTTATGCGGAGTTCGAGGGTTACGATAACGATGACAAGTACCGCATGATGGATATCAGTGCGAGAGGCAGCAACCGTGACGGCGCAGCTTTGCGTTTTGTCGCAGATCAGCTTTCCAAACGCCCGGAGCAGATTAAACTTTTGATTCTGGTATCGGACGGTCAGCCTGCAGATTACGGATATTCCGGTAGTGCTGCGGAGGAGGACCTGAGGGGGATCAAACAGGAGTATCAGAGAAAAGGCGTTTTGCTTATTGCGGCCGCTATCGGCAGCGACAAGGAAAACATAGAACGCATTTACGGTGATTCCTATTTGGATATTACCGATCTTACACAGTTGCCCGTGAAGCTGACGAATATCGTCAAGCGACATATCAGGGTATAAACAAATCGATTATAAAATCCAAGGGCAACTGTAATTCATTACGGCTGCCCTTGGCTATGAAATGAGAAATATGCATTATTTAATGCTGGTGACCGTGGATAGCCCTGGAAATGAAAGAAGGATCCGAAGTCGATGCGGGGATTAAATCATACATAGAGGGTATTAAAGTACGTATATTACTTTCTGGCATGAAGTAAGTGCTCTTATAACTGAGATGCAGAGAATTGAGACTATTTCGAATGGTGTTGGTGGCTTTTCACAAATTGATTACAGTAGTTGCACGACACGCCGCACATTTCTTGATCACAACAATGAGAACGGTTATCAAACCAATAATCCAGTATTCCAGATAGCGATTTGTTTTTTATCGTTTTGTGCTTCCCGTCCATATACCATAGCTCTGATAAGTCACCATCAAAATCAAACTTCATATATGCGGATATAACTCTTAATAAATCATCTGTTTTAGCCGTGCGCCCAGTTATTTTGAAATTTTCTATGCCAATGCTTGTATATAACATTATATCCTCTGGGCGGATTATACGTAGTTTTGCCCAAAGTGTATCGTCAAAAAGATCTCTGTTGCTTATACAAATTCCTTGCGGATATTTGCCGAGAAGAAGTTCATCTTGTTTTGTTGTGTTTTGCGAGTGAAAATCAAAGCAACTTTCTCTATAAATACACGGCGTAGACGATAGTCCTGAGTTGAATCCTAATCCACAAAGTTCATTAACAATTAGCTCTAGCGTGCAGTTAATTGGCTTGATATTAGCCTGCATTTTCTCTAATTTGGCAATATCTCTATTAAAATTCGGAGCCATGCATACAGAGACACACCTAAACTTCTCTGATAGATACCCAATTTGATTGGCCGAATAAATGTTCGCGGCGGAACTAACTGTAATGGGAATCGAAGAGTTTTGTGCGACAATATCCATTATCAATGGATGTGATATTATGAATGCGTCAACATTTGCCTCTTCCAATCTTTTAATTGTGCATATAATGTCATTTAGACGTGATAGAATATCTTTTTTACTGCCGATATAAGTCGCGTTTAAAGTATAGTGGAATTCAACACCAATACTATGAAGCATATTTATATGGTACTTCAACTCATTATACTCTACAAAAGGAAGCCTATGCGCTGGCCTTGCTGATAACCATGCATCGGAATGAGCTGAAGCGTATACGCTTGTGATCTTTGCTTTTTCGCTTGCCTTGTTTAGCGATTCTATGTGTTTGACTATACTGTCATCAAAGTTATATCCGACTTTATATTTTATCATACTCACCCCTCTATCGGAATAAAGCCGCCTCTGCTCCAAAGCCACATGGGTGTATGAATATCTATTGGTGAAAATTCTGTGCCAGCTAAAATCTCTTTCCACGAAGCCACAGCTTCCTTTTGTGCGATGTTTCCGGTAAGAGATGCATCAATTAATCCTAGTTTTTGAGAGGCTTGTATTACATGTGTGTCTGGAGCAACGCTGATGTTGTAACGGTCTATAAGTTCTAGGTCTGTATAATTTATCATCACATATAGCCAGTAATTAGCTATCTTGTTGCCGCTCAAGTACGGGTATTGTTTTTTGTTTATTACCTGTATCTCATTAAGGATGCTTTCGACGGAATAGTTGCATTTTTTGAACAAGTTTTTTATGCTTCCATCGAGAGTGCTAACTATCGTATTACAAATCGTGATCCAAATGTCTGTGTGCTTGTTGGGCTGAAGTGCCAATTTATGCTTGGAAAGGTCGCTTTGTATACGATCACGAGGACTATCGATAACTTGTTCGGGGTGAAACAGATATAGAGTAGACGGGTCTTTAAATGTTTCAAGCGCTGCTTTCCAAAGGGTATAGGAGTTTCTTTGATAGTTTAGCGCCATTGGTAATGTGAAATAAATGTAATTTATTTCTTGGGATTTATCGAGTTGAGGATTGCTATCCTCTGGCATAAACTCGCCGCCGAGTTTGCCGTTTTTCCACATGGCATACAGTTTTCGAATGTTATCCAAAGCTTGTTCCTTTAAATACATCGGGGAGGTTGCTTCAAACATGGACAGTTGTGTTGAAATATTCATATTAAACGTTTCCTTTTTATTGTGTAGCATTCAACTATGCACAAAGTGCTTATATCAATATGGACCCGCTGAGCTGGGGATGAGATTGCGGGAGATATTTTAGTGACTTTTTGAGTATCTAAATATCCCTTGTAATATTCATCGATGTAAAAGCCTAGCAATCCTCCCATGCTAAGCATATCAGAAAGGGCATATGTAAAAGAATATACCTCATACCTGTTTCCGAGAGTGTCAATGAAGTTGGTACTTTGCTTCTCACCTCTATTTAGTAGGCTCCATTCTTTGCTGGGAAGGGAGATGTACAAACAACCATCTGGTTTTAACATGCTAACCATTTTAGCAATAGCAGTGGGGTAAAAGTACGGATCGCAAAGGGATGCGAACACTTTGTCATATGAGAATGCGGTGTAGTTATATTCAGAGATACTAATATGTTCTTGGTTTATACCAGCGTTCATACCGTCAGATACATCAATTGAAGGTATTTGATGATCAGTAATAGTCGAAAGCCAACCATTGCCGCTCCCAATCTCAATAATTTTCAATTGTTCATTAATAGAGTCAAGTTTTTCTTTGAAGAAGTCTTTACTGGCTTGGTGAAAATTTGCTGTAGTGATTCGTTTATCGTCATCAAATTCAAAAGCAATCTTGTCATATCCATGTTTGTTGATCCTGTCAATAGTGGTCGCGTCGGGAAGCTTTAGCTTCTTTTGTAGAATTATAGCTTGAATTTTTCTGGATAAATCCTCAGCTAAAATCTCAATTGGAGTAGTGAAGTCGTTGAAAAAAGTTAAGTCCGATGGAATGTCTTCATAAACAAGATTATCAATTCTATTTCTGTCGATAATCGAGTTAGCTGCCGCAGTTACAACTACCGTTATTACATCTGAATCATGGGATTTCAATTTTGCAATATTATCGGGATGTATTTCTTTAATTCTATTTGTGCGTGTGTCATTAAAAACACTGGCTTTCATGGCATATTCGTATCCGAAAGCTTGGTCGATGTATAATATTTTATTTTCGCTGAGAAGTGTATGCAATTTCTCTGACGAAATAAACTCATATTCTCCCGATTCGTTATCTCTGGGCATTCTAGTCGTATAAGATTCAGCACGCCTGTATAAGTTTGGGTAATACATGGTTAGTGCATTTACCAAAGTGGTTTTTCCGCTGCCAGTTTTACCGATAATGGCGATAAAGCTCATAATAGCCTCCTAATGCATCGTGAAATAGATGCTTTCTGTATGATTGGAGTAGCATATCCTGCAATTTACGCATGATAAATTGTTAGAATCGTATTGCTCGGGACAGTTTAATAAATTGGGATGCCTTTCTGAGGTTCCCACTAGGCAGTACCGCCATCCCCTCGGCGGGGGGATGAGGGAGTCTTTATCTGCAGATGCGAAAAGCTGTAAGTTTTTCAAAGAGTGTAATTCTTCGAGACTCGGTAGCAAATCTGTTACTCTCCAAGATCGAGTGTATGCCCAAAACTTTGCCTGTGGATTATTGTCTATTATTTTTATCCACAGATTAATGTATTCGTTCGAATAAAAGTCACCGGATGAATGAATTCTTATAACAGGATTTGAAGTTGACTTAATTCTGCTTTCCATGAGTATGAGAGATTCTTGAGGTCTGTAAAGAGTCCAATACCAATTTACGCACCATTTTGTTATGGGAAATTTATCGGTTCGTTCATCGGCATTGTAACAGTAGCATAAGCATTCCGATGCACCGGGACAACATGCTACGGGTGGAAGATTCCAAACAAGTACATTTTCATCAATGCTGTTCGAAACGCCTGTTTTTGTGTTTCCTCCCTCGAATCCGTACCAGCTCCCTGGAGATGGTTGTAGGGCTTGATATTGAATTAGCATTCTCTTACGATTATCAATTGTCGTATCGTTTGGTACGCATCTTTTTAGCATGAAGTCATTCTCCTTTCGTTAATGAAACACCCCATGTGTAATACGAACTTGAACACGTTCTCACCGAATTATTAAATCCATTCGATTATGCAACCAAATTTGCTTTTTGTAGAATCTTCTTGTCGCTGTATGTGCGTGTTATTTGTTTTGCCACGCAATGGCTGAATATGATGTTTACGCTACCAATAATCAATTTATTTTAACATGTATAATAAAAAAAGTCAATGCGTAAAATGAATTTTTGTGAAGCAAAATTTATGACAGAAGACAAGAGTTAATGCAGCAGTATGAGAATGCGGTAAAGCTTGACTGATCAAAGAGAGGTTCGGGCTTTGAGTCATGAAAGGGAAGCCGAGCATATAGCAATCGAAGATAGGATAGAATCTCAGGAGCGCCTGAGTAGAGGAATGACTTTTTGGCAACCGAAAAAATATCCAGGGTGGGCATAACTTGCTTGTAATCAATTGAGTTGTATATAGCGAAGGTGTTTTTAAAGAACAAGCATGCCTTATGTCACAGGTGGGTTAACAAGTGTGAAAATATGCACGAACGTTCACACAGCATGATAAAATGCAGGCAAGTCTTGCTCTTTTCTTTGAATGGGTCTTGACGAAACGGAATAATTCTGCTATAATAAACTTGTAAGTTTCAGGTTTGTGAGTAACAAACACAGTTTAGCAGAGTAATCAAAGTGTCATTTGCCTTTTGGGTAAGTGACGCTTTTTGTTTCTCGCCTTATATTCGGGCATAAAGCCGGCTTTTCTTCGGAGAGGTCGGCTTTTTGTTATATATTAAAAATGGCGGCAGGACCGTCGAAAAAAGAAAGGAGCATAGAATTATGCAAAACCAATGCAGAGACAGCTTTTACACCACATTTCCCACCTATCCCTCTATGTTGGATTATCATGAGGTACAGGCGAGAAACAGCCAGTGGAAACACACGCAGGTCAGAAATCTGGAGGTGGAGCCGCTGGACGCAAAATCACCTTACTTCGGGAACACCGCCGCATTTGCGGGAGGGATCAGCGAAGAAGCCGTAAAGGATACGGCAGAAAACCTCGGTCTTGCCATCAGAATTGATGGAGAACTTTACCCGGTTCGGTCAACGGCATATAAGAGCCTGCTTGACCGTGCCAAAATCGGAGGAACCGCACTTCCCAAACTCGATAGAGGTGTCCTTGCCCAAACGCTGAATGCCTGCTTAAAGCTTTTCGGATCAGATGCACTGACATTGATCCGTGACGAGAAGGTAGCGGCAGTTCATTCAGGCGATGCCGTAGACTATTCGGTACTTCCTATTGATGCACTGCTCAGGGCTTTGCAGAACAATCTGGATGCAAGATTTCCCGAAAATGAGTTTGAGCAGGGCTACAGTGACCATTTTATTTCCAGCGCAACATGGAAACTTCCGAAGCAGAAAGATGATCTTCTGGGTACATACGCAAAACTGCTTGCCTCGCAGGGCAAAACGAAAATTGCAGATAAGCTGATGCCGGGCATCCGATTCATTACATCGGATACAGGTGTGGCATCTGCCAAGGTGTCTGCTCTTTTGCTCGGCTTTCAATGTCCTATCCATATAGGTGGCTGCGTTTCGGTCGATCACAGACACGGCTCGACCATTGAGGATTTTGAAAAGGCACTTGACCAGCTTTTCGCACAGTTCGGAGATAACATTGCACAGCTTCAGAATTTGCTGGATATTCATCTGGCATATCCGGTTAACGCTATGACCCGTGTGTGCAAAAAGCTCTGTATGCCGAAAAAGGCTGCAGTGGAAGCCATTCAGATGTTTGAGATGTCGTATGGCGGTGGCTCTGCAACTGCACATGATGTTTTCATGGCAATGCAGGAGATCATGTTTACCATGCGCGCCGAAAAGACTTCCGAGAGCAAAATGATTTCATTGGAAGAGAACATGGCTCGTGCCCTGACTCTTCGGTGGAGTGACTATGACTTGGCGAGAAAGGTGGAGTACTGATGGCAAGCCCGATTGTTTTATGTGATACTGCCGGTATGACAAACGAGCGCTGGCTTGAATGCAGAATGCATGGTCCGAAAGGAGATATCCCATACACCGTTGGCGGCAGCGATGTCGCAGCGATTTTTGGCGTTTCTCCATGGACGACACCGCTGGAACTCTGGATGATCAAGAAAGGGAAAATGAAACCTGCGGTGAAAGCCAATGCAAACCAGCTTCAGATGGGGCATTTTCTTGAACCGATTGCAGCTCATTTCTATGCAGTCAAAACGGGAAATACCGTGTTCGATGATACCAATATGTATCAGCACGCAGATCATCCATACGCACTTGCCGATTTTGACCGTCGTTTTGTCAGAGCTACTGACGGCGAGCCGGGAATATTGGAGTGTAAATCCTGCACCTATCACAATGCTTCTCATTGGGCAAACGGAGCCTATCCTCTTTACTATGAACTGCAGCTCAGATTTTATCTTGCTGTTGCTGATGTCAATATCGGTGCGTTCTCCGCTGTCTGGGGAAATAATCCCGATACGGATATGGCAATGCCTGACCTTGTTCGGGACAGAGATAAGGAAGACCTGATCTTTGAGAAGCTGGATCGATGGATATGGAGTCTGGAGCACGATGAACCGCCGACAATGCAGGGCATCGCCCCCAAACTTGCGATGGATTCACTGGCACGGATTTACGGATCAAGCAATCCGGCACTTCCTACGGTGGAACTCCCGAGAACCCAGGAGAGAATTCTTACCCGTATCGTAAAAGCGGGCGAAGAAATTGAAGAACATCAAAAAGAAGTCAAAAAACTTGAAAAGGAGATTGAAGCACATTCTGTGCGAATAGCAGAACTCATGAAGGATCACGAGCACGGTGTCTTGGAGACAACTACCGATCGGTTCCTGATTGATTTTGTCAGCAAAACCAGTAACAGAGCGGACACTACGGCGCTGAAAAAGAAGTATCCGGCGATTTATTCTGAGCTTATAAAAACCTCGGAAAGCCGAAAACTCAAGGTCAGCCGTGTTCCGCTCTGAATTTTTCGGAGGTAATTATGAAATACACAGAAAAGGAGAGAGGCAGCTATGCTATGCCAATTTGAAAAATTAATCTATCCGCAGTGCGCCAAAACAACGGATATCGGCGGCTATATGGTTGCCGTTTACAGCCCCTGTGAGAAAATTCTTGATACATCCGGAAATCTTGTCAGACAAATCAAAGCGGTAGGATATTGCCTGCCCATAGCACTCGGTATCCGGTATGATATGCAAGGGCATTGGTCAAAAAACACCAAGCATGGAATTCAGTTTGAGGTGGAGAACTACGAAGAGGTTGTTATTCCAAACCGACAGGGAATCGTCGCCTATCTGTCTTCCGGGCAGATCCGTGGCATAGGTCCTGTGCTCGCAGACAGAATATATGACACATTCGGAGACAACACCTTGGATATTCTTGACCGAGAGCCGGAAAAGTTTCTCGGAGTCAAGGGGATCAGTGAATCCAAATTACAGAAGATCATGGATTCCTATCTTGCCAATCGTGGTGCCAGAGATGTCGTTGCATTTCTCGCTCCGCATGGGATTACTCCCAATCGTGCCGTTAAGCTGTATCGGGAATATGGAAACAAAACAATGGAGATCGTCAAGGAGCATCCGTATCGGCTCTGCGAAATGGCTGGAATCGGCTTTGCAACCGCAGACAGAATCGCCATGAGCATGGGCTTTGATAAGCTTTCCACAGAACGTGTAGACGAGGGACTACTTTATACGCTTGCCGATGCCGAAGGGAAAGGGCATCTCTGTATGGAGAAGCACGCATTTATCAAGGCTTGCCTGAAGATCCTTAACACAGAAGAGTTGACGGATGAAATGCTGGCAAACCGCTCAATGCGTTTGTTGCATACAGGAAAACTTGTGGACTATGACGGCAATGTCTATCGTACACAAACAGCCAAAGCCGAGATTCATCTGACGGATGCTATTATCAGGCAGTCCATTTCCTCACACGGCGGACAGTATGCCGACCTTGAGGCGGAATTGGATGGGGAAGAAGCCATACTGAAGCTGCGACTGGCTCCTGAGCAACGGGATGCTGTCAAAATGGCATTGACAAGCGGGCTTTCTATCGTGACCGGGGGTCCCGGCACAGGTAAAACGTTGATTCAAAGAGCCATCCTGGATATCTACCGTAAAAATCACCCGAATGCGGAGATCTGCTGCTGTGCACCTACTGGGCGTGCGGCGCGGCGGATGGCACAGTCCACAGGCTATCCTGCATCCACTGTGCATAAGGCACTTGGGCTGATAGCAAGAGATGCCGGAAGCTATGGTCAGCCAACTGACCTTGATGCTGACCTGATTCTCGTGGATGAGGTGTCAATGCTCGATGTGTATCTTGCCGGGAGGCTGTTTGATGCGCTGAAATACGGTGCACAGCTTGTCCTTATCGGTGATGCGGATCAGTTGCCTTCTGTCGGTCCCGGTGCAGTACTCAGCGAGATGATAGCCAGCGGATGTATTCCGGTTGTGCGTCTCGATAAGGTGTTCCGCCAGAATGCCGGCAGTCGCATTGCAACAAATGCGAAACTGATCCGGCATGGTACTCTCGGACTTGAGTATGGGGAGGATTTTCAGTTTATTGATTCACCCGAAATTGCAGAGTCGGCAGATATTATTGCAAGGCTCTATCTTGAAGAGATAGGGAGGTGCGGTGTAGACCATGTGGCTTTGCTGTCCCCGTACCGGCAAAAAACCGAAACCGGTGTCAATGCTCTCAATCAGGTGTTACGGGAAAAGGTGAATCCTGCCGCTGAGGGTAAAGCCGAGACACCGGACGGAATGAAAAAATTCCGTGTGGGCGACAAGGTGATGCAGATCAAGAACCATGAAGATGTCAGCAACGGGGATATCGGATATGTCAAACAAATCCGGTGCCACG
>ERZ827186.2313-NODE-2313-length-13123-cov-4.674778_pt1 | contig 13123 bp, 12 predicted proteins | sample MGYA00519918_ERZ827186 | MGnify/ENA primary metagenome ERZ827186 (study PRJEB31778, sample SAMEA3449275) | human gut metagenome | biome: human gut; feature: human-associated habitat; material: faeces | place: United Kingdom | collected 2010/2012 ... | reverse complement strand
CTCGAGTGAATCGGCGGATGGAGTCAATCCATTGCGCGGGTCAGCAGCAGGAACCCATCGAAGTGATCATCGGCGAGAGCCGATGACGCAGTAGGGAATCCCCGTTGTTCACTACGGGGAGGATGTCAAGCTACACAATACGGATTTGCTCGACTCATCTCGTTTATCGATTTCAGAGGTCGGTTTTGTTGAACAAGAAGGAGTTCAGGGTACAAACATTCGGCGAATTGCAGATTTTGAATTCAGTCGCAATATCGATAATTTCCGTAAATGTTACCTGAAGGGAGCTTATAGAGGAGTTCCCTATCCGTATATTTAGAAAGTCATGATGGATAATCTGCCAAAAATTGTCATTTGCTAAGGAATGAGCGGCTACGTCTGCATAATGTTTTCTGAATTTTTAGCTTTTTCCAAATAGGAGATTTCTATTTTGGTAAAAGCGAACCTTTCACGTTGTCCTAACAGTTTTTTATGTTACTGGACCTGTCGAGATTCAAAACTTTGGCGATATTAAGGTTCAGATTTTCCGAAGCCTAAAAGAAAAAACTATCAGGGCATAAAATACAGCTTAATTGAATACTAAATGTCATGATATGGTAATGTTTTTTACATGGTATTTTCAAATAATATCTAATAGCCATACATTGTCATTACAAATCCAGTGAATTATGAGGAGATAGCATGTCTCAGGCAATAGTTAGTATCCGCATGGATTCAGAATTGAAGAAAAATCTTGAGGCTGTCTGTACTGAGTTAGGTTTAAGTATGACGACGGCGTTCACGATTTTTGCGAAAAAGATGGTTCGTGAGAAACGAATCCCTTTTGATGTGGCTATTGATCCTTTTTATTCAGATTCAAATTTAAGGCATTTGCAAGAAGGTATTAAGGAGCTCAATGTCGGTCACGGAATTTCTCATGATCTGATCGAGGATTAATTGTGAAAATTAACTATGAGCTTATCTTTTTGACGTTAAGGCTGAACCGTTTGTATTGTGCCATCGATGGAAGTTGGCGCAATTCAACACAGGCAAGAACAGCTACACAAGTCATGAGTGTTTTCGCAAAACTGTACCTTAAAAAACGAAAAGTGCTCCGGTATGCAGTAATATGTGCAGATTATTGATTGTTTTCTAACAAAATGAGTTTAATTAAGGCTACCGCCACCGTTTCATCTCTCACTCTTTTGTCTCGTATCACAGGCGTGGTGCGAGACATGCTTATTGCCCGTTATTTCGGTTCAAGTGCCGCAACGGACGCTTTTTATGTGGCTTTTCGTCTACCCAATATGCTCAGGCGTCTTTTTGCCGAAGGCGCCTTTCAGCAGGCATTTGTGCCGATGCTCTCGGACGTTAAGGCCACGAAGTCTGAAGATGAAGTAAGAAGCTTCATTGATCGGGTTTTCAGCCTCTTGGCAAGCGTCTTGGTTTTAACGAGTTTAATCGGTGTGATCGCTGCACCGGTTCTTGTGTGGTTAATTGCAGGGGGGTTGGCTCAAAATCCTGAAGCGTTTGATCTGGCTACCGAAATGACCCGTTGGATGTTTCCCTACATCTTCTTTATGAGCCTTGTGGCCATGAGCGCAGGCGTTCTCAATACCTGGAAGCATTTTGCGATTCCTGCCTTTACACCGGTGCTCCTTAATATTTCCTTTATTACGTTTACGCTTTTGCTGACGCCTCACCTTGATCGCCCGATCTTTGCTTTGGCGGTAGCTGTGATTGTGGGCGGCGTATTGCAGTTAAGTATTCAGATTCCGTCTTTAAAGAAGTTGGGCGTTTTGCCTCGCCCCGTCAATCCTTTTAAAGCCGCTAAAGATGCCTCCGTTATTCGTGTGATGAAACTCATGATCCCGGCGCTTTTTGGGGTGGGTGTGGCTCAGTTATCCCTTTTGATTAACACCAATATTGCCTCGCGTCTGGGAACGGGATCGGTGACGTGGCTTTCTTTTGCCGACCGTTTGATGGAATTTCCGACAGCGCTTTTGGGCGTGGCGTTGGGTTCTGTGTTGTTGCCGAGTTTATCTGCTGCTTTTGCCAAAAATGACCTCGTGCGCTACAACGCGCTCTTAGATAACGGTTTGCGTCTGGTGGTGCTTTTGGCTATTCCTGCAGCCGTAGGCTTGGGGCTGATGGCCGACGCTTTGGTGGCTTTTCTTTATCAAGGCAAAAACTTCTTGCTCTCGGACGTGTACCAAACAAGTCTTGCTGTGATGGGATACTCATTCGGTCTTTTGGGACTCATTGCCATTAAGATTTTGGCACCGGCTTTTTACGCAAGAAAAGATATCCGCACACCCGTGAAAGTCGCAGCGGTGAGCCTTGTGTGCGTGCAGCTTTGCAACATCTGCTTCGTGCCACTTTTTGCACACGCGGGGCTTGCTTTGTCAGTCGGTGTGGGCAGTTGCATTAATGCCGGTACGCTTTTAGTGATTTTGATCCGTCGCGGTCAATACCAACCGGTCAAGGGTTGGGGATTATGGTTAGGGCGCATTATCATCGCGACACTTGCCATGGCTGCAGCGATTGCCTTTTTGCAGCAGGGGATTGATTGGGCAGCGATGCAAAGCGAGTGGCTTAAGCGCGCAGGCCTTATTTTCCTTTACATCGGCGCTGCCCTTGTTGTTTATTTCGGACTTTTGGTGGTGATGGGTTTAAGACCTCGCCACTTAAAGCCCCGTTACGATATTTGAACGATCTCGTCTTCTCGGTCAAAAGGCATGCACTCGGGCCACTGAATCAGTTGATCGTGGTCCGTGGTGTCGATTGCGGCTGGCCCCGTTTCAGCGGTATTGACGGCAAAATTAAGTTTTGCGTAAACGTTGGCTAAGTCGTCCAACATGACTTCTTCGGCATCAAGCCTTTCGTCTTCCAGTCGTTCAACCGTTTCAGACAACGTTTCCAGAGCATCCGTGAGAGCATCGATGAGCCATTGGCGATCAACAGACATTTTTTCGTTCCTAATCGTTAAAAATCCCCAAAAGACAACGGGATCTATTTAGAATTCGACAAGTATACGTGAATCAGTATTACGATTGATTCCAAGAAGTATTTTCGTAAGCAAAAGTTCGTCGTCTGCAGCTTAAAAAGGAACAGGGGGACGACGGGGCGGGGGAGCCAAAGATGAAGAGTTTTTCCAAAAAGGCATTGGTGTTGGGTGTTATGTTGGCGGTGGGAAGTGCCGCTCAGGCAGCTTATCTCGGTCAACTTCGAGTGACGAGCCAAAGCAGTCAAAATTTTCAGGCCACATTCCTGGTGCATGATGTTTCGCCCACAGGGACGTCTTTAACGGCTCGTCTTGCTCCGGCCGATACCTATGCCAAGTATGGCATTACGATGCCGGAAAGTGCCAAGGGACTCAATCTGGCACTCATCAACAAGTCTCCGCTTAAGCTTCGCATTACGGGTAATAAGCCCGCAGTGGAACGCGCATTTCCCCTTTTGGTAGAACTCAATGAAGGCGGCCGAATTACGGTTCGTCAGTACAACATTCATGTGGGTGCAACGGGTACTGTGGAACCCGTGGAAGTTGTAGCCATGGGCGCGGCGCCGGTGACTGAAGCAAAACCGGTTGAAGCGGCGCGTCAAGCCCCGGCAGCCAAGCCTGCCATCGTCCGTGCGGCGCAACCCGTGCAGTCAGCCAAGACTGAAATGACGCCATTGGAGCGCATGCAGTCTAAGAATTACGATTTGAGTAAACCTGTTTTGGTAGAAGCCGGCTACACCCCTTGGTCATTGGGCGTGCTCTATCAAAAGCGCTATCCCAATGCAAGCGTTAACCAGGTGTTGGTGGCCTTGGCCATTGAAAACCCGGAAGCCTTCCCCGCAGGTAACGTCCGTCAATTAAAGGCAGGCGCCAAGGTGACGGCTCCGTCAGCGGCATTGGTCGAATCCATCAATGCCCAAACGGCCCGGGAAATTGTTCAAAAGGGTTTATCTATCGATGAAGTGGCTCAAAGACCGGCTCCGATCAAGGCTAATCCTAAGAAAGCCGAACGTCCTGCTGCCGTGAAGACCGTAAAGCCTGTTGAGCAAACAAAGCCGGAAGTGACCAAACCTGAGGTGGTAACGCCCGTGGCCGAACCGGTAAAGACTGAGCCCACCGTTGTGCCGGAAGTGACTCCGAGTACACCGGCAGTGGAAACGCCGACTGAAACGGTAACCCCGACAGTGCCGTCCGCGGATACGCAAACAACCCCTCAATCTGAGACCACGCAGGCTCCTGTGACCGACGGGGTGCTCTCAGCTGAACAAAGTACGACAGAACCCGAACCCACTGTTCAGGAATCCATGCCCACGCTTGAAATCATGACCGATGAGCCCGCTCCGGTTGAAGAGGAATCAAGTTCCTGGTTCTGGTATCTTCTCATTGTGTTGATGTTGGGTGCGGCAGGATTTATTTACTGGCGTACAAAGCAAGGCCGCTACGTCGACTTCCAGTCCTTTAAGAACGTGATGAATAAGGGCCGTCGCGAAGAGCCGCAGGCATTCCGTCAGGAAGCGCCGCAAGTGACTGAACCCCGTGTGGTTCAACCTCAGCCTGCTGCCACGGTTGAAACGGTCAAACATGAACCGGTTCGTGAAGAGCCTCGAATGACTGCTCGCCCGGCGCCAGCTCCCGAAGTGCCCCGCACGGTTGAGCAACCCAAGACCACGCAAACGGCATCAGCCAATGTGTTTGATTTGGTGGCTGACGATGAACCGCTTCAGACACCCGCTCCCGCTCAAAAACCCGAGAAGGCAGCCTCTGCAGTGGATGATCACGGGATGAAGGATTCGCTTGATATGGCTCGCTCCTTCATTTCGATCGGTGCAAAGAACGAAGCGATTGCACTTTTGCAGGAAGTTTTGCAAAAGGGTAGTGCCGCGGATAAGGCACAGGCTGAAGCCCTGTTAAAGCAAGTTCATGAGCGTGCCTGATGCGGGTTGCTTTAGGCATTGAATATAACGGTGCGGCATTTTGCGGTTGGCAAACCCAACCCGAAGTGCCCAACGTTCAGGATACGTTAGAGTCGGCACTGAAAGCGTTTGCAACAGTGCCGATTTCAACTGTTTGCGCCGGTCGCACGGACACCGGTGTACACGCTACGCACCAAGTTGTAGATTTTGAACCCTCTGTGTCAAGACCTTTGACAGCTTGGGTTCGAGGGGTCAATACTTTTTTACCGGAGGCGGTTGCCGTTCGCTGGGCACGTGAAGTGCCTGACGATTTTTCTGCTCGTTTCAGCGCTACAGAGCGAACCTATGAGTATTGGATACTAAATGACCCCGTTCGCTCTCCCCTTATGAACGGCCTCGTGGGCTGGGTTTTCAGGCCTTGTGATGAAGGAAAAATGCAAGAGGCCGCTCAATACTTGTTGGGCGAGCACGACTTTACGAGTTTCAGAGCGTCTGAGTGTCAGGCCAAAAGTCCCGTAAGAACGATCCACGAGGTGACGGTCAGGCGTTATGACCGAATGATCGGCATCAGGCTCAGGGCCAACGCCTTTTTACACCATATGGTCCGTAACATTGTAGGAAGCCTCGTGTATGTGGGTACGGGTCGCGAAAGTGTAGCGTGGTTTAAAGAGGTGCTTGAAGCCCGTAACCGTACGGTGGCTGCGCCTACATTTTCTGCAGCAGGACTGTATTTGGTAGGCGTGCGCTATCCCGAAAAATTGGGTTTACCTTCTTACAGCCCTGCTCCCTGGGTCTTTTGATTTTCTCCTTGCTAAATCGGTTAATTATTACCGGGATTTTCTTGAGTCGGTATCTTCCTCATTTATTCAAAGATTATGTTGATCAATCGATCGGTAAGACCTGCGAGTAACCATGTTTAAAGAGTCATCGCTATTGGGAAGATAACATTAGATCACATAATTCTTAATAAAAATGTGAGAAAAATCACATAATTATTAATAGAAATGTGATTGGTGTGTTTAAAGTGGTCTGAAAAAATAATTAAGGCATGGCTTACTCAATAGGTCTCCTAGGGGCTAAAAATCAAGATTTAACTTGTTGATTGTGCTTAATAAAGTTTATGTAGTTTTGGAATACGTTAATAATTGAGAAAAAATCTCAAAAATCGGCATATCATGAAGTTATTAAGGAGATCTGTATGTTAGTTCAATTTACCGTACAAAACTTTAAGAGCATCAAAAAGGCCGCTACTCTCGATTTGCAAGCTACAGCCTTTTCCGAGCACAAGAATACGTTATTGCGGTCTCCTGCCGGTGATCTTTTGTTACCGTTATCGGTCATTTACGGTCCTAACGGCGGTGGTAAGTCGAATGTTTTGGAAGCAATCGGAGCTTTGGTTCGCAAAGTAGTTGTTCCTATTTATATGGCAACTTATACGGTTGGTTCGATGCCCGGATATCCCAGTGCTCCAATCATGCCTTTTGTTTTTGACCCGCATACAAAAAATGAGCCGACGACGTTTGAATTTTTTTTCCAAACCGGTCTCGCTGAGTATCGATACTGCCTCCATACCAAGGAAGAAAAAGTGGTTTATGAACGTCTGGATCGGGTCAAATTCAGCACGAAAAAGCAATCAGGCCTTTTTGAAAGGGACAGCAATGGGTTGAAAATGATCGGCGATTTCGGCTCTCTCAAGGTCACTCGGGATTTGTCTTCAACCATGCCCGTGCTTTCCTTTTTAGGAATGACCTACGAAAACGATGAGATCGTCAATGATGTTCTTAATTGGTTTAAAACCAAAATAGCCGTCATCGATTATGGTAAGCCCCAACAGGAGTTGTGGGTCAGTATTGCGAACTCTGAGCAGGCCAGAAAGTTGGTTTTATCCATGATGCAGGAAATGGACTTGGATATTGTCGATTATCGAACCGAAGAGCGACCGAATCATACATTGGCGGTGTTTACTAAACACAGGGTAGGTGACTCTGAAATTGAACTTTCTCTCAATGAGGAGTCTAGCGGCACACAGAAGATTTTCGGTTTATTACCTCAAATAGCGATTAGCCTTTTACAGGGTAGCGCTCTTGTCATTGATGAATTGGATGCTAAGGTTCACCCGCTGTTGTTGCGTTACTTGATTAAATTATTCAGTGATCCCGAGATTAATCAGCATAACTCACAGCTGATTTTTACCTCTCACGATTTGACCAATATGACCAACGAGGTTTTTCGCCGTGATGAAATTTGGTTTGTTGCTAAAGGGTTAGATCGAGGATCCGTTCTGTATTGTCTGGCAGATTTCAAAACAGATAACGGAAAAGTCAGAAATGATGCTGTATACGCCAAGCAGTACCTTGAAGGGAAGTATGGCGCCGATCCTTATTTGCAGAGAATCATTAATTGGGAGGATGTAGGCCATGCGACCGAGTAAGCCGTGGAAGTGAGAAAGAAAAAGCGAATATTTGCCGCTCATTCGATCGCATTATATTTTCTGCGAGGGAGAGAAAACAGAGCCTTCCTATTTCAGAAATTTTGCCCACTGCATTAGATCCAATCCGATATACAAAAACATGCCAATACATGTTGTTGGTTGCGCTATGGGCACTAAACGAATTTTGGAGCAGGCCGTCACTGAGGTTGAGAGAAACAACGTACACAGTGCAGATGTTTGGTGTGTCTACGACAAAGACGATTTTCCAAAAGATGATTTTGACAATGTTTTTTTTAAGATCAAAGAACTTAACAGTCAACCGCGATATCGCTCCAAGGATCTTCGATTTCGCAGTGCATGGAGTAACGAATGCATAGAGTTTTGGTTTTTGCTTCATTTTGAATTCTTGACTTCTAATGTTTTGCGATCCGACTATGTTGCTAAGTTGAGCCGTCATTTCAAACAAACTCTAAAAACCGGTTATCGGAAAAATCATCAGGATATTTTCAATCAATTGTTGGACGCCAAAGGTTCGCCCAAACTTGCAATTCGCTTTGCAAAAAAGATTTTTAATGAGAATAAAGGACAGATTCCGTCAAAAATCGCACCCGGTACGGCTGTTCATGAATTGGTTGAAGAGTTGGCCCGCTATTTGCCGGATGAGAAAAAGGAGTATTTTTTCTAGCTTGTCCGTCAAAGGTTTTGTTCAGTATTTTGCCGGCATGGTTTGTTTAGCTCATCAAAAGTTGTGTTCCATTGGGAGCAAAGTCTTTAAGACCTGAATTGATTATTCTCTTCAAGAATGCAGAGTTGTCAGAAAAAATAGCAAAAATTGGTATGCGGAATGCCACTACAGATTTGATAAAATGACAGACCGTATTATCTGTACAGAATTGATTTAAGGATAGTGTCATGAGTTGGATTGATCGGTTGTTGCCCCGAATTCATAAAAATGAATCGGAAAAGGCCGAGAAGAAAGAAAGCATGATCCCCGAGGGGCTCTGGACTAAGTGCCCCAGTTGTGAACAGGTGCTCTATACCGAAGAGCTCAAGGACTCGCTCATGGTATGCCCGAAGTGTGGCTACCACATGCGAATTAAAGCCCGTGAGCGCGTGGAGAACTTTTTGGACGCGCAGGGTCAGGTTGAAATCACTCAGGAAGTGCAACCCACGGATCCCTTGAAATTTGTCGATAGCAAACCTTATCCGGCTCGCATTGCCCAGGCTCAACAAAAAACGGGAGAAACCGATGCGCTTGTTGTCAAGCGCGGAACCCTTCGCGGACTGCCTGTGGTTGTGGCTGCTTTTGAATTTAATTTCATGGGCGGCTCCATGGGGTCTGTCGTGGGTGAACGTTTTGTGCGGGGTGTGGCTGAGGCCACACGCATGAAGTGCCCCTTTATTTGCTTTGCGGCCTCTGGCGGCGCGCGTATGCAAGAAGGTCTCCTCTCCCTTATGCAGATGGCAAAAACGACCGCTGCGATCGCAGGTCTTGCTCAGGAAAAGCTTCCCTTTATTTCGGTTCTGACCGATCCGACGATGGGCGGTGTGTCAGCCAGTTTTGCTTTCATGGGTGATGTGGTTATCGCTGAACCCCGAGCCCTCATAGGCTTTGCCGGACCGCGCGTGATTGAGCAGACTGTACGTGAAAAGTTACCTGAAGGTTTCCAACGCTCGGAGTTCCTACTCAAAAAAGGCGCTATCGACATGATTGTTGATCGCCGAGAAATGCGCGCCAATATCGCTGAAATTATGGCGATGCTCATGAGAAAGCGTATTACCGATTCCGATTAATTCTTTTGAGAATTTGATTAAAATTCATTGACGTATCAGACCACGCCAGCGAGCGTGGTCGCGTCATTTTTGGATGAGAAAATGTCTCAAGGTAAAGATACTTTAACCGACTGGTTGGACTACATTTTGGCCTCACATCCCGAGAACGTGATTGAGTTGGGATTGGGTCGTATGAAGACGATGATCGCGCGTTTGGGGATTCGTTTTGAGTGCCCGGTGATCACGGTCGGCGGCACGAATGGCAAAGGCAGTACCTGCGCCATGCTGGAGTCGATTTACCGAAGTGCGGGCTATAAAACTGCGATGCACACGTCGCCTCATATGCTGCGCTTTAACGAACGGGCTCGCATTAACGGCCTGGAAGTGGCTGACCGCGTGTTGGTTGAGGCATTTAAAGAAGTGGAAGCGGCCAGAGACTCAATGCCGCTTACCTATTTTGAATTCACGGCACTGGGAATTTTGCGGGCCTTTCAAAAAGCCAAGCCCGATGTGGTGATTCTGGAAATCGGTTTAGGTGGCAGGCTTGATGCCATCAATGCCCTGGAGTCCACCGCTGCCATTGTGACCACGGTAGGCATTGATCATGAAGCCTATCTCGGCAATACCCGCGATGCGATTGGCTGGGAAAAGGCCCATATTTACCGAATGGGACACCCTGCGGTCTGCGCGGATAAAAATCCGCCAGTGAAGCTTTTGCAGTACGCAGACTCCATTGAGTGTCACTTAATGTTGGCCGATAGGGATTTTTCTATCAAGGCGCTCGATACCGAGCGCATGAGATTTGAGATGGACAAGCTCATTTGGGACTTACCTAAGCCAGCCCCGGCAGGGCGCAACCAGTTGGATAATGCTGCAGGCGTGCTCGCTTTGGTTGCCTCTTTGATGGATAAATTGCCGGTTACAACCGAAGAGATCGCCCAAGGCTTAAAGACCGTGCGTGTGACGGCAAGGTTTGAAAAGGTGAGTACCGATCCTTGTGTGATTTTGGATGTGGGACACAACCCGCATGCAGCTGTGGTTCTTGCCCAAAACGTAAAAGACTTGGGATGTCGAGGCAAAACCCTTGCCGTTTTCGGTATGCTTGCCGATAAGGACATGATTGATGTGGTAAAAATCATGTCAGACGTGATTGATGAGTGGTTTATCACGGGATTGCCGGGGCCTCGGGGTGCCTCAGCTCAAGAGTTGCACCGCGTGATGCTCGAAGCCGGCGTTTCAGGCGCTAAAATCACCGTGTGTGACGGAGTTGATGCGGCTTTTGAGGCAGCCAAGCACCGTGCTGCAATCACTGATACAATCGTCGTCTTCGGTTCCTTTGTCACGGTTACCGCGGCCTTGCCGCTCTGTCTAGAAAATGCAGCCATCCGATAAGCCTACCTCCGACGCGTTTTGGAAAGAGTCTGAGCAAAAACAGGCTCAGCAGTCTTCGGTTCTGAACGAGGACAAGGATTTGGAAGTCAGCCAAGTCAAGGCGCGTTTTCGTCATCGTCTGGTAGGTGCTGTGGTGATTGTGGCTGCACTCGTGACCACGCTTCCGATTCTTTTTGAAACGCCTGCGATTGAAAGCGATAAGCATGCGCTCACAGAGATTCCGCCGATTGCGAAAGAACCTTTCTACAAAATGGAGCTTCCTGTCAATGATCGTAAGCCCGTCTCGGTGCCGGCTGATGCGAGTGCTCTGAAGGATCTCTCAAAACCCAATGACGTCGGGCAAGAAGAAGCTGACAAAGTAGCAAAGTCTGATACTGAGGTAAAAAGCGAAGAGGTTGCTCCCCACAGCTATGCGCCCTCGACCGAAGGGACGCTTTACATTCAGGTGTTGGCCACGTCAAGCGAAGCCGGAGCAATGCGCGAGATGGCAAGATTTCAGGCTATGGGGCTTCCCGTCTATTCCGTGAAAGTTCAAAAAAAATCGGCCACCCTTTGGCGGGTGCGTTTAGGTTTATTTAAAAATCGTGAAGAAGCCGAGCGTGTTGCGAAGTTTCTCGATACGAAAAAGATTTCTCACTTACCCGTGCAGGTTGAAGCCAGTGCCAAAAAAGATATCAACCGTATTGCACCGACTCGCACCTTAAAGAGCACGGTGCAGGAAGCCAATGCCCAGGCCCGACCGGTTAAGGCAGCACCGAAAGCGCAGCCGGTTAAGACGCCTGCGGTGAAAAAGACCGCTTCTGAGCAGCCGAAAAAGGCCGCTCAGGAAATCAAAAAGAGCGCACAGGCTCCAAAAGATAAGGCTTCTGTGAAAAAGGAAGTAAAAAAGAGCACAGGTGCTGCAACTTCCGGCGCACAAAAAACGCAACGCCCGCAAACAAAACCGACGAGCGCTGATCCTTTAGGAGATCTCTTGAAGAACACACGCGAAGAAGACATAATCGCTCAAAAACTTCGGGAAGCCGCTCGTCAATAAAGAAAGGATAGACCATCGTGAATGAATTGGATTGGGCCATCATCATCGTCTTAGTGCTCTCCACCGTAGTGGGGGTAACGCGGGGCGTCGTGCGCGAGATTTTATCGATCGTGGGCTGGGTCATCGGCATTGTATTTGCCATTCGATTTTCGCCGGAACTCGCGGGCTATATCCCGCTTGAAAGTTTGGGTGTGGCCATCCGCACGATCATTGCGGCGGTGCTGATCTGTGTGGCGTGCGTCTTTGCGATCGGTCTGTTGGGAACAATTTTGCGCAAAATGCTGGAAGTGGCACGAATCAGTGCTGAGGACCGGGTTCTCGGCAGTGTTTTCGGCTTTTTGCGCGGTGTAGTCTTTGTCTGCGCGGTGGTGTTTTTAGCCGGTATGACGAGCGCGACCTCCACTCAGGTGTGGAGGCACTCTGTGTGTATTCCCTTGGCGGAAAATGTGATTGATTGGATGATGCCGTTAATGCCGGATTCCATCGCCCAACTTCGCAAATAATCCGTCTTGGTGAGGTGAAGATTTTTTAATTTTTAACCGATGAGGCTATCAAATGTGTGGGATTGTGGGACTTTTCTCTCATGAGCCGGTGAACCAACGGCTCTACGATTCGCTGCTTTTGCTGCAGCATCGCGGACAAGACGCCGCCGGTATCGCGACGCTTGACGGCTTGACGTTTCATATGCACAAGGCCATGGGCCTGGTGCGCGATGTCTTCAGAACGCGTGATATGCCCGATTTGTTAGGCAACAGCGGTGTGGGCCAAGTGCGCTATCCCACGCAAGGTAATGCCGACAGCAACGAAGAAAGTCAGCCTTTTTACGTCAATGCCCCTTACGGCATCATGTTTGTGCATAACGGCAACCTCACCAATGCCGAAGCGCTCAAGCAGGAACTTTACGATTCCGACCGCCGTCATATCAATACGACGAGCGACTCCGAGGTTCTTTTAAACGTTTTTGCCGATGAACTCTCGCGCCTGACGTTAAATACCAAGATTTCTCCTGAAATCGTTTTCGAAGCGGTCCGCGGTGTGCATAAGCGTGTTAAAGGCGCCTACGCCTGCATTGCTTTGATTGCAGGAAAAGGCATGGTGGCTTTCCGTGATCCCTTCGGAATCCGTCCGCTTTGCTACGGTACCAAAGAAACCGAAAGCGGTCGCGATGTGATTTTTGCCTCCGAATCCGACGTGCTTGAAGCCCAGGAATACGAAACCATTCTCAACGTGGCCCCGGGCGAAGCCATTTGGGTCGATATGCAAGGCGAGATTCATCAAGCACAATGTGCCGAACACGCTGAACTCGTTCCCTGCGCCTTTGAATACGTCTACCTTGCCCGTCCCGATAGCGTCATTGACGGTATTTCGGTCTACGGTGCCCGCTTGCGTTTGGGTGAATACCTGGCTCACCAGGTGGCCCGCAGAATTCCGGTTGATGAAATCGATGTGGTGATGCCGATTCCGGATAGTTCCCGCCCGGCAGCTCAACAGCTCGCTCAACGTCTGCGTCTGCCTTATCGCGAAGGCTTTATTAAGAATCGCTACGTGGGTCGTACCTTTATCATGCCGGGGCAGGCCATCCGCAAAAAGACCGT
>ERZ827186.2301-NODE-2301-length-13181-cov-5.985220_pt1 | contig 13181 bp, 15 predicted proteins | sample MGYA00519918_ERZ827186 | MGnify/ENA primary metagenome ERZ827186 (study PRJEB31778, sample SAMEA3449275) | human gut metagenome | biome: human gut; feature: human-associated habitat; material: faeces | place: United Kingdom | collected 2010/2012 ... | reverse complement strand
GCAGAGCACGACGTAAAGGGCTGCGACCATGCCGCAGCGGGCCAGTTTACGGACGGAAAGGTTCTGATTTTTCATAGTATAACTCCAGCGGTTTGATTTTGACCGCGCGGGGACCGCCAGCCCCCGTGGGTTTGGCCCGGCATGGTTCGAGACACGCCGGGGAGCCTAAAATCCTAAGTTGCTCTTTAAGGAGCCGTACCCGCAGGCACAGCGTGAAGAATTATACCATAGTTTGGGCCGGAATGCAACGGCGATACGAAAAAAGACTGCCGCACAGCAGCAGTCTTTCCGTGATATGCTCAGTCCCGGGGCTTGCCCACATAGGCCAGCGCAAGGGTGTCGGGGCCGGTGTTGGCCGAGACGACGCCGCCCAGATTGAAGGTAGAGAGCGGAGCCTTGCCGAAGGCTTTGCGGCAGGCTTTTTCCAGCTCAGCGGCCTGGGGGATGGAGGTGTGGCCGATCATATAATCGAAGTCCTCCACGCCCTCGGTGCGCTTTTTGCACAGGTCGATCATGGCGGGGATGACCTTGTCGTCGCCGCGCACCTTGCTCTCCACCCTGGTCTTGCCGTCGATGAGGGTGATGATGGGACGAATGCCCATCAGCTCGCCCATGACCGCGGCGGCGGCAGAGATGCGGCCGCTCTTCTTCATCTGCTTCAGGCTGTAAGGTCCGAGGACGATCTCCATCTTGTCCATCTGGGTCTCGAACTCCTGAATGACGTGGCTGATCTCCGCGCCGTTCTGCAGCTTGCGTGCCATCTCGCAGACATACCAGCCAAAGGGCATGGAGTAGGTGTGCGGGTCCAGCAGGTGGATCCGCAGGTGGTGCTCCGGGCGCTCATCCCGCAGCATCCCCTGGGCCATCACGGCGTTGTTGTAGGTGGAGGAGCCGCTGCGGTTGATGGGTACATGGATCACATCGGTGTAGCCCTCGTCCACATACTGGCAGTACTTTTCGCAGAACTGGATGGGGGTGATGGCAGCCGTGGAGGGAATGCCCTTGGCGGCGCGCATCTTTTCGTAGAACTCCTCATTGGTGCAGCTCTCACGCTCGATATAGTCTACATCATCCAGCAGGATGTGAAAGCTCATAATATCAATGCCGTACTTCTCGGCCAGCTCCTGCGGGATATCGCAGGAGGAATCGGTCAGAATTGCAATCTTGCTCATAATTTCCCTCATTTCCATTCATAATCTCGTAGGTGGCCGTGGTCCAGCAGCTCCGGGAAATCCCACTGCCGCAGCACCTCGTACACGCCCACCGCCACGCTGTTGGAAAGGTTCAGACTGCGGCAGGTGTCCCGCATGGGCATCCGGATGCAGTGCTCCTGATTTTCCACAAGCAGCGCCTCCGGCAACCCGGCGTCCTCGCGGCCGAACACCAGATAAGCCCCGTCCGGGTACTGCACATCGGTGTAGCGCTGGGGTGCCTTGGTGGTAAAGTAGTAGTAGGGGCCGTTGTTGCGGGCAAAAAAGTCTGCAAGGCCGTCGTAGTAGGTAATGTCCAGATAGTGCCAGTAATCCAGCCCGGCGTGCTTGAGCTTTTTGTCATCAATGGCAAAGCCCATGGGGCCCACCAGATGCAGACGGCAGGCCGTGCAGGCACAGGTGCGCGCCACGTTGCCGGTGTTCTGGGGGATGCGGGGCTCTACCAGCACGATATTCAAAGTCGGCTTGTCCATCATAAAATGCCCTCCGGTTCCTCCCGCAGGGGGCACAGGCGGGGCAGCAGCGGCTCAAACCACACGCCGAAGCGGGTATCCTGCGCGGCGGGCGTGCTCTGGATGGAAAGCGCCACGAACTCGGCAGCGTTGTCGGCGGCGGCACTCAGGGCGTTGCCCTGCAGCAGCGAGCCGATGAGCACGGCACCATACAGATCCCCTGTGCCGGGGAAGCTGCGGCTGATATGCAGCTTTTTGATGACGAAGCGGTCTGCGCCGGTACCGGCACAGCCGATGTACTTGCCCAGCGGCAATCCGGTGACCACCGCGTTGGAGGCCAGCGGCTGCAAAGCATCTGCCAACGCCTGCGCGGCGGCATCGTCCAGCTGTTCCGTCACGGGCTGCTGCTGCAAAAGCAGCTGCGCCTCGGTGTAGTTGGGCAAAATCAGATCTGCCGCGCGGCACAGGCTGCGGATGCGCTCGACCAGTGCCGGGGTAACGGTGGAATAGGCCTTGCCGTTATCGCCCATTACGGGGTCCACCACTTTGTAGGCGGCAGGCCACAGGGCAAAGGCTTTTTCAGCCAGCGCTACCTGTGCCTCGCCGCCCAGATAGCCGGTATAGATACAATCAAATTGCAGTCCAAGGGTCTGGTAGTGCTCCAGCGCGGCCATGCCGTAGGCACTGCCGTCCATCCGGGCGGGGGTGCCAAGGCCGCCGGTGTGGGTGGAGAGCACCACCGTGGGCAGCGCCACCGGCTGGAAGCCCATGACTGACAGCACAGGCAGGATCACCGCAAGGCTGCACCGGCCCACGCCGGACAGATCGTGGATGCAAAGGATCTTTTTTGGTTCAACGGGTTTTTGCAAATAGGAAAACCTCCTTGCTGAAAAGCCGCGCGCAGCGGCTTATAAAAAGCATCATAGAACAGTATACCACAAATTGCTGCATAAAAAAAGCGTATACCAGATTCTTTTGCGGAAATAATAGCACTGCAAGCCCTGTCATGACAGGCCGAAAGGAGAAATTCAGGATGAAACAGCGAGAAAATTCCGCCGCAGGCATGGTGGTGGGCATGGCCGCCGGTGCAGTCCTTGGGGCTGCCGGTGCCATGATGGCTACCCAGAGCAAGCGCCAGATGCGCCGCAATGTGCGCAAGGTGATGAAGGGCGCGGAAAATGCGGTGATGCAGCTGGATAAAATGGCCACCGACTTTGTGGAAAAGCACATCGATTGCTGAACAGCGAAAAGCGCCGTCCCGGGTGGAACGGCGCTTTTGTTATCGTGCTGTTTATTTTGCCCAGATGCACATCCGGGCGGTGGTATTGATCTCGCCCAGCAGGCTCAGATCCATCTGGATGTTGCAGGTCACGGTCAGCGCCTTATTCACATCGCTGCCGGTCAGCACCGAGGCAGGCAGATTTTTGATAGTCAGGATGCCGTTGCCCTTTTCAATCTCGCCGGTCAGGGTGCCGGTGTAGGTCACATCGCCGATGGTCAGGCCGGTCAGGCAGCCGGTCACATTAAGCTTGGTCACCTGCTTGACGGGCAGCGTCAAGGTGTAGGTGCCGTTGGACTGGCGGGTAAGGATAGCCTCGCGGTTGGAATCAATACCGGAGTTGGCCATGGATTCCTTATCGGACTTTTCCTTCCAGAATTTGACCCCAACGGGGGTATTAGCGGCGGCAGAAGCACCCAGTGTGAGCATACAGAACATCAGCAGCGTCAGCAGGGCAGCGCCGGTACGTTTTAAGGCGGTAGTCATGGTTTTATCCTTTCTGCCGCAGCTACGGCATGGTGAAACAGAGTATATAATGCTCCATAAGGTACTGATTTGTCAATACTAACATAGCATGACCGGACAGCCTTGTCAATGCGCCCTGGCAGTCTTTCACAAAAATGTTTCGAATCCAACACAGAATGTGGAAGATGTGATAAAAAAGGACGCTGCGGCATTGCAGCGTCCTTTGAACCGGGAGGACGATTTGGAATGGCCGCCGCTTATCGGGTTGCGGCACCCAGCATCCGCATCGTGCCTTGGGCGGCACTCGCGTCTTGCTGGCCGCTGCCCCAACAACTCCTCCCTGTTTCCGCCACTGGCGGCGGTCGTCGTCGTTGCACTCTGGCCATATTCAGCGGAAAAATTATTTTATAATTTCGGAATACCGGAGCGTCTGCGGACGCTCCGGTATTCCATTTTCACGGGAAGAGTTTGAAACGAACTCCCTCAGTCAAAGCCTGACGGCTTTGCCTGAGTGGGTAAAAAAAGTGGGTCAGAAGCGCCCACAGGCGTTTCTGACCCACAAATAGAACGATATTATTGTTTTACAGCTGGCAGGCGGTATCGTAGCCGGTGCGGATGGCGTTGGAGATATCCGCAGCCTTACCGGCGGCATCGCCGATGGAATACACCGGGATACCGGCAGCTTCCAGCGCAGCAGCGTCAAATTCGTTGGAGCGTGCGCCCATAGCCAGCACGATGTAATCGCAGGGGATGGTCACCTCTGCGCCGTCCTTGTTCTCGCAGACAACGGCGTCCATGCGGAATTCCTTGACCTTGTGGCTGGGGTACTGCTCCACGCCGTAGGTCTTGTAGTTTTCCAGCAGGGTGGGCAGAATGGTGGTGCTCTCGCCTGCGGCGATCTTGTCCATCATCTCGATAACGGACACCTTGCAGCCGCGGGCAGCCAGATACTCTGCGGTCTCGCAGCCCACCATGCCGCCGCCGATGACGGCAACCGTGCCGTACACCTGCTGCTCACCGGCCAGAACCTTCCAAGCGTCGGCAACGTTCACGCTGTCGATGCCGGAGATGCGGGGTGCGGCGCTGTGTGCGCCCACAGCGTTGATGACAGCCTCGAAGCCGGCATCCTTCAGCTGCTCTGCGGTGCGGGTCTGACCCATGCACAGGTGCACACCGGCGTTGCAGACCGCGTGGATCAGGTCCTGTGCGGCGCGGCGCATCTCCTCCTTGCGGGGAGGTACGCAGGCAATGTTCAGCTGGCCGCCCAGAGTGGTGGTCTTTTCAAACAGGGTCACGTCATGGCCGCGCAGCGCTGCCACACGGGCGGCTTCCAGACCGGCAGGGCCGCCGCCGAGGACGGCGATCTTCTTTTTCTGCGCTGCGGGCTGGATGCTGCGGGTGTTCTCGTAGCCGTTCTCCGCGTTCAGCACGCAGGAGAGGAACTGGCGGTTCTGGATGGCATCGGTGCAGCCCTTGTTGCAGCTGATGCAGCGGCGGATATCGCAGGCCTTCCCGGCAGCGATCTTGGTGCCCCAGTCGGGGTCTGCCAGCAGCGGGCGACCCATGGCAACTATGTCGGCCATGCCGCTCTCGATGACACGCTCAGCCATTTCGGCATCCACGATACGACCCACGGCGCTGACCGGCACATTGACGGCCTTTTTGATGTCCCCGGCGATCTTGACGAAGAAGCCGTAGGGCTGTACGCCCATGGGAGGAATGGTGTCGGCCATGTTGCCGGTGTGGTTGGCCTGCGCAACGTGGAGCATATCCACGCCGTCCTCTACCAGCCACTGGGCAAACTGCACGGCGTCGGCTTCGTCAATGCCGCCCTTGCCGCGCTGCGGGGTGACGATGGACAGCTTGTAGTCGATGACCATATCCGGCACAGCCTTGCGGATGGCGCGGGTCAGCATACGGGCAAAGCGGACGCGGTTCTCCAGACTGCCGCCGAACTTATCGGTGCGGTGGTTCATGCGGGTGGAGCACAGGCAGCCGTTCAGGCGGTCGCCGTGGATCTGGATGACGTCCACACCGGCCTTCTGTGCACGCACTGCGCAGGCGCACATCTTATCGATGATGGACATCAGCATCTCCTCGCTGGCCTCATCGGTGAAGAACATCATGTCGTGATGCAGGCGCTGACGCATCTCGTCAAACTTCTTCTGCATAAACAGGCTGTTGATGGCGTCCACATCGTACTCCGGGTGGAAGAGCTGGACGCCCAGCTTGGTGCCGTAGGCGTGTACGCTGTCGGCCAGTGCCTTGAAGGCAGGAATCTGGCTGTCGTCAAACAGCTTGGGGGTGGGAGAAAAGCTGTTGATGGGTGCCACATCGCCCAGAACGATGTAACCCACACCGCCCTTTGCCAGACGGGTGTAGAAGCCCATGTCCTGCTCGCTGATCATGCCGTTTTTCTCGTAGCCGGTGGTCAGCGGGGGGAACATGATGCGGTTTTTAAAGGTCTGTCCGCCCACCTCGATGGGCTGCAGAATTACGTTTTCCATACAAAAGCCTCCTTGCAGATACGCTTTGCTTTACAGATTTGCTTTGATGAATGCTGCGGTCTTTTCCTCCACGGCGGCACGGGCTGCCAGCGTGGCAAAGTTGTGGCCGCCGCCTGCAATGGTGTCCACATCGGGTGCGGTGTACACCTGTGCGTAACGGTTGCAGGTGCCCTCGTCCACCAGACGGTCATCGTCGGCGCGCAGCAGCAGCACCGGGCCGTTGTAGCCCTTGGCCTCGGTAAAGGGGTCGGGGTGCTTGGCCATCTCGTAGTTAAAGGCCATCTTGTAGCACAGACCCTCCATGTCGGCGTAGTCCTTGCCGGTCTGCATAATGCCGTCGGCGCGCTGGGCGCAGCCGAACCACATCCCGGCGCCCGGGCACAGCAAAATCAGGCCGTGGGGCTGGATGACCGGTGCGCAGGAGGCGGCAATGTAGCCACCCATGCTCTGGCCGGAGAGGAACAGCTTTTCGCTGTCCACATAGGGCTGTTCAGCGGCCCATGCAAAGATATCCTGTGCATCGGTGTGCAAGCCGTCAAAGCTCATATCCTCGAACTCGCCGTCGCTCTCGCCGTTGCCGTAGAAATCGAACCGGGCGCTGCCGATGCCCTGCGCTGCCAGAGCGCGGGACAGATGGGTGTACATGGACTTGTAGCCGCTGCAGCTGCCGGCAAAGCCGTGCAGATGCACCACAAAGGGTACCTTGCCCTCGGTGTCGGGCAGGGTCACGATGCCGCGCAGGGTGTGGCCATTGCGGTTTTTAAACTGAACCTGTAAGATCTTCATGGTTTACTTGCTCTCCTTTGCGGCGCGGCGAGCCTTCAGCTCGGTCAGCATCTCAGCAGTCTTCTGCTTGGTCAGGGGGTAGACGAAAAACAGGATGGCAACTGCAATGCCGTAGCCCAGGAAGTAGACGCCGGTGTAGCTCTTCCAGATAGCGTTTACAACGCCTGCGGTCTGCACAGCGCCAGCGGTAACGTTGTAGCCGATGGCACCCAGCACAAAGCTGGACAGGCTGCCGGAAATGGCGCTTGCAAGCTTGCGGAAGAAGGAGTAGGTGGAGTAGACGATGCCCTCGTTGCGCTCGCCGGTCTGCAGCTCATGGTAGTCGATGGCGTCGTTGACCATGGCCCAGATCAGCACCTGCATGCCGGAAGCGCCCAGATAGCAGATACCGTTGATGACGATGAAGGCCACGGGGTTGTGGACGGGGAAGAAGAACAGGATGCCAAACACGATGGCGGCAAAGCCGGCGCCCATGCAGCACCACTCCTTCTTGCCGAACTTGTTGGCCAGAGGCTGGGTGATGGCAAAGGACAGCACAGCGTACAGCACGCTCAGCATACCGGAGACAGCCTGAATTTTAACGTTGCCGAAGAAGTCCTTATACAGGTAGGTGTTCAGACCGTTGACCACGGAAGCACCGATCATGCCGGTCAGGCTGAAGAACATAACGCCCAGCAGAGCCTTATTGTGAGAGATCTCCTTGAGCACATGCAGGTAGTTCAGCTTTTCGCCCTGCGGACGCTCGGGCACTTCCACGCGCTCCTTGCACCATACGCAGGTGATCTGCAGGCACAGCAGACCCAGCATAGCGCAGATGCAGGCCAGCATCAGGAAGCGGCCAGCCACGGGCTGGTTGTCCACATACAGGAACAGGGGGCCGATCATGACCATGACGGTCATGAAGATGGTGCCGCCAAGGCTGCGGTAGCGGGACAGTGCGGTGCGCTGGCTGACATCATCGGTCATCACGCTGGACAAAGTACCGAAGGGCACGTTGACGCAGGTGTACAGCGCCTCGTACAGAACGTAGGTGACGAACATGTAGGCCAGACGCAGGCCGTAGTTGATATTGCCCACATTGACAAAGCCAAGGATGCACAGCACTGCCATGGGGAAGGAGAAGGCGCGGATCCAAGGGATGAACTTGCCGCCCTTGGTGGCCTTGCGGGAGTCCACCAAGGCACCGATGATGGGGTCATTCACGGCGTCCCAGATCTTGGTGATCAGCAGCAGGATACCCACGTGGAAGGGGTTGACCTGCAGGATCAGGGTGTAGAAGATCGACAGATACATGGCGCGGTACTGCTCGGTGAAGCAGCAGCCCAGATCGCCCAGTGTATAGCCGATCTTGTCCTTCATGGAGAAGGGTCGGACGGTCTTTTTCTGGTCCATTGTGTTTTATCCTCCTTAAAAACAGTGAAACCACGAGACTTTTCGCACAAGCCTCTTTTCTACGCTTGCATTATACGTTAAATTTCCATCAATACATATCCAAAAAATGATTGAAAACTATCACAAATTGATGTATTATGCAATTATAACAGTTGTACTTTTCTGTTGTGTACAACAAACTGTCGCACATGACAGTTTCACGGAGGTTTTTTTGGTGAACTATACAGTCAAGCGTTATTTTTTTGAGCAGAGCGCCGTCCGGGAATTTTATTCCGGCGCGTATTATGATTTGTTTCTGGTCATGCGGGGCAGCGGTGTGTTCCGGTGCAGCGAGGTGGTGCTGCCCGCACAGCAGCAGAATCTCATCATCTTCAAGCCCGGTCAGGGCGGCAGACTGGAATACGCCGGTGCTTACGGCCCGCTGGAACTTATTCGGGTGCAGCTGTCCCCCCAGACGCTGGCGCAGCTTTCGGACGCAGACACCGACCTTGAAAAAAGCTTCAACGTGGTGCCCTTCCGGCAGGTGGCTGTGCGCCCGGACAGCCAGATCTATATGCTGCTGAAAAACCTTGCCCGGAAGTTGCTGATGCTCCCGCAGGAGCGCACCCAGTTCGGTGCAGCGGTATTCGAGCACGGTATTCTGCAAATGTTCGTGGTGCTGGCGCTGCGTGCCTGCATCCATGCAGAGTTCCACACCGCATCGGTCAGCCGCCACTACCTGATGCTGGACGAGGTGTTTTTGTTTATTCAGGCACACCTTACCGAGGAACTGACGCTGGAGCGGCTGGAAAAGGAGTTTTTCGTCTCCCGGGAACATATTGCCCGGGAATTCAAACGCCAGACCGGGCAGACGGTGCACCGCTATATCGTAAAGGCGCGGTTAGACCGCTGCTGCACCCTCATCGAGCAGGGGCTGCCCATCACCGAGGTGTACAAGACCAGCGGCTTTGGCGGCTACAACCACTTTTTCCGCGCCTTTAAAAAGGAGTACGGCATGACCCCCAAGGAGTACTTCCACACCACCCGGCAGGACGCCCGGGGATGAATCCGGCAAAAGCAGCGCCGTCTGCGCCTGTGAAAAAAGCCGCCCGGGAAGATCCGCAGATCCTCCCGGGCGGCTTGCTTATCCTATTTTTTCTTTTACTTGCGGCGGGTGAGGCAGTTCAGCGCCATCACAACCAGCACGAGAAAGCCGATGACCAGCAGGATACCGGTCATGCCGATGAGCATACGGTGAAAGAAGTCCGGCCCCGGTATAGCTGCTTTTATAAGATCCGGCATCCGGGTGACTGCGATGGGCAGTCCGGCTATGGTGTTTCTAAGCTGGATTTCATTGTAGAAGAAGTTGTCCGGCAGATCTTCGCACAGTTCCGCGAGGTTCCCCGGAAAAAGCTGCTGTAATCGGTCAAGACTAACGATGCTGCCCGCATCCAGAAGAAGGTCAAGAAAATCCAGAAAGACTTGGAAAGCAAGCAGAAAGAACTGGACAACCTGAAAGCCGAAACCATCCTCGTCATCCGGGGCGTAAGTGCCTTGGACAAAGAACTGCTTGGCACACTGGTGGCCGAAGCAAAAGATGCACTGGAAACCCTGGAAAAGCAGCTCGTGCAGGCACAGGAAGAATACGAAGAAGCCACCAAAACAGCAAAGCGTAGTAACTACATCTGCAACGAGCTGTTCACATGGGCGGATGTGTACGATACAGCCAACCACGATGAACGCCGCGCTATTTTGCAGCAGTTCATTAAGGAGATTCGCGTCCGAAAAGACTATGAGATCTCGATTACCCTGAACGCCAGCTTCAACCAAGTGGAACAGCTCAAGGCTGTATCAACCTACGATGGCGCGGAAATTTTTGAAGAAATTTCCGAAAAGGGGGCATAAAAGCGATGCGCTTGCCCGCAGCACTCTGCAAAATGCAAAGAAAGAGACGTGAAATCGATGGATTTTCAAAAAGTACATGGATGACCCCGCCCGGTTCGCATCCGACTTCAGGGTTCGGAGCCCGGCACGGTCTGCCAAAGTTTTTTTGAGCATAAAAAACGCCGCATCGTACAAAACGATACGGCGTTTTATGGACCTAGAGGGATTCGAACCCTTGACCTCTCGGATGCGAACCGAACGCTCTCCCATGCGGACCTTAAAGAAGCCCCCAAAGGACAAAACATTTCTTTGGGAAAACGGCAAAAAATATAGGTGTAATGCGGGTTTTCAGACGAGCATTACTTTCGAGAAAAAATTGCCGTTTTTGCTTCAATGTAAAAAAGTCACACTTCAGGAGAGATGCGCTTCAGATGTGATTTGAACGGGCGACCATCTGAATACTTCTTGCGGATCATGCACCGTATGGGGATGATTCAGATTATATCCCCTGTGCAATAAAATCAACGAAAAACAGTTAGATTTTTTCTGGCTGTTTCTTTTTTTATGCGTAAATCGGCGAAAACAGTGCCGATCACTACGCACCCAACAAAGATGAAAATGCCCAAAAAGGCTATCAAATATCGTCTTGCTCTGTACAAAATATAGCAATCGGTATACGCACCACGAAACATATACGGTATAACGTCGATTTTCGTACATATCCCCGACTGAATGACTGAAGGTGAGCTTTCAGGATGTCTGTTATTTATGTTGCAAAAAATCCGCCCATGCACTAAGATTCACATTTTTTTCAGATAATGGAAGCGCTTCTTTTTACGTTTGACAACGGTTATAGATTGACATGAGCGCACCTGCAAGATAAACTTGATGTAGTATTATGTGAATCAGAGGGAGGCAAATCATGAGCGTCAAGACCACACCAGCCCAGCACCAGAGCAACCTCCGCAATGTGTACGGCACCTTCGCTATCGAAGGCATGACCATTAGCAAAGATACACGTAGAAATCTTGACCGTATTGGCAGCGGTCAGTCCAGCTATCAACAGGTCGTGAATGAACTACGCGTAAAGTACGCAAAGAAGGGCTGATTATATTCTCAAAGTATGGTGTCTACACCACGGTGCAACCCATGTGCTGCTAGACAGCGTATCAAAACGAAAAATTAAATAGTGCTGGTCTGACACGCAAGCTGACCGCAAAGCGCAACTTCTACTCTGAATGAATAGAAGCTGCGCTTTTATTTTTACCCACAACACATTTCAAAAGGAGAATGCCTATGGATAAAGACTTTATGCTGCATTACTTTAACAAAGCAGTACAGCCTGAATGGGAGGAACTGCTGAAAACACCGCGCTATCAACCTGCAGCAAGTAAGCGTGACGCGATCGCACGAGAGTTCTTTCGGATGCTGAACGATGAGCAGAAACGCAAGTACCTTGATTTGGAATCCGCAGCCATATCGGCAGAATGTGACATCGCAGAAGCCCTGTATATGAAAGGTGCCGCAGACCGTGAGATGATGATCCGTTAATACCATGAGTTATGACTACTTCTATGGTCAGTCAGGTGAACTGTTTTCTTATTATCGCATCCCGAAAGCACTCTTTCAGGACAGCCGTTTCCGGCAGCTCTCCACCGATGCCAAAACACTGTACGGTATCTTGCTTGACCGCATGAGCCTGTCCGTGAAAAACGGCTGGCTGGACGAGCAGAACCGGGTGTTCATCATCTTCACGATAGAGGATGTCAAGAGGGCATTGTGTTGCGCAGACAACAAAGCGACCAAGCTGCTCCGGGAACTCGAAAAGTTTGGTCTGATTGAACGAAAACGCAGAGGTCTGGGAAAGCCAAGTTTGGTGTATGTGAAGAACTTTTCGGCAGAATCGTCAAAATCAATATTCCAGAATCGTGATTTTCACGATTCTGGAGGCTTCAAAAACGCAAGTCAAGACCCTTCAAAATCACGATGTAATAAGACTAAAGAGAATGATACTGAAATGAGTGAGACTGATCCTTTCTATTCTGAAGAAGCGGAAGGGATGAGCAAACGCACCCAACTGGAAGAATATTTTTCGCAGTCTTTGGAGGTAGACCTTCTGCTCCGGCTCTGCCCGGATGATGAGGACACCATCTATCAGATCGTAGATTTGCTGGTGGACACCTGTGCTACCAACCGCAAGCTGCTGCACATCGCCGGGGACGATAAGCCCGCCGAGGTGGTACGTAGCCGATTTATGAAGCTGAACGCCGACCACATCAAATTTGTGTTGAAGTGCCTTGCAGAGAACAGCAGCCCAATCAGGAACATGAAGCAATACCTGCTCGCTTCTCTGTACAACGCACCGACCACCATGCAGCTTTACTATCAGAATCAGACCAACCACGATTTAGCGAAACGGGGGTGATAAAAATTTCCAAAAAAGCAACCACGATTGCCATTGTCAACCAAAAGGGAGGCACTGGCAAAACAACAACCTGTGAAAACCTGGGTGTTGGCCTTGCCGCCGAGGGTAAGAAGGTCCTACTTGTAGACGCTGACCCGCAGGGTTCACTCACCATTAGTATGGGCTGGCAGAAGCCGGACGAACTGCCCGTTACTCTTTCTACCCTGATGCAGAAAGCCATGAACGACCAGTGCATTCCGCCCGGTGAAGGTGTGCTGCACCATGCAGAGGGTGTAGACCTCATCCCGGCCAGCATTGAGCTGGCAGGGCTGGAAGTTGCCCTTGTCAATACCATGAGCCGGGAAAAAATGCTGAAGCAAGTCTTGGACAGTGCAAAGCAGGACTATGACTATATTTTGTTGGACTGCACTCCCTCCCTTGGGATGCTGACCATTAACGCGCTGGCGGCGGCAGACACTGCTCTGATACCCGTACAGGCACAGTACCTTTCCGCGAAAGGTCTGGAACAGCTTTTGCAGACCATCAACAAGGTGCATCGGCAGATCAACCCAAAGCTGAAAATCGAAGGTATCCTGCTGACGATGACAGATAACCGCACCAACTATGGCCGACAAATCGACACGCTGATCCGGCAGGCATACGGAAAGCACATCAAAGTGTTCGGTCAGACGATTCCCCACTCCGTCCGTGCAGCGGAAATCAGCGCGGCGGGTAAGAGCATCTTTGTCCATGACCCGAAAGGCAAAGTGGCAGAAGCCTATAAATCTCTGACGAAGACTAACTATTAAAAGTCAAGCCCTA
>ERZ827186.2296-NODE-2296-length-13213-cov-3.802630_pt1 | contig 13213 bp, 9 predicted proteins | sample MGYA00519918_ERZ827186 | MGnify/ENA primary metagenome ERZ827186 (study PRJEB31778, sample SAMEA3449275) | human gut metagenome | biome: human gut; feature: human-associated habitat; material: faeces | place: United Kingdom | collected 2010/2012 ... | reverse complement strand
AGCGGCAGCCGGTTCCGGAGTCGTCTGCGCAGCGGGCGTATGGCTATGGGGAGCATCGTTGCCTCCGGCCGGTGGCGCAAGGGGACGTTCCGTCTCTTTCGTCGGTTGCGGAATAGGGGGTGTCTGCGTTGCCGCTCGCTCTGCCGGAGAGGCGGTATGCTGCGGTGCCGGTCGTGCGGGTTCGGATACCGGCTGTGTTGCAGCCGTCCCTTCGTGCGGCGGGACGGAGGAAGGATATTGCCCTGCAGCCGCCCCGACAGGAGACTGTCCGGCGCTGCCGGGTGTTTGTACCGAGCGCGGTGCGGTTCCTCCCGTGAGCGGAGGAAGCTGCGGTCCGTCAGGCTCTAAGCTGTTTTTTTTTTGCCCCATGCCGCAGAGCTTCATCAGTCCGAGCTCTACGTGCAGCCGGGTGTTCGTCGCGCTGCGAAGGGTGGCATCCACACCGTTTATCAGGGCTACCGCATCAAACAGGAATCCGATTTCCAGCCGGGCGCTCTGGGCCTTGTAGCGTTCCAGCAGCGTCCCCGTGGCTTCGAGCAGGGGAGCGGTCGCCGCGTCCTTGCACATCAGCAGGTCGCGCAGGTGCGCTGCCAGGCCGCCCGTGAAGGTCTGGGCCGAGAAACCTTTGCGCAGCACGTCGTCCAGCAGCAGCAGTGCTGACCGGTAGTCGCCTGCCGCGGCAAGGTCGGTGAGGTTGAAGTAGGTGTCGTAGTCGAGGACGTTCAGCGTGCGGGCCACTTCGCGGAAGTCGAGCGATGTGCCGCAGAAGGCCACCGCCTTGTCGAACATGCTGAGCGCGTCGCGCATACCGCCGTCCGCTTTCGCCGCAATCAGGTTCAACGATTCGTCGTCGTAGGTGATACCCTCCTTTTCGGCGATGTATTTCAGGTAGGCCACGCCATCCTCCACGCGGATGCGGTTGAAATCGTATATCTGGCAGCGGGAGAGGATGGTGGGGATTATCTTGTGCTTTTCGGTCGTGGCGAGGATGAAGACGGCGTGTGCCGGTGGTTCTTCGAGTGTCTTGAGGAAGGCGTTGAACGCCGCCTGAGACAGCATGTGCACCTCGTCGATGATATAGACGCTGTAACGACCGATCTGCGGCGGAATACGCACCTGGTCGGTCAGGTTGCGGATATCGTCCACCGAGTTGTTCGACGCGGCGTCCAGTTCGTGGATATTGAACGACCGGCCCTCGTTGAACGCACGGCACGATTCGCACTCGTTGCAGGCTTCGGCGTCGGGCCCCGGATTCAGGCAGTTGATCGCTTTGGCGAAGATCCGCGCGCAAGTCGTCTTGCCGACGCCGCGCGGCCCGCAGAACAGGTACGCATGCGCCAACTGGCGACGGCTGATCGCATTCTTCAGCGTCGAGGTAATATGCGACTGTCCGACGACCGATGCGAAGGTCGCCGGACGGTATTTCCGGGCCGATACGATGAAATTATCCATAATTTTCCTTTCCGGAAACAAAGATACGAAATTCGACCGGAATCGACAAGGCGGGTCGCTTTTTCTATTTCAGACGGGCGTATATGACTACGTTGTTATCCTCGTCGTCGAGTTCGGCATCCAGTCGCCGGATCTTTTCGACCGCCTGCGGATCGGCGTCGTATCCCGCGTCGAGAATCCCTCGCAAAGACTTTTTGAGCGTAATGGCCGGAACGTTCCAAAGAAAATAGCCGTCCTGCAAATGACCGGGCCAGACGGCGATATCGGCCAGTTCATCCAGTTTCAGTTTGAAATAAGCTCCGGTAAGGTCGTTTTTATCGACCAGAAAGAATACGGGAGCCGACGAAGTAAAAGAGTGCGCCCCGGTTTGTTCCATGGTCTGGCTAAACGACGCCCAGAAATAATCGCCCGTCTCGGCGTACTTCGGATAGATCGGCTTCCGTTCGGCAAGATGCCGAACGGCAAATACGGGCACCAGGCGGTTGGCCTGCGGATCGTAATAACGCAACGAATCGGGCCGGTGACCGTCGGAATACATCAGAACGGGTTCGAAACGGGTTGCGTTTTCGGACGCCATTTCATTCCCGAAATCCGCCTTGATCCGGAAGGGGGCCGCATCGATCCGGGCGACCACGTTTCCCTGCATATCTTGGTTCCAGACGAAACTTTCGATTCCCGCGTTTTCGAACGGCAGGACGCTTACCGAAACCGTCGAGTCGGGGTTCGCCCGGAAAATCCCTTTCGGAGACCTGCAAGGCAACGGTATCGACGGCAGCGACGACCCGTCGAGCCCGAAGACCAAAATCCGGTCGCTTTGCCACGGCAGGATAAACACGCGGCCGGAGCCCTCGTCGATCTGAGCCCAGTAAATGTTGCGGTATTCGTTGGGACCGCGCCCCTGCGTCCCGATATCGTTCAGGAATTTCCCATTCCCGTCGAACAGTTTGAAAGAGGCCGGTTCGTAGCCTACGACCCCGATGTAATTTTCGGAAACGAACGTTTTGGACGGCTTGAAAAATGCCTCGGGACGGGTTTCCAGTTTTACGATCCTCAGTTTTTCGGCGGTCAGTTCGCTCAGCGGGAGGTCGATCGTATCGCGGATCTTGTTCAGGTCGCAGACGACCACGGTATCCGCACCGATCACCACCCGCTCGGCCACGCCGTCGGAAACGGCAGCCGGCCGGCCGCAGCCGGCCGAAAAAGCCGAAAACGCCGCAACGGCGAACCAACGGACGACGACGCGTCCGGCATGTTCCGAATGAAAAAACGCATTTGTCATAATCTGAAGTTTTTAGGTTATTAGAACCCGGACAATCCGGACCCGTTTATCGTTTCTCTCCTTTCCCGTTCGACGCGAGTAATTCATTATTTATCAGCTTGATAATTCAATAACGTAAATATAACTATTATATTTTGAACAAACGATCGAAAATAGCTTAGAAAACAAATCCGTAGCATTCCGGAAAACAGGAAGGACCGTCCTGTCATTTAGGCAGGATTTATGCCACGGATATGTCTTCCGGACAGTTCGTTCTGTCATTTTTGTCCGGTATTCTGCGTCATTTTTTCACAAACCGTTCTCTGGCAGCCATTTTGCTGCTTTCCTGAAACAACGGATAAAACACGAAAATAAAAGGAGAATAAGATATGAACATCAACAGTCTGACAATCAAAGCGCAGGAAGTCCTGCAAAGCGCCATGAACCTCGCGTCGGGCAACGGCAACCAAGCCGTCGAACCGCTGCACATTCTGAGCGCCATTGTCGCCGAGGACGACAGCCTGGGCGTATTTCTGCTACAAAAACTCGGCGTAAACGTCGGGGCGCTGCGAAGCGTACTGAAACAACAAATCGACCGGCTGCCGAAAGTCGAAGGCGGCGACCCCTATTTTTCGCGCGAAAGTTCCGCGGTCATTCAGAAAGCCTCGGATTTCACGAAAACGTTCGGCGACAAATACGCCTCGGTCGAACACCTGCTGCTCGGTATCATCGCCGAAAAAGGGGAGGCCGGACGGCTGCTGAAAGACGCCGGCGCGACCGAAAAAGAACTGATCGCGGCGATCAAAGAGCTGCGCAAAGGTTCGACCGTCGACAGCCAAACCAGCGAGCAGGAGTACGACGCGCTCGGCAAATACGCGATCAACCTGAACGAACAGGCCCGCAAGGGCAAACTCGACCCGGTGATCGGCCGGGACGAGGAGATCCGGCGGGTACTGCAAATCCTGTCGCGGCGAACCAAAAACAACCCGATCCTGGTCGGCGAACCGGGCGTCGGCAAAACGGCCATCGCCGAAGGAATCGCGCACCGGATCGTCGACGGCGACGTCCCGGAGAATCTGCGCAGCAAACAGGTTTATTCGCTGGATATGGGCGCGCTGATCGCCGGAGCGAAGTACAAGGGCGAGTTCGAAGAGCGGCTGAAAGCCGTGGTCAAAGAAGTAATTTCGGCCGAAGGCGAGATCCTGCTGTTCATCGACGAAATCCATACGCTGGTCGGAGCCGGCAAAGGCGACGGCGCGATGGATGCGGCCAACATCCTGAAACCGGCGCTGGCGCGGGGCGAGTTGCGCGCGATCGGCGCCACGACGCTGGACGAGTTCCAGAAATATTTCGAACAGGACAAAGCGCTCGAACGGCGTTTCCAGAAGGTAATGGTCGACGAACCGACGACCGTGGACGCCATTTCGATTTTGCGGGGCCTGAAAGAGCGTTACGAAAACCACCACAAGGTGCGGATCAAAGACGAGGCGATCATTGCGTCGGTCGAACTGTCGCACCGGTACATCACGTCGCGCTTCCTGCCCGACAAAGCGATCGACCTGATCGACGAAGCGGCGGCCAAGCTGCGGCTCGAAATGAACTCCGTGCCCGAAGAGATCGACGAACTCGACCGGAAGGTACGCCAATTGGAGATCGAGCGCGAAGCGATTCGCCGCGAGAAGGACAAGGGTCGGATCGAAGAGCTGACGCGCGAGATCGACGAACTGAACGCCAAACGCACGACCCTGCGCGCCAAATGGCAGAGCGAACGGGATATTTTAGAGAAGATACAGAAGAACAAACAGATGCTCGACGATCTGAAGGTTCAGGCCGCCGAAGCCGAACGCAACGGCGACTACGGCCGCGTGGCCGAGATCCGTTACGGCAAAATGCGCGAGACGGAGACCGAGATTCAGAAACTGCAGGCCGAAGTGAACAAAAACGCCGAGGCCGGGGCGATGATCAAAGAGGAGGTCGATGCGGAAGACATCGCCGAAGTGGTCGCCCGCTGGACGGGCATTCCGGTCAGCCGGATGCTGCAGAGCGAACGTGAGAAGTTGCTGAAAATGGAGAGCGAGCTGCACGACCGGGTAATCGGACAGGATCAGGCGATCGCGGCCGTTTCGGACGCCGTGCGGCGTTCGCGGGCCGGGTTGCAAGATCCGCGCCGGCCGATCGGATCGTTCATCTTTCTGGGCACGACCGGCGTCGGCAAGACCGAGCTGGCCAAAGCGCTGGCCGAGTTCCTCTTCAACGACGACTCGATGATGACGCGTATCGACATGAGCGAGTATCAGGAGCGCCACAGCGTGTCGCGTCTGGTGGGAGCGCCTCCGGGATACGTCGGTTACGACGAGGGCGGCCAGCTCACCGAAGCCGTGCGCCGCAAGCCCTATTCGGTCGTGCTGCTCGACGAGATCGAGAAAGCGCACCCCGACGTCTTCAATATTCTTCTGCAGGTGCTCGACGACGGCCGTCTGACCGACAACAAGGGCCGCACGGTGGACTTCCGCAATACGATCATCATCATGACTTCGAACATGGGATCGCATATCATTCAGGAGAATTTCGCGGCGGCGTTCAGCGGCGAGAAGCTCGCGCCCGAAGTGGTCGAGAGGACCCGGATGGACGTCATCGACCTTTTGAAACAGCAGCTGAAGCCCGAATTCCTGAACCGTATCGACGAGATCGTGATGTTCGAGCCGCTGACGCGCCGGGATATCGAGCGCATCGTGGACATCCAGCTGGGCGCCGTGCGCCGGATGCTGGCCGAGAACGGCATCCGCCTCGAATACAGCGACAAGGCGCGCGAATGGATCGCCGCCGCCGGCTACGACCCGCTCTACGGCGCGCGTCCGGTCAAACGTACGATCCAGCGTTACATCGTCAACGAACTCTCGAAACGGATTCTGGCCGGCGACGTCAACCGCGAAAAACCGATCAAGATCGGCGCCGACGACAAGGGCCTGACTTTCGCCAACTGAGAGCAGCCGCAAGACCGCCGGAGCGGAGGTTCGGATGCGCCGCTTCCTGAAAACGAAATGGTTCCGGATTTTTTCCGGAACCATTTTTTTTATTGCCGCCCGCGTTCGGAGCACTTCTCTTTCGGCCCTGCGGGGGGGGGGCGTTCCGCCTACTTTACGAACCTGCTGAAGAATTTCCACAGCTCCTCGCCCGTGTCGATGTCCTGCTCGCCCCACGAGTGTTTGCCGCCGACGATTTCGTAAAGCCACACCTCGCTGCCCCCGGTGCCGCCCGTGAAGCGGTGCGCGATCACTGTGCGGCCGCCGGGTGCCTTTGCCGGCAGCGTGTCGGTCTGCATGACGGTGCAGCGGTTCTTCGCCGCCCAGTAATGTACGGCCAGCGGCACGGGCAGATAAGCTCCCCAGCCGCCTTTGTTCTGCGGATCGCCCAGCCATGCCGAGGTCCTGTCCTCCGTGCCGTGGATTTCGAAGAGCGGAACCGGCGCCGTACTCCGGTCCGCTTTGTAGAGCCAGTCGAGCATCAGTCCCGAAACCGGCGCCACGGCGGCGAACAGGCGGGGCCGCTGCGCCGCCAGCTGGTAACACATCTCTCCGCCGTTCGACATGCCCGTGCAGAAGACGTTGTGCCGGCTCAGTCCGTGCTTTTTCTGCAAATGGCGCACCAGCTCGGTCAGGAACCGCACGTCGTCGACGGTCATGTCGGCCTGAAAGGGGTATCCCACGTTCCAGCAGCTCTTGCCGCGTCCGTCTTTCGCGCCCTGCGGGTAGCAGACGGCGAAACCGTGGCGGTCGGCCGTGGCGTTCATGGCGAAACGGTCGGGATTGTTGTTGCCGCCGTAGCCGTGCAGGACGACGACCAGCGGGGCGTTCTCCGGCAGGCCGGCGGGCAGGTGCAGTTTGTAGGTGCGCTCCATGCCGCCCGAACGCAGGGTGTAATCCGGGGTCTCCGGCGCCGCGGACTGCGCCCGGCAGATGCTTGCCGCGAAGAGCAGAAGGGCCGTAAGAAGAAAGCCCTTTGCCGCGGCGGATTTCAGCAGGTGTCTCATTTTAAGCAGTATTCGATTTACAGACCCTTGCGGGCGATGCGCCATGCCAGACTGTTGTATAGCCCGATCAGCGGAGCGCGCCAGCTGCGGGGCAGGGCGTTGAGGACGCGGACCTTGCGCAGCGTGCGGCGGTAGGTCTTGGTGTAGCCGAAAAACTCCGCCGCGCGCGCCGCCTCTTTCGTGCCTCCCTTGGCGCTGATGATGAGCGCTTTGCCCAATGCCGCGCGGGCCACGAATTCGTTGTATTCCTCAGGCGCCGACGGGTCGTAAAGTTCCTCGAACGAATAGCGCGTCCGTTCGGGCGTGTAGCTCGACGCCGAGCGGTTCGATGCGACCTTCGAGTAGTTCGCCAGCGGCTTGGGCGAGAAGCAGACCGCGTAGCGGCGGGCGATCTTGATCCACATATACATGTCGCCGCCGATCTTCATCCCTTCGGGGAATCCGCCCACCGCCTCGAAGACCGCGCGCGGTACTGCGCTGGCCGACGGGATCGAGATGTACCGGTGCGCCGAGTCGCGGAAGAAGTTGGCGACCACACCGCGTTCCGAAGGGGTGCGGGCCGGGAAACGCCCGTCGTGGCTGACGATGTTGAAGGCCGTCGAGTAGACCCCGCAGCCCGGAAACTCCGCGATCATCGCGGCGATCTCCTCCAGAAATCCCGGCTCCCACGTGTCGTCGGCGTCCAGCAGGGCGATGTAGTCGCCCGTCGATTCGGCGATGGCGCGGTTGCGGGCCGCGCATTCGCCGGCGTTGGGCTGCGTGACGAGTTTCACGAGCGGCGAGCGGATGCCGCGCACGATTTCTGCGCTGCGGTCCGTCGAACCGTCGTCCACGACGACGATCTCTGCCGGCGGCAGCGTCTGGGCCAGCACCGAACGCAGGGTGTCGCCGATTTCGCGTTCCTTGTTGTAGAGGGGTATGATGACCGAGATGGTTGCGGATGCCATTTTTAGCGGTTTGATTTATTGCGAAGATACCGATCTTTTGCAGTTTTTCTAAACGTCGGACGAAATAATCGCTATTCGACGATTATCTGGTCTGCATACAGACTTGTCAAATCGACCGGCCGGATTCTGAAACCGCTGCCATGGTCGTGGGGTTTGCCGTAGTTGCGTTTTGCCGGATTCTTATAGGAGCCGATCCTGATGTCGTACATGATCTTCCCTTCGTCTACCATGCCGAGGAAGTTTTCCAGCGAGGGATTTTCGTAAATCTCGGCTCTCTTGTAGTGGAAATGCTCCTGTCCGTTCTGTATTGCAGTGTCCGCAAAAACGAACAGCAGCTTGTCTAGTTTGTTGTTCAGGGCGTATTCGATGTCGTCATAAGTATAGTATATGGCGTTGTCGAGGATTTCCCCGGTTTGCAGGCTGGAAATAGCGATTGCTATGCGCCGGCAGTCCCGATCGTTGACGAGTCTGAAAGAGTGCACTCCGTAACAGCTGTTCCCTTGGTGGGCGAATATGGATGTGTGGATTTTTTTCAGACCGGGGAATTCCTCGTAAACCTCTCCGTATCTGTCCCGTAGGTATGCATTTGCCCTCTTGGGATACGACGGACTCTTGGTAAACAGTGTCGAGTAAGACGTGGAGGTCTCTCTTTTGGTCTTTATTTCATATCCATTCAGGTCTGGTCGGCGTTCGTTGTTTTCGATGATTCCGATTAGATCTTCAAAGGTTTTCCCGATACCCGTGTCGTGCGTGCGGTGACTCGGAATAAATCCGCGTCGTTTAATATCCTGAAAGGCGGCGATAATTTTTTCTCGATTATTCATGAGATTGGGTTTGTGATGCTAAGATACCTCTTTTTTTGTATATTTGTATCTTGTTTGATGGAAAAGATGTATAAGAGACTAGAGACCGATGAGTGGGACTTCAAAGGCTCCGACACCAAAGAGTATACGCATGGGTACCATAACTACCCGGCGATGATGATCCCCCAGATCGCTAGGAGATTGATTGAAGAATATGCCCCGGCGGGAAAAGTCGGTCTGCTGTTCGATCCCTATATGGGGTCGGGAACGTCTCTGGTCGAAGCTTCGATTGCAGGAATAAACTCCATAGGAACGGATATAAACCCTTTGGCTTGGCTTATTGCCAAGGTCAAGACGACCTCCTACGATCCGAACGAAATCGAGAAGACGTTCGGTGCATTGCAGAATGCATTGTCGGGCTATGCGGAGGATAATGTCCGGAATAGGGACTTTACGCATATCACCAATTGGGACTATTGGTATGGTAGGGAATCTTTGCTGAAACTCTCTTTCATACAGCAGAACATTGATCTTGTATCCGAAGAGATCAGGTCGTTTTTCGAGCTTGCCTTGGCGGAAACCGTCCGGGACGTCTCTTTTACGAGAAACGGAGAGTTCAAAAGATTTAGAATGCAGGAGGAAAAGATACGCACCTTCCATCCGGATGTATTCGGATTGTTCGAGGCGAAAGTCCGTAGAAATGCAATCGGTCTGTCCAAGTATTGCGGGATTGAAAACAAGGGGCGTGTGAATACCTATGCGTTCGATTCCTCCCGACCTTTCCCCAATAACGTGGTGGCCGACGGCTCTGTAGACATCGTGGTGACTTCTCCTCCCTATGGGGATAGCCGTACTACGGTCGCCTACGGACAGTTTTCCCGTTGGGCGAACGAATGGTTTGGTTTTGAGCATGCCAAGACGCTGGACAATTATCTGATGGGGGGTAAAACGGCCCGGGAGGTGCTGTTCGAAACCTCTTCCATAAAAACCGAACTGGAGGCGATCCGGAACCTCGATAAGAAAAGGTATCTGGAGGTCGTATCCTTCTTGAATGATTACAATGCCTCCATAAGGAATGTCGCAAGGAAATTGAGACGCGGCGGCAGGGTATGCTATGTCGTAGGAAACCGGACCGTAAAAGGCATTCAAATATCCTTGGACTATTTCACTGCGGAGATGTTCGAGCAAAATGGCTTCCAGCATGAAATAACCATTGTGAGAGCCATTCCCAATAAAAGAATGCCGAGTAAAACGAGTCCGACCAATGAAAAGGGCAAAAAAGTCAGTACGATGGTCAAGGAATATATCGTGATCATGACTAAACGCTAGCATTTCCCGATCCGATAAAGACAATCGGTATTTTTTCCTAGTTACTGGTAATCGTGTATGGATTTTATTACATTTGCAAATAATTAACGGGTGCGCGGCACTCTTCGGGCGACCTTCCGAGCTGAAACCGGCCGGCCCTATGCGCGCGGAGTCCCTTCCGCCGCTCCCGTTCCGCTCTTCCCGTTCCGGACGGGAATTAACGAATAACGCACTATGACCGCAGCCGAGAAACTCATCGCTTTCATCCGCAACTCGTTCGACACGGCGTTGTATTTCGCCGTGATGGCAGTCAAGGAGAATTTCCGCAACTACGTCGGGCGTGCCGGAACGGTCGGCCGGCCGGCGCAGTCGATGGTGATTCTGGGCAACGGCCCCTCGCTGGCCGATGACCTGCCGCGGCTGATCGAACGCCGCGAATACGAAACCGAAGATTTCCTTGCTGTCAATTTTTTCGCCGAAGACGACCGCTTCGAGGTCGTGAAGCCGAAGTATTACGTCCTTTCCGACCCGATGTTCTTCCGCGACAGTGCATGCCGTGACCGCGTCCGGGCGCTTTACGCGACGCTCGCCCGCAAGGTTGCGTGGCCGATGAACCTCTACGTGCAGTACTATAACCCCGAAGGCTTCGACTACCGCGCCGCGCTGCCCAATTCCAATATCCGCATCGTCCGGTTCCATACCCAGATGTACCGCGGTTTCAGAAGTCTCGAATTTTGGCTTTTCCGCCGCGGGCTGGGAAGCGCCAATTTCGGAACGGTGGTGCAGGTCGGCGAATACGTCGCTCTGCTGCTGGGGTATAAGCGGATCGAGCTTTACGGCGTGGACCATACGCTGTTGGACGGACTCTGCGTGGACGATGGGAACCGGCTCTGCCGCATCGACCGCCACTATTACGACGGAGCGGAAGCCGCCGTGCCGCAGCCTATTTACAAGAAGGTTCCCCATGTGCCCTATACGATGGCGGAGTATCTGGCCGAGGTCGCCGAACTGTTCCGCGGCCACGAAGTCCTGCGCGATTATGCCGCCGCGCTCGGTGCGCGGATCGTCAACCGCACCCGCGGTTCGATGATCGACGCCTATGAACGGAACCCGGAGTGAGCTGCCCGATGAAAACGGAAAAGGAGGAATCGAAATTCCTCCTTTTTCGTATCGTCTGATGTACCGGCAAATGCGCCGGAATTTATTTGGGCAGGTTGCGGCTTGCGGCGATGATCTCGGCCATCGTGAAATCCTCCGGATAGTCGATGTCCAACCCCTCGATGCGGTCCACTACCGCCATGTAGGGCCTGTCGCCGATCCTGCGGTGCCGCCCGGTCCACAAGGCCCGCGGGAAGATGAAGAAGGCGCTGGTTTCGATATACACCGGCTCGATGGTCTGCGTGCGGGGGATGTTTTCGGGCGAATAGTTGAGCGGCCGCCCCTCGTACCATGCGAACGTCTGTATCTTTTCGGCGCTGAATGCCGAGTCGTATTCGCCCGAAACCACTTTCCGGAGCGCATCCGCGACGGTCTCGGCGCGGATAAAGGGCGACGTGGCGTGCGCCAGCACATAGAGGTCGGCTTCGACCTCGGCGGTGAAGCTGTCGTAAATCTCCCGTCCCAGCGTCGTGTCGCGGTCCAGCTCCTCGCTGCGGCGCAGGAACCGCACCCCTTCGGGCAGGAATTCGCGGATCCGCTCGTCGCTGCAATAGACGTAAACCTCGTCGATTCCCTCGACCTCGGTCAGCGTTCGGAGTATGTGGCACATGAGCGGCGACCCGCTCAGCGGACGCAGGTTCTTGCCGCTGACGCGCTGGCTGTTGAGCCGTATGGGGACGAATGCTGCTGTTTTCATAATTCGGTTTTATATCGGGGGCTGCCCGCCTTGCGGCGGAAACCCGTTTAGGTTCACTGTACCAGTAAGTTGCATCCTCTGATGTCGCTGTGATCGATGCGCCCCTCGACGACGAACGCTCCGCGGGCATCGACCCGGCCCACGTCCTGCGTCTGAATGAACGCGCACGACCACCAGTTCGCCAGATCGGCGATGTTCAGCCCTCCGCGCGTTCCCGCGGGCTGCGGATCGAACGGATCGTTCACGTCGCGGGTCGTGACGCGCATCCACGGCGGACAGCGGAAGAGGTTGCCGCCCTGCGAATAGGCCTGCGAAGTCAGCTCGGCCATGCCGTATTCGGAGTGTATCGCGCCGACGCCGAATGCGCCGCACAGGATTTTGTGGAACTCCTCCTTGGGAATCTCTTCGCGGTAACCCTTCATGCCGCCCGTCTCCATTATGACCGTATTTTCGAGCTTCGGGGCGTAACGCTCCGCCAGATCCCACAGCGCATAGCTTACGCCCAGCAGGATTTTGGGCTTCGGATCGGCCTGCATGGCCGCCAGCAGCCCGTCGTAGTCGTCCAAGTAGAAGCCGCCCGAACCGCAGTCGGCGATCAGCCGGTCGGCCATGTAGACCAGCGACGACCCCTTGCGGCGCAGGTAATTGGGCAGCAGGGCATAGAGGCTCCACTGCGCCGGTTCGCCGTAGAACGTGCCGAATGCTGCGCGGAACGTCCGTTCGTACAGCGCCAGCGAGCGCATCGGGTGGCGCGACGGCGTCATGCCCGTCGTTGCCGACGAGGTGAAGACCGCCTCCGGCTCCGTGCCGCCGCAGTAGACGTCGTGGGTCTTGAAGATTTCGATCGGCAGGAATGGAATCTCGCGGGCCGCTCGCACCTCTTCGGGCTGCACTCCGGCCAGCGCGAGATACTCGCGGTAGGGTGGGCATTCTGCGGCCTGCCGCCTGAATACCTCCAGTGCAGCGGCTTCGAACGCCGCGTCGTCCGTGATCCCGAATATGTCGTCCTGCGTAATCATTTCATTGCAAAGGTAAATATATTTCGAAATTCGGCAAAATCCCTTTTCTGCGGACGGAATAAGTCCGGCAGGGCGGTTCCCTGCGTAGCGCTTCCGAATGTCTGCTCCCGAAAGCCCCTCCCCGAAAGCCCCTCCCCGAAGTCCGTCCCCGAAAGCTTGTCCCCGCGTCGTTCCCGGAAGTTCGTTCCCGCAGTTCGTCCCCAAAGCTCGTTCCCGCAGGTGCATGCCTGCAGGTCCGCTTCCGCAGGTGTGTGAAAGGCCGCCGTCTCTCTGCCGCTTGCGTCGGTCATGAAATAAAAATCCACAATCGGACTCCCTTCCGGGACCCCGATTATGGATCGGATATAGTCGCTTCGCGCGGTGTCGGAACCGCTCCGCCGCTACTTCTTGTTGGTTTTGGGCGCCAGCATCATGTTCATCTTCTTGCCGTCGAGCTTGGGCATCATCTCCACTTTGGCGACCTCTTCGAGGTCGGTGGCGAAACGGAGCAGCAGGATTTCGCCCTGCTCCTTGAAGACGATCGAACGGCCGCGGAAGAAGA
>ERZ827186.2292-NODE-2292-length-13220-cov-5.193923_pt1 | contig 13220 bp, 13 predicted proteins | sample MGYA00519918_ERZ827186 | MGnify/ENA primary metagenome ERZ827186 (study PRJEB31778, sample SAMEA3449275) | human gut metagenome | biome: human gut; feature: human-associated habitat; material: faeces | place: United Kingdom | collected 2010/2012 ... | reverse complement strand
CGCTGCGCTCGCCGTCGTTCACGCAGAAGTACGGCACGACCACCTCGATCATGGATTACGCACGTTTCAACTACGTGGCCCAGCCCGGCGACCGGGAGCGCGGCGTGCAGCTCACTCCACCCCGCTTCGGCGTCTACGACGAATACGCCGTGAAGTGGCTCTACACCCCGGTGCCCGACGCCCAAACCCCCGAAGAGGAGTATGCGGTGACCTCGAAATGGATCACCGAGGCTTCGGCCGACCCGACCTACCGCTACGGCAAACAGCAGTTCGGGGGCATCGTCGATCCCAAGTCGCAGACCGAGGACCTCGGCGACGACGCCGTGAAGGCCTCGGAATACGGCATCCGCAACCTGCGCTACATCCTCGAAAACCTCGACGCATGGCTGGCGTCCGGCGACGACGACTATTCGCAACGCAACGGCATGTACACGAACATCGTGAACCAGTACGTCACCTATATCCAGCACGTCTACGCCAACATCGGCGGCATCTACCTCAACGAAAAACTGGAGGGCGACCCCGTGGAGGCCGTGGCGTGCGTTCCGCGCGAGAAACAGCGCCGGGCATTGCAGTTCATCCTCGCGGAACTCAAACGGATGGAGTGGCTCGACAACGCGCCTCTGCTGGAAAAGGTGACCATTCTGGGTTCGCCCCGGGAGGCTGTGCGCGAAGCGATCATCAAGGCCGTGGTCAACGCCCCGGCCAAGAAGACCCTGGCGATCAACGCCCAGCTGTCGAAAGACCCCTACACCCCCGAAGCCTGCTACAAAGACGTTTCGGACTTCGTGTGGGAGCCTACCGTACGCAACCGCCGCCTGACCGAGGATGAAATGGCCATCCAGCGCGAATTTCTCAAAGCCGCAGCCGTCAAGGCCGGGCTGAAGAACTACACCGCCGGAGGCAGCACGCCCAACGCATTCGCCGCGGACGACGCCGGACGGGAGGCATTCAGCGCATTCGCCCAACCCGCGCCGCTGTGCAGCTGCGCCGGGTGTGCGCACGGAACCGCAGCCGACGGCGACGCCGTGTCGGGATTCGGCGCGCCCCGGTTCCAGTACTTCACACAGAAAGACATCTCGATGATCTATTACAACGACATCCTGCGCATCCGCGACCTGCTGCGCGGCAAGGTGGCATCGGCGTCGGGCGAAACCCGCATGCACTACCAATACCTGCTGCACAACCTCGACAAAGCGCTCAACAAATAATGCCGGCAGCCATGAGAACATTCCTGAACAAGATCGGCGCGCTGCTGTTAGCCGCACTCCTGGCGACGGCCGCGCTGCCCGGCGGGGCGCACGCGGCGGCAAAGAGCCGCAAGGAGAAGAAAAAGAGCGAAGCCCCGGCTCCCGAAAAAAAGCTGTCGGCCTACGAAAAACTCTTCAAGGACAAGGAGTCCAGAACGGCCGAAGGGCTTTTCAAACTCCACATCATCGACGGAAAACTCTATACGGAGATTCCGCTCGACATCCTCGAACGCGAGTTCGTCATCAACACCACGATCGAAGCATCGTCGCTGGCCGACTACGGACTGGCAGGCCAACAGCCCCTGCCGCCCTACCACATCACGTTCTCACGCCGGGATTCGCTGGTGAGGATGCACGAGGTACCGCGCCGCACGCTCTCCGACAGCGACGCCGGCATCGCCCGGGCGCTGGAGCTCAGCTCGGCGATGCCCATTGTCGCCAGCTACCCGATCAAGGCCTACAACGCCGATTCGACGGCCGTGGTGATCGAGAACACGGCGCTGTTCATGAGCGACAACGAACACCTCAAAGCGTTCGAAGCCCGCGGCATGAGCCCGCTGCACATCTCCCGCGCCAGCTACAAGGCCGACCGCTCGCTGCTCCGCGACGTGGAGGGCGGCAAGGACTACGCCTCGGTCATCAGCGACATGACCTACGGTGTGACGACGCAGTATTTCATCTTCATCATCTGCAAGGACAAACCTTTCACGGCCCGTGCGCGGCGCACGGTCACGATGCTCCCCGAGGAGTGCGCCCCGGCACGCATCGCCGACCCGCGGATCGGCGTACTGCCCGTGCCTTTCACCCGTTTCACCGCGGAACAGGGCACGCGCCCGGCCTATTTCGCCTCGCGGATCAACTTCCGCCCCGGAGGTGAGATTCGTCCCGTGACCTTCTACATCGACACCCTCTTCACTCCGGCGTGGCAGCGGGGCATCCGCCGCGGCATCGCGCTGTGGAACGAAGCCTTCCGCCGCATCGGCATGGGCGACGTGCTGAAAGCCGAAGTCTACCCCGCCGAGGGCTTCGACAGCAACAGCCCCGGGAGATTCTACGTGAAGTACGTCGCCTCGACCAATCCGAAGATGACGGTCAACCTCGCGACCGATCCCCGCAGCGGCGAAATCACGGGCGGGTGCATCCACCTGCCCGAAAGCCTGCTCGACGAAATCCGCCTGCGCCGCTTCATCGACCTCTCGGCCGCAGATCCCGCGGCACGCGACATGATGCTCGACGACGAGGAACTCGCCTCGTCGCTGGCCGTCCACACGGCGCGCGGCGTGGCCCAGCTGCTCGGCCTTGCGACCAACTATGCGGCGGCAGCGGCCTATCCGACCGATTCGCTGCGCTCGGCGGCTTTCACCCGCGAAAACGGGCTCTGCTCGTCGATCACGGCGCTCAACGACTACAACTACCTGGCACAGCCCGGGGACAAAGGCGTGCGGCTGGTGAACGACTGTCTGGGCAAGTACGACTATTTCGCCGTCCGCTGGCTCTACGGCGACATCGCAGGAGCCAAGACCCCCGCCGAGGAGCAGAAAGCGCTTTCGGAAATGCTCCGCGAGAAAGCCGGCGATCCGGCTTATTATTACGGCAACTACTGGTACGACTACTATTTCGGCGACGTGCGTCTGGCTTATTACAATCTGGGCGACGATCCCGTGAAGCGCATCCGCTACCGTTTCGAGAATCTGCGCACCGTCGCACAACATGCAGCGGAGTGGCTCGAAGGGCGCGATGCGGACGGCAGCTACCGCGCAGAAGCCATTGCGGCGCTCTCGCAGGGTGTCCGGGAGGTGATTTCTTACATGGCGGCCTACATCGGCGGCGTCTATTACACCGAGGTCACGGAAGGCGACGGGCAAACGATGCTTCGCGTCGTGCCCAAGGAGGAGCAGCGGCGTTATGTGAAGGAGACGCTGAAAGCCATCGAGGACCTCTCGTGGCTCGACACGAAGCTCACCGAAGGCCAGCTGGCCAACCTCCCGCAGTCGGTGCAGACGGATTGCCTGGGAACGCTGATGAAACGCATGGAAACCCTGCCCCGCTACCAAAACGGACTGTCGGGAGCCTACACGCCGGGAGAAATGGCGGCGGACATGGCCGACTACATCTTCCGCGACGTAAAGGCGGGATGCAAACTGTCCGACTACAACCGGCTGCTTCAACAGGCATTTACGGGTGTGGTCATCGGCGGCTCGAAAGTGCTCGCAGAGCCGAAAACCGCACAAGGCCGGGCCTCGGCGTTCGCTGCGGACGACGAAGCCATGCAGCCCGCATTCCCCTACGAAGCCACGGCGACGCTGGCTCCGATCAGCGCATACGGCAAATACCGCATGACGTACTACGCCAAGGATTTCTCGGAACACGTCTACTACGGCATGCTGCTGCAACTCCGCGACATCTATCGCCGGGGCGTCGCCGCAGCGTCGGATGCCTCCTCGCGGGACTTCTGCCGTTACATGCTCCGCAGGATCGAGAACTCGCTGAAAGTGGACTGATCCCGGGGAAAACCCCGCTCGGGACGAAGGCGCGGAGTGTTCCGCGCCTTTTTTCATATACGAGCGCAAATTTCCGCCGCCGGTAAAACCCGTTCTCAAGCGGAAACGGGCATTTTGCAGAAACCGGAAAATAAGTTACCTTTGTGAGATGGCAAAAGAGAGCATGGAAAAACTGGAAGCCTGCGCCGCGGCGCTGCGGAGGCATCATTTCGACGCCGTGGCCGTCGGCAATACGGCCGAAGCCTTCGCCGTGATGAAGGCCGCAGCAGAGGAGTGCCGGCCCCGGCTGGCGTCGTTCGGCGACTCGATGACGATGCGTGCGACGGGGATCGTCGAGTGGCTCGCCGGCAATGACGAAATAGTGCTGCTCGACGGATTCGACGCCTCGAAGCCCTATGAGGAACGGCTCGAAATACGCCGTCAGGCCCTGATGTCGGACTTTTTCGTAACGGGCGTGAATGCCGTGACCGAAGCGGGAACGCTCCATTGGCTCGACAAAGTGGGCAACCGCATCGCCCCGGTGGCGTTCGGACCCCGCAAGGTGGTCATCGTGGCGGGCCGCAACAAGGTGGTGGCCGACCGCAACGCAGCCGAAGAGCGCATCCGCCGCATCGCGGCGCCGCAGAACATCGCCCGCCACCCGGGATTCCGCACGCCCTGCGCCAAAACGGGCGTCTGCTCGGACTGCAATGCGCAGGACCGGGTCTGCAATACCCGGATGGAGATGCTGCGCTGCTGGCCCGACAAACGGGTGCTGGTGGTACTGATCGACGAAGATTTGGGATTATGATGAAAGGATTGAAATACGGCGCCGCCGTGCTGGCGGCACTGCTGCTGGGAGCATGCAGCGAATCGGAGGTGTTCTACACGGCCGTCTACCCCGTTGTACGTGTCGAAGCCGTAGTGACCGTCCCGAGTCCGGAGCCGGAGCCCGAACCCGAACCGACGCCGGAAAGCCGGGCGGACGAAGGCGGAACGACGGACCCGGTGATCGAAGAGATCGAGGCCGGAATCGTCGCGTCGGCGCACGTGCAGGCGGGCGGGCGCTATACGCTCAATTTCTCGAAATACAACGGCGGCCGCGCGCAGATCGAGACCGCCACGGAGGCCGGCACGGTGACGGCGGCTTTCTTCAAGACCCCGGGCACGAACGAGGTGCTGATCTACTGTCCGGAACCCGAGGCGGAATACTCGTTCACGCTCTCGACCTATCAGGACACGGACGGGCAGACCAAAACGGTGCTCGTGACCGACCTGACCGAAACCTACCAGGCGCTCTACCCCGACGCCGGGATCACGAAGGCCGAACGCCGGTCGTACACCTCGACAAACGCGAACTGAGATGGCAAAGGTCAAAAAGGCATATTTCTGCAAGAACTGCGGTTTCGAAGCCCCCAAATGGCTGGGACGATGCCCCTCGTGCGGCGAGTGGAACACCTTCACCGAGGAGATCATCGCCCGTGAAAGCGGTTCGGTGGCGGCGACCGTGGCGGGCCCCCTGCCCGCGGCGAAGCCCCAGCGGGTGAAAGACATCCGCGAGAGCGAACACGTGCGCATCGACCTCGGGAACGCCGAAGTCAACCGGGTGCTGGGCGGCGGCATGGTCCCCGGATCGCTGGTTCTGGTGGGCGGCGAGCCGGGCATCGGCAAATCGACCCTCTCGCTGCAAATCGCGCTGGCGGCGAACGGACTGAAGACCCTCTATGTCTCGGGCGAGGAGTCGGCCGAGCAGATCAAGATGCGCGCGGCACGCATAGGAATCGGCAACGACGAATGCCTGATCTATCCCGAAACGCTGCTGGAGAACATCGTGGCGCAGATCACCGAACAGCGTCCCGACCTGGTGGTGATCGACTCGATACAGACCATCTACACCGACCTGCTGGACTTGTCGGCGGGAAGCGTGTCGCAGATCCGCGAATGCGCCGCCACGCTGCTGAAATACGCCAAATCGACCGGAACGTCGATCTTCATCATCGGACACATCACCAAGGACGGCGCGATAGCCGGCCCCAAGATACTGGAACACATCGTCGATGTGGTTCTGCAATTCGAAGGCGACAGCAACAACATCTACCGCATTCTGCGGGGCATCAAGAACCGTTTCGGCGCCACGTTCGAGATCGGGGTCTTCGAGATGCTCGACGCCGGGCTGCGGGGGGTCGATAATCCGTCGGAAATCCTGCTGACCCACTACGAGGAACCGCTTTCGGGCATCGCCGTGGGAGCTTCGGCCGACGGCGTGAGGCCCTATCTGATCGAGGTGCAGGCGCTGGTGAGCGGCGCGGCCTACGGCACCCCCCAGCGTTCGACGACGGGCTACGACGGCCGGCGCATGAACATGCTGCTGGCCGTGCTGGAGAAGCGCGTGGGAATGAAGATGTTCCAGAAGGACGTTTTCCTGAACTTCGCCGGAGGATTCAAGGTCGCCGATCCGGGACTGGACCTCGCGGTCGTGGCGGCGGTGATCTCCTCCTACTACGACCGTCCCGTGGCCGAGGGGGTCTGCTGCGCAGGCGAGATCGGCCTCTCGGGCGAAGTGCGCCCCGCCCCCCGCACCGAACAGCGCATCAGCGAAGCGGCGCGGCTGGGGTTCAAGCGCATCATCGTCTCGGGCTATCTGGCCAAAGGCGGCAAGCGCCCCAAAGGGATCGAGGTCGTGCCGATAAACAGCATCGACCAGCTTCCCCGGGCACTCTTCCTGGAAGCCCGTTAAAAAGCAGGAATCGCATCGGTATGGAACGGATTTTGCTTCCGCTCCGGTAAAAAACCGGAACGAGATGCAAAAGAGAATAGTCGTACTGGGCGGCGTGGGATTCATCGGCACCCACCTGTGTCTGCGTCTGCTGGACGAAGGGCACGAAGTTTTCTGCGTGGACACGCGCGACATCGCCAATTCGCCGCTGCTGCGCGATATGCCCCCGCATCCGGAATTCCGCTATGTCCGCCACAACATCGTCCACCAATTCGGGATTCGCTGCGACGAGATCTACAATCTCGCCTCGCCCTCCCGCGTGCGCTACAACAAGGCACTGCCCGTCGAAACGCTCAAAGTCAACACGCTGGGCTCGATAAACGCCCTCGACACCGCCCGTGCGGAACATGCCCGCATCCTGTTCGCCTCGGCGGGGAACATCTATGCCGCAAACTGCCGGGACACCGCCGAAGAGTCCGGCTTCTGCACCACGCGCCGCATTCTCGCCGAAGGCAAACGCGCCGCCGAGGCGATGCACCGCGCCTATCAGAGCGAATTCGGAGTGGACGCCCGCATTGCCCGCATATTCAACACCTACGGCACAGGCGCCGACCTGATGGATCAGCGCGTGGTGATGAAAATGATCGTGGCGGCGTTGCAGAACCGCGACATTCCGATCAACGGCAGCGGCGAACAGCTGCGGACCTTCTGCTGGGTCGAGGATGTCGTGGACGGGCTGGTGCGGCTGATGGACGCCCCGCCGACCGAGACCGCGCGGACGATCAATTTCGGCAGCAGCCACGAGGTTTCGATCCGTGCGCTGGCCGAGAAAATCGTCGCCCTGACGGGCAGCCGCTCGCAGATCGTACACACCGACGCCCGCGCCGACGACGTGCGGCGTCTCGCGCCCGACATCTCGTCGGCGCGCCGCGAACTGGGATGGGAGCCCCGCACGCCGCTGGTCGAGGGGCTGCGCCGCACGATCAGCTACGCCGAAAAGGAGCTCGCCGACAAGACCCATGCGGGGATGACGTGGGCGGAGATAAGTTGAACCGAATAAAACAGCGACAATGAAAGACTTCGACAAGATCATCTGGCGGAACGCGCTGACGTTCGTGGATTTTTTCGCCGTCTGGTGCGGAACGTGCAGGGCGATGACCCCCGTGATCGACCGGTTTCAAAAACAGATGAACGGCCGCGCGGACGTTTACCGCATGGACATCGAAGACCCCGACCTGCTCGAAATCGTGCGGCGCTACAACATCGTGTCGGTACCGACGCTGATGTTTTTCCGCCGCGGGGAGGTGCTGTGGCGCGAGAGCGGACAGGTGGATTACGAGCACCTGGTGAACGTGCTCAACGAACTCGAAAAACACGAACACGTGCTGCTTTAAGCATCCAGACGCCATCCCAGCTCGTCGCGGAGATACTCCGCGGCAGGGGACGAATCCAACGAACCGGCCGCGCGGAGCACCGCCAGCCGGTTTTCGTCGTTCAGGGAGCCTGCGGCGGCCAGTAGCGCCACGGCGCCCTGCGCCAACAGCCGTGCGGCCGGGGCGTTGTCCGAAGCGGCGCGGCGCACGGCTTCGACAGTCGGGGCGATCCACGCCGGAGACGGATGCGGCGCACGGGCGGCGGCCATCAGAGCGGCATATTGTTCGAGGCAGGGAGCGCCCGGGGCGGTCCACGCTTCGAAGAGCGCGGAAAAGGCTTCCGAGCGGCTCAGCAGAGCGAAAGCGGCCTCTTCGGCCAGTTCGGAGTTGAGCAGTCCGCCGCCCCAGAAGGCGAATTCGGCGGGTAGGAAGCGCGCCGGGTCGGCGATATGGAACGCCGCGAGCCGCAGGCAGCGAACATCCTGTTGATAGAGATAACGGGCGAATTCATGGTCGGTGCCTTCGGCGCGCGCCAGCGTGCGGAGCGTCGGGAGGCTCACGCCGTAGTTCAGGCCGTAAGGCTTGCCGTAAAGACGCATCGAATCGGCCACGGCGCCGTTGCGTTCGCGGCGGAACGCCCCGAGCAGCGCGGCCATCCGGGAGGTGAAATCCATATCCGGTGCGGGATTATTTGCGGCGCGGCAAAACGACATTGACCGTGCGGCCGAACTCGAAGACCGGAAGCACGGCCCGGGCATATTCGCGGCCGCCCGAGAGGACGGTGCAGGTCGAAGGATCGGCGACGCGGCACGCCACGACCGAAGTCTCCTTCGGACCGGCTTCGAGGTCGCATTTCGTGTTGCCCGAAGGCTCGATCTGCAACAGCACGATGTCGCCCGAAAGGTCGCTGTCGGGCAGCAGTCCGGCGGCCGGGCTGAAACGGCAGACGATATACTGCTTCTTGTCCGCCTGCGGGTAGACCACATAGCGGCGGGTCTCGGTCGAGACGATGCGCTTGCCGAGGAACAGCTCCAGATAGCTCTGCTCCATGCGGTCGATCTCGGCCAGGGCGGCTTTGAGCCCTTCGCCGAAGACGTTCTCCCCGGCTTCGCCCGTGATGAGTTCGATCCGGTGGCGGCGCAGCGAGAAGATCCGGTCGGCGGCGGCGCGCGCGGCATCCTCCAGCGCAGGCGTCGTCATGTCGGTCTTGTCGGGTTGCAGACGCGCGAACTCCTCGTCGGAAGCGGCGTGGTTGAAAATGCGCGTCGAAGCGGGCGCGGGAGCCCCGGCATCGAGGCAGGTGCCGAAGTCCAACAGGGCGATCTGCGCCCCGGTGATGTTCCACGTCGTTTTGTCGGCCAGCGGAGCGCGCACCCCGAGGTATTTCTGCGCATAACGCGCATAGGGCCCCGTGAGGGTCTGATCGCGCTCGACCGTAACGTCCACGGCGAGGATCGTGCGCGGTTGGGAGACGACGACGCCCGAAGCGGTTTCATTCGCGCCCTGCAAGGCGATGTATGGGTTTTGTGCCGAAACGCCGCCCGCGAGCAGCAGGGACAATGCCAAAAGTCTGAGTTTCATAGTCCGGGTCTTTTTATTGCAATACGACAAATGTAACTTTTTTTCGTGAGCCGTCAAAATTTCAGGTAAAAATCGCGGGTCAGGGCGCGGTATTCGGGGGTGTAGCACTCGTGTTCGCCCGTGCCGACGACCAGTTCCGAGGTTTCGGGCACGGGCGCGGCGTCCTCCGCGCGGACGAACTCCATCAGCGCCCGCTTGGCCGGACGGCGGGGCGTGGTGCGGACATCGGTGCGGCGCACGAGGGCCAACCGTCCGGCACAGACCGCAAGGAACCGCGCGGCCTCGGCCGTGGGGAGGATCACGGCGAAGCGGCCCGCAGGAGCCAGCAGACGGAGCACGGCATCGCGCAACTCGTCGTAAGGCAGGTGCACGGCATGGCGCACCGCCGTGCGGCCTTCGTCGGGACACGTGAGCGAATCGACGAAAAAGGGCGGGTTCGAGACGATCAGATCGAACGGTTCCGGCGCCGCGAACTCCTGCACGGGGCAGCGTTCGAAAGCCACCCTGCCGCCCCACGGCGAGGCGTCGGCATTCTCGCGGGCCTGCGAAACGTCGTCGATGTCTACACCCGTAACAAATGCCTCCGGGGAACGCTGGGCCAGCATCAGGGCAATCAGCCCCGTGCCGGTGCCGATGTCGAGCATCCGCCGGTCGGAGGGCCGCACACCGGCCCAGGCCCCCAACAGAACGCCGTCGGTGCCGACCTTCATCGGACAGCGGTCCTGGCGAATCGTGAATTGTTTGAAGCTGAAAATAACTCTTAATTTTTAATTCTTAATTCTTAATTGCGGTTGTTACCGCAGGTAACCGTCTATCCCGGCGCCGAACAGCGAAAAATCGTACCGCACGGGGTCCTCCGCATCGAACCGGCGGAGCGCGGCGGTGATCTCCTCCACGGCGCGCCAGTCGTCCTGACGGCGGGTCAGCAGCCCCAGCGCGCGCCCTGTCTTGCCGACATGGAGATCCAGCGGCAGGTAGAGGGCCGACATCGGGATACGCCGCCACATCCCGAAATCGACGCCCCGGTCGTCGCAGCGCACCATCCACCGCAGGTACATGCAGAGGCGTTTGCAGGCCGCGCCCTTCTCGATCGACGAGAGGTGCTTCTCGCACCGCGGGGCGTGCTCCGCGGCGAAGAACTCGCGCCGGAAGTCGGCCAGCACGGCGGGCATGTCATGCGTCGCCTCGTAGCATGTCTCGAAGAAGTTCCCGATACCTCCGTGACGCTCCTCCATGCGCCGCAGGGCCAGCACAAAATCGCGCAGGTCCCGGCCGTTGAACGTGCGGTGGACATAGGAGGAGAGCAGCGCCAGCTCGCGCTCCGAGGCGTTGCGGACGAAATCCGCCGGGGCGTCGTCCATGAAGCGCATCATGCGGTGCCCGCTGCTGACGATCGCCTTGCGGTTGCCCCAGGCGATCGTGGCGGAGAGGAAGCCCGCGATCTCGCGGTCGGCGCGCCCGGTGTAGCGATACGGCACCGAAATCGGGTCGTCGGGAATGAATTCGGGACGGTTGTATTTGTCGTGCAGGGCCTCCAGCAGCTCCCGCAGGTCGTCGTCAGAGAATCGTTCCATCGGACATGGTGATCTTCCGGTCGGCCATCGCGGCGAGGTTCTCGTCGTGGGTCACGATGACGACGGTCTGGCCCAATTTCTCGCGCAATTCGAAAAAGAGACGGTGGATCTCGTCGCGGTTGTGCGAATCGAGGTTGCCCGAGGGTTCGTCGGCCAACAGCACCGCAGGCGCATTGACCAGCGCACGGGCGATGGCCACACGCTGCTGCTCGCCGCCCGAAAGCTGCCCGGGCTTGTGGTCGCGGCGCGACGCGAGGCCCATCATGTCGAGCAGCTCCGCGGCCCGGCGCTCGACCTCGGCGCGGGGACACCGGCCGATCAGCCCCGGAATGCAGACATTCTCGAAAGCCGTGAACTCCGCGAGCAGGTGGTGGAACTGGAAGACGAAGCCGATGCGCTCGTTGCGGAATTTCGACAGGGCCTTGTCGCCCAGCGACGAGACATCCTCGCCGCCGATCTCCACGCGCCCGCTGTCGGGCCGCGAAAGGGTCCCCATGATCTGCAAAAGCGTGGTCTTTCCGGCGCCGCTGGCCCCCACGATGGAGACCACCTCGCCTGCGGCGACCTCCAGCGAGACGCCTTTCAGCACTTCGAGCGTGCCGAAACTCTTGTGTATGTCGGTAACTCGTATCATCGGCGGAACATGTTGAACAGTCTGACTGTATCGGCGGCCTCCCGCACGTCGTGGACGCGCAGAATCTTCGCCCCCTGCCGCAGGCACTCCCACCCCAGCGCGACGGTCCCGGCGAGGGATTCGGCAGGCGTCACGCCGAGGACCTTGTAGATCATCGACTTGCGCGAAAGCCCCGCCAGCACGGGATAACCCAGCGCACAGAGTTCCCCGAGGCCCGCCAGCAGTTCGTAGTTCTGTTCCGTGGTCTTGGCGAAGCCGAAGCCGGGGTCGAGGATGATATTTTCAGGCCGGATACCCGCCGCAAGCATCGTCTCAATGCGGGCGCGGAAATAGTCCACGACCTCGGTGGTGATGTCGCGCCGGTAGTCGGTCTGCGACTGCATCGTGCGGGGATCGCCCTTCATGTGCATGGCGATATAGGGAACGTCGTATTTCGCGGCGACGGAGAGCATCGCGGGGTCGAGCTCCCCTGCGGAAATATCGTTGATGATCAGAGGTCCGAACGCCTCGACGGCTTTTGCGGCCACCTCGCTGCGGAACGTATCGACCGAAACCGGCATGTCCGGAGCCAGCCGCCGCACGGTCCCGACGCCCAACTCCACGCGCCGCCACTCCTCGTCGGCGGGAACCTCGTCGGCGCCGGGACGCGAAGAATAGCCCCCCACGTCGATCAGCTGCGCTCCTTCGGCTACGGCCTCCCGGACGCGGCGTTCGACGGCCCCGGCGTCGGGCATGCGGCTGCCGGCATAAAACGAATCGGGCGTGACGTTCAGAATCGCCATCACCTGCGGTGCGGAAAAATCAATGTTCAACGGCTTCATGGGTAAATATGCGGTCCAACTCCGCAACGGCGGGTTCGAGATCGGTTTCGAAAATATTGACAAGGGTGTAATCGGCCCGCTCACACAGCAAATCGTCGCCGGCCTGAGCGGCGATGCGGCGGCGGACCGCTTCGGGGTCGCAGCCGTCGCGGCGGCAGGTGCGTTCGACGCGCAGCTCCAACGGGGCGAGGACGGCGACGGTCCGATCGACCGAACCCTCCAGTCCCGCTTCGAAGAGAATGGCGCTTTCGAGGATCACATAACTCCCCTCCTGCCGTTCGGCCCACGCGGCGAAATCGGCCATGACGGCCGGATGGACCAATGCGTTCAGGTCGGCCAGAGCCGCCGGGTCGGAGAAGACCTTCGCGGCGAGGTACGGGCGGTTGAGCGCGCCGCCGGCATAGGCTTCGGCGCCGAAGCGGGCCGCGATGCCCGCCCGAAGTGCGGGCTCTTCGGTCATCAGCCGCTTGGCCGCGGCGTCGGAGTCGTAGACCGCGACGCCCCGCTGCGCGAAAAGGCGGCAAACCGTACTCTTGCCGCTGCCGATGCCCCCCGTGATCCCGACCTTCATCATGGACGCGCGGGAACGTCGATTTCGGGAATATCCCCGACGGAGATGATCTTGATGTCGCTGAAACGCGGCGCAAGGGCGTTCTGCAACGACTGCGGGTCGATGATGAGCTTGCCCTCGTGACCCTCCTCGTGCGAACGCTTCGTCTTGAGGTCCGAAAGCGGGATGCGCAGCGTCTTGTTCATGTAGACCCGGTAGCCGAAAAGGTTCGTCCCGACGC
>ERZ827186.2287-NODE-2287-length-13250-cov-2.634559_pt1 | contig 13250 bp, 9 predicted proteins | sample MGYA00519918_ERZ827186 | MGnify/ENA primary metagenome ERZ827186 (study PRJEB31778, sample SAMEA3449275) | human gut metagenome | biome: human gut; feature: human-associated habitat; material: faeces | place: United Kingdom | collected 2010/2012 ... | reverse complement strand
GCATCTGCGTCCAGTCCTGCGCCTCGGTGCCGCCCGCGCCGGCGTGGAAGGTCAGAATGGCGTTGCAGTTATCGTACTCACCGGAGAGCAGCGTCGTGAGGCGGACCTCCTCGATCCGCTTCTCCAGATCGGCGAAGCCCTCCTCCAGCTCGGGCAGCAGGCTGGCGTCGTCCATCTCGTTGCCCATGTCGATGAGGGCGAGCAGGTCGTCGCGCGTGGAGACGAGCTTTTCAAAGCGGTGGACCTTATTTTGCAGCTGCTTGGTGCGCATCTGATTGGCCTGCGAGCGCTCGATGTCGTTCCAGAAGCCGTCCTCATGCGCCTCGGCCTCGAGCCGCGCGATCTCGTGCTTGGAGGATTCGATGTCAAGCGCCTTCTGAAGGTTTTCAAACGTGTCGCTCATGGCGAGCAGTTTCTGCTTATAGGAATCGTATTCGATAACAGCCATGGTGATCTCCTCTTCTCATACTGCATTAGCCGAAAAAGTATATCATACCGCCGCGCAAAAGGCAAGAAAAATCCGCCTCGGCGGCGGATTTTCCCAATTTTTTATCGGCAACGGTGCAAACTGCCCCATAAAAACAAAAAATCCACGCATCCCTGCGTGGTTCCGTTTTGGTCGCTCAGCGCTCGCTGACGATCTGCTCCGTCGTGCCGAAGATCATGTCATCGACGTCGAAGCCTTTGAAGTTTTCAAACATCATATTGGTTCTCACTCTCCTTTCTCTTTTCAATTTCAAGTGTAGGATACCACTTCTTCGTCAAGTGCGCAAGCGTGATTTTCAACATATTTCACAAAAATATTTTCGCCGTTTTGTGCTTTGCGCTAATTCGTTTTGCTTGTTTCCGCTCAAAGCCCTGTGGTAAAATAATGTATCCAATTTTGTTCTTTGGGAGGCGAGAGGACGCCTATGTACGAATTTTTTGCCGGCGACTACGACGTCGCCGTCATCGGCGCGGGCCATGCCGGCATTGAAGCCGCGCTCGCAAGCGCGCGGTTGGGACGGAAAACGGTCTGCTTCACCATCAACCTTGACGCGGTGGGCAATATGCCCTGCAACCCCGCCATCGGCGGCACGGGCAAGGGCCATCTTGTGCGCGAGCTGGACGCGCTCGGCGGCGAGATGGCAAAGGCCGCCGACCGCGCCTGCATCCAGTATCGCCTTTTGAACCGCGGCAAGGGCCCCGCCGTGTGGTCTCTGCGTGCGCAGGCGGACCGCCGCCGCTATCAGCAGATCATGAAGCATACGCTCGAGCGGCAGGAAAACCTGACGCTCCGGCAGGCGGAGATCGTGGAGCTGCGCGTGGAAAACGGCGCAGTCTCCGCCGTCGTCACCGCGACGGGCGCGGTGTTCGGCGCAAAGGCTGTCATCCTCTGCTCGGGAACCTACCTCGACGGGCGCACCATCGTGGGCGAATGCATTCAGTCAAGCGGCCCCGATGGGATGCACGCAAGCCTGCCGCTCGCGGAGCGGCTGCGCGCGCTCGGACTTCCTCTGCGCCGCTTCAAGACCGGCACGCCCCCGCGCGTCAACGCCCGCAGCGTCGATTTCTCCAAAATGGAGCGGCAGGACGGCGACGCCGAGCCGCTGCCGTTCTCGTTCACGACCGAGCACGTTCCCTGCAATCAGGCGGTGTGCTACCTCACCTACACGAACGCGGAGACGCACCGCATCATCCGCGAAAATCTCGACCGCAGCCCCATCTACTCCGGTGTGATCGAGGGCGTCGGGCCGCGCTACTGCCCGAGCATCGAGACGAAGATCGTCCGCTTCGCGGACAAGCCCCGCCACCAGCTCTTCATCGAACCGATGGGGCTTGATACCGAGGAGCTGTACATTCAGGGCTTTTCCTCCTCGATGCCCGAGGACGTACAGGTGCGGATGGTCCATACCATTCCGGGGCTCGAGCACGCGGAGATCATGCGCCCCGCCTACGCCATTGAGTACGACTGCATCGACCCCACTGCGCTCAAGCCTACGCTGGAAACGAAAGCCATCGCGGGGCTGTACGGCGCGGGGCAGTTCAACGGCTCGTCCGGTTACGAGGAGGCCGCCGTACAGGGCTTTGTTGCCGGTGTGAACGCCGCGCGCAGGCTCGCGGGGCAGTCTCCCTTTGTTCTCTCCCGCTCGGAGAGCTACATTGGCACGCTCATCGACGATCTTGTGACCAAGGGTACGAACGAGCCCTACCGCATCATGACGAGCCGCAGCGAGTACCGCCTGCTCCTGCGGCAGGACAACGCCGACCGGCGGCTCACAAAGCTCGGGCACGACATCGGCCTCATCTCCGACGAGCGTCTTGCCGCCGTGGAGGAAAAGTACGCCGCCGTCGCGCGGGAGATCAAACGGCTCGAGCACACCGGCCTTCCCGCGAGCGATGCGCTCAACGCGCTGCTGCGAGAGCGCGGCACGGCGGAGATCACGGACGGCAGCCCGCTCATCGCGCTGCTGCGCCGCCCGCAACTGCGTTACGACGATCTGCGGGCCTTCGATGCCGGCTGCGCCGCCTGCCCGCAGGACATCGCCGAGCAGGTGGAGATCACCGTGAAGTACGAGGGCTACATCCGCCGCCAGATGGCCGAGGTCGAGGAGTTTACGCGGCTCGAGAGCCGCCTGCTGCCCGAGGAGCTTGACTATTCCAGCATCGACGGTCTGCGGCTCGAGGCGCGGGAAAAGCTCGCCGCCATCCGTCCCCGCTCGCTCGGACAGGCGGGGCGCATTTCGGGCGTGTCCCCCGCCGACCTCGCCGCCCTGATGATTTTTTTGGAAAAGGAGAAGCGCCATGAAAATTCTTGACCTGACCCACCTCATTGAAGAGGCCATGCCCGTCTATCCCGAGACCGAGCCGCCGAAGCTCACGCCCTCGAACACCTTTGAGCAGCACGGCTTCCGCGAAACGCTGCTGACGATGGGCTCCCACACCGGCACGCACATGGACGCCCCTGCGCATATGCTGCGCGACGGCAAGACGCTCGATCAATTTCCGGCGGACAAGTACGTCGGCACGGCCTATGTGCTCGACTGCTCCGACCTTGCGGGAAAGGAGATCCCCAAAGCGCGGCTCCAGCTCCATGCCTCGGAGATCGAGGCCGCAGACTTCCTGCTCTTCTACACCGGCTGGGAGAAATATTGGGACAGCGAGCAGTACTTCTCCCCCTTCCCCGTGCTCTCGCTTGGGGCGGCGGAGTACCTTGCCGCCTTTCCGCTCAAGGGCGTCGGCACCGACGCCATCTCCATCGACCCGATGGACACGGTGGACTATCCCGTGCACAAGATCCTGCTCGGCGCAGGCTTTGTGAACACGGAAAACCTTTGCAATCTCGCCTCCCTTGTGGGGAAAACCTTCCCCTACGCGACGCTCCCCCTGCGCTTCAAGAACGCCGACGGCTCGCCCGTGCGCGCCGTCGCCATGCCGGAGGATTGAACGAAAAGCCGTTCTGCCGTGGGCAGAGCGGCTTCCTTATATTATATAATGATGGAATGCGGCAAAGCCTCCGGTTTGCACCGAAGGCTTTGCCGTGAGTGAAGAAAAGATCGTCGCCCTTGAGCGAGTTGTTTCGATCAGACGTTGCCGATGGTGGCGACCATGACAGCCTTGATGGTGTGCATACGGTTCTCGGCCTCGTCGAACACCTTGGAGTTCGGGGAGAGGAACACCTCGTCGGTGACCTCGCGGATATCGTAGCCGAGCTCCATCTGGCTCTTGGCCATGGTGGTGTCGAAGTCGTGGAAGGAGGGCAGGCAGTGCAGGAAAATGCAGTCGGGATTCTCCGTAGCCTTGAGCACCTCGCCCGTGACCTTGTAGGGGGTGAGCAGCTTGACGCGCTCGGGGATCTTGTCCTCTTCGCCCATGGAAGCCCAAATATCGGTGTAGAGGGCGTCCGCGCCCTTGAGAAGCGCTCTGTCCTCACCGTACTCCACGACGGCACCGGTCTCCTTGCCGACCTCGCGGCAGTATTCGACGACGTCAGCGGCGGGCGCGAGCTCCTTCGGGCCCCAGCCGACATAGTGGATGCCGAGCTTAGCGCAGATGTACATCAGGCAGTAGGCGACGTTGTTGCGCGTGTCGCCGCAGAAGACGAGCTTGCACTTGCTCAGAGGCTTTTTGGTGTTCTCCATCAGCGTGAGGATGTCGGCAAGCGCCTGCGTCGGGTGGTCGACGTCGGTCAGGCCGTTCCACACGGGCACGCCCGCGTTGGCGGCGAGACCCTCGACGACCTTCTGGTCGTAGCCGCGGTACTCGATGCCGTCGTAGAAGCGGCCGAGGACCTTGGCGGTGTCGACCATCGTTTCCTTCTTGCCCATCTGGGAGGACTTGGAATCGAGGAACGTGACGTGCGCGCCTTCGTCATAGGCGGCAACCTCAAACGCGCAGCGGGTGCGGGTGGAGGTCTTCTCGAAGAGCAGCACGATGTTCTTACCGGCGAGCAGGTTGCCGCGGATGCCGGCGCGCTTCTTCGCCTTCAGATCGGCGGCAAGGTTGAGCATATAGCGGATCTCATCGGGGGTGAAATCCTTCAGCGTGAGAAAAGAACGGCCTTTGAGATTAACGGGCATGGGATAGTCCTCCTTCAAGATAGTTCGCCCCCAATGGGGGAAATTGACTCATGTTCTGTACATAGCATATCAATTTCTGAAAAACGCGCTGGACATTTTCGGCTATTTTTCTTGTATTTAACGGCAAATTTGCGCGGCGCGCCCTTTGCCGCTCCGCTTCCCTGCGAGCTTTCCGGCACTTGCCAAATGGGTCGCCTCTGCGGTATACTATACACCGAAACAACGCATAAGGCAACCCCGCGCCGTCCGGCGCGGGCCGAATGAGGTGACCGATATGAAAGACCTTGCCGCGATGCAGTCCTTTGAGCGCTCCCGTCTCGACCGGAGCAAGCTGTGCTCGTTCGACAACGAGACCATCGAGGCGCCGACCGCGCCGCTGATCCATCAGGAGGCCCGCTTCCTCTACATCTGCGAGGGGCACGGCGTCATCCGCATTCAGGGGCACGACGTGGAGCTGCGGCCGAATACGCTTCTCTCCATCCTGCCGTGGCAGATCACGGCGGTGACGGAGGTCGCCGAGCCGCTGCAATATCACCTCGTGATCTACAACCTCCACACGCTCAACCGCTACATCCGCGCCTTCTCCGACGAGCGCGGCGACGCGGTGGATTGGCTCGCGCATATTGAGCGGCAGCCCGCGCTCTACTGCAACGAGGGACAGGCCCACCGGATGCAGCAATTTTTCCTCTCGCTGCGCGAGGAGGTGGGGCTGGAATCCATTCTCGGCGCGGCTCCGCCGAAGGTCCTCGGCTCGCTCGCCGTCGTCAACCGCCTCGTCGAGCTGGTGATCCTCATGGAGCGCTTCCGCGCCGAGCAGCCCGAGCCCGCCGCGGCCGACCGCGCCTCCGCCGCGCCGGACATGAGCGAGATCCTGCGCTATCTCTACTGCCACACCGGCGAAAAGCTGACGCTCAAGGGGCTCTCGCGCATCTTCTATGTCTCCGAGAGCAGCCTGAGCAGCTATATCAGCGGCATGACGGGACTCTCGTTCTTTGACCTTCTGAACGAAATGCGCATCGGCAAGACCGCGAATTATCTGCTCTATACCGACCTCACGCTCGAGGAGATCGCCGCGGCGCTCGGCTATGTGGACGCCTCGCATATCTCCAAGGTCTTTTCCGCGCGCGTGGGAATGCGCATTAACGACTACCGCAAGACCGACCGGCGCGTCTACGCGCTGGTGGAGTATATCTGCCGCAGCTACAACGAGCCGCTCTCCGCACGCGCGGTCGCCGAAAAATTCGGCTGCACCGCCGCCGAAATGAACCGCGCACTGATGCTGCAGGTGGAGAAGAATTTCGAGGAATTTCTCAACTACGTCCGCATCAACCGCGCCGCCGAGCTGCTGCTCACCACCGACCAGACCGTGACCTACATCGCCATGGAGGTCGGCTACGCCAACGTCAAGACCTTCAACCGCAATTTCCTGCGCTTCAAGGTGATGACGCCCGGCGATTTCCGCAAAAAGGTCGCGCTTCAGGAAAGTCGCCTATAATCTCTTTTTCCCTTGCCGCTTCGGCTGTTTTTCCGCAGCCGAAGCGTTTTTTTCGCCGCTTTTCGAGCTTTGATTCGGTCATTTTTGTTATTTTGCACAAAAATCATACGCTTTGCAAGTATCTCACGATATGACTTGACAATAACCCGGCGAGGTGTTATTTTGGACATAGGCCCTTTGCAATTCATTTGCCGCTCTCTTGCGTCATACACATCAAGTATGGACGGCATTGATGCAGGGGCCGGCTCCGCACGGCGGACATCCATCCCTGCAAGCCCTGACCGTTCCGAGGAAGGAAAACGGTCACAACAAATTGAAGGAGGATACAAACCATGCGCAAATCCATGAAGAAGCTCATTGCTCTCACCCTCGCCTGCCTGATGCTCGCGACACTGTTCGTCGGCTGCGGCAAGAAGGACGACGGAGGCAGCTCCGGCGGCGACACCATCAAGCTCGGCTGGATGGGCTCGCTCACCGGCGACCAGGCCGCCTACGGCACCTGCGAAAGCCAGACCCTCAAGATGCTGGTCGAAGACCTCAACGCCAACGGCGGACTGCTTGGCAAGCAGGTCGAACTGATCTGCTACGACACCAAGGGCGACGCGCAGGAGGCGGTCAACGTCGCCAAGCGTCTGTGCGCGCAGGATCAGGTCTGCGCGATCATCGGCCCGAACGCCTCGGGTCAGTGCATCGCCATCCAGTCCGTCCTCGACCAGTACAAGATCTCCGATATGTCCACCGTGGCGACCAACGAGAAGGTCACCATGCAGGACGGTCAGCTCAAGGAATACAACTTCCGCGTCTGCTTCCTCGATCCCCAGCAGGGCAAGATCGCCGGTTCGTTCGTGTATGATAACCTCGGCTTCGATAAGGCCGCCATCCTCTACGACGTCAACGACGACTACGCGCTGGGTCTGAAGGACAACTTCGTCAAGGTCTTTGAGTCCAAGGGCGGCACCATCGTCGCCGAGGAGGGCTACACCGCCGGCGACACCGACTTCACCGCGCAGCTGACCAAGATCAAGGAAGCGCAGCCCCAGATCATCTTCACCCCCATCTTCTATCAGGATTTCATCATGATCCACAAGCAGGCCCGCACCCTCGGCATTGAGGTGCCGATGCTCGGCGGCGACGGCTGCGCGTCCGAGGTCCTCTTCGACGCCGCCGACGCGGTGGACGGCTCCTACGTCATCAACCACGTTTCCCTCGTCGATCCCGCGGGCGACGCCTTCCGCAAGGAGTACGCCGAGAAGTACAACGGCGCGAAGATGGAGCTCAACGGCTACATGGCGCACGACGCGTTCCTGCTCTGGTGCGCGGCGGTCGAGAAGGCCGGCAGCGATGACCCGCAGGCCATCGCCGACGCGTACTCTCAGGTCGAGGTCGAGGGTATGGCCGGTAAGATCAAGATCTCTGCCGAGGACCACAACCCCGTCGGCAAGTCCGGCTGCGTGGAGCGCATCGACGGCAAGAACAAGACCTACGTCTTTGAGACCTACATCGCCGCGGACTAAGCACATCCCCAAAACAGAAAAAGCAAGCACCCTTTCGACACTGGGGCGCCCGAGGTTAACAGGACAAAAGGAGGCTATACATGGGTATAGAATATTTTCTCCAGCAGCTGGTCAACGGCATCTGCCTCGGCGGTATGTACGCGTTGATGTCGGTCGGCTATTCGCTGGTCTACAGCATTATGAACTTTTCCAACTTTGCCCACGGAGGCGTCATCATGGTCGGCGCTTATGTGGGCTATTTTGCACTCACGGCGCTGAACGTTCCATTTCTTCCGGCGTTTCTGCTCTGCGGCGTGGGCAGCGGTCTGCTCGCCGTCATCATCGAGCGGCTGGTCTACTCACCGCTGCGCAAGCGCCATGCCCCGTCCCTGTACTTCATCATCTCGGCGATGGGCGCTTCCATCTTCCTGGAAAATTTCGTCATCGCCACCATCGACGGCACCCCCAGAAACTACCCTCCGATCTTCGATAACCGCATCAACATCGGCGGGATCTCCCTTGGCGTCGACAGTCTGCTGATGATCGTGGTCTCGGCCGTCGCGCTGCTGATTTTGATGTTCATCATACAGAAAACCAAGGTCGGCCTTGCCATCCGCGCCTGCTCGTACAGTGAGAAGGCCTCGACCCTCATGGGCATCAACGGCGATCTCGTGATCTTCATCATCTTCCTCATGGGCGGCGTGCTCGCCGGCTTCGCCGGTATGCTCTACGGCATGCGCTTCATCGTCAAGCCCACCATCGGTCAGGTCACGAACAAGTCCTTCGTCGCGGCGGTGTTCGGCGGTCTCGGCAGTCTCCCCGGCGCGATCGTCGGCTCGGTTCTGCTCGGCATCATGGAGATCTTTGTCGCGTCCTTCAACTCCAACCTGCGCGACCTGTTCGTATACGGACTTCTGATCCTCGTCCTCGTCATCAAGCCGTCCGGCCTGATGGGCAAGGTCGTGGAAGACAAGGCGTAAGGAGGGAGGAACGATATGTTTAGCTGGTATTACATCGAAGGCATCCTCATTCAGTCCTGCTACACCCTGCTGATCGTGCTCGGCCTTTCCATCCTTACGGGCTACACCGGTATGTTCTCGTTCGGTCACGCGGGCTTTGTGTGCATCGGCGCGTATGTTTCCATTCTCTGCACGATGGCGTTCGGCCTGCCCTACTGGCTCTCGCTCATCATCGCGGGCCTCGCCGCCATGCTGCTCGGCGCGGGCCTTGGCAAGATCACGCTGAACCTCAAGGGCGACTACTTCTGCATCGCCACGCTCGGCGTGGGCGAGGCGATACGGCTGATCTTTAACAATTTGCAGCTCACCATCAATGTCGGCGGCAAGGACTTCCTGCTCGACGGCGCGAAGGGCGTGGCGAGCATCCCCCTGCACACCACCTTCAAGGGCTCGCTGGTCATCGTCGTCATCTTCCTCACCGCCACGGCGCTGCTGATGAACTCCAAGCACGGACGCAGTATGCTCGCCGTGCGCGAGGACGAGCTGGCGGCCCAGATGAGCGGCATCAACACCTTCCGCTCCAAGATGCTCGCCATGTGCATGTCCGCGCTCTACGCCGGCATCGCAGGCGGCATGATGGCGCACTACTTCGGTTATCTCCAGCCCAAGATGTTCCTGATGACCAAGTCCACGGAGTATACCATCATGGTCATCTTCGGCGGCATGGGCTCCATCACCGGCTCGGTGCTCGGCACGGTGCTGCTCTGCGCGCTGCCGGAGCTGCTGCGCGCGGTCGGTGACTGGCGTCTCGTGATGTACGGCCTCGCCGTTATCGTCATCATGATCGTCCGTCCGAAGGGTCTCATGGGCGGCAAGGAGCTGCCGGTCGGCAGGATCTGCCGTGCCGTCGGCCGGATTTTCACCAAGAAGAAAAAGGACCTGCCCCCGCCTGACGGCGGCAGCGTCGGAGAGGAGGCGTCGGTATGAGCGACATCACCTTCAAGCACCATGATCCCAACGTCATGCTCGAGCTCTGGCACGTCACCAAGCGCTTCGGCGGCCTGACCGCCGTGGGCGACGTTTCCTTCAAGATCAAAAAAGGCGAGATCTACGCGCTCATCGGCCCCAACGGTGCGGGCAAGACCACCATCTTCAACCTCATCACGGGCGTCTACGCGCTCACCGAGGGCCGCGTCATTTTCGACGGTACGGTCGTCGGGCAGGGCGACGCCATCATCAAGGACGATATGCGCGAAACGGATGTCAAGCCCTTCCGCAAGCAGCCCTACGACATCATGTCCCGCGGCATGGCGCGCACGTTCCAGAACATCCGCCTGTTCAAGAGCGAAACGGTCTACAACAACGTTCTCACCGCGTGCCACGCGGAGGCGGACTACAACATCTTCCAGTCGCTCTGGCGCCTCAAGGCCGGTCCCAAATGGCTGACGAAGTACTATTACCAGGAAAAGGCTCTGCGCGAAAAGACCGAGGAGCTTTTGAAGATCATGGGCATCTGGGAGCAGCGCGACATGATCGCCGTCAACCTGCCCTACGGCCAGCAGCGCAAGCTGGAGATCGCCCGCGCGCTTGCGACCGATCCCAAGCTGCTGCTGCTCGACGAGCCCGCCGCCGGCATGAATCCGGAGGAGACGCTTGCCCTGATGGACCTCATCCGCGAGATCCGCGACCGCTTCGACCTGACCGTGCTCATCATCGAGCATCACATGGACCTCGTGATGAACGTCTCCGACCGCATCTTCGTGCTCAACTTCGGCAAGCCTCTTGCCGAGGGAACGCCCGCGGAGATCCAGAGCAACCCCGAGGTCATCGAGGCCTATCTCGGAAAGGAGGACGACGGCGATGGCGATGCTTGAAATTCGTGACCTGAACGTTTACTACGGCGGCATCCACGCCCTCAAGGGCATCTCGCTCGAGGTCGAGGAGGGGCAGATCGTCTCGATGATCGGCTCCAACGGCGCGGGCAAATCGTCCATGATGAACGCCATTTCCGGCATTGTGAAGTACAAGTCCGGCGAGATCCTCTACAAGGGTCAGCCGCTGCCGACCGCCGCCAATAAGGTCGTCCGGCTCGGCGTGTGTCAGGTGCCGGAGGGCCGCCTGATCTTCGCGAACCTCACCGTTTACGAGAACCTGAAGGTCGGCGCGTACCTCCGCAGCGACAAGGACGGCATCGAGCGCGACCTCAAGCGCGTGTATGAGATTTTCCCACGCTTGGAGGAGCGCAAAAATCAGATCGCCGGCACGCTCTCCGGCGGCGAGCAGCAGATGCTGGCGATGGGCCGCGGCATCATGTCCGCACCCGACCTCATCATGCTCGACGAGCCGTCCCTTGGCCTCGCGCCGCTGCTGGTCAACACCATTTTCGATACCATCCGCGAGATTAAGGCCATGGGCAAGACCATTCTGCTCGTGGAGCAGAATGCGCTCAAGGCGCTCTCCGTCGCGGACAACGCCTATGTTCTCGAGCAGGGCCGCATCACCAAGTCCGGCCCGGGCAAAGAACTGCTCAAGGACCCCGCCATCGCGGAGGCCTATCTCGGCAAGGCGGCTCGCTGAGCCGAACCATAAATTTTGGAGGTAATTCCCAATGGCTAAAACGGCACAGGATGTCATGCAGCTCATTCGTGAGCAGGGCATCAAGATGGTCGATTTCAAAATGGTCGATATCAACGGCCAGTACCGCCATGTGACCATTCCCGCCCAGAATTTTACCGAAGCGACCATGACCGACGGCATCGGCTTCGACGCCTCGAACTACGGCTATGCCGTGGTCGAAAAGAGCGACATGGTCTTTATTCCCGACCCCGCTACCGCGCAGATCGACCCCTTCTGTGAGGTCTCCACCCTGTCGATGACCGGCAACGCCATGATCATCGACTACCCCCACAACCGCCCGCTCGACCAGTATCCGCGCAACATCGTGCTGGCGGCGGAGCAGTATATGCGTGATACCGGCATCGCCGACACGATGCTCATTCTGCCGGAATTTGAGTTCTATCTCTTCGACGATGTAGCCTGGAAGGTCGCGCCGAACGAGATCGGCATGAGCCTCGACGCCGAGCAGGCGCATTGGAACGGCGACATCAACGGCCGCGGCGTCATCGTCCCGCGGCAGGGCCACTACCACATTGCCAAGCCGCTCGACCGCACCTACGAGTGCCGCAGCGAGATGTGCCTGCGCATGGAGGAGGCCGGCATCCCCATCAAGTATCACCACCCCGAGGTCGGCGGCGCGGGCCAGTTCGAGATCGAGCCGAAGCTCGGCGAGATGAGCAAAATGGCCGACGCGACCATGCTCATCAAGTACATCATCCACAACACCGCCCTCAAGTACGGCAAGAGCGCCACGTTCATGCCCAAGCCCGTCTACGGCGAGGCCGGCAGCGGAATGCACGTCCATATGCTGCTCTTAAAGGACGGCGAGCCGGTGTTCTCCGACGACAACGGCTACTCGCATCTCAGCCGGGAGGCCCACTGGTTCATGGGCGGTCTTCTCAAGCACATCCATTCCCTCTGCGCCATCACGAATCCCAGCACCAACTCCTTCAAGCGTCTGGTGCCGGGCTTTGAGGCGCCCGTCACCGTCGGATACGCCACGAGCAACCGCAGCGCGGTCATCCGCATCCCCGCCTACGCCAAGACACCGAATATGCGCCGCTTTGAGCTGCGCAATCCGGACGCCACCTGCAACCCGTACTTCTGCTATGCGGCGCTGCTGATGGCCGGTCTTGACGGCATTGAAAACAAGATCGACCCGCACGAAAACGGCTGGGGCCCCTACGACGTCAACCTCTACACCCTCTCCGACGAGGAGAAGGCCAAGCTGCAGGGTCTGCCCACCTCGCTTGACGCGGCGCTTGACGCGCTCGAGGCCGACCACGACTATCTCACGAAGGGCGGCGTGTTCCCCGAAGCGCTGCTCCGCAGCTTCATCGCCGCCAAGCGCAGGGAATGCGCGGCCATGGCCGCCATCCCGCATCCCGCGGAATTTGAACGCTACTACAACCTGTAAAAAACTGCGCGCATCCATCGGGGGACCGCCTTCCGGCGGCTCCCCCTTTGCGCGCCCGAAACCACGCTCCGCGCCGCGCGGAGAGCAAAGGAGAACGATCATGGAACAAGTCCTGCTGGATCAGATCATCGCCCTGCGCGCACAGCTCCACGCCTGCGCGGAGGTCTCCGGCCGCGAGGTCGTGACAAAGCACACCCTGCTGACCTTCCTGCGCGAGCATACCTCGCTGGAGCTTCACGAGCTTGCGGGCGGCTTCTACGCCGCGCACCGTGAGCCGGAGGGCACAAAGCCCACGGTCGCGCTGCGCGCGGATTACGACGCGCTGGCGACGCCCCAGGGCGGCGCGGCGCACCTGTGCGGTCACGACGGACATGCCGCGGCGCTGTGCGGCGTCGCGCTGATGCTCGAGGGGCAGTCCATCGGGCGCAGCGTGTTTCTGCTCTTTCAGGGCGCGGAGGAGACCGGTGCGGGCGCGGCGCTGTGCTGTGAGCTTTTTGACCGCGAGAAGGTCGACGAGATCTACGGCGCACACAACCTGCCGGGCTTTCCGTTCGGCGCGGTGCTCACCCGCGCGGGCACCTTTGCCTGCGCCAGCCGCGGCGTGACGATTCATTTTGTTGGTAAGCCCGCCCACGCCGCCTATCCCGAGCTGGGCGTCAGCGCCACCCGGGCGGCGGTGCTGCTCCTGTCCCGGCTGGGCGACGGACACAT
>ERZ827186.2283-NODE-2283-length-13266-cov-3.442964_pt1 | contig 13266 bp, 9 predicted proteins | sample MGYA00519918_ERZ827186 | MGnify/ENA primary metagenome ERZ827186 (study PRJEB31778, sample SAMEA3449275) | human gut metagenome | biome: human gut; feature: human-associated habitat; material: faeces | place: United Kingdom | collected 2010/2012 ... | reverse complement strand
CCATGATGATCTTCTGGGGAGAACCGGAGGGATAGGCGTTCTCGGAGAACGCGGTCAGGAATTTATACAGCTGCGGCTGCACCTGATCGTACAGGCCCAGCTTTGTGTACAGCTCCTTGTAATAGCGGAACACCTGCAGTTTGTTCTGCACGATGGAAGCCAGATTGATCTGGGTGTGGCAGATGCTCTGGGGGTTCTGGACGTAGTAGTAGCCGGGCTGCGGGATGGACGCAAAGACTTCGGCGTACTGGATATACTGCATGTTGAACACGAGGTCTTCGGCCCAGCGCATCTCGCTGGTAAAGCGGATGTCGTGCCGGGTGAGGATGTCGCGGCGGTAGAGCTTGTTCCAGAGCACGCTGTAAAAGTAAGAGGCGGGCTTATCCATCAGGCGGCGGGCGAAGGTGTCCTTGTCGTAGACGCCCTCGGGCAGGAAACCGTATTCCCGGTTCTCCGGCGGGCGTGCAACATGCATGACGCCGAGGTCGTCCTGGATTTTTTCCAGCACCTGTTCCGGCTTCGACGCCCCGGCGGGGATGACCATGGTGTAGGGCGAGATGACGAGGTCGGCACCGGTCTTCTCTGCCGCCTCCACCAGCCGGGCGGTGTAGTCCGGGGCGATGTAGTCATCGCTGTCCACGAACTGGACGTACTTACCGCTGGCAAGCTTCAGGCCGAGGTTCCGGGTGTCGGACACGCCGGAGTTTGCCTTGTCCACCAGCAGGATGCGGCTGTCCTTTTTGCGGAACTCCTCGCAGACGGGCAGGCTCTTATCTTTGGAGCCGTCGTTGATGACGATGAGCTCGAGGTTCTTGTACTCCTGCCCGCAGATGCTTTCGAGGCAGCGGCTCAGGTGGCTCTGGGCATTGTATACAGGGACGATGATGCTGACGAAAGGCATTTCCATAGCAGTTTCTCCTTCTGTTTTTTATAGCAATGATACTCCCGCCGGGCCGAAAAAGCAAGCGCCGGCGGCAGGCCCGAAAGGGGGCTTCGGAATGATATTTCATATCGCGGTGTGCAGCCCGGACAGCGTCCTCCGCAGCCGGGTGGAGCGGCAGTGTCTCGACTATTATGCCCGGCGGGACGACGCCTGCATCATCGAGCAGCTGGACAGCCCGGAGGCCCTGCTGGCCCGGGACGACGCCGGGGAGCGGTACGAGCTGTATCTCATCGAGCTGCCGTCCACGGCGGCCGCCGCGTCGCTGCGGGCAGCGGCTGCACTCCGCAGCCGGGGGCGGCGCAGCCCGCTGGCTTTTCTGGCCCACACGCCCGCCCACGCCTACAGCGCCTACCGGGTGGACGCCATGCAGTATTTATTGCTGCCTGTCCCGCCGGAACAACTGGACGCTCTGCTGGCCCGGGCCACCGAGCCGGAGTACGGCCCGGCCATCCCGGTAGCCACGGCGTCGGGTCTGCGGGTGCTGCCCTTCGCGGACATCGAATACCTCGAGTGTACCCACCATGTGGTGCATTTCCATCTCGCCAGCGGCGAGGATGTGCCGTCCCTGTCCGTCCGGGTGCCGTTCGCGCAGGTGGCCCAGCCGCTTTTAACGGATGAGCGCTTCGTCCAGCTTCATCGCTCCTATGTGGTCAACCTGGCGGCGGTGTCCCAGCTGGCGGCGGGTGAGTTCTGGATGCAGAGCGGCGCACGGGTCCCTGTTCCCCGCGGGCGGGAGCCTGCAGCCCGCACGGCGCTGAAAGATTATCTGGAAAAGCAGTTCCGATAAAGCAATGGGGAGGCCCGGAAGGGCCTCCCCATTGCTTTATAATTTTGTCCAGTCCAGCTGCGTCCAATCCGTTATGTACTGGTCGGCGAGGCGCTGCAATTCGGGCTTATCGGCAGCGCTGGTCTCATCCTCGATGTCGATGAGGTAAAAGCCGCACTGCCTGGCCGTACGGGTGGCGTAGACAGCGTCCTCGCAGACAACGGCGTCGGCGGGTTCGCTGCCGCCCAGCTGCTCGAGGACTTCGCGGAACACCTCGGGGTGGGCCTTGCTCTTTGCGCCCTGCGCGGTGTAGAAGAACTCGAAATAGTCTGCGACGCCCAGCCGGGTGAGCACTTCTTCGCACTGCTCTGCCCAGGTGTTGGAGCAGATGCACATCCGCACGCCCTCGGCTTTCAGCCGGGCCAGCATCTCCCGGACGCCGGGCTTCAGCTCAACTTTTTTGTACAGGTCCCGGATGACCTGCCGCATGGCAGGCTCGTAGTCCCGCAGGGTCAGGGGCAGATCGTAGGTGCGGATGAGATATTCCGCGCCCTCCACCATCCCCATGCTCAGCAGAACATCGTGGATGCCGGGTCTTGCGGTGCGGCCATAGCGGCGCAGCAGCTCCAGCGGTGCGCCCTGCCACACCACAGTCATGCTGTCGGTGAGAGTGCCGTCCATGTCGAAAATCCATTGCTTGCGGTGCATCTGTCGTCCTCCTGAATCGTTCTGGCAAGGTGAATTTATTATAGCACATTTTTTGTTACAAAAACAGAGAGAAATCTCCCGGGAAATATGCTATAATCTAGGCAAAACCGGAACACATCAAAGGAGGCAGAAAACATGGCGCAGAACAACACCCCCGTAAAGGCGCTGGTGCTGGCGGGCGGGGGCGCCCGCGGCAGCTATCAGGTGGGCGTCTGGCGGGCGCTGACCGAGCTGGGCTGGCGGCCCCAGATCATTACGGGTACCAGCGTCGGCAGCCTGAACGGCGCCATGTTCGCCCTCGACCTCTACGAGACGGCCCGGGACATGTGGCTGACCATCCGCAGCCAGGATGTGATGGAGCTGCCCGCCGAGGATGCGCCGCTTTCCGAGCTGCACGCATTCCTCAAAGACGCTGTGACTCAGGGCGGCATGGACGTCACTCCGCTGGAAGAGATCGTCGAGCGGGTGCTGGACGAAGATAAACTCCGCAAAAGCCCCATCCGGCTGGGCCTTGTGACCGTGGAGCAGAAGACCCTCAAGGCCCGGGAACTTCCGCTGGAAGACATCCCCGAGGGCAAGGTGAAAGACTACCTGCTGGCCTCTGCAGCCTGCTTCCCCGCCCTGCGGGCCCACACCATCGACGGGGTGTCTTACCTCGACGGCGGCTACCGGGACAATATGCCCACCGCGCTGGCCCAGAAGATGGGCGCAGAAGAGCTGGTCTGTGTAGACCTGGAGGGTGTGGGCATCACCCGCCCCAACCGCACCGGCCTGCCCACCACCCTCATCCGAAGCTACTGGGAGCTGGGCGACATCCTCCACTTCGAGCCCGCCACCGCCCGGCGGAACATCGAGCTGGGCTACCACGATACATTGCGGGCCTTCGGGCGGCTGCGGGGCTGCGCCTACGCTGTGGACAGCGGGGCTGAGAGCAGCGCGGATGCTGCCGCATTCCATGCGGCCTTCGAGGCCGTCCAGAAGGACGTGCGGGAAAAGCACCCCTCCACCCTGACGGCAGACGCTGCTCTCCTGCTGGCAAAACTCTCGGATGCAGAGCTTGCCCCGCTGGAAGCCGTGGCTGAGGACGTGGGCGTAGACCCCGCCCCCTACTACACCACCCGTACTTTGGGAGAAGCTTTCCTTGCAAAATGCGACTTCGAGCGCCTCAGGAGCTTCGAGCCGCTGTTCGAGGGTGAAGCAGGCCCGGCGCAGGCCGCGCGGGCCGCTCTGCTGCCCAACACCTTTTTGCAGGCACTGGTCTGCCGGGCGCTGACCGGCAGAGTGCCGCCGGAGGAGATGGAAACATGAAGGTATATAAGGGCTTTACCGCATCGCCCGGCCTCGTGCTGGGTCAGGTCAGCCGGCTGGACCGCCCGCCGCTGGTGTTCGGCGAGGGGCCTTTCCACCCCGAACAGGAAAAGCAGGCGCTGGAAGACGCCATCAAGGTCGCTCAGCAGGAGCTGGACGAGATGGCTGGCCGCGCCGCGCCCTCGGAGCAGGCCATCTTCCTGTTCCAGAGCATGATGCTGGAAGACGAGGGCTTCATGAATGAGGTGGCTTTCCAGATAAAAGCCGGCGTCGGTGCCGCCGAGGCAATGGACCGTGTGGGCCGCCGCTATGCCGCCCAGCTGGCCGCCATGAAGGACAACGCCTACATGCAGCTGCGGAGCGTGGACATCCTCGACGTGACCCAGCGCATCACCAACATCCTCTGCCACCGCCTCCGCAGCTGGCTGGCCCTCGACCACCCGGTCATCCTCGCGTCTGACCTGCTCATGCCCACCGATCTGTTCAGCGTCCCGGCGGGCCGCATCCTCGGCCTCATCACCGCCGAGGGCAGCGGCCAGAGCCATGCGGCCATCATCGCCCGCTCGCTGAACATCCCGGGCATCACCCAGGTGGGCGAAGATTTTCTGAAAGACTGCGACGGCCGCGAGGTCATCCTGAACGCCACTGAGGGCGAGTGCATCCTTGACCCGGATGCCGCCGCCCGGCAGAGCGCCATCACCTGCATCTGCGAGATGCAGCGCCAGAACGAGGAGCTGAACGCCCAGCTTGAGCTGCCCAACCGCACCCGGGACGGCGAAGAATTCGAGCTTCTGGCCAACTGCTTCGGCCCCGAGGACGTGGGGACCGCGATGGAGTCCGGCGCGTCCGGCGTGGGCCTGCTGCGCAGCAGCTACATGATGATGCCCGGCCACGCCATGGACGAGCAGGAGCAGTATCTGTTCTACACCTCCTGTCTCGCCGCCGCCAGGGGCAGGACGGTGACGGTGCGCACCTTCGACAAGCTGGACATCCCGCGCCGCCGTATCACCGGCATCACGATGCCCGGATTCGGAACTACCGGCCGCACCTACGGCAACGCGCTGAACCTGATGCGAACGTTGGGCGTCGACATGCGCGAGATCGGAATCAAGGCCGCATGCGAACAGCATTTCAACGACATAGGCCTCGACCCTTCCGACCGCAGCACGACTTACGAGAACGCACAGGCCCGCGAGCGAACCCAGATTCTGATGGACTTCGCCAACCGGACCGGCGGTCTGGTCGTCGGGACGGGCGACCTGTCGGAACTGGCGCTGGGCTGGGCGACCTACAACGGCGACCACATGTCGATGTACGGCGTCAACTGCGGTATTCCCAAAACGCTGGTTCGGTATCTCGTCCGCTGGGCGGCCGACAACGGTACGGAAGCCGACGCCCGTCCCTATCTGCTCGACATCATCGACACGCCGATCAGTCCCGAACTGCTGCCGGCCGGCGACGGTGACGAGATCGCCCAGCGTACCGAGGACACGGTGGGGCCGTACGAACTGCACGACTTTTTCCTGTATCACTTCATTCGCTACGGATTCTCTCCGGCCAAACTGTTTTTCATGGCCTGCCGGGCCTTCGACGGCCGGTATGACCGCGCGACAGTCAAAAAGTGGCTCGTCACGTTCCTACGACGCTTCTTTTCCCAACAATTCAAGCGATCTGCCCTACCCGACGGCCCGAAAGTCGGCTCGATCAGCCTCTCCCCCCGCGGCGATTGGCGCATGCCTAGCGACGCTACGGCCCAGCTCTGGATCGCCGAGGCGGAAGCGCTTCCCGTATGATAAGAGCTCAGCGAAAGCGGATTCGCTCGGGCAATCCGTTTCATTCCGGTAAAGCGAGCATCTATCGTACCTTATTTCGTTTCGGAGTCGTCTGCCGCATTGCATCATAGAATACAGATATACAGCGACAAAACCTATTCCGCCACACAATAAAGTTCCAAGAAACGAAATATTTTTCCGGAAAGAATTTGGAAAATTAAATTTTCATCGTACATTTGCATCACCAAAAGCGAGGGACACAGGAGGAAGCAAGTCCTACGGGTCCACGAACTAAGAAATAACCGCCTTTCAGTTTAAAGGTGCAACGCGGAAATAGCTCAGTTGGTAGAGCGCAACCTTGCCAAGGTTGAGGTCGCGGGTCCGAGTCCCGTTTTCCGCTCCAAACCCCTGGTAATGTATCAGATTAGGGCATAAAATTATAACTAACTGAAAATCATTACAAGGACTTTAAAAAATGATAAAATAAAGACGACTTTCGGGTCGTCTTTATTATTTTTGCGCCCTAAAATCGGCTGAAAATAAGCCGTGGCTTCCCGATGGGGGCCTTCATGTATCAGATTAGGGCACGAAAAAATGGTTTGCAAATTTTGCGGAGGAACTTGTGTAAAAAACGGATATCAAGATAACGGGAAGCAGCGTTATCAGTGTAAGCATTGTCATAAAAAGCAACAGGCTGATTATTCCTACCATGCATATATCCCTGAACTAAACCGGATTATTTCAAGCTACATCAAAGAGGGTGTGGGTATTAGGGGAATTACAAGAATATTGGATATATCGACTACAACACTTCTCAAAAGAATTATCTCGATCTCTAAAGATATTACAGCACCGCATATTGCAACGGATGCGGTGTATGAAGTCGATGAAATCAAAACTTTTGTCGGTCGTAAGAAAGCTCATATTTGGATTGCATATGCTCTGAACCGTATGGATAAATCGGTCGCCTGTTTTTCTGTCGGACCGCGCACTAATGAAACACTAAGTAAGGTTACGGATAAACTTATCCATGCCAAACGAATTTACACTGATAAGCTCCGTCAATATAACACTCTTATTTCTCCGGAAATTCACCGGATAACCAATCGCGGCACCAACCATATCGAACGGCATAATCTGACTATCCGCACGCACATCAAGCGTCTTACTCGTCGTACAATCTGCTTTAGTCGAAAAACGATAATACTTTATGCAGTGTTGAAAATATATTTTTGGGGCTGATTGAGAAAATGAACGGAGAGAGTGGTTATTATAAGATAATGTGACTGTCAAATATATGCTTGGATTTCATTTAGGGTAGCTCTCTCGATTATTATAGTGAATGGAAGTTACGAAAAGAGTGTAATTTATTGGAAATGAGCGCAGGTTAATCGCTATTGATAGTGATAGGTTACGATTTAGTTATCTACTGCATTACCCTTCTGCGCTTTGCGTAACCCTCAAAGAACTCTTTACTGCAAAGATAAGACTAAAATCGGAATTATAGAATAAGTTTTTCATATATTTTCTCGATTAATGCATTTGTATTTTAGATTTAATATCGCGTAATTATTGTTGTTTGATATCTTCCAGTAACTTATTAAGTATTTTTATCCTATTATCAATCTTACTAATTTCACATTGCCATATAATTATAACTTTCCAGCCGAGTTTTACAAGTAAATCGGAATTTTTATCATCACGTGATTTGTTGTTTGATATTTTTTCCTTCCAAAAATCTATATTTGAGGATGGTAATTTCCCCTTTTTACAATTATGTCCATGCCAAAAACATCCGTTTATAAATATTACTGTTTTATATTTAGGTAAAACTATATCAGGTTTACCCGGCAATGTTTTGACATTAATACGATATCTGAATCCTTTTGAAAATAAAAACTTACGAACTAAAATCTCCGGTTTTGTGTTTTTCCCGCTGATTTTAGACATAATATCCGATCGCTTTTGAGAAGAGAAAATATCAGACATTGTGTTATTTAGCTTGTAATCTCAACCATTCGGATTCATTTAATCCTACACGGGACAACTGCGCACAATAATTGTTCACAATACGTTGGGCATGCATTTCTTTTAAGTCTACAACCCATTCATATTGTTCTTGATGGATGGAAGTAAATAAATATTTACCATTATCATTCTTTACTGCATATATCGCCTGTTCATCATTATTTGCTCTGAATTTGATAGTTTTTAGAGCATACGAAGATTCGTTTATTCTAAATTTAGATTCTTTGCTGACTATAATTGAGCAATGATCTTCATTTTGTTCTAACGGCAAGAATAAGAATCGTCTTTCTCCTTGTATTCGAACGGAATCACACCTTTGTTGCATACAAATGTAATAAAGATTAGAGTTAATTCTCTTGATAATTGTACCAAGCGTAAGCATCGGCCTTTTTTGTTGTGGAAGAAATATATTCTTATGATGAGTTAGTTTTGCAAAGGAAATATCGGAATCTTCTATTTGAATATCTCCATACTGGAAAAGTTGTGACGCAAGTTTAGGAGCCTTTTTCCCTAAACTTATTTTGGTCGCAGAGGCAATTTTTGTATTTAAATCAGGCAAATCGGCACTAATAATTTGACATAAAATTTCTTGATTGACGGTTAAATTTTTCCCGGCAAGGTTTATAGTCTTTTCCTCTATTCGATTGTGTATCCAATTCTCAACCCATGTATTTGTATCGATATTTTCGCTTCCAATTAATTCGGCTATCGCATCACCAAATAGTCGTACTAAAAGTTCTTTAGCGTCACTCGGATTAGGAAGATTTACTCGATGTCCTAAATAAGCCGGATCTAACTTAGGAGAAAAACGGCCTAATATTTTGGATGTATTATTTCTAATTGTGGTTATTGCCGATAAAGCAAAGTTGGATAAAAGTCCGTTGGTTAAATTAGTAAACTCCGTCAATATTAACTCCGGAAGTTTATCATATTCTACGATCAATGGCTTGTATTCCGGGATGTGTTCGAATTTTTTTCCGGCTTTTGCACGGATTATGATACAGACATTTGAAGACTTTATCGTATAATCGTTAACTTTAAATGATTCCGAATCAATATTGTTTATAATGTCATCCTTAATATCTGAAATCCTTGTTTCTCCCGTATATACTATGATTAATTTTAACTTATCGGTTCCAGCATCACTTGTAAGTTGTTTTAGTAATTTTAAAGTAAATTCTCCTCGAGGTTCATCATTATCTGCATCTGCATCAGGATCTAACTGTTGTTCCGCGTCTCTTTCAATATTTAAATACCAATCTAAAATAACCACATCAGCTTTTTTCAAAATAACATTGTAGCTATCTATATCCGAAACGGATTTGGGCGCGTATATGGCACAAATTTTACCTGTTTTTACAAATGCATTTGATACATCCAACGCACTAAAGGCATTATTAGTAATATCACTCTTATATGCTTTGTCATCAATAAAGACAATATTTTGTATAAAGTTGTTTGCAATCTCTTTCGATTGCTCAATAAATCTGTCAGCCATATTTTATTGTACTTTTTGAATCTTAAAAGTAACTGTAGAACCTTCCTTAGGTTGTGCCACAAATATATCATAGTTCTCTGCATTCAAAACCTCTTTACTGATACTCAACCCCAATCCTCTTCCATTGGGCTTTCTGGAAAATCTCAATTCAAAGATTCGTTCCTTATCTTGGGGTTTTATTTCAATACCGTTATTGGAAATGTATATTCCCGTATCATCCGCATGCAGCCGAATAACTTTTTCGGGAACATCACTTTGTTTCAACCAATAAATGGCATTATCAATGATATTCACAAATACGGGATAGAATGTAGAACGAAATCCGTGTATTTTTCGACCTGCAAACCCGTTAGTATGTTTAAAAGCTATATTGTGTCGTTCAAGGCGAGACTTGAACAAATCTATTAAAAATGTTTTAATATCCAATAAAGATATGTCTTCTCTACGTCGATTCAATCGTCGGTTTAACGGGGTAAACAAATTTAAATAGCCGTCCAAATGTTCGAAATTTACCTTGATATTTTTGTATATCCCTTCCAATTTGATGTCTACATCCGACCATGCTTTTAGATCTTTCAGACTATGTCGAATCGAATTAACCGTACCATTGAATTCATGGTGCAATATTCCGACAGCCAGTCCTAATTGGCTTAATTCAACGTCCGATTGTAATCGTTCCCGCAATTCCTCCAATTCTTCCGAAGCGGCTTCCGCTATTTGGTCATTTGTAATTATTTGACCGTCTTCGTTTTTTTCAACATAAAAACTTTCAAATTGTCGAATTATACGTTCCATAACATCCGTATTTCGACTGCTTATGGATTCTATTTCAGCTTCCATTCTCTTGCGTTCCGTTACCAAATCAAAGTTATCGGCTTTATCGGTTGCCAATAATTTGAACTGATCCTTTACGCTTCGTATTTGATTATCCAAATCGATTATCAGTTCATTCGTAAGATCTTTAATTTTGCGAGAAACATCGGAAACAACATCATTGGTTTCGCTTTTCTTCTTCTTATTAAGAGACAAAGCCTCGGCTGAAATCAATTCCACCGCCTGCTCCAACCGCTTCCGCTTACTTATTTCCAGATTCAGCTGTGCCGTATAATCATCAATTAGTTGATCGATACTTTCATTGATATTTTTAAATATCGTTTGCTCCAGCATTTTAAACTCATCAAGGTATGTATCAAAATCTGCTCTCATTGATTTTGACATTGCAAATCCTTTGGGACTTGTTACCGATATTCTTTTTTTATAGTCGGCAACTTTTTGTCTCATGGCGAATTCCAGATCAATTATCTTCTGGCTTGCTTCATCCGCATCGTTAATGTATAAAACCGAATGTAAATCGTTCCTAAAATTCGTAAGTAGCCTTTCCAGTTCGTTTTCGAATTTATGTTCCGTTAAACCGGCAAAAAAGATATCGAGCTCACGAGCAAATCTTTCCTTTTTCGATTTAGCCAATTTGTCCCGACGTTCAAGCGCATTATGGTACGCATTGAACTCGTCTTTCTTCTGATTGAAAAATTCCGATTGTGCGGTTTTGTTTTTTTCGCTGAAAAAATCAGCGGCAAGTTGTACAAAGAAGTTCTTTAAGATCGCTTGAAGTTGGCGATATGCTTTATTTTCAATAAAACCTTCGCGTCCGGCTTTCTCCACCAAACCGCTGTGTTCTCGGTCCGCTATTTCAATAGCACCGAACATTCGTCGATAAGAAAAGAAATATGTTGATGCTCGTTTCGAACGATTTTTTTCAATATCCAGAAAATCATAATCGGAGTCCCCATACGGTAGAACTCGAATATTATCTCTATATATGTATAAACCTCCGAATTTATCTCCTTTGGCTTTAATTCTGGCATAATTTTCGATATCTACACGAGAACTTTTCAATTCTCCTTGTAAATACGCCAAGTTGATTTTAAACGGACCGCATTCGGTTTCTCTATAAGAGTTATCCCGCCAATTTACAATGTGATCGTATGTTTTTTCTCCATATATTTTTACTAATCCCTTGAATTGTCCGAATTCATCAAATTGCCCTTGAAAATGGTGATCTGCCAATTCAAATTCTTCCGTTGTAAAAAAATGTTCTTTATCTATGATACTGACAAAACTTCCGTCGTTCGTCCTATGGTCCCTAAATGAGATGTCAACGACGGGAATAGGATGATCGGGGGTCATTGTATTGTGAAATCCCATCAACATTTTCTCGATTTTTGTAGCTTCGTCCGAATTGCCGTCTCCCTCTATATCGGAAATAATCGTATCGTAAACCGGGGAGATGAAAAATTGAGTTCCGCCGCAGCCATTGGTTAATTCAAATCCTTGTTGTAGTTGTAAGGAAAGTTGGCATGGGTCAACTTGAAAAGACGTGATAGAACTTTTTATTTTTTCAAAATCCTTGTCATCAATAAGTCCTTTTTGGTTTAATTTATCAAGGGATTGTATTACTTCATTTTTAATACTGTCAATATCGGCAGCATTCGGCATATGAGAGTATTCTCTTACCGGAATAACAATATCCTCCAAATTAATCCCCGGCAACTCGAATATCTCCCAATTAATGAAAGCCACAACAATATCATATTCTTTAGATCTTAATTTTGCTTTCGATACGATCAAAACCTGACTTCCTATTGATGCAATAGCCAATCTTCCGATGCCTTTTTCTCCCATGATAGGGCGTCTTGGCTTTGATATGTCAATGGGCGGTAAACTGCTTTTTTTATTTGCCAATTTACTTTCGGTCCCGAGCGTAAGCCAACGAGTTTCAAACTCCTCTTTTGTCATACCGAGCCCGTCATCGCGTAATACCAGCAGATTATTACATCGGAAAAAATCGATATCGAATTTATCCGCATACGCATCATGTGCATTTTTTATAAGCTCGTTAATGGCTGTAGGGATACCGGCAATTTGTTGTCGCCCCAATAAGTCGAGAGTTCTTGCCCGAGTTTTAAATTGTGCCATTGTTTTCCTGTGCTTTTATCGTTTCACCTAATCGCCGAGCATATTCACACGGAACTGCATTGCCGATTAATTTTGCCGTTGCGGCAATACTATTTGTTTTAAACACATAGGTTTTCGGGAATGTTTGCAATGTTGCACCTTCCCGTAAAGAAAGAGCCCGATCTTCTTCCGGATGTCCGAAACGTCCGTTTGAGATACTATAAAATTTAGTTGTAATAGTCGAAGCTGGTCGATGCCACCACATACGCCCGAATGTATCTTTAAAGCAATCGTCTTTCCCTACAAAGCAAGGTAATTGCAATTCCGGATCGTTTGCCCAATCAAGTCTGTTCCCTCCATCATGCCTAGTCTTTGCCAAGCGTCTAAGGCATATATCACTTAATCCTGCAACCGTATGATTGAATGCACTATTGTCTTTATGTCCTGCGCTAACTTTGGGAAAACCGTTCCTTTCACCTAAATAATCGGCTAATACGGTCTCTTTATCGTCCGCCTTAGGTAAATGTATATTGACATTTTCCAATCGTGTTGCGATAAGAGAAAATCTTCGACGACTTTGAGGCACCCCGTAGCGACTCATGTCTACAATCTTATAAACGGGATCTTTGTATCCAAGATCTTCCAATTTTTGTAAAAAATAAGGTAAGATACTATCTTTATTTGTGATTATACCCGGAACATTTTCCACTAATACATATCCAGGTCTGTAATACTCGATGAATCGAGCGAAGTTTTTTAATAAATCTTTAGATTTTAAGGCTTTATTCTTGTCCGTATTAATTATACTGTAAAATTGGCAGGGACTACATCCTACCAAAATCAAAGAGTCGTCATTTTTTTGTATTCCAAACTTTCTCTCAAAATAATTGCTCCGTAAATTCTTTATATTCGTTTGAACAAAGCTACTTCCTGGATTGTTATATTCATATGTTTCTTTTGCATCTTGATCAAAGTCTACACCTGCTATAACGTTAATGCCTGCTTGTCTTAAACCGCAAGTCATACCGCCCCCTCCACAAAAAAAGTCTATGGCTTTATATTTCGACATTATCATCTTGATCATTAATTTGAAAGGAATATAGTAATTCCGTAATATCACATGTAAATTTAACAAACATTATTCAGAATAAATAGTCTATGCAATTCTCAATACCTGAACGCCCTAGCCATGATGTCCTGCTCAGACTTGGGAATACCGTATTTTGTGGCAAATTTTCTCCAACCCGAAACGGCATGTTTGACCTCTGCGAATATTGATTCCGCACGG
>ERZ827186.2272-NODE-2272-length-13323-cov-5.176741_pt1 | contig 13323 bp, 10 predicted proteins | sample MGYA00519918_ERZ827186 | MGnify/ENA primary metagenome ERZ827186 (study PRJEB31778, sample SAMEA3449275) | human gut metagenome | biome: human gut; feature: human-associated habitat; material: faeces | place: United Kingdom | collected 2010/2012 ... | reverse complement strand
ATCTCACTAAACAAATGCGCATCAAACATGGTTTTGAGAAGTCCCATTGTGCCGATGCATACTGCATAGCGGGCAATCTCAGAGCCAAGCGTCTCGGCAGTTATTACTTTCAGAAGCAGACAAGACGTCGCAATCGCCAGATTCACAAGCTATCGATTCTGAAGGGTGGTGTGCGCAAGCGCAATCAAGCGCCATACGAAGTCAAAGGATTTCGTCTTTTTGATAAAGTTCTCTGCATGGGCGAAGAAGCTTTTATCTTCGGGCGTCGTTCATCGGGCAGTTTTGATGTTCGAAAGCTCGACGGGAGTCGACTTTCGGCAGGCATCAGTTACAAAAAGCTGAGGTTGGTCGAGAGACGTCAAACGTATTTAACTGAAATTAGAAAAAAGGAGGCGGCGCTTCCTCCCCTGCCTGAACGCAGGGGTCTCCGCACCGATTTTTGATGATTTCATCGGTTGACGGCCGTTTGGTGAGTCAACGCTGGAGCAGTCCGACTCGAGCCATTAACATCTCAGAAGTCTATGAATCGGTTGCCTCGTCTTTTCAAGCACAAGGCTGGATGATCGGACGTACAACCATGGCTGAGTACGATTGCGGCGTAACCGAAAGTGCCCCGGCTCCGACTGATAACCGAAACAACAAAAAGTGTTTCAAAGGAAATCAGGCCGATCGACTCATTGCCGTTGTTTTTGATCCCAAGGGCAAACTGCACTACTCATCTGATCACCTGCAAACAGGCGAACATATCGTGAGCGTTTTGTCCGAAAACGTGTCTGATGAATACTTGTCTGAACTCAGACGAATCGGCGTGTCGTATGTTTTTGAAGGCGAGAGTCAACAAAATCGCTTCCAAAAAGCGCTCATGAGTATCGAAGAGCTCTTCTCCGTTAAAACGCTTTTGCTTGAAGGTGGCGGCATTATCAACGGTGCCTTTTTGGAAGCCGGACTTATCAATGAACTCAGCGTACTGATTTATCCGGGCTTGGACGGCGCTCATGACTCTCCCAGCATTATCGGCTACCAAGGAGACAATCCCTTGCCTGCTCAAAAGAGTCATCTTGAGTTGATTGACGCTAAAACGATGGCCTTCGGTATGGTGCATTTGCATTATCGCATCACCAATGATCATCAAAATCAGTAACACATTGTTTATAAAGGATTTTTAATTATTATTGAAATTTTTTAGAGTTTAGCCTAGATTTTCAATCATTAGAAAGTGTATGATGGCGGGCTAATTGTGTATTTAACCCGTAAGGTTAGTGTGCAAATGATTTTTCACCCCTCTCACTATCGAAACCGAATCGGTCGAGCCAAGCCCTTGGCACGAGGGGGGAGTGTTTTTCTAACGGCAATCCTTTTTTAGGGATTGCCGTTTTTTTTAGTTTGTTTGTTTGAACTGCAATAGAGAGAAGAGCAATGACCGTAATTCCGAATACTGTCCGCGCCATGCTGGAGCCGATGATCAAAGCCAACGGCGGTTGGGTCAACACCCACGCTCACGCTGACCGCTCCTTTACTTTGAGTCCCGAGATTATGGAAATGCGCCGCACCTGCACTCTGCAACAAAAGTGGGACGCTTTGGACCGCCTCAAGAGGGAATCTACAGTTGAAGACTTTTATGCCCGCTTCAGCACGATGTTTGAACTAATGATCAGCCAGGGCGTCACGGCTTTGTGCACTTTCGTCGACATCGACCCGCAAAGCGAAGACCGCGCCATCATCGCCGGTATTAAGGCTCGCGAACACTACAAGGATCAGCTCACGGTGAAGTTTGCCAACCAGACTTTAAAGGGCGTGATTGATCCGGAAGCCCGCAAGTGGTTTGACATCGGTGCCGATCTCGTTGATATCATCGGCGCATTGCCCAAACGCGATGAACGTGACTACGGCAAGGCAGACGAAGCCTGGAACATCATCATGGGAACAGCCAAAGAAAAGGGCAAGATGGTGCACGCTCACGTCGACCAATTCAACCAAGCCGTTGAATATGAAACCGAACAAATGTGCATGAAGACGATTGAATTCGGTCTTCAAGGTCGAGTGGTCGGCGTGCACGGCATTTCTATCGCCGCGCACTCCAAGAAATACCGCGACCGCCTCTATCAATTAATGCGCGAAGCCGGTGTCATGATGATTGCCTGCCCGACCGCCTGGATTGACACTCCCCGCACTGAAGCAATCGGCCCGATGCACAACTCCATGACGCCGGTTGACGAACTGGTGCCTGCAGGCGTTCGTGTGGCCATCGGCGTGGATAACGTTGCCGACGCCATGGTGCCCTGGAGCGGCGGTGACATGTGGCATGAATTGACACTGATGGCCACGGGCTGCCGCTATGACCACTTTGAAGACTTAGTTGAAATCGCCACCCGCAACGGCCGCATGGCTTTAGGGCTCGAACCGTATGAACCCTTGCCCATCAAGAAATAATGAGAGGAGAACAAACAAATGCCGTCTAAACTTGCTGAAAACATTTTGATTGAAAACCTGCTCTCCTTGAATGCGGTCGCTTTTCTGACCGATGAGCCGTTGCGCTTGAAGTCCGGTCTCGTCACACCGATTTACGTGGATAACCGTAAGTTGATCACGCATCCGGATGCCTGGCACGACATCATTGAAACAATGGCCTCTCTCATCGATAAGTGGGGCTTGGAGTATGACGTCATTGCCGGTGTGGAAGCCGGCGGCCTCACCCATAGTGCAGCGCTCGCCTATCGCCTGAATGTACCCACAATCTACGTGCGTCAACGTGCCAAGACCTACGGTGACTTGGACCGTATTGAAGGCGGTAGCGTCAAAGGCAAAAAGGTTCTCATTATTGAAGACCACATTTCTACGGGCTTATCTTGCTTGGATGCCATCAAAACGTTGCGTGAAGAAGGTGCGATTGTCACTGACTGCGTGAGCATTACCAACTTTGACATGACCGAAACCGGTGAACTGTTTGCCGAAGCCGGCGTGAAAGCCTACCGCATGATTGAATTCAAGCGTATCGTTGAAAAAGCTTTGGAAATGAAGTTGATCAATGAAGAACAAAAGACCACGATCATGGAATGGTTAAAGACCCCGTGGACGTGGGCCGCTCGCCGCGGACTGATCGCAACAACCCGCGAAAACTAAAGCACTGTCAAGGCTAGTAAGAGGGACTCAAAACGGGTCCCTCTTTTAGTTAACGCATAAAAAGCGTATCAATATCGATCGGTCTGCTCATCATCTTTTGCTGCAGCAAAAAGTCTTGAGCAACTTCCAAAGCGTGCCGATCTCGCTCATTTAGGTCGCTATAAAAATTTGACCACTCAAAAAGTTTTTGAGCATCATCCATCGAAATATTGTGTTCGGCTGCCCCTAAAGCAAGCGCTTCCTGCTTATTCGAGATGGCCCACTGCAAAGCCTCACGATTCACCTTAGCCACTCGTTTGACCACTTCGGGATATTTCTGAGCAAAATCAGCCCTTGCGGCCAATACCAGATTTGTTTCAATCACACCTTTGGCACGGGTAAGTTCATGGAAGCCGGCTTTTTGCGCAGCCAAAATGCCTCCGGCTGCCAGTAATGCCGCATCGGCTCGCCCACCGATTAACGTCGTCAGACTCGCCGGCAAGTTCATCGAAACCCATTTAACATCCCGTTCATTCATTCCGGCTTTCGCAAGCGATGCAGTCAATAAATGATGCAAAACCGTCCCTTTCGGACCGACGACTTGATGTCCCTTTAAATCGGCTACCGTTTTGATTTCGGGCTTAGCCATGATTGCAAAAGTTTCATCCGGATGCGCCACGCCGTCAACGATAACAATCCTGTTGCCAGAAGCATTCGCAATCAATAATGTACTGGTATTCATAGCAGCCACCATGTCAATTTCTCCGGCTGCCATTCCCCGTACTTGATTAAGTCCCGCTTTGATAGGAATCCAATTAATTTTGATCCCCTCTTTTTGGAATTCTTTTTCAAGTAAGGCGTGCTTTTTCATCACCATGTTCTGTATGTTAAAAGGCGCCTTTACATAGGTGATGTTGAGCTCTTTGGGCCATTCTTGAGCAAAAGCCGAGCAAGCCAAAATGCCCAAACATAAAACCGACAGTATTTTTTTGATAATCATTCGTGTCTCACCGCTTCAATGGGATCCAAATGTGCTGCTCGTCGGGCCGGGAAAAATCCGAAAATAATGCCCGTCAACGCTGCAAACAAAAACGCAATCATATTAATAGCCGGGTCAAAAATGAAGGGCACTCCCATCGTGGCAGCTAAAGCCACCGAACCGATAAAGGCAATCACCACTCCCAAAACGCCACCCATGGCCCCCAATACCACCGCTTCAATCAAAAATTGCATCAGGACTTCGCGCTCCAGAGCTCCTATTGCCAGACGAACACCGATTTCACGGGTTCTTTCGGTCACGCTCACGAGCATAATGTTCATAATGCCGATTCCGCCCACCACCAGACTTACCGCAGCGACGGCTCCGAGAAGCATGGTCATGATTTCCGTGGTACTCGATACTCTCTTGGCAATCTCTTCGGTATCGAGAATCATGAAGTTGTCATCATCGCTATCGGATAAAGAGCGGCGCTCTCGCATCAAAAGCCGAATACTTTCAGTCACCATCGCACGATCGATTTGCGAATCAACGGAAATTAAGATGGCGGAGACTCGAGTATTGCCCGAGACCCGACGCTGAAAAGTTTGAATCGGCATCACCACTAAATCATCTTGGTCGCCACCGATTGCCGCCTGCCCTTTACTTTCCAAAACACCGACCACGCGGCATGAGAATTTCCCCGTACGAAGCATCTGTCCGATCGGATTGGTAGAACCGAATATTTCTTTTTCAATCGTGGTACCGATCACACAGACCGCCGCGCCTGATTGCTCTTCCTGAGGCTCAAAATAGCGTCCTTTACTGACTTGGCGGTTATCCAAAATAAAGTATTGATTAGAGCTTCCGATTACCTGAGTGCTCCAATTGCGCCCCTGAGCAACGACCGTCATGGATTGCTGCCTTTGCGGAGCGACCGCCTTAACACCGGCGATCTGATTGGCTATAGCATCGATATCTTCCAATTTAAAACTCGGTGCACCGGCTGCACCGCCTGGCCCCATTCGCTGCCCCGGTCGAATCATCAGCTGGTTGCTCCCCAGGCTTTCAATCTGCTCTCTGACTGCCTGCGTTGCACCGTTGCCGACGGTCACCATCGTAATGACAGCTGCCACACCGATCACAATTCCCAAAACCGTCAGCAGTGACCGCATCGGATTGCGCCAGATCTGACGCAGGGCCAAAATAAATGCGTTTGCCCACATTTCAACCCCCTTGATCACTCTCAATACGACCGTCGCGGAAATGTACGATACGTTTGGCGAATGTCGCCATCTCCGGCTCATGAGTCACCAAAGACACCGTAATACCGTCCTGTTCATTGAGATCCTTTAAAAGACGCATGATTTCAATACTGCGCTTGGTATCCAAACTGCCTGTCGGTTCATCGGCCAAAAGCAACAAAGGCTTACTGACAATGGCTCGAGCAATGGCCACACGTTGCTGCTGGCCGCCGGATAACTCGGCGGGCGTATGGTGTTCCCAACGCAAAAGACCCACACGGTCCAGGGCCTGTCTGGCCAATTTGTGTCGTTCTTCTCGTGGCACACCTCGATAAAGCAAAGGCAACTCCACATTTTCCAATGCGGTCGTACGAGCCAATAAATTAAATCCTTGAAAAATAAATCCCAGATACTTTCGGCGCAAAAGGGCTCTTTCGTCATGGGTCATCTTTTCGACCGGAACCCCTTTAAAGAGGTATTGACCCGAAGTCGGCGTATCGAGCGCGCCGACAATATTCATGCAGGTGGATTTTCCGGATCCGGAAGGCCCCATCACGGCAACAAAATCTCCCTCTTCGATCACAAAATCAATACCTTGTAAGGCAAAAAAAGCCGCCTCGCCTTGCCCGTAGCGTTTGTGGATGTCAATTAACTGAACTAACGGAATTTTTTCAGTCATATCGATCCCCTTATTGAGTACGAAGTTGGCTCGTAATCACCAAATCACCGCTCTTTAAATCACCCGAAACCACCTCGGTACGGGTGCCGTCCGACGCCCCGGTCACGATATCAATTTGCTGAGCGTTGCCGTTTCTCAAAACCCAAACCGTATTTTTTCTTTGCGTAGTCACCCCGCCGACTTCTTTGGAGACCTTATTGGAGGAGCGAGGCGGTCCCATCATGAGGCTGTCGACAGCACTGCCGGAAGATTTTGAAATGGTCGGAGCAAAACGTAAAGCCGTATTGGGAACAAGCAGCGCGTTCTCGCGCTGTTCGGTCACAATCCGGGCCGTAGCCGTCATGCCCGGTCGAAGCAATAAATCGTTATTGCTGACCTTTAGATAAGCGGTATAGGTCACCACATTGGTATCAGACGCGGTCGGTCCATAGGCGACTTTCGTAAGCGTTGCCGGGAAATTTTTATTCGGATAGGCGCTCACGGTAAAAGTGGCCTTTTGCCCGGGTTGGACCACGCTGACATCAGCCTCATCAACATCGATTTCCAATTCAAGCGTACGCAAGTCGCTTGCCAAAGTTAAAAGTTCGACAGCCTGCAACGAAGCCGCCACAGCATAGCCTGGCTCTACCGATCGGGCCAACACTACCCCGTCAATGGGCGAAGATATGTACGCTTTTGTAAGATCGGTCTGAGCGGTTTCCAATTCAGCCTGAGCCGTTTGGATCTGAGCGGCCGCAGTCTCAACGGAAGCCTGAGAGCGCGCCACAACCGCCGCTTGTTCATCCAATTCAGTCTGCGCCGGAGTCTTACCGCCGGACAGTTTTCTGACATTGATTAAGCGCTTGTATTTTGCATCGGCCTCTTTTAAGGTCGCCTCCGCTTCCTTTTGAGCAGCCTGAGCACTGGCTAACGCTGCCTTTGCTTTCTCTACCGATGCCTTTAATTTCGCCGTATCCAGTTCAATTAAAACCTGCCCCTGCTTGATGGAGTCGTTCACATCCACCAAAACCTTTTCCACAATCCCGGACAGCTCTGAGCCGATGGTGACTTCCTGCTCGGCTTCCAAAGTCCCATTGGCGGTGACCTCTACCTGCAAGACGCCTTCGGTGACCGCTTCGGTTAAATAGCGGGGCCCTGTTTCTTTCGAGCCCATCCACCAGGAAAAGGCCGCAATCACCGCGATACAGACGCCGCCCAAAATCATCTTTTTCTTTTTGGACATCTTCTGTCCTTCACCATCGCCTAATAAGGATGTGATTTTTTCTTTATCGTTGCTCATTGCTTATTTTCCTTATTTCGGTTTTCTTCTGGTACCCAACCGCCCCCTAAAGCGCGGTACAAATCAATATGTGCAATCGCCCAATCGGCCTGATTGCTCACTTCATTGTCCTGAGCCGTCAGCCAAGAGCGCTGCGTTGTCAAAACTGTCTGATAGTCCTCCAAGCCGCTTGAATATTGCTGCAGAGCCAATTGGGCAGCTAATTGAGAACTGTCCGTTGCCGTTCTTAATGACATTTTCTTAGCCGCACTCGAACGAATACCGGAAAGCGCATTTTCCGTTTCTTCCAAAGCCCCGACCAAAGTTTCGGTGTATTGAGCCTGGGCACGATCGAGCGTTGCTTTCTGCGTTTCAGTGCCTGCAACCACATCGCCCCAATTTAAAAACGGCATGGATAAAGCCCCGACTAAAGCTCCGATACCGGTGCCGCTGGCTCCAAGCGCTCCGACCGTAGCCGCCGCTGTCCCGATTGAACCCGAAAGCGACAATGTCGGCAAAAAGTCAGCCTGAGCCACCCGAACGTTTTCCATCGCAGCTCGAACGGTTTCCTGGGCTGCCAATACATCAGGGCGAAGGGAAATCACATCGGCAGGAATGGAGACAGCCAAATCTGCAGGCGGAGTCGGAATGTCGCCTGCGGGCAAATCTTGGATTTTCTGCAGGGGCAAAACCGTCAGACGAGATAAGGCGGTTTCGTACTGCAAAATATTGTGCATATTGGTGGCAATATTGGCTTTAGCATTTTCAAACTGGGCATTTGCCTGCTCATAGTCCGTGGCAGAAACCAATCCGGCCTGATAACGCCACTGCGTTAAGTTTTTTGCCTCTTCGTAGGACCGTACACTTTGTTTGGCGATATTCAGACGAATCTGCGCAAGGCGCAAATTCACATATGTCAACGCCACTTCACTTGTCATCGCACTTTTAGTGTCCTCAAGGCTTAACTCAGAAGCGTGAGCGCTCGCTTGCGCAGCGCGTCGTGCCGAGACATCCCGACCACCGAAACTGAATGACCAAGCCGCCGAGGCGTCTGCACTGAAACTGTCCGTCGAAGAATGATTGCGACGGTTTCTCGAAGCATCAGCCCCTAACGATGCACTGGGAAACAAAGCCGATGTTGTAGACAACAGCGAGGCCTGAGCTGCCCTCAAATTAGCCTGAGCCTGAGCGATGTCAGTATTATTTTCCAAAGTCGCTTTAACTAAATACGTCAACGACTCATCATGCCAGGCTGCCCACCACTTATCGGGCGGTTGTCTTAAAGCCTTCGCCTCTTCAGTGCCTTCTCCGTAGCTCCAGGTTGAGGCAATCAATTCGCTTTGCTTTTGCGAAAGCACAACCGGCTCAACAGCGCATCCCGTTAAAACAAGGACACCCGAAACCGTCATAATCAATGCCAACAACTTTTTCACTGCGCTCTCCCTTTTTACCTTAATTTAAATTTTGCCATAAAGATATGTAACAATTTTGAGATTCAGGTAACTTTATTAAAGTTAAGTCAATGTTCTTAATGGCAAATATCACTTGGGCCAAGCGAAATACTTCAATATCATTATTATTACGGTCTCACTAACAAAAGTGTTTTAAAAATTAATGCCCATTAGTCTTCTTTTATCCTTACACGATGAAGTATTCGAAGCGCTGGTTGCCGACTTTTTAGTTTTCTGCAACTACGAGGTTCATGCTGCCTACAGCCAAAAGGATGCTTTGTCTTTCAGTCAGGATGGTAATTTTGACATTGCCATTACGGATATTGAAGATGAAAAGGACATTCGTTTTATTGAATATCTGTCAGCGATAAAACCTGACGCGGACATCATTGCCCTTGTTCATGAGCAAGTACCCAGGGAGCTTCTTGAAACGCTGCAACTGCCAAAAGAACAGCTGCTGCCGCTGCCCGCTGCTCTGGTCAGTATTCTCGAGGCGATCAAACTCACTGATCAATCCCGGCAAACAGCGAGGTTTCGTGCGCTGACTCCTCGAAAGATCGGCTCACTTTGTATCGACAAACAAAATCGGACGGCCACGGTTCACGGTCAACCGTTATCGTTGACGTTAACCGAATTCACACTCCTTGATCTGCTTGCGGATAACCTGAATATGCCCGTCAACAAAGACGAAATCTATCCCAAAGTCCTTGGAAGACCTCGAGGACTTTACGACAGAGCTATTGATGTGCATGTCTCCAGTATTCGACACAAACTTCAACACCTGTGCTGCGAGGATCTTTGCATCGAAAGTGTCCGTGGTGTGGGCTATCAGTTGTGCCAGATCTGATTTAGGGGAAATCCCTGAATTTCGAAAAAAGTAAGCGTATTTTCCCGTAAATTGGGACAATTTCGCGATTTTTATCAAATTCTCCCTTTTTCTTTCAACTTCACGCAAACAAAAGGCGCAAAATAGAGCTGTTGACTTTCGTTCTATTTAGTCATTAAGGGGGATCATTATGAGTCAATACCCAGTTGAGAATATCCGTACTGTAGCATTGGTGGGCCACGGCTCCACCGGCAAAACCACTTTGATGGAAGCTCTTCTTTACCGCAACGGTGTCATCAAAGAAGTCGGAACAGTTGAAAAGGGCAATACGGTAGGTGACTTTGACCCCATGGAAAAAGAGGTCGGGCACTCGTTGCGCACCACAGTGGCTCACCTGAATGCTCAAAAAGATGACGGAACACCCGTGCGTGTGTTCTTACTAGATACTCCGGGGTATCCCGATTGTGTGGGACAGGCTTTAGGCGCTTTAGACGCCGTTAAAACCGTGTGCGTAGTCATCGATGCCACCAAGGGCATTGAACTGATGACACGCCGCATGATGCAATGGGCCAAAGAACGTAATCTTTGCCGCATGATCGTCGTCAATAAATTTGATCAACCCGGGGTCGACCTGGCGCAACTTTTGATTGAATTGCGCGAGGCTTTTGGCAATGAAGTGCTCCCGCTTAATCTGCCAAATAAAGACTGCACCCACGTGATTGACTGCTTTGATAACGATAAGGGTGAAGCCAATTTTGCCTCCGTTGAACGCGTGCACCAAGCATTCATCGAACGCGTCGTGGAAATGGACGACGAAACCATGGAACGCTACCTGGAAGAAGGCGCAGTTGACCCGAAGATTTTGCACGCACCGCTCACCAAAGCCCTGCGTTTAGGCCACATCATCCCGGTCTGCTACACCTCGGCTAAGAATTTAATCGGTATGCGCGACCTCATTAAAGTATTTGTCCGCCACTTACCAAACCCAACCGAAGCCAACGCGCCGCTCTTTTATAAAGCCGATGGCTCGGAATACATGACGTTCCCCGATGCCAACCGCCCGGTACTTGCTCACGTCTTCAAAGTAGTCAATGACCCGTATATCGGCAAGATCGGTTTGTTCCGTCTGCATCAGGGTCGTATTACGAAGGACTCAATCTTGTATGTCGATGACGGCAAGAAACCCTTCAAGATCACTCGTCCCATCATGCTTCAGGGCAAAGAAGGCTTGGAAGTCGATGAAATGAACCCCGGCTACATCGGTGCTGTGGCTAAAGTGGAAGATATTACCTACGGCAGCATCCTCCACGACAGCGCCATCGAAGGCGGCATCTACATGAAGAAGCTCAACTTCCCGAAACCGATGTTCGGTCTGGCGGTGAGCCCCGCTAAGCGTGGTGACGAAAGCCGCATGTCCGAAGTGCTCGATAAGATGGTCAGCGAAGATCCGACGCTTGCCGTTGAACACGACGTTGTCATGAATGAAACGGTTTTAAGAGGATTAAGCGAACAGCATCTGCGCATGGTCTTAAAGCGCATGGCTTCTCAGTTCAAGCTTGAAATCCAAACCCGTACGCCTCGTGTACCGTATCGCGAAACCATTGCTGCGCCCGCTGAAGGTCATGCCCGCCACAAGAAGCAAACGGGTGGCGCCGGTCAATTCGGTGAAGTTTTCCTTCGCGTTGAACCGCTGCCGCGCGGTGCAGGCTTTAAGTTTGTCGATCAGGTCAAGGGCGGAGCCATTCCTTACAACCTTATTCCGGCTGTTGAAAAGGGTGTTCGTGAAGTACTTGACTCAGGCTTTATCGCCGGCTACCCGATCCACGATATCCGTGTAACGGTCTATGACGGTAAATATCACCCGGTTGACAGTAAGGAAGTGGCCTTCGTTGCTGCAGGTCGTAAAGCTATGTTGGATGCACTGGCTAAGGCTCAGCCGACATTACTTGAACCGATCGTCCGAATCGAAATCGAAGCTCCTGATTCGTTCATGGGCGACATCACCGGCGACCTCGCCAGCCGCCGCGGTCAAGTAACCGGTACCGAAAACCTGACCGGTGGCATGATGCTCATCACCGGCCGCGTTCCGCTTACCGGTTTGGACGGTTACGCCAACCGCTTGAACGCCTTGACTCAAGGTGCCGGCAGCTACTCCGTTGAACTTTTGGCTTACGAACCGGTACCGGCTTCTGTTCAGGCTGATTTGGCAAGTAAGTATCAACGCAAGGATGAAGAAGATTAATTTCGCCTTCCTCTGAGACGACAGTCGGTCGATTTGATTGTCTATTCGACCGACTGTTTTGCGTTAAAGTCACAAAAGAAGTGCCATTCATATTAGAATTGTTCGGTTAAATTCTTGGGAAATCATTCCCTTCATAGATTGGGAGCATTTATGCGTACCGAATATACCGGTCTTATCAATGAAAAATTCATCGGTCAGACGGTGACCCTTTACGGTTGGGCCCACCGTCGCCGTGACCACGGCGGAGTCATCTTCATCGACTTGCGCGACCGCGAAGGTTTGCTGCAAATCGTCTGTGACCCTGACAATCCTGAAGTCTTCAAGACGGCTGACGCCGTCCGCAATGAATACTGCTTGAAGGTGGTGGGCCTTGTCCGCGCCCGTCCCGAAGGCACCCGCAACCCCGACCTGATCTCTGGCGGCGTTGAAGTGCTCTGCCGGGAATTGACCATCCTCAATAAGTCTGAAACGCCTCCGTTCCACCTCGATGACGAAAACCTTTCGGAAACGACTCGTTTGACGTACCGCGTTTTGGACTTGCGCCGCCTGCAAATGCAACGCAATCTGAAATTGCGCTACAAGGTTGCATTGGCCATCCGCAATCACTTGGATAAGCAAGGCTTTATCGATATTGAAACCCCGATGCTCACGCGCAGCACCCCTGAAGGTGCCCGCGACTACCTGGTTCCGAGCCGTGTGCATGACGGTCATTTTTATGCCTTGCCGCAGTCTCCTCAATTGTTTAAACAATTGCTGATGGTTGCCGGTTTTGACCGCTACTACCAAATCGTTAAATGCTTCCGTGACGAAGACCTCCGCGCCGACCGTCAACCCGAATTTACCCAGGTTGATATCGAAACCTCTTTCCTCACTCAACAGGAAATCCGCGACATCATGGAAAACATGATCCGCGATGTCTTCAAGGAAACCATCAACGTTGATTTGCCTGATCCCTATCCGGTGATGAGCTGGCACGAAGCCATGACGCGCTTCGGTTCCGACAAACCCGATCTTCGTATTAAGGGTATCGAACTGCGCGAAATCACCGAACAGGCCAAGACTTCGGAATTCAAGGTTTTCCGTTCGGCTACTGAATTGCCTGACGGCAAAGTGGTCGCCATGAATGTGCCGCACGCTGCGAGCATGCCCCGCTCTGAAATCGACTCCTACACCGAATTTGTCAAGATTTACGGTGCCAAGGGGCTGGCCTACATCAAGGTCAATGAAAAAGAAAAAGGTCGTGAAGGCTTGCAGAGCCCGATCGTGAAGAACCTCTCCGATGAGTTGCTCGCCCACATCCTTGAAGTGACCGGCGCTCAAAACGGTGACGTAATCTTCTTCGGTGCCGATCGCGCCAAGATTGTTTACGATTCTCTGGGTGCTTTGCGCTTGAAGATCGGCCACAGCGACTTCGGTAAGGCCAACGGTCTGTACGAAGAAGGTTGGAAGGCTTTGTGGGTGGTTGACTTCCCTATGTTTGAATACGACGATGAAGAACATCGCTGGGTTGCCTGCCACCATCCGTTCACGATGCCCCTCCCCGATCAC
>ERZ827186.2267-NODE-2267-length-13338-cov-5.915381_pt1 | contig 13338 bp, 9 predicted proteins | sample MGYA00519918_ERZ827186 | MGnify/ENA primary metagenome ERZ827186 (study PRJEB31778, sample SAMEA3449275) | human gut metagenome | biome: human gut; feature: human-associated habitat; material: faeces | place: United Kingdom | collected 2010/2012 ... | reverse complement strand
CACTGGATGTCGCGCTTGATCGAATCGACGTACTCCACGTCCTCCTTCACGGGGTTCGTGTCGTCGAACCGCAGGTTGCATTTGCCGCCGTATTTCTTGGCCAGTCCGAAATTGATGCAGATGCTCTTGGCGTGGCCGATGTGGAGATAGCCGTTCGGCTCGGGCGGGAAACGGGTCTGTATGTGCTTTTCGCCTTTGGCGATCGACTCTTCGATGATCTCTTCGAGGAAGTTCAGCGACTTCTCACGGGGTTCGCTTGTTTCGCTTGCCATATGATTCGGTTATTTTTTGTGATTCTTGCTGTTGTAGACCGTTTTGAGCAGTTTCACGCCCACGACCAGCATCTGCTGCGTGCCCAGGGCCGTACCGTCGTGATGGGCGGCGAACTCGGCGCGCACCGACACCGTGTCGTCGAAGAACGACCGGCGGTAGGAGAGCGCCGTGCGGCTGTACACCTTCTGGTCGGTGCGGAAGAAGCTCTCGGCGGGGTAGAGTTCGCGGCCGTAGGGCAGCGGCGTGCCGTCTTCGAGTTCGTGTCCCATAAAGAACGGATGGATGTTGTCGCCGACGTAGAGGCGTTCGTCGAGCGAAAGTCCCCAGCGGCTGATGCGGAACGCGAATTCGCCCATGCAGGGTGTTTCCCACGAATGGCCGAAACTGCGGTCGCGCTGGGCCGTGAGCAGCGCCCCCAGCTTGATGTCGAAATCGAAGAAGGCGTTGAACCGGACGCCTACGCAGGGGTTCAGCAGTTGCAGGTCCACGACGTTTTCGATCGGCGCGTCCTGCTGTCCCGCGAAGTGGAACATCGAGTAGTTGAATCCGTAGTAAAAGCGGTCGAGATAGTGGCGTCCGGCGAGCAGGATGCGGAACTTTTCGCGCGAGAGGGTCGAATACATGCCCTCCCAGTCGCAGACGAACTCCACGTAGGAGCCCCCCCCCTGGCCGTTATACTGCGCCAGCACACCGTTCATGCGGTTGTGGTAGAAACGGTACGATTCGGAGAAGAACGCCGTCGAGTAATCGTCGTCGTGCATCATGTCGCGCGTGAAGATACCGGCCACGGCTGTGACGCGGGGCGTCCGGAACTGGTAGTAGAAGACGGGTTTCACCTCCGACAGATAGGCCGATTCCGCCGACCCGAAGTTCTTGATCATGTCCGCGGCGATGACGAGGGTGTTCTTCTCGTCCCACCGGATGCCGACGCGGGGCAGCAGGCGGGCGGCGAAATCCGTGCCCGACTCGATGTCCAGTCCGGGGACCGCGAACTCGTTGCTGCCGAACTCCTTGTTGTCGAAATACATCTTGAAGTCGGCGCCCACGAGGATTTCCTGAGCGTGTCCTGCAACGGCGAATCCGCCGAGTGCGAGCAGAAGCAGCAGTTTTTTCATCGGTTTCCTGATTGATAGAGTCACAAAAGTAGGGAAAAGATTTTAATTTTATTTACTTTTGACCCCGAAATCAACCATTCCGAAGCCATTATGCGCAAAATCACCAACGAAGAGCTCGGCAGGCCCTCGGCCGAAGAGTTCGCCGCGATGGAGAAAATGCCCGTCACGGTAGTGCTGGACAACGTACGTTCGGCCCAGAATGTCGGGGCTTTTTTCCGCACGGGCGACGCTTTCGCCGTGGAGCGGATCGCCCTGTGCGGCATTACCGCCGTGCCGCCCTCCCGCGACATTCACAAAACGGCCCTGGGAGCCGAACAGACCGTGCCCTGGTGCCATTATGCGACGACCCCGGAGTGCCTCGCGCAGTTGCGCGCCGAGGGGTATGAGATATACGCCGTGGAGCAGGTCGAAGGGGCCGTGATGCTCGACGCCTTCCGTGCCCGGCCGGGCGTGAAATATGCGCTGGTCTTCGGCAACGAGGTCGATGGCGTGGGGCAGGAGGCCGTCGATATGTGCGACGGGGCTGTCGAGATTCCGCAGGCCGGGACCAAACATTCGATCAACGTCTCGGTCGCCGGCGGCGTCGTTTTATGGGCCATTTTTTCCCAGCTGAGAGCTGGGTTTTAGAAGTTTTGGCGAGAGATGCCGGTTTCGGAGGTGATGGCAGATTGTGGCGCTGCCGCCCCGGATTTTGCACCTCTGTCCCCGGCAATGCCCGAATAAATTTGCCATTGCGCTCGCCTTGCGCACTTTACCGGGGATGAACCCCGGTTTAGATAGGCTGCGGCTCGGCAATGCCCAAATAAATTTGTCATTGCGCTCGCCTTGCGCTATCTTTGCCGCGTTGTAAAACCTAAAATCTGAAAAAATGTCAGTAGAAAGCACCGTCCGCGCGGTAACGACTTACCGCCTGACGGAAATGAAACAGCGGGGCGAGAAGATCGCCATGCTTACCTCTTACGACTATTCGATGGCGAAGATCGTCGATGCCGCGGGCGTCGATGTGATTCTCGTGGGCGACTCGGCGGCCAACGTCATGGCCGGTTACGAAACCACGCTCCCCATCACTCTCGATATGATGATCTACCACGCACGTTCGGTCGTGCGCGCCGTCAGTCGTGCGCTGGTCGTCGTCGATCTGCCGTTCGGCTCTTATCAGGGCAATTCGAAGGTGGCGCTCGATTCGGCCATCCGCATTATGAAGGAGACCGAGGCCGACGCCATCAAGATCGAGGGCGGCGAGGAGATTCTCGAATCGGTTCAGCGCATCCTTTCGGCCGGCATTCCCGTCATGGGACACCTCGGTCTGACACCCCAGTCGATCCACAAGTTCGGCACCTATGCGGTCCGCGCCAAGGAGGAGGCCGAGGCCGAGAAACTGGTGCGCGACGCCCGTCTGCTGAGCGACGCGGGGTGCTTCGGCATCGTGCTGGAAAAGATTCCCGCGGCATTGGCCGACCGGGTGACGAAGGAGATTTCGGCGCCGACGATCGGCATCGGCGCCGGCGGAGGGGGCGACGGGCAGGTGCTCGTGATCCACGACATGCTGGGCATCAACAAGGGTTTTTCGCCCCGGTTCCTGCGCCGTTACGCCGATCTGCACAGCGTGATGACCGACGCCGTGGAACGGTATGTCCGCGACGTGAAGGAGTGCGATTTCCCCAACGAGAAGGAGCAGTACTGATCCTTCGTCCCGAAAACAAAAAGCTGCATTCTCCGTTTGGGAATGCAGCTTTTTTCATGGGATACGGGCGTTTTACCGCCGGATGACTATGTCGTCCGTGTCGGTCGTGTAACCGTCGGCGGGCGCCTGGTCGAGTGCGTTGAAACTCTTGTTCTGGACCCGCTGAACGGCTCCCTGGCCGTTGCCCGACGTTCCGCCGTTGGTCCGGATCAGTTCGCCGCAGAGGGCGATGTCCCAGTCCGTGCGGGCTTTCCAGGCGGCGTCCTGCGCGGCGTCGCCGAGCGGGCTCTCTCCCACCTTGCTGCCGGTTTCGAGCGAGATGTAGACCCATCGGTCGTCGCTGAGACCCTCCACCGAGAGCGTTTTCACCTGCGCCGGTTCCGGTGCCGGGCCTTTGTCGCCGGAGCCGTCCGACGCGCATCCCGCCAGTATCGCACATCCCGTCATGGCGAGCAGCAATATGCTGTGTTTCATCGTTTTCATCGTCGTCAATCCGTTAAACTGTTCAGGTTGCGGCTGCCGTCGCCCTGATAGAGATACTTGATCGTCACCCGGCCCGCACCCCGGTCGTAGTCCGTGATTTCGAACTTGGCGTATTTGCCGCTTGCGGTACGCAGCACGTAAGGCGCCGTGTAGGGGGCCCAGAGGTTGTCGAGCCATTGTATGGCCGACGCCGAGGTGGTTTTGAGGGCGGTCGTGGCGGCCGCGAAGAGATTCGCGCCCTTTTCCAGCACGACTGGCTGCGGAAGGTCGCAGACATACTCCTTCGGGCCGTCGGCGTCCCGGTAGTCGATCACCGAAAAGGCATTGATCACGCCGCTGCCGGCCTTGCCGATCTCCGAGCGGGTGACCGTCAGGAAGTATTTCGGTTCGGTGTAGGAGGCGTATTTGGGCACCGCTTCCGTGAAGTCGAACGCGAGTTCGATGCTGTTGTCGTCGCTGTACTCTCCCTGCATGGGGTGGTCGCCGCCCTGATTGGCCGCGATGGCCGATTTGAGCGTGACGGTCGGCGTCGTGGCATAGGGCTTGTCGGCCACGCCCATCGTGAAGGCGAGGTCGTTGCGCGAATCGTAGGTCACCTTAACGCGGAATACCACCTGCGGGGAGTGCACCGTGCAGCTGCATCCCGTAACGTCGTGGCTCAGGGTCTGCGACGGGCGGTCCTGCAAAAAGAAATAGTAGGGCAGGTAGTAGCGGCCGTCGTCGCCCCACCACGTTCCGTAGGAGTTCACCACGATGAAGGCTCCTTTGTGGATCTGGCCGTCTTTGGAGAACTCCACCGTGTCGTCGTATCCGACGATGGTCATGGCGTGTGCGCCGTCCGTGGCGAGTTTCGTCAGCATGTAGGTGTAGCCCGTTTCCGACGGTCCCGAATAATTCGAGTCGAAGGTCCATCCGGTGGCCAGCGCCGAATAGGAGAGGATGCCGCCGTGGGCGCTGCCGTCGCCGGCGTCGTAGAGATAGCGGCGGGCGAGGTCGATGCCCTCCTGCGAGATCACTTCGAACGAGATGATCTCCTTCACGCGGTTCTGCATCGCCCGGGTGTACTTGTCGTAGCCGCTCGCCCATTTGAACGAGAAGTAGCTCGAAGGGTCGGGGAAGTCGGCCAGCGACATGGCACCCTGCTGCCGGGCGATGTTGAGCCCCTGTTCGGCGAATCCGCCTTGGTCGATGCCGTCGTTCAGGAAATTCCAGGTGTAGAAATAGCTGAATGTATTGGCGTCCGAGGCTTGGGCGTCGCGGTCCAGCAGCCGGTTCATCTCGTAGGTGAACAGGTAGCGGATGCCCGACGACTGGGCGCAGGAGCCGCCTTTTTGTTCGAATACCTTCGGGAAGTATTTGAGCTTCGAGTTGTCCACGCTCGCGGGCAGGGTGCCTTCGAGGGGTTTCGACGGCGTCCACGAGGCGGCCGCCGCGCGGATGGCCCGCACCTCGTCGGTCAGCTTCGGAACCTCGTAAGTCCGGGTGGGCTGCGCCGTCGCCGGAAGCCCCGCAGCAGCGAACAGAAGCAGGAATAAGATCCGTTTCATCATTTCAGACGGTTATAGGTTTTCAGCGCTTCGCTGCGCACCGCGGGGGCGAGCGATTCGTCGCGGCTCATGTCGAGGGCCGTTCGGGCGATCTCGTCGCGGCGCACCGAGAGCGTGAACCAGCCGAAAGCCTCCAGCATGGCCTGCTGAACCTCCGGATCGTCGCTTCGGCGCATGTAATCCAGCAGTTCGGGGACCATGAAATGCACGTGGTAGTTGCGCATCGCACGGATGTCCTGCATGCGGCCCTTTTTCGTCCGTTCGGGGGCCATGACCGACTTCATCGTGGCGGTCCAGCGCTTTGCATTGACTTCGATGGAGTGGCGGATCAGCCTGTGCACCGTTTCGGAGTCGATGTAGTTGGTCTCGGGGAACTGCCGTTCGAATTCGGCGATCAGTTTCTCGCCGTCGAACATCGGCATCGCCTGTTTGAGCGAGAACTCCACGCGTTCGGAGGTGTTGTTGCGGATCGCGGAGGCGATCATCGCCGGAATGAGCCGTTCGTCGCCGCTCTTGGCCAGCATGTTGGCGGCGAAACGCTCGACCATTTCATAGTTGTCGGACATGCCGAGTGCGATGGCTTCGATGAAGTTGTCGTCGCGGCACTCCGTGAGGTTGACGAACGCCTGCATGCGCAGCTGGTGGCTGTCGCTTTCGCGGAAGATGCGCAGCAGGTCCGCCGACGAGAGGTCGCCGCGGCGGAAGAGCTTTTCGACGGCCAGTGCTTGCAGGGCGGGGTAGCGGTTGTCCGAAAGGAGCCGTTTCCACGTCGCGGGGCTGTCCTGCCGGAGCAGTTCGTCCACGTCGATCCGCTTGTCTGCCGACGCGAAGCGGAAGGTCGGGTCGCCGATCAGGTGCTGTTCCAGATAGGGGGCGTATTTGGCCAGGTTGCCGACGCTCATGCCCAGTCCCGTGAGGCCCACGTAGCGGTCCACCCATTTGTCCTGCAATACGTTCACCGAGTTGGCCAGCACGGCGACGGTGCGTCCCGGGCTGAAAATGTAGGCGTTGGCGATGCTGCTGTCGCGGTGGAACGAGCCGTTGAAGCAGGCGTCGAGCGACACGACGCGGCATTCGGGCGTGTAACGGCCGAAATCCGAGAGGTAGAGATCCAGATCCCAGAGGTAGAGGGAGTCCGCCGCCCGGGTCTCCGGATCGTCGGCGCCCTCGAACCATGCGTCGGGAAACTCTCCGTAGCGGCGCGTGATGCGCGCCCGGGCGCTGTCGGCCGGGATGTCGTGCGAGATGGCGTGACGCATCGACTCCCGCAGGTACATTTTGATCTGCGCGATCTGCTGCTTGGTGTCGTTGGTCATCGGCAGGTTGTTCAGATACTCCGTGTCCCAGTCGCCGTGGTGGTGCAGGACGGCGAAGTCGAGGTCGCGGCGCTGCATCTCGTTCATCAGCCGCGGCTTGATGTGCGCATCGCGCTTGTGGTCGATGTAGCTGATGCCGTTGCGCTGCCGTTCGAGCCACGGGAAGTGTTCGAACAGCGTCGCTTTCTCGTCGATGCGGGCCACCATCGATTCCGAGATGAAGCCGTTGCCGCTGAAAAAGAGAATCTGATCGACCGGTTCGGGATTGCGTTTCGCCTCCACGGCCTTTTCCAGATAGCCGCGCAGTTTCTCATAACGCGAGGTTCCGTTGCAATCGGTGGGGCGGATGCGTCCCGAATAGATGTCGGGACGGGTCCGCTGGGCCGATTCGGCGGTCAGCGAATAGTAGAAACATCCGGGATGGATGCTGTCGCGTCCCAGCGGGGCGAATTCGAGGCTGAAATCGTCGTAGAACCGGTCGGAGGGGACCGACGACTCCCAGCGGTCGAACGCCGTCTGGTCCATTTTGAATGCGCTCGTGAGGTGCTGGGCGTCGCGCACCATCACTACCGGGATGTCGCCGATGAGCACGGCGCCTTCGATCGGGGCTTTCGGCTGCTCCCAGAGTTGGCGGAGCACCTGCCGGAGCGAGTCGGGCTGGCCCGTGCGGTCGATGACGAAGTGTACTTCCAGACCGCTTTTCCCGATTTCGGCGGCGTAGTCATCGACCTGCCGGCGGGCTTCCTCGTAGCTTCGGGCGTCGATCACCACGGCGAAGCCGCGGCGGGGCGAGGCTGCGAAAAGTTGCGCGGAAGCGATTGTCGCCACTGCTGCCGCGAGGAGTATTTTCTTGAATGTTTGCATGTGTGGGAAGGCTGTTTTGTGTGTCAGAAAAGAATTTCGGCGCCGAACGTGAACCTGCGGCTGTCGGTGCCTTCGAGCAGGTCGGTGTAGTTCCCCTCGCCGATGTAGCGTTTCAGCGAAGCCTCGGCGTAGAGTCCGGCCCACAGTTTCCCGAAGAGGCGGCGGTAGCGTACTGCCGCGTTGCCGCCGATCCAGGTCGCGGTGATGTATTCGAATGCCGGGGCGGTGTAGGCTTGTTTGATGCGCTCCTGCACGTGCTGCGAGGAGGTGATCGGAGCGGCTCCCCGCACGCCGAGCGTCGCCGTGATCCGGTTGCGGCCGAACGAGAAGAATTTCGACGCCTCGACCGACCCGAGGATGCGGGTGTAGCTGCGGTTGTATCCGTCGCCCTCGTAGTGGATCGTTTCCGAATCCTCATACCGCCCTGCGGCGTGCAGCGCGAAGGTCGGAAGCCCGTCGCGGAGCTTGTCGAAACGGTATTCGGCCCGGAAGACCGAGACGGTCTCCTTGTTTTTCAGCCCCGAAGCCTGCACCTTGTACGAGATCTGGTTGTTCTTGTCGGGGTCGATGTAGGCCGTCTGTTCGTACCAGATGCCCTCCACGCGCTTGTGGTCCCATCCGACGATGACGTTGTGCGTGCGCCGGGAGTTGCCGAAACGCAGGCGGTCGCTGACGCCGAAACCCGTGCGCGAATAGTCGCCGCCGAGGAACGTGAATACGGCGCCGCCGTCGCGGGCCTCCTGCGTGCTCGACGCATAGGTCGCTTCGAGCAGGTTGGCGACGCCCCGGCCGCCGTCCCAGGCGAATTGCAGGGCTCCGGTGTATTCCGTGCCGGTGTAGTTGCGCGGGTAGGAGAGCGACGTGCCGGTCGAAATCGTGCTGTAATCGCCCAGCCCGTTGAAACGGAAATAGACGTAGGATTCGCGCGGGTCGATGACCTCGTGCGAGATCGACTCGCTCATCAGGTCGAATCCGCCCGAGAGTCCCAGCGAGAATCCGCCGCCCATCAGGTACTGGACGCCGGGCGTGATGACGAAGTGCATGCCGTCGGTCTTGGGCCTCGGGTCGGTCTGGTTGGCCGAACTGCCGGTGTCGTAGTCGAGTTTCAGGGCGAGAATCAGCCGCTCCAGCGGCTTGTAGGCCACCGTTCCGCTCAGGTTGAAGCGCTGGGTGTTGAAATCCGACGGGATCGAATCGCCGAGGATGAAAGGATTGTCGTCGGCGACCTGAAGCGTCGAGTTCCAGCGCCGGGCATACTCCTTGCCGTCGTTGTAGGCGATGCTGCCGGAGCAGATCACCTTGTCGAACCGCTGCTGTCCGGAGATTCCGACTCCGAAGGCGTTGATTTTCGAGGATTCGTCCACATCGTGCAGGTCGCCCCGGCGGATGTCGTAGTCCGCATGGAAGTCGAGCAGGTTCCCGACGGGCGAGAACCACAGCGCCGAGGGGTTGTGGCTCCGGGAATAGAGGTTTCCGGAGCGCTCTACCTCCCGGTAGACGGGAAGCTGCGCTTTCTGCTGGGCACGAAGCGTTCCGCCGCCGAAGAGCAGCAATGCGCACAATGCGGTACCCGGGTATCTTTTCATCGTAAGAAATGCGTTAGGTGTGGTGTCGTAAGACCGAAACGGCGCTTTTCGACGGCACCGTTTCGGTCGTGATCTCGGAATCGGGTTCCGGCCTTAGTCCGCCTGCGTGGGGTGTACGCCGGGGGTGAGCGGCTGGCCCGTCAGGAAATCGTCCGTCGAGTTGTTGGTGTCCTGATAGTAGGCGCGGCCGTTCTCGACTTTGGTCACCTTGCGGCGGATGCTCTTGCCCGACCATCCGTTGACGAGGGCTGAACCGGCATCGTCCTGAGCCAGCAGTGTGTGGTAACGGTCGGAATCATCAGCATCGAACATTTCGACGGCGTCGAGCAGGTACTTGCTGGGAATCATGAAATGGAGTTGCGTCGCATCTACTTTGTTCGGCTCGGTCATGAAGTTTTCCGAGTCGGCGGCGAACTGCGACGGCGTCATGCCTTCGGGCAGCTTGGCCATTACCAGACCTCCTCCGAAGAAACCTGCTCCCAGACGGCGCTGGTTTTCGAGGTTGTAGACGATTTCGAGGTTGGGTGCGTCGTAGTCGGCGTCAGCCTGGCCGGCATCGGGTACATAGCACTCCCAATCGGCATTGGTAAGGTTGGCGGCGCCGTCAGCCGACCAGTCTGTTGCGTCGTTGGCGATGACCACGCTTTCGCCCGGTTGCAGCGGATGTTCTTTACCGGTGCCGGGGAAAGCGGCTACGATGCCGTAAAGCGGGTATTTGTCGAGCTGTTTGCCGGAGGCGTCCACCCAGGGGTTCGGTTTCGATAAGGTGAGCATCGCTCCGATGATCACTTGGTCGAGATACTGCACCTCGTCCGAGTTGTTGACGATCTCCATATAGGTGTCGTTCAGTTTCCAGTTGACGGATGTCGAATACACCTCCTTGAATACGAGCGGTGATTTGTTGACCTCGGACAGTGCCACCGCAGCGGTTTTGTCTCCGAAAACGTCGGCTGTCACGGCTCCGGTGAAGGAGATCGTGTTGGAGTAGCGTCCTGTCGCGGTGATCTGGTACTGGCCCGACGACACCTCGAAGGTGACGGAGGTCGCTCCGGCGGCGGTGGTTTCGGTATAGGTCAGTTCCTTGTCGGAGTTCACGGCTGTTACGGTCATGGACGGGAGTTCCGACGCTTCGTATCCTGCGGGAGCGGTCAGGTTGACCGTCAGCTGGAGTTTTTTCGATCCGTTGTCGCCTCCATCGTCGTCATTGCCGTTGTCGCAGCCTGCGAACAGGAGGGTGGCGCCTGCTGCGAAGAGCAGCCCGGCCTTTGCCAATAAATTCATCCTTTTCATCGTTTCCTGATTTTTATGATACAAATGGTGATTTTTCGAATTATCTGTTGCCGATACGCAGTTTCAGTTCGGCGCCGAAATACATGTCGGGGTAAATCTGCTTGTAGCCCGTGCGGGTGTCGTAGTAGTGCCAGCGGGAGGTGCGCGTGAAGTTGTTGGCCGTGAACGAGAGTTCGGCGACGCGCCCGATCTCCTTCGTCAGGCGGAAGTTGAACATCACCCACGGGCGGAACGTCTCCCGGTCGTAGGCGGTCGCAAGGGATCTGCCGACCATCTGGGAGTACTCCGGGCGCTCCTCGAATCCCTTTTGCCAGACCGTGTAGTTGCCCTGCTTGTCGTAGAATCCGACGGGCATGACCTGCATGAACTTCCCGTCTTCGGAGAGGCTGAAGAGGTCGTTGCCGCTGCCGTCCTGCCAGATGTTCTGCTGGCTTTCGTACCAGACGACCTGCATGGTCGTCGAGAATACCAGCTTCAGCTGCGGGATGTGGGTGATGAAGCGGAAATTGGTGTTCACGCGGTTTTGCAGCGTGCCGCTTCCGGCCGGCATGAGGCGGATATAGTCGTAGGTCTCGTTGATTTTCGAATAGTACTCCTGTTCGTCGGTCCGCCTGATGTGGAACCACGCTCCGTCGATGATCAGCGAAGTGCGCAGGGCGCGCCAGCTTCCGAGGTCGAAACTGTATTCGATACCTTGTTTCTCGGTGTGCGATTTGTTAGTGGGGCGGTAGTAGGTGGCGATGTAGTCCTCCTTTTTCGTTGCGGCTTCGACGGTGCTGCCCGATGCGTCGGTGTAGGTCACCTTGCCGTCGGCGAACCGGAGATCGGTGGCCTCCGACGGTACGTCGTAGGTCTCGTAGTGCATGTAGTGGGGTGTCGTCGAGAACCCGAATTCATCGGTGTGCTTTTCGCGGAAATAGGTCACCATACCGCGCACGCGTCCCAGCCGGAACGAGAGTCCGGCCTCGTACTTGCGGCTGCGGGCGGGTTTGAGGTTGGGGTTCGCCAGGTCGGTCAGAATGTCGGTGGTCATGACTCCCAGCGTTCCCGTCGGGTCCGTGTTGGAGATTTTCGCCAGGCTGACGCGATCGAAATAGGCGTCGTCCGGATAGAGGTAGAGCAGCGTGGGCATCTTGTAGGAGAGTCCCCAGCCGCCCGTGACGGCGACGGCCGCCTTGGGCCCTTCGTACAGCGAATAGTTGAGGTTGACGCGCGGCTCGGCCACGAAGATGTCGTTCTGCTTGGCCTGCGGATCGAGGAACATGTTCGTCAGGCGCACACCGGCTTGCAGGGCGAGCGACGTTCCCCCGATCTTGAGATTGAGCCTGTCTTCAAGGAAGAAGGCGAGGTTGTTCAGCGCCGGTACGTCCCGGAACGACCGGGGGCGCAGCGCCTGGCTGGATGTGTTCTGCGGCGGTCGCTGGATGTCGAAGATCAGCCCTCCGCCGTAATTGGCGTCATACCGCCAGTCGATTCCGGCCCGGAGATTGGTAAAATTCCCCCCCCCCTCCGAGTTGGATGATCTTGTTGGCCTTTACTTGCAGGTAAACGCTGAACGGCTTGCCCTCTATTTCATAGTCGGAATAGTACGACGACGGGAGGAACGTACCCAGCCCGACACCGGGTTTGAGCGTGTTGGTGACCACGCTGCTGGCCGACGCGATGTAGTCGTGCAGCCGGTCGCTTTGGTAGGCTTGCGATACCATGAAGCCGTATTCGAGGGCCGTGAGGGCGGCTCCGTTGATCTTCCAGCTGCCCTCGGCGTTCAGACGTGCGCCGATGTTCTTGTTTTCGAAGGTGCTGCTCGTGACCTGCATCTGCGGGTCGGTCTTGCTGTTGTTGACGTTCGAGTAGAACGAGCCGTTGAGGCGCAGGAGCATGGGGCGTCCCGCCACGTCGAAACTCTTCGAATAACCCAGCGTCGCGGAGATGCGGTCGTAGCCTAAGTAGCGCTTGCGCGTGTCGCCGAACGACTGCGTCCAGTCGATGCCCGCATTGATCGCGCTGCCGTTTTTGAGCGTGAATCCCTTGCCGGCGTACACCATTTTCGAATAGGGGTCGGCCTTGAATTTGGCCTCCCAGGGCGTCGAGCCCGTTTTGGTCTTTACGATGACGACTCCCGAGGTCAGGTTGCCGTATTCGACCGACGGAATGCCGCGGATCACCTCCATCGACTCCACGTTGTCGGGCGATACCGAGCGCAGATCGACGCCTTTTCCGGCTGTCGTCTGGTCGCTCATGCCGTTCTGCGACTGGTTCGAGGCGCTTCCCGCGAGCGACGGGGAGAGGGCCTGCAAGTTGCCGTCGTTCGAGAGCGGAGCTCCGTCAACGATCACCGCGGCGCCCAGGGCGTTGTTGGCGTTGGAGCCGATTTCGCGGATGGCGGCCTGGCCCACGCCGTTCAGATTGGGGTTGACCGACAGGTTGCCCGGGAGGAGCTGGAACATGTCGCCGATGCTCATGGGCTGGATGTGGCGGATGGCCTCTTCGCCGATCTTCGACGTGGAGCCCGCGCCGGTGGGCTGCGCCGTCACCACGACCTCTTCCAGTCCGAGGCTCAGCGGCGTGAGGGCGATTCGGAGGTCCTTGATGTCTGCCGAGAGGACCAGTTTCCGTTCGACGGGGCTGTATCCGAGGAACGACACATTATAGGTGATGGGGCCGCCTTTGAGCTTGTCGAGTTTGAATGCGCCCTTCTGGTCGGTCACTACGCCGATCGTATTGTTGACCACGAACGAGGCCAGCGCCACGGGTTCTCCCGTTTCGGCATTCACCACCTGTCCCGAAATGGAGTAGAGGGGCGTATTGCTTTTCTGGGCATGGGCATCGTATACGGCAAAGAGGAGCAGTGTGCTCAGGAGGCGGAAGGCGCGTATCATCGTTTGGATAGCTTTGTTTGTCGGCAAATCTATGCAGATTTTAATGATTTTGCAAATTTAAGCCCGCCGAACATATCCTGCAATCCCCATAAACAGGTATTTTTTTGCGCTTCCGGAGCCTCCGAACGGCTCTCGGGGCCCTTCCGGAGCATTGTCGGCCGGTTGCGGTGGGGCGTTTACATTTTGTTGATAAAAAAATCGGCGGATCGGTCCGGAAATTAGGCCGTTTCGAAAAAAATGATTACTTTTGCGAGCAACAAAAATCCACGTTCATTATGTCTTTTATCAATGAAAGGGTTCA
>ERZ827186.2260-NODE-2260-length-13376-cov-3.621350_pt1 | contig 13376 bp, 9 predicted proteins | sample MGYA00519918_ERZ827186 | MGnify/ENA primary metagenome ERZ827186 (study PRJEB31778, sample SAMEA3449275) | human gut metagenome | biome: human gut; feature: human-associated habitat; material: faeces | place: United Kingdom | collected 2010/2012 ... | reverse complement strand
AACGGATCCCGCCGCGCTCAGCATCGCCTCGGCATCCGAGAGCGAAACCACCGGAGCGCGCATGGTATGGCTCGCGTCGCCGCAGATGGCAAGCGATACATTCATCAACGCTACCAACGGCGCTAACCTCTATTGCGTCATAAACATGCTCACATGGCTCTGCGACAGCTTCCGCTCCTCCCTGCCGGAGATATCTGCGGTCGATATTTCCTCGCCCGCGCTCACGGTCTCCGAGTCGTCCGCAGGCATATGGGGATTCATCTTCATCTTCCTTGTCCCGATAGCCGTAGTCGCAGCCGGTCTTATCCGCTGGACGCAGAGACGCAAAAAATAATGATCTTAAAATCCCGAGATGAAAAAGAAAAGCAGAAATCTTATAATAATGGCACTGGCTCTCGCCATACTTGCGGGCGCTTACTTCACATGGCGCGCCGTCGGCGGCAGCGGTGAAGGAACGGACACCTCCGGCGGTGACACGTCATACAGTGTCGGCGCCGTCGATTACAAAACGCTCTCGTTTGTGAGCGTGAGCCGCCGCACCGAGCCGGGCAGGCTCGAATGCGAATTCCGTCTCAATGAAGGCGGCTCGGCGTGGCTCTGGTCCGAGGATGAAAACGTCCCGCTCGACAATGAGCAGTTTGCGGACATGGCAACTGCCGTCAGCTCGCTCACTTCCCCGTACCGGCTTGAAGGCATCAGCGCCTCCGAGCTTTCAAAGTACGGTCTTGACGACCCCGAAATAACGCTCACCTTCACCGACGCAAACGGAACGCACCGCTTTTACATCGGCGCAAAAAGCAGCTTCAACGGCGCGAATTACTTCTGCAACGATGACAAAACCACCGTGTATACGGTATCATCGTCTGTCGCCGAGACATTCCGCTTCGGTATTTTCGACCTGATAAAGGCGGATGAAGCGCCGACGATGAACGCCTCCGCGCTCACCTCTCTCGAATATACCGCGGGGGACCGCAAGCTGTTGTTCACCTACTATGCCGACGGCAAAGCAAGCGACTATACCGGAAAATACAACTGGTACGTAAGCGAAAACGGCAGCAGTGAAACGCCCGTTGCCTCCGACATCGGCAAAGCGCTCACATCGGCGCTCACCGCCATCGACCTTGACAATGTTGTCTCCTATAACAACGCGCGCGACAGCGAGTACGGACTCGACTCCGGAGCGCGGCTCGTGCTGAAGTATATAAAGACCACCAAGGTCACCGATTCCACCACCAATATCGAAAAGGAAGTAAAAACCCCGGCGGAATATGTCATATGCATCGGTAAAAGTGAGGACGGAACGGTCTACGCGCGGCCGGAAGGCTCGGCGCTCACGGTAAAGCTCTCCGCACAGGAGACATTCCGCAATGTGACCGCCGACAACACCCGCGTGCTGCGCGCCAATGAGCTTGTGCTTCCCGATTATTCGCGTATCGACAGCATGACCTTTACCTGCGGCGGCAAGACGCTTACGGTCAAGGTAACCCATGGAGAGGACGGCAGCGTGTCGTACAGCGCCTCCGGAGACGGAAGCCCGGACAGCGAAACGCTCGATGCACTGCTCGGCGCACTTGCCGATGCGCGCACGACCGCTTTTGCGTCCGATCTTGACCGCGATCCCGCGTCAGGAAGCGACACCGTGTTCAGCGTCGCCTTTGTATTCAATACCGGCGACAGTGTGAACGCCACGCTCGCACTCTCACATTACAGCGAAAATTATTACCTTGTATCATTTATGAGTGACAGCGACAGACTTATCACCACAGACGGTCTTGAGGCGCTTACAGATGCCTTTGACGCCTGTGTAAAATAAAAAAAGAGGTGCTGTTGAAAACCCGGTCAAAAAACCGATGTTTTTAACAGCACCTCAAAAAGTTCCGGCGTTCAGCCGCCGCGATAAATGTTATTGTGGAAGTAAAAAACTCACTCCGAGTTTTTTGCTTCCGTTTTTCATCAAATGTCGATATATTTTTTCTTTCTCCGAGAGACAGTCAGCATGACCGCCGGGATTGCCGCCGCGAGAACAGCCGCAGCGCCGAGCCACGCGGCACGAACACCGTTTTCATCTCCCGTTTCGGGGGACGTGTATGCATAGTCCCGAATATAGTCAAACACATCTCCGCCGGACATACGCCATCCGTCGTCAGTATAGACAAGATCGACGGTAAAGTCAAAACGAAGTCCTTTGTCATAAGGGTAATCATTTCTCCCGACATCCTCTAAGTCGATAACATCGACACGTAATCTCGCATCCACACGCGCTCTGTTTCCGTCCACATGAATGCTCTTAACATCGGAAGGCAATACCCCGCCGGGACGGACAAGGAACAACCTGTACCAATTTCCATCGCTCCCGCGTCTGATCAGTTCGACATCGGGACCGCCGGGCACATGAAGATCTTCGACCATACGCTGAGCAAGCTCGGGCGTCAGGACCTTTTGATATTTTTCAAGTGCCGTCGCGTAACATGCGCTCAGATCGCGATCACCGTAGTTAATGTAATAATACTTTTTCCCGTTCGCATACGGAACTCCATTGGAATCGTATCCAAACACGACTGATGGATATGTTTTGACGGCGGTGTTAAGATCGTACACTTCAAAGGAAGCCGTAAAAAAGTCCATCCACAGCTCCGAAAAAGTGTTTTCATCAAGAACCGTTGCACCAGCTTCCGATTCTGCGTATGCCAACGGCACAGCGCACAAAACAACCAATGCAACTAAAATAAAAGCAACAATTTTTTTGATCATACAACTACATCTCCAATCAAAATTCAAGTTCTCACAAACCCTTTTTTTCATCACATGTCGTTATATTTTTTCTTTCTCCGCGAAACAGTCAGCATGACCGCCGGGATCGCCGCCGCGAGAACAGCCGCAGCGCCGAGCCACGCGGCGCGAACACCGTTTTCGTCTCCCGTTTCGGGGGACGGCGATGATGCGGCATAATCACAGATATAATCAAATATATCTCCTCCGGACATGCGCCAACCGTCTGCAGTGTAAACCAGATCGACCGTACAGTCGGTCCTCACATACAGCTCCATAGGCTCGTTGAATCCGCGATCACGGTAATTCAAGTCAATAATTATTATGTCTGTTTGGAATTTCGCCTGTGCCTTGGCTCCGTCCGATTCTATGCTTTTTATCTCGTATATAGTTCCAAAAGGACTTATGAGAAACAGCCTGTACCAATTTCCGTCAGAATCACGCCTGATAAATTCCACATCCGGACCGCCCGGGACCTGAAAATTCTTGGTCATACGTTCCGCCAGCTCCGGTGTCATGCACTTTTTGAACAACTCATATGTTTTTTGATAAGCGTCGGAAAAATACTCATCGTATTCTTTGCCGTAATTGATATAGTAAAAACTTTTCCCCTCCGCATATGGCACGCCATTGGAATCGGAATCAAAAATCACAAGCGGATAATAATTCTGACCGGTATTCACATCGTACAAGCTATATGAATCAGAGGAAAAATCCGACCATAGATCTTTCAGAATCTTTTCGTCAATGCTCGGCGGAGTTTCAATCGCACTGCATATATTGGACAAGATCGAAGCGCTGAGCAGCATTATCAATAATAATAAAAGTTTTTTTCTCATGTTATTACTCCTCAAATTTCAATGTGATGCAACAAATATACGGATGCCATTGCTGAAAGGATCAGGAATGTCAAGCTCATCGCATTGAACAAGATAAATTCCGAAATTTGTTTTAAACTCATCCGTTTCTTCATTATAGCTATACATATATGAGCAATCAGAAAACACCAAGCAATCAGAAACCGGATCATACCCAATTACTGTGGCATAATGCCCTCCACTTCCCGTCACACCATATTTAATGTATCGCGGAAACGATTCCGTTGGTTTTATATGTGCAATGCATGGGAATCCGGATTCAATGCTGTAAATAGCTTCGGATGTAGCATTATAAAGCACACGATATCTTGAATATTCTATATGCAAAAAATCTAAAATTTTTTGCCTATCAGCGCCCTGTGCTGCCATAACGCTCGGAGCCAATGCATCCATCTGATCTTTGAGGTCGGCAGATGTGCGATCGATAAGATCGCTATTAAGTGCATAAAGAACCTGCAACAAAGACGCCACACCACAATAATCATTATGGCTCTGCTTTATAAGAGGCGCATTGATCCCCATATAAGTTGTCTGCCACTTAAAGCTATCGTACGAAGCAGAATAGCTTCCGGCGCCCACGGATGATGCGCCAAAGCTAAGTGCATAACTTGTATTTCCGGCATTTATAAAGCTGTAATAGTCACCGTTTCGTACGATATACCAGTGCCCCGCTGCATCTGTTGCATTATAACTTCCAAGTGTCAGAGATGCCCCGGAAAGTCTCAACGTATTATTTTTTGTGTTTTCATCTGCAAGATAGTACGGCACCTCCATTGGACCGTTTCCATCGTAAAGCGGAGCTTCATATTGCGCAGTAGACAATGCGGCAGTGACCTTGTACGCACCGCGATAAGCCTCGGTAAGCGTAAATGCCTGAGAAACATAGTTCCATGTTTCGTTTATTGCACTCAGCGAGAGTGACGTTGAGTTAATGTTGGATGTGCTTACATTAAGCGTGAGTATTTTTGACGTGTCGCCCTTGACACGCAGCATGTGTGTATACGATGAGCGTATATCAACTTCTCCCGTAGAACATATTATCGCACTCTGCACAGGTGTCAGGTCGTCATTGTACGAATACGCTATCGTCACCTTATTTACGCCTACGGCGCGAATATTCTGCAGAGTTGCATCCTCGCCCTCTTCCATCAGATTTTCATCTATACCGGTGACAGTCATGTTTTTATATGTGGCATTTGCGGGATTGTATGTTATAAGCGAGTTGAGATCCAGCTCGTCGCCAACAATAACATTGGCATGATCGGCGATCGTTACACTGCTTACATCAATACAAGTCACCTTATTGCAAAGCTCCCACAGTGCAGTTCCGGACGGACCGGAAGGAAACTGCTCAAGAACGACATTATGATTCCTCTCGGTAAGATATCCGGTTTGGCTCACCGACTGGATGCTCCAATACTGAGTACCGCTGACGGTAGACTCAAATGTTATATACCACTCATGGTCCTGCGAATACTCGTAATAGAGTAACACCGGAGCATCAGAGCGCTCCATCATGTACATCGTTTGGCTTGACTGAGAACGTATCACAAATTTATTACCTCCGTAAGCCTCCAAAAGCCACCGCGCCTCAACACCGTAACCATACCATGTTGTAAGCGAGTTACCCGAATTTTTAAGGCAATGCTGTGTTCCGTCTTTACCACGGACAAGATAGTCACCTGCGATATCGGAGGTGTTTATCATCATATATGAAATGCCTCCATTCGACATCTCGTACAGTCCGTCAACTGAAATATCGAGCATCGATGCCGTCATTGTCCCATCGGCATCTCCGGCGCGGTCATCGGCGATCCTACGCAAATCATCGGTAATATCCAGACTACGCAATGTGCTGCTTCCCGACATGATCTCATCACCGTTCCCGAGGCTTTTTATAACACAGCTTCCAATGTTATATGACATAAGTCCACCGGGTATATCCGGGTTTCCGAGACGAGCTGTTAGGGCAGCATTTTCTATACGAAACGTTGTTGTGCTGCCGGATGTCACCGAGTTTATTTTTTCAGCTCCGCGCTGAACCTCGGCGAGGTTGACGGAAATATTACCGCTGTTTTTGACCGGGACCGAAAAAACATATGTTGTTTTACTGAGGTCGCGGTTTTGGAACATTATTGTGTAATCGTCAGGCTCCTGCTCATAAAGGCGTTTGATATGCTTCTGCTCCTCCACGTTTTCCGCACTGATGCACGCGGGGACAGTGGTCATATCCAACACCGCATCCTTCGCTTCCTCAGGAGTAAGATCACCCGGAAGAAGCGGAAGTTCAAACGGAACTATCACTATTTCTTCTTCATCGTCAGTGACGTATTCATCGGGACTGTCCGCATATCCCACCGGAACAAGCATACACCCCATCATTACAAAAGCAAGCATAAACGATATTATTTTTGGCAACAGGTTTGTTCTATGTATTTTTTTCATAACACTATTCCTTTCACAATTATTTTCGGCATTTTCAACAGTGTTTTTCGGCACCGGGTGTCGTTAATTGCGAAAGAGAAGCGGATACCTCCGAGCTTTCGGGCGGCGTCCGCGGCGCGTCGCCCGTGGCATGATACATATCAAGCACTTCATTCCTTAGTTTTCCTCCATGTTGTCGGATATGCCATCATTCCAAATGATTCAAATCAAGGTCTACTGAAGAAATCATATCATATAATTTGATAAATGTCAATATGTTAAAACATAAAATCCACATGTTTTTCCACTGCGTAAAAGGAGCATTTGTGCACAATGACAATACAGGCTGTTGCGCTGACGCGCAACAGCCTGTATATTTATATTCAGCTGATCTCAATGAGGTCCTTGGGCGACTTTGTGAAGTCCATGATGCCGTTCTCGGTTATCGCGACCATATCCTCTATGCGGCAGCCGTACTTTCCGGAAAGGTAAATGCCCGGCTCAAACGTAACAACCTGTCCGGGGGTCAGCAGCTTATCCGCAGGCACGCGGGAGGAAAGGCGAGGCTCCTCATGAATGTACATTCCAACGCCGTGACCGAGGGAATGTCCGAAGGTCCCGACATATCCCGCGCCGTCGATTATGTCGCGTGCGATCTTATCCATGCGCGCGCAGCTCTCGCCGGGACCGGCGGCAGCAAGCGCTGTGGTCTGTGCCTCAAGCACGGTATTGTAAAGGCGGCGGATGTCGTCGTCGGCTTTGCCGATGACGACGGTACGCGTCATATCAGAGCAATAGCCGTCATAGCGCGCGCCGAAATCCATTGTAAGGAAGCCTTTTTCGAGCTTAACGTCGCGCGGTACGCCGTGAGGCATGGAGGATGCGCTACCGGAGACCGCGATGGTATCGAACGCCACGCACTCGGCGCCCTTTGAGCGCATAAAGAATTCGATCTCAAGCGCCACCTGGCGTTCGGTCATATCGGGGCGGATAAAATCAACTATGTGAGTGAATGCGGCGTCGGTTATCGCCTGCGCCGCCTTCATTTTTTCGATCTCGCCGGCGTCCTTGAACTCGCGCAGACCATCGATCATAGCGGATGCGCCGCCTACGACCTCCATGCCCGCAAAAACATTGCGGAAATTCTCGTATCCGGAGAGCGAAAGCGTCGCTTCCTCTACCGCAACGCGCTTCGAACCCGCCATGACCTCGTATGCCGCGGCGCTCATGCGCTTATCGGGCATAAGGATCTCAAATTCCTTTGCCGCAGGCGAGGCGTTTGCCGCTTCGATATAGCGGAAATCGGTAAGCAGAGCCGCGCGACTCTCGGTAACAACGATAAGTCCGTCGGTGTAATTGAAGCCGCCGAGATAGCGCTGATTTATCTCCGATGATACCACAACGGCGTCAAAGCCGTTCTTTTGCATTTCTTTTCTGAGTCTTTCGAGATGTGTCATTTTCTGACTTGCCTTTCTTTTACGTGAATTTTAATTATTGACGTTGAGTTTTTCTTCGGCTGTGCGGAACATCGCCTTCATTGCCGCGGCGTCCTCAGCCATAGTCCCCGCCGATTCACAGATTATGCGCGGCGAAAGCCTCTCTGCCGCTATCGCCTCCGCGAGCGGGTAAAAATCGGGACCGTAGACCGTATCCGCAAATGTGAGGTGCTTTTTCTCACCCGCAGACGTGAATTCTATGCGCGAAAAATGGCAATGGAGGGTACGCGCATACTTATCGCCGAGCGTTTCGCCTATGCGGTAGAACACGCGAAGATAAGCGTCCTTATCCGGAAAAACGCCGCCGCAGTCGCGGGCGTTGAGATGTCCGAAATCCACCACGGGGTAAAAGTGCGGATCTGTGCGGCAAAGCTCTATCACCTCGTCAAGCGTGCCGAGCTGATTTTTCTTACCCATCGTCTCAAGCCCGAGGCGTATGTCCGTATTCCCCACCGCCTCCATGACATGCGAAAGCGTATCGCGCGCAAGATCCATAGCCTCTTCGCGCGTGATCTTTGACGCGCTGCCCGAATGAATGACGATAGTGTCGGCGTTTAACGTCACACGGCTTGCCAGCTCTGACCGTATCCGCACGGCGATTGTCATCCAGAAGTATTTTTACCCGACGGCTAATACGGTGTATGCAGCGACATGAGCACGCCCGCGCGGCGCGCCTCATCTCCTATTTTGGCAAACGTCGCATCTGTCCCGCGTATACCGTTACCGCCCTGGAACTCGTATGCGTCAAGTCCGCGCGCGCTGACCCACGCTGGCGCCTCGACCGTTGATTTTTTTCCTTCCGCATAAAAGGACTCACTGTTTCCGCCCGGTCCGAATTTCGGTCCAGCGGGCAGCTTTACATCATTATTCATATCATGCCTTTCTTTCCGCCGCGCGCTTGTGGTATCGGCGCATTATGGGACGCTCCATAAGCCGTTTGAATTTGAAAAACACTGTTTTTTTATCCTTTATAGGCGGGACCACCGCCGCGCGCAGTCCCATGCGGCGCGCCGCAACGACATCGGTAAATATCTGATCGCCGAGGAAGAGAGTCGAACCCGGCTCGGCTCCGATATCAGCCATTGCCTTTATGAGATATTTCAGGGACGGCTTGCGGCAATCATAATACGCAGGCAGCGCAAGACGGCTGTTGTACCGCTCAACGCGCGTGCGGTCATTGTTTGACACAAGAGCCGCGCCTATCCCCGCTGCGCGTAGCTCGCCGAACCAACGGAAGGTACGTTCATCCGGCTCGGCTACCTCATACGGCGCCAGCGTATTGTCGATATCTATTATCAGCGACCGCACACCGGCGCTACGGAGAAAATCCACGCCGATATCGTCAAATTTTTCAAACATATAATCCGGCACAAGTGTTCTGCGCGCTTTTTTTCGACGCGCATCGCCGGAGGGTGTGTTCTTTTTCATATCATCCACCGCAAAGAATAAATTTTACCGCATATATTTTAGCACAATTCGCGCCGCATATCAAGAGTCAAGAAAAAAACAACAAAAAAATTTTGTTTTTTTCAATTTAAGGGTTGACAAAATACGCGCAGTGTGGTATTATATTAAGGCAGTTTTGAAAACACTTTTGCGGGTGTAGTTCAATGGTAGAATTCCAGCCTTCCAAGCTGGCCGCGTGGGTTCGATTCCCATCACCCGCTCCATTTCCGAAAGGAAAGTCCCCCGTTACAGCGGGTCATGCGTCTTTAGCTCAGCTGGATAGAGCAACTGCCTTCTAAGCAGTAGGTCGGGGGTTCGAGTCCCTTAAGACGCGCCATACGGTGGGTGTAGCTCAATTGGCTAGAGCGTCAGGTTGTGGCCCTGAAGGCAGTGGGTTCAAATCCCATCACTCACCCCATAAAAAACAGCCCAACTTCCCATAAGGAAGTTGGGCTGTTTTTTTCGCCTTCGGCGAGTTATATTGCTTCGCAGTGATATTCGTCTTGTGCCGAATGGTATTCGCTACGCGAGTCTGAGTGGCGAATAAAATATCACTAAAGCAGTAAGCTTTAATATCACTGTCGCGCAAGCGATAATATCACTCCGACGAAGTCGGAATATAACTTTACAAACAGTTGGTTTAATACTTGAACTTTTATTTGAAACCGGCTGTATTGAAGAAACAATATATAAATCTATTCAAAACGATTGCGGTGCATACGCAGGATGTTAATATCCTCTTTAAGAACGATAAAATCAAGGCAGGAATATGGATCGGTACATTATGAGAAGCAGTCTTACGCACGTGTTTTTTCTGTTTTTTTATTTCTGTTGCCGAGAAGTTGATTCAGAATTCGGCTTGTGATATAATATTAGTGAAAGTAAATCACGCTCAAGGAGAAAAAGAGAATGACTGATTACGGCATCAACGAAATGCAGGAAATGCAGAGGGCTTTACAGGATAAATACAAGCATAAATGGGAGCCTATATGCCCAGAAGTGGGGCAGAACAAGCTGCTGTGGATGGTTGGTGAAATAGGCGAAGTGATAGACATAGTCAAAAAGCATGGCGGGGCAAACGCAGCGGCAACGGAAGAACTGAGAAAAGATCTGGTTGAGGAAATGGCGGATGTTCTGATGTATTATAATGACGTTATGTTATGCTACGGCATCAGCGCTGAAGAACTGAAACAAGCATATACAGAAAAATTTGAGAAGAATATGAAACGCTGGTAAGCATCTTCAATAAACCTATAAAACAAAAAAGCACTTCATGTGAAGTGCTTTTTGCTTGTGCTCTATGTTATTTTATCTTTACGCCATATATCTTCTGGCCGCGGGTGCCGACCACCACGGTGTTTTCAAACACGGCTGGGGAGGCTTCTACATTCGAACCGAGCGAGAATTCATAAAGTATGGTTCCCGTCTGCCCGTCAACAAGGTGCATATAGCCAGAGGAGTTGCACTGTATCAAGTATCCGTTGCCGTTCTGGTCATATACCACAACGGGGCTGGACCACGGATAACCCGCGAAGTTGCATTCCCACACAACGTGCCCGTCGGCCTTAGAGAAGGCGACAAGCTTGCCGCGGTGGCCGTCCGTCATGGCTACGGGAGCGAATACCAGCTCGCTCAGGCTGCCCTTGCCTATTGCGAAGGAGCCCTGCACGCCGCCTGATACGCCGGACACGGTCTGGCAGGAATAATCCGTGTTCTTCCAAACTATGCGCCCCGTTTCGGCATCAAGCTTCCATATGGGTATAGACGCCTTCGCATTCGTGTCTGCGCGCCAGCCGCCGTGGAACGATGTTGAGCAATATATGTACGGATGCCCGTTTTCAAGCTCCAGCACGGCTGTGCAGTTTGTGTCGTCCAGCACGTCCTGAACCCACACCAGTTCAAGTGTATTCAGGTTTATGCACATCATGTGGCCGCCGTTATCGCTTACGATAAGGTGTCCGCGCCAGATTATCGCGCTGTCCTCCATGCCGAACCACCAGCCCTTTGAACCGTCCACCGTAGCGCTACTGTTGTTGCGTGAGCCCTTATAGCGCCACTTTACAACTTCGGGAGCTACGGATATCGTGCCGGCGTTTACATCATAATTGGTGTTAAGCTTTATCATGTACAGTATGCCGTTTTCGCCGGGGTAAATGAGAGTATCGGTCTCGGCGTCAACAAGGGCGGAGCTGTCGAAATACGAAAGCTTACCCCTCAGGCTGAAGCTATCCTTGCTTCCGAATTCATACAGTACTTTGCCGTCTATAAGGCTGATTATGGATGCGTGCGAAGAGCCCTCGCCATCATCCTTACTGTCGTCGCCGGAGCCGAGATACATCAGCGGATAGCCGCGCGGATCGAGCGCGCCCGCACCCTTGAAGGGATAGCGGCCCATGTTGATGGGGTCGCGCGTGCGTTCGCCGGTGTCAAGGTCAAGGAAGTAAATATGCCCATCCATAGTGGCATATATTACTTCAACAAGATCGGTCTTATTCTTGGCGGAATCGTAAAGGTTCATTATGCGCTTGGTTTCTTCCGGCCAGCGGACGATGAGCGGCTGTCCCGTCCAGCCGGAGCCTGTCCATGCGCCGGAACCGTATACCTTTGGCACGCTGCCGGTGTTCACTATCCATGCGTTGGCATCGTCCAGCGTTTTTTCAACTATTGTAGCAGTGCCGTAGGCGGGATTGTCGCGGAAATTGTTGCCGCGGAAGGTGATAATACCCTCAAGCTGGGTATAATCCCTGCCCTCGCCAAAGTCTATGGTCTGCTCCCGCTGATAGCTTGAAACTATCTCGCCATTGACCTCTATGGCTGTTTCCATGCCGAAATCGCTCGGCCGCGTGCCTTCTATTGCATACGGGCTGAACTCCGGCAGGGGAGTGGGGGTAGGCTCGGGCGTTTCGGTGGGCTCGGGTTCAGGCGTTTCGGTAGGCTCGGGTGTTTTGCTGAATATGGAATCGATCAGTCCGGGCTTTTGCGTTTCGCCGGGAACTACATTGTCGTTATCGCTTCCCGAATTGCTCAGCACAAGTATGCCAAGCGTGAGCGCGATTATGAACAATACCAGTATTATCACGAACTTTGCCGTGATTCTGCGCCTTCTGCGGCGGCGTGTTTTCATGCGTAAACAATACCTTTCTGCTTATTTATATAAAGTATTCTTTCCAATATTATACTCCGCAACACGCTTATCATCAAGAGCAATTTTACCAATCTGTAAACATTTGCTTTTGCGCGGCAGGACACAATTAATCCAAAATGTAACACAATATTGATACGCGCTGCGCGTTTATTGTACATAATCTGTCGGTATAATAAGGCCATAAAAAGAAAACGACCACGAGTTTCCGCGGGAACGGGAACGAAAGGAGGAAATAATATGGAAAACAACTGGAAATGGTATGAACAGCAAAACCCGCAGCAGAACGCCCAGCAGAGCGAACAGCCGCAGCAGAGCCAGCCGAACTACGGCCAATATAATTACAGCACTAATGCAAACTCGGGCTACAATGCCTACGGCGCGGGCAACGGCGGCAGCGGAAACGGCAGCAAACCGAAAAAGTTTGTTACGATGACACAGATGATAGTTACCGTAATAGTGGCGGCGCTGCTGTTCACTGGAGCGGGACTGGCGATAGGCCGCGGCATAAGCGCTAACAATGAGCCCACCCAGCAGGAGGTGCTCAGCAACGCAACTACGGCGCCTGAGCAGAATAACACGGCTAACGCGCCTGCAGCAACGCAGGATCCTGCCACGCAGCCCAGTAACGGCATTAAGACGAACGACAGCCGCGCCGAGGGCGACGGCAGCACGAGCGTTGTGCAGAGCAGCATGAGCAGCGTTGTGAGCATAGATATAGAGGCCGAGGTTTCCACCGGACGTTACTGGTATTCCAATGGCGAAACGGAAAGCGAAACGGTTGGCAGCGGCAGCGGCGTGATACTCACGTCCGATGGTTACATCGTTACCAATAACCACGTTGTGTCCGGCGCGGATAAGATAAAGGTATACCTGCAGGACGGCACGGAATACGAAGCGCAGCTCATAGGCGCGGACAGCTACACGGATCTGGCCGTGATAAAGATAGATGCCGAGAATCTGCCCGCCGCAACGGTAGGCTCCAGCAGCACCCTTATGGTGGGTGATACGGTATACGCAATAGGCAATCCGCTTGGCGTGCTTGCCACCAGCGTATCCAAGGGCATTGTGAGCGGCCTTGACAGGGAAGTTACCATTGACGGTCAGCAGATGACGCTTATGCAGGTGAACGCCAGCGTAAACCCCGGCAACAGCGGCGGCGGTCTGTTCAATGCGGACGGTGAACTGGTCGGCATAGTCAATTCAAAGGCCAGCGGCGAA
>ERZ827186.2259-NODE-2259-length-13379-cov-14.952116_pt1 | contig 13379 bp, 10 predicted proteins | sample MGYA00519918_ERZ827186 | MGnify/ENA primary metagenome ERZ827186 (study PRJEB31778, sample SAMEA3449275) | human gut metagenome | biome: human gut; feature: human-associated habitat; material: faeces | place: United Kingdom | collected 2010/2012 ... | reverse complement strand
TAGATACGGCGATATGCAGGCATTTGTCCAAAAGCTCAGGGATATGGGCTATGAGCGTGTGGAGCTGATCGACACGACCAACGGCAGCTTCATGACACCGAAGGAGGCCAAACGCCTGATGCTTCGCGGCTCGACGTTGCTGGTGGGACGAAAGTAATCGGCGCGGCATCAGAGGAAGCTGATCTCCGCACAGTTTGACAGCTACCGCCGGAGCATGGCGGAATGTACCGACCGCAAGACTGCCGAGCTATATATGGACGCGACGATGGTCTATTACTTCGGCGGCTGGGCTGCGTTTCTTAAGCATGTAAATAAATCACGGGAGGAAAAGTGATATGAAATACAACGGTTTTTATTTCTGGATGTTCAAAAGCCCGATGAAAAAGGTTCTGGCAGAGAAGTACGGCAGGGAATATGCCGCCGACATTATGAAAAAGAGCAAAAAGGTCTATCGTGAGCTTGTCGAGAAAGCAGACGACATCGGTGACGATAACCCTATGGCATACAACGAGTTGTTCGCCCTTGCCTTCGTTGCGCCCTATGTGGCAAGCGAAAAGAAAATTCCGCCAACGACCGTGCAGGAAATGATGCGCCGCTCACTCTATCATATCAAGTGGTATTTTGCAAAGACCGACATGAATACCGACAAGGGCAAGGCGGAGAACAAAAAGAGCGTTGTCAAATACGCCAAATGGTACACGCCCGAAAAGGAAGCGAAATACCCGACCTCCTTCAAGGTGGATTTTGTCGGGCAGCCGTATGAGGGTGCCTGTTACTACCGCATTACCCGCTGCCCGATTTGCATTTACGCGGAGAAACTCGGTGTTTCCGAACTCATGCCGTTGTTCTGCGAACTTGATGAAGTGATGATCACGCTTCAGCACGGCGTGCTGCACAGAAAGCAGACACTGGCAAACGGCGGGGAATACTGCGATTACTACATTACCGGAAACAGAGAATAAACGGAGAAGCTCGTATCGGTCAATAGCTGATACGAGCTTCTTTTCATATTTTTTAGATTGTGTTTCTTCAGACCTTCCACCCGGCGGCCTGCTGCCGCTCCACCACGAAGCGGCGGTAGAGCCCGTCAACAGCAACCAGCTCGTCATGGGTGCCCTGCTGAACGATCTCGCCGTGATCGACCACAAAAAATTGGTCGGCATGGCGCACAGTTTTCAGCCGGTGAGCAATCATGATGACCGTCTTATCGTGGGTCAATTCTGCAACGGCCTCCATCAGCTCCTTTTCATTTTCGGGGTCAACATTGGCAGTGGCTTCGTCCAGAATGATGACAGGCGCATCCTTCATGATCGCCCGGGCAATCCTACCTGTATAAGCAGAGCAAGGCGGCGTCCGAGATCACAAAGCAGCTCAAGGAAATCTACAACAGCGGCGAAAAGACCCGCAAGGAGAAGATGAGCGAGGCTCGTGACCTGCTGGAGCTGCGTAACGAGATTTATAGAAAAGCCCTGTTGACCGTCGGCACCTACGAGGAAACCGCAAAGAGCATCGGAAGTGCAGACAGCGATGTGGTGAAGCGCGAAGCAAACCGCAAGGCGTTCGGCGCAGAGTACGCACTAAAGACATACAACAAGGATGTCGAAGAAAAGGCAGCCGAGTATGTCGCACAGGGCGTTACCTACGACCAGTACTATGCGGCATACTTTGCAGCCCGTGGTATCGTAGGTGACAAGGGCGAGAACGGCAAGACGATTGCCAACTCTGCAAGCCGCAAAAAGAAAGAAGCTATCGACAAGGCCGTTCCAGGCGCAAGCACAAAGCAAAAGCACCTTTTGTACGAGGCACTCGGAGTGTCAGAGAAGGTGTGGTAAAGAGATGCCCCCTCCGTAACTGGAGGGGGTATTTTACTGTGTAGTTTCTGTGTAGCCTATATGCAAAAATACCGCAATAAACAGCAATATTTGCAAAGACTAAAAATGCTGAAAACCCGCATGAACAAAAGAAAAACCCGCATTTCTGCGGGTTTTTCTTTGGCGGAGATGGAGAGATTCGAACTCTCGAACCGCTTTTGACGGTTACACGATTTCCAGTCGTGCGCCCTCGACCAACTAGGCGACATCTCCATGTCGTTATCAGGATGGGTCAAGTAAAAGTCCTGACGAGAATTTATTATACCGTATTACCGGCATAAAAGCAACCCCCTTTTTGCAAAAAAGTTGCCCTAAAAGACATTTTTTCGCATTACGGGCAAAGAAAGGATTGCGCCCGGCCCTTTGGCGTACTATAATATTATAAATCACTTTCGGAAAAAAGGAAGGATAAGACCCATGAAACGAGTAGAGATCAAAGCACTGTTTGCGGAGCCGGAGCGCTACACCGCGGAACCGGTCACCGTCTGCGGCTGGGTGCGCACCCTGCGCTCCAGCAAGGCCCTTGGCTTCATCGAGCTGAACGACGGCAGCTACTTCAGCAATCTGCAGGTGGTGTTTGAGGAAAATAAACTGGCCAATTACGATGAGATCTCCCGCCAGAATGTCGGCGCGGCGCTTATTGTCACCGGCCGTCTGCTGCTGACCCCCGAGGCCAAGCAGCCCTTTGAAATCCATGCGGAGAAGATCACCGTGGAGGGCGCCTCCACCCCGGATTATCCCCTGCAGAAAAAGCGCCACAGCATGGAGTTCCTGCGCACCATCCAGCACCTGCGTCCCCGCACCAATACCTTTAGCGCGGCGTTTAGAGTGCGTTCTGTTGCGGCCCAGGGCATCCATAGGTTCTTTACCGAGCGCGGCTTTGTGTACGCGCACACCCCGCTCATCACCGGCAGCGACTGCGAGGGTGCCGGCGAGATGTTCCGCGTCACCACCATCGATCCCGCCGATCCCCCTCTGACCGAGGACGGCAAGATCGATTACAGCCAGGATTTCTTCGGCAAAGCCACCAATCTCACCGTCAGCGGTCAGCTGGAGGGTGAGTGTATGGCTATGGCCTTTGGCAAGATCTACACCTTCGGCCCCACCTTCCGCGCGGAAAAATCCTACACCGGCCGCCACGCCGCCGAGTTCTGGATGATCGAACCGGAGATCGCCTTTGCCGACCTGGAGGACAATATGGTGCTGGCGGAGGACATGATAAAATATGTGCTGCGCTATGTGATGGAGCAGTGCCCCCGCGAGCTGGAATTCTTCAATAACTTTGTGGATAAAGGACTGCTGGAACGCCTGAACCATGTGGTAAACAGCGACTTTGCCGTCTGCACCTACACCGAGGCCATCGAGCGGCTGCAAAAGGCCGATGTGGAGTTTGAGTACCCCGTAAGCTGGGGTGTGGACCTGCAGACTGAGCATGAGCGCTACCTCACCGAAAAGATTTTCGGTAAGCCGGTCTTTGTTACCAATTATCCCAAGGAGATCAAGGCCTTCTATATGCGCCTGAACGATGATGGTAAGACGGTGGCGGCCGTGGACCTGCTGGTGCCCGGCATCGGCGAGATCATCGGCGGCAGCCAGCGTGAGGAGCGTCTGGACATCCTGCTGGACCGCATCCACGAGCTGGGGCTGAATGAGGAGGACTACTGGTGGTACCTCGACCTGCGGCGCTTCGGCGGCGCGCGCCACGCCGGTTTCGGCCTGGGCTTCGAGCGGCTCATTATGTATGTCACCGGCATCCCGAATATCCGTGATGTACTGCCCTTCCCCCGCACCACCGGCTTTGCGGAATTCTAAACCGAATATATATGCTGAAGTCCTCCGCGTGGGATCCCATGCGGAGGACTTCAGTTTGTTTATTTACGGAGGGCGATTTAATCCGCAGAGAAGGTTTGCTGGAAGAACCGCCGGACCATTTCAGTGGTGTCATCAGTGTGGTCCTCGGCGGTAATCAGATAGTATTCAGAGCCATACAGGGGATCCTTCAGTGGGACAGCCCGAATCTGGGAAGAGGGAAGCATCCAGTTCGGCTGGAAGGTGGGGTAGACCCAGTTGTAGTTTTCTACGCATACATTGCGCAGCTCGGAGATGTTCTTGGAGATGATCTCCAGCTTGGGCACAAATCCGGCTCGCTGGCAGTGACGGAGAAAACCGTCTGTTTGAATATCTCCGGTACGGATCCCTTCCCGGATGGGATCATAGTACAGGATAAAGCTCTGCTCCCGCAGGTCGCCCACATCTACTTCCGCTTGTCCAGCCAAGGGGTGGTCCGCCCGCATGACAATACATAGCGGCTGATTGTGCAGCAGGGTACAGCGGGTACCCGGTATGGTGCAGAAGGCAGGCGTTTTATTACGGTCCTCCTGCCAAAAGACACGAGTGACCAGCAGCGCGTCAAATTCCCGACTGCGCAGGCAGGCTTCGACCTCCGAGGATTGGTAAAATAGAAACTGAATATTGTGCCCGGGGGCATACAGATAGAATTTTTCCATCAGCAGGCACTCGGTTTTTATGCTGATGCGCCCCAGAGGAAGACCGATGGTATAGGGCTTCTCATCCTGGCCCTTCAGCCGGCTGATGTGAAACTCCAGCGATTCATATTGTCCCACCACCTGTGCGATATAGGGAAGAACGCTGGTGCCCGGCCCTGTCAGCTTCAGGCGCTCGCCCCGGGCGGGACGGTCAAATAAGGTGATGCCCAGGGCCTCCTCCACACACTTTACCTGCCGGGAGACCGAGGAGGGCGCACAGGGGATCTCCTCAGCGACCTTGCTGAAATTCAGGTGGGTGGCCACCAGCAGTACAGTCTTCAGGTATTGGATCTCCATAGTGCGCCCTCCTTTTGGTTATGGCAGCGGGTAGGCAATGCAGCGGGGCTTCCTCAGTGTCTCAGTGACGGTAGGAAAGGGAATCCGCCCGAACAACGGATGTGGCATCCGTCTTTTTGGGGTCCTTCTTTTCTCCGGGCTGGGGGCGGCGGTTCCGGCGCAGGGCTTCATCCATGTGGATCTTGACGCCGCGGCTGGCCAAAGTGTGCTGCAGGGCGGGCACATCCAGCGCCTGCAGGCTGATATTCTCCTTGGCAGCCATGGAAACAGCCAAGCCGGCAGCTTCACCGGTGAGAACACAGGCGGGAATAAACCGTGCGACTTCCCAGCCGCGGCCGGTGGCGGAAACGATCCTTCCGGCTGCGGCAATGTTGGTGATCTCGGTATCGATGAGGCCGCCGTATGGGAACTCGTATACTTCGGCAGGAATTTCCAGAGAGTGGATCATGCAGCCGATTGAGCTTTCCACATACCGGTCAGGCACTACCTCCAGCTGCTCCTTGCCAACCAGCCGGCGGGTCATACGGAACTGCGGCATAAGCGGCAGGGTCATCTGCGCGTAGGAGGGGCTCTGGTGCTGCTTTAAGTAGTCCAGCGCCAGCTTGCGGCTGGTACGGATATATCCGTTGACGCCCTCACTGGTGGTGCCATAGTACATGGGGATCTCCGCCTCGCTGTTATCGGCATCGGGGCGAAGCCCCAGCCAGCGCAGCGGCAGTGCCTGCAGGGCCTGCCCGGTCTCCAGGCCTTTTTTCATGGTATCCAGGTCTATTTCATGTGCCCAGTGGGAAACGATGCTCCGCTGTGTTTCGGTGGGAGCGCCGGCCCGGAACATCAGGTCCAGGTCGCCGCTGGCATCCACAAAGGCCTTGGCCAGGTAGGCGGTGCGTCCGGATTTGTTTTCGACAATGACGCCCTTGCAGGTTTTACCCTCCATGATGGGCGCGCAGAAGTTGGTATCAAAAACGACCTGAATACCTTCCTGTTCCATCAGCTCATCCAGTGCGCACACGGCAGCCGGGATATTAAAATTGGTGCGGTAGCGGCCGGTGGGGGTGTCCACGGTATCGGGCCCGTTCCGCCAGCAATCTGGCAGGTTATCGTAGCCGTAGCGGATGCAGACATGCAGCAGCTCCTCCGCCAGGCCGCCATATACCTTGTGCCCCAAACCGTCATCCAGAGGCAGATAGATGCAGACATGGCCCAGGGTAGCCAGACCGCCCAGGATGATGCTTTTCTCCAGCAGAATGACCCGGGAGCCATTGCGTGCGGCCGAAACTGCGGCGGCTACACCGGCTACGCCGCCGCCTACTACGATCACATCCGCTTCCCCCGCAATGGGGATGGAATGGGATTGCTCAGTGATTTGCTTTGGTTTTTCCATTGATGGTATGCCTCGTTTCTTAGTGTATTATAGCAGATGCGCGGGAAGAAGGGAACAGGCCATATCGTCCCGGAAAAGCCGGTTAGGGCAGAATGTAGCTGCAGCCAAGGGCAATCACATAAACCACAATGATATAAACAGGAATCACCTTGATGGCATCGTGCCAAATAAAGCGGTTGTCTATCTCCTCACGGTCCAGCAGCAGCGCGGCGTAGATGGTACCTGCATAGGTCAAGAAGGCCATGTTGGCGCACAGGCTCAGCGTCGCGGCGGTAACAGATGCGCTGATCCCGGTGTCCAGCTGCATCTGGCATACAAAAGGCATGATGGCCGCGTTGCCCAACAGGGTAAGGGGGGTGCCGTTGCAGATGTTGGTGATGATGGTGATAACAATAGTAAGGAGAAGCAGCAGCAGCGGCAGCGGCATATTGCCGAATACGGGTTTAAGCAGGGAGATGATCCAGTCGCGAATGCCCAAATCAGCGGAAGCCATGGCATTGCCCAGGAAGGTGAAGCAGCCAACGATGCACACCACATTCCACAGGGTGCCTTCACTCAGCAGCTTCATGGGGTTGGCCAGCGGCTTGCCGTCTACTTTGATAAGCCCCAGAATGCCCAGCGCCAGCAGGAAAATGAGGGTAGTGCCGATAGGAGCCAGAACAGTGCTTCCGGGGAAGTCCTTCGGCAGCAGCGGGATCACGATGATATACAGGAAGGACAGGCAGAAGATGGTGAGAATGAGCTTCTGGCGCTTATTAAATTTCTTGGGAATGTTGCGCAGCGCCTCTACATTTTCAATATCCAGCTCCTTCAGCGGGGCAACATTGCACTTAAATACACCGGGGATCATAAAGGCCAGAATGCACAGCCATACCAGATTGACCAGGATGCACACGAACATATAGGTGAACATATTGATGCTCAGTCCAAAGCCCTGCATGCTGGTATTGATAAGGGTGTAAATGGTAAGGGCAATGCCCTTGAAGGGGAAGCAGAAATTACCCATGCAGCCCAGGTAGATGCCCAGCAGCATGAATTTGCAGAATCTGTCCTGCTTATCATAGCCGCACACATCCCGGATGGACTCATAAATGCCGAAGTACAGCAGCGCGGTGGGGATAAACCCGATGAACATGGAAACGATAAAGCTGGAGAAGAACAGCGAGAACAGCAGCGCGACCGGGCGTCCTCGAAGCGCCTTGATGCTAAGCAGCTTGCGCACCAGCACATCGATCACGCCGGCTTCCTTGAGCGCCACGCACAGCGCAGATACAAAGATCAGCTGGGGGACGGTAGAACCGCCCATCCAACTGGAAACAGCGGCGGAGGATGTCAAAAAGCCGCTGTATACCATGGCGATAATACCCAGGATAGCAGCTAGGGTGGACTGGGAAGTGAATACTGTAAGCAGAATAACGCCGATAAATACGCCCAGGGCATTGGAGCCGACCTGTGTAACCACGGAGAACGGGCCCAGAATCCGGCCGAAAAAGAACATAAAGAGGAACGCGATCAAAATGATCGGCCACTCACGCTTTTGGGCAGCTGACTTTGTCATAGTAGTTCACATGCAAGGCTAAGCACGGAGCTTTGCATGCGATCCTCCTTTCTGTAATTTTTATTCTCAGGTGAACGGTGATCTGCCGCCTTCGGTCGCGATCCGAAAACGGATTCCATAATAAATTGTGCACAATCTACACTTTTTATTTTAGAAAGCCTTGTGTATAAAGTCAATTGCACAATCCGCACGCACTGTTGCAACTTTGGCATGGAATTCGCTTCCGTCCCTATATGGAAGGTCCTCCCGCCGCCCCGCTGACCTGATTGGCGGCATGGCTCTCCCCTGTGGGAGTGCCTCATCCCACGCAAAACATGTATTTTCTCATACTTTGGGATGATTTACACCACCCGCTTTGGCTGGTAAAATAAGACCAGAACACAAAATACCGCCGATCCATCATACCATAAGGGGACTGGTCCCCTTCGGCATCCCGTGGCCCCCACGGGATGAATCCGTTGCAAAGGGAGGGAGCGCATGGCCAAAAATGTAGTCATCCGGCCGTCTGTCCGGGAACAGTACCAAAAATTCATGGCACGGGGCAGGGTGCTGTTTTTCACCGCGCCCTGCGGCTTTGGCAAAAGCATCCTGGCCGAAACGCTGCTTGCCGGGCAGCAGGTGCTTTCTCTCACCGCCGGGGAGCCGGACTTCGCCCTGCCGGCGGATGATAAGGACTGGCAGGTCCTCTTGATCGATGACCTGCGGCAGATGACCGAGGAGCCGGATCAGCAGGCGCTGTACCAGCTCATCCGGGAGTACAGCGACCGCCGGTTCGTCCTGCTTTCCCGCGGGGCGGTGCCGGGCTGGCTCATGGCCTTCCAGTATGCCGGGCTTATGGCGGTGCTGGATGCCGACGCCCTGCTCTTTGACCGGGAGGATATCCGCAGTCTGTTCCGGCAGCAGGGCACCCCCGTCAGCGAATCGGAGCTTTCCGAGATCCTGCGGGAAACCAGCGGCTACCCGCTGGGCGTGGCGGTCATCGCCCACTGCATGGTCGGCGGCCGCCCCTATGGCCCGGAGCTCATCGCCCAGGGCTACCACGAGGTCTTTTTCTACTTTGAGGCGGCGGTCTACCGCCGGTTCGATCTGCCCATCCGCCGTTTTTTGCTGGAGCTTGCCCCCTTTGAGAGCTTCGATGCCGAGCTGGCCCGCATGGTCAGCGGCGATCCCCATGCCGGGGAACGCCTGGCCTGGCTCCAGCACAATACCACCATGCTGCGCCCCGATGATGTGCAGCGGTTCCGGTTCTGGCCGCAGTTCCGCACTTTTTTGCTGTGGGAGATGGACCGGGAATACAGCGAGGAAAAGCGCCGCACCGTTCTGGGCCGCGGCGGCCTCTACTACGAGCTGAAAGAGGATTACAGCCATGCGCTGGAGTGCTACACCATGGCAGGGGATCATTCCAAGGTCTCCGAGCTTCTGGTGCGCAATGCCGAGCTTCATCCCGGCATGGGCCATTACAGTGAGATGGAGAAATACTACCGCAGCCTGCCGGAGCAGGAGATCGCCGCCTCCCCGGCGCTGATGCAGGGCATGAGTATGCTGTGCGCCCTGGCGGCCGATTATGAGGGCAGCGAGCGCTGGTACCAGGCGCTTTCTCAGTTTGCCCGCTGCCGTGCCAAAAGCGACGCGGCCGGGCGGCAGGCCCGGGGCCGGCTGGCCTGGTTGGATATCTCCCTGCCGCAGCGCGGCGTCACCGATCTCACCGCCATCATTCCCTCGGCCTACCGGCTGCTGGTCAATAAGAAAGTGACCCTGCCGGCCTTTTCGGTCACCAGCGCCCTGCCCAGCATTATGAACGGCGGCAAGGACTTCAGCGAATGGAGCCGCCGGGATGACCTGCTTTATCAGACCATCCGTGTCCCGGTGGAGGCCATTCTGGGCCGGGATGGCGTGGGTCTGCCGGATTGCGCCATTGCCGAAAGCAAGTTTGAAAAAGGCGAGGACATCACCGCCCGTATGCTGGCCCTGATGCCCCGATTGGGGGAGATCCAGCGGGATGGCACCCCGGATATTGAATTCGCCGCGGTGGGCCTGCTGGCCCGCAGCCAGTTGGCGGCCGGCCACTCCCAGGATGCCCGCAGGACGCTGGAAAGCCTGCGGCAGCGCTTCGCGGAAGGCGGCCAAAGCCGATTTTTGCCCAATATCGATGCCATGCTGTGCCGCGTTGACCTGCGGACTGGCGATACCGATGCCGTAGATAGCTGGTACCGGGAAAAGGCCCCGCGCGACCCCCTCAGCATCAATATCATGAAGCGCTACCAGTACTTTACTCAGGCCATGGCGGAGCTTGCTCAGGGCCGGCCGCAGGCCGCCCTGCTTACCCTGGCCCCGCTGGAGCCCTACTGCATCGCCTGCCAGCGGAAGATGGATCACACCACCCTGCTGCTTTTGCGGGCCGTGGCCCAGTACCGGCTAAAGGACGAAGCCTGGCAGCAAAGCCTTACCGATGCCCTGCATATTGCCGCCGGGTTGGGGTTCATCCGCCCGGTAAGCTGCTGCGGCGCCGCCCTGCTGCCCCTGCTGCAGGCCCTGCCCGTCCCGGAGGAAGAGAGCTGGTACCGGCAGGTGGTGGCCTTTGCCCGGGTGCAGGCCGCCCGGTATCCCTACTTCCTGGTGCCGCCCCTGCCCCCCGGCGAGGAAATGACCGCCACCGAGCTGCAGGTGCTGCGCCTGATGTGCGCCGATAAAAGCAATGCCGAGATCGGCCGTATCCTGGATATCAAGCTGCCCACGGTAAAAACCCATGTCAGCCATATCCTCACCAAGTTGAATGTCAGCCGCCGCAGCGAGGCCAAAACCGCCGCCCGCCGCCTGTGGCTGGTAGAATAAAAACTGTAATTCTGGAGGAACATATGAAGAAACGAGTAAGTAGTATTTTGCTGGCCGCCGTGCTGTGTGTTACCATGCTGTCTGTTGTAGCATTGGCGACGGAAAGTACCGATTGTAACCACACCTATAACTATGTGGCTAATGACAATGGCATAAACCACAGCCCTAAATGTGACAATTGCGGTTATGTTGATACAAGCCGCAGCAGCCAGCACTGTGATAATGGTTCAAACAGTAAATATAAAGATGGAAAATGTGACTTTTGTAGTGCAGAGTTGGCTGTTTCCTTTAATGACTCGTCCCGTAGTAGCTGCGCCACCACTTTGCAAGCTGCTTTTGACTATGTGAAAAGCGAAAATAGCAGCACCGAAACGAAACTTTTCTCTATGAAAGACATTGCTGATGCTGTGAGCTTTGAAGGTTCCCTTGCGACACTCAACCTTGCAGGCAATAACTTGACCGGTAGCATTACGGTAAATGGCGGCACACTGACTATCACTAACACACTTGATAGCCAACCTTCCACTGTTAGCACTGTCAATGTCACTGGCGGCACAGTGAAGATCGAGGGAAATCTGACCGTCACCACTCTGAAGATATCTGCCAACGCCAAAGTAGAACTCTCCGGCGGCACCTACGGCAAAATTACCGGAGTCACTGATAAGAACACCCTGTTGGGCCCCGGCTATGTATTTGATGGTGATACTGTTAAGGAAGCCCCCATCAAGAGTGTCACGGCATCCGTAACGGGCCATAACAACGCCAAATACGGCTACACCGCCGAACAGGCTCCTGTTCTTACCGCGGCCATTACCCCGGCCATTACCCCGGACAATGTGACCGGTGTGACCTACCAGTGGTACAAGGTAAACGGCAGCAAGAAAACCGAGATTGATAATGCTACCGCCCAAACCTATACAGTGGAAACCGGCCTGAATGCGGGGAACTACGATTACTGCTGCACAGCCACCGTTGACACCTACCCCCTCACCAGCGATGATGTCACCGTGACCATCAAAAAGGCGAATGGCCCCCAGCTGGGCACCATCAATGTAAACCAGGTCTACAATGACACCGCCAGCAAGACCATTGAGATTTACGATCAGGTAATAGGTAAGCTCAATGAAGCTTTCCCGAATGGCGGTACGATGGAGTTCCAAGGTGATGGTTATGAGTCCGCGGATGGGCTAACATTAAATGGTTGGCAAATAGATGTTAACAGTGGCTCTATAACTTATACAATGGGCGAAAATACAGCTCCCGAAAAGAAAATCACTATAAAGTACAAGGCTTTTGCACACGAAGGTAACTATAAGAATAACTACGAGTATGCCGAGGGCACAGTTGTCATCACCCTCACCAAAATTACCCCCACCGGCACTCCCAATTACACCCCCATCACCTCCAGCGGCAAGACCCTGGCCGATGCCCACCTCAATGCCGATAATAATGCATTTTCTGTGCCCGGCACTGTAAAATGGGCAGTTGATGGTGACCCAGAAAGCGTGAAAGTCGAAAAAGGGACAGCCTACGAGTGGATCTTCCGTCCGGATGACTATGAGCACTTTGAAGTGATCCGCGGCTCCATCATCCTGTGGACCGAAAGCGGCAGCGGTGTGGTGATCATCGTTCCTTCCCAGTCCGGTGAAAGCACTCCCGCCAGCAACCCCAATACCGGCGCGGCCCCGGTGGGTCAGCCGCTGCCCGGCTTGGCCCTGCTGGCGCTTGCGGCTCTGTGCCTGTATGCAGGCACCCGCCGCTTCTAAACAGCCATCCTCACTTACCTCTCTGGGGGCAGCAGTAGGTTCAAAACCTGCCGCTGCCCCCATTCTATCCCATGTGTGAGTTGAACCCCGGCCGAAGATGTGATATAATTTTCCCAAGCGCGGCATGGCCGCCAAAAACCGTGACCGGAGGGCCTTATGAATACCTTCTTGAAGCTGGCTTTTTTGTTCTATATCGGTTCTTCGCTGGGCTGGGTGCTGGAGCTTTTCTTCCGGCGCTTTATTTCCGGCAATAATCCCGAGCGCAAGTGGATCAATCCCGGCTTTATGGTAGGGCCCTATGTGCCGCTGTACGGCACCGGGCTTTGCATCCTGTACCTAGTTTCCCGCCTTTCGGAAAGCCGCCAGATCGCCAACCCTGTGTGGAACCACATTGCCATGCTGGTGCTGATGGCCGCCGCCATGACCGCCATCGAGTACATTGCCGGCATCCTGCTGCTGAAGGTGATGAATGCCCGTCTGTGGGATTACAGTCGCCGCTGGGGTAATGTGAATGGTCTTATTTGCCCTCTGTTTTCCGCCATTTGGGCAGTGATGGGCGCGGCCTATTATTTCTTTGTGGATCCTTACATTTTGCGGGCACTGGATTGGCTTTCCCGCAATTTGGCGTTTTCCTTTGTCATCGGCGCGTTTTTCGGCGTTTTCGCCATCGATTTCGTCTATTCCACCCACCTCATGGTCAAGATAAGGACCTTTGCCCGCGAGAAGAATGTGGTGGTCCGCTATGAGGAGCTGAAGGCCTACTTTAAGGCCGGCCGGGAAAACGGCCGCCAGCACTTTTTCCTGGCCCTGCATACCGAGATCCCGCTGCGGGAAAAGCTGCAGCAGTACTACGATTACCGCCGGGCCCGCCGGGAGGAGCTGGACCGCATCCTGCACGGAGAGGACGGCACCAGCAGCACCGCCAAAGCAGAATAAGCCTTTTTACCGGAGGGAAGCGGCGAGCTTCTCTCCGGGCCTTTTTATGTGGGTAGGCCCCATCTCATCTTGCCTGCCCGGCGGAGGCCAGTTTGCAGTCGCCTATCGGCGTCGCGGGGCCTTTTGCAAAGGCATAGTTAGCACCGCTCGCCGCGGGGGCCTTCCTTTTGCTCCTGCAAAAGGAAGCAA
>ERZ827186.2247-NODE-2247-length-13430-cov-4.076336_pt1 | contig 13430 bp, 10 predicted proteins | sample MGYA00519918_ERZ827186 | MGnify/ENA primary metagenome ERZ827186 (study PRJEB31778, sample SAMEA3449275) | human gut metagenome | biome: human gut; feature: human-associated habitat; material: faeces | place: United Kingdom | collected 2010/2012 ... | reverse complement strand
TGCGCTGATCACGAAAGAAGTATACAGTTCTCTGTTTGTGGGAATTGTAGTAGGAGCACTGCTTTATTCCGGATTCAAATTCGAAGGAACCGTAACACAGATTTTTGAGGGAGGAATCATCAAGGTTCTTTCTGACAGCTATAACGTAGGTATCCTGATCTTCCTGGTTATCCTGGGATCTGTGGTATGTATGATGAACAAGGCCGGCGGCTCCGCCGCATTCGGACGATGGGCCAGCAAAAAGATCCACACTCGTGTGGGCGCGGAACTTGCAGCGATCATCCTTGGAATCCTGATCTTCATTGACGATTATTTTAACTGCCTGACAGTAGGAAGCGTTATGCGTCCGGTAACTGACAGACATCACGTATCCAGAGCGAAATTTGCATACCTGATTGATGCAACAGCTGCTCCGGTATGTATCATCGCACCGATCTCATCCTGGGCAGCAGCAGTCAGCGGATTCGTAGAAGGACAGGATGGACTTGCAATCTTTGTAAGAACCATTCCGTATAACTTTTACGCAATTCTCACGATCGTAATGATGGTTGGCATGGTGCTGATGAAAACCGAATTTGGTGCCATGAAAACACATGAGATCAACGCACTGAACGGAGATCTTTATACAACATCTGCAAGACCCTATGAGAATGCAACGGATGATGAGACACCGAATCCGAGAGGAAAGGTGATCGATCTTGTGATCCCGATCGTTGTGCTTGTTATCTGCTGTGTCATCAGTATGATCTACACAGGAGGATTTTTCAGCGGAACAGATTTTGTTACCGCATTTTCACAGAGTGATGCCTCTACAGGCCTTGCAATGGGAAGTGCTTTTGGTCTGGTATTTGCCATTATCTTCTATATGATCCGACGTGTGATCAATTTCAGAGATTGTATGGGATGCATCCCGGAAGGCTTCAAGGCCATGGTACCGGCGATCATGATCCTGACCTTTGCATGGACACTGAAGGCTATGACAGACTCACTTGGTGCTGCGGTATTCGTAGAAGAGGCAATGCGTTCTGTTGCAGGTGGTATTGAGGTTATCCTTCCGGCCATTATTTTCCTGGTTGGATGTGGACTTGCATTTGCTACCGGTACATCCTGGGGAACTTTTGGTATCCTGATCCCGATCGTTGTTGCGGTATTTGAGAAATCCAGTCCTGAGATGATGATCATTTCCATGTCTGCCTGCATGGCAGGTGCGGTTTGCGGAGATCACTGTTCACCGATTTCTGATACAACGATCATGGCTTCCGCAGGAGCACAGTGTGATCATGTGACTCACGTTTCCACACAGCTTCCGTATGCGATCGTAGCTGCGGCAGTATCTTTTGTAACTTATATTGTTGCAGGCTTTGTAAAAACAGCATGGATCGCACTTCCGGTTGGAATCGTGCTGATGTTGATCGTACTTTTCGTCATCAAGATGAAAAACCCGATGCCGATTGAGAAACCGACAGAATAAATTAGTAAAAAAACAGATGGACCGGATGCGGATCACAGATATCCGCATAACCGACCGATAAAAGGCAGTGACGGAAAGAAATTTCCAAAGCTGCCTTTTTTGTGCTTTCTATAATAATTCTCTTATGTTATAATGCAGGACAGACAGCAAACAGTAAATGAACATATATATTTTTTAGGAACAGGAGTAAGAATGATAGAATTAGGTAAAAAACAGAAATTACTGGTTGTAAAAACCGTAGATTTCGGAATATATCTTGGAGAGGACCGAAATGCACCGCAGAACGAGCGTGTGCTTCTTCCATCCAAACAGGTACCGGAAGGAACCAAAGCAGGTGATGAGATAGAAGTATTCATTTACAAAGATTCTCAGGACAGACTGATCGCTACCACCCGTGAGCCGATGCTTCAGGTAGGACAGACCGCAGTCCTTAAGGTAAAACAGGTTACCAGGATCGGTGCATTTCTTGACTGGGGACTGGAGAAGGATCTTCTTCTTCCGTATCATGAGCAGACCAACAGAGTCCGTGAGGGGGAAGAATGTCTGGTAGCTCTTTATGTAGATAAGAGCAGCAGACTCTGTGCAACCATGAAAGTATATCATTATCTTTCAACCAGAACTCCTTATGTACCGGGAGATATGGTAAAGGGCCGTGTCTATGAGATCAGCGGAAACTTCGGTGTTTTTGTTGCGGTAGATGATAAATATTCCGCACTGATCCCTGCAAGAGAGGCAACCGGCAAATACAGACCGGGAGCTATTCTTGATCTTCGTGTCACTGAGGTAAAAGAGGATGGCAAGATGAATGTCAGCGACCGTCAGAAAGCTTACATCCAGATCAATGAAGATGCAGAAAGCGTACTCAGCGTGATCGAGGAATTTGCAGGCGTGCTGCCATTTGATGATCATGCTTCACCGGAAGTCATCAAGAGAGAGTTTGGTCTCAGCAAGAACGCATTCAAGCGTGCGGTCGGCCATCTGATGAAAGAAGGAAAAGTAGAGATCCGTGATAAGAGGATCTACATTAAAAAATAACAAGGTGTTGACCGGCTCCGGATCAGACACGCTCCGGCACGTTCCGAGAAAAGTGCAGAGCGGGGAGGATCCGGAGCCCTGTTTTTACAGTAAGGAGAGAAGGATTTGGAGTTTACACATTTACATGTCCATACAGAATACAGCCTTCTGGATGGCTCCAATAAGATCAAAGAATATGTAGCCAGAGTAAAAGAGCTGGGTATGGACAGTGCGGCGATCACCGATCATGGCGTTATGTATGGTGTGATCGATTTTTACAGGGCTGCCAGAGAAGCCGGGATCAATCCCATCCTGGGATGCGAGGTTTATGTGGCTCCGGGTTCCCGCTTTGACCGTGAAGTGGGAAGTGGCGATGACCGTTATTACCACCTGGTTCTGCTGGCCGAGAATAATCAGGGCTACAGCAACCTGATGAAGATTGTATCCAAGGCATTTGTGGAAGGCTTTTATTACAAGCCACGTGTGGATCTGGAACTTCTGGAAAAATATCACGAGGGGATTATTGCCTTAAGTGCCTGCCTGGCAGGAGAGGTCGCAAGGTATCTTGCCCGTGGAATGTATGAGGATGCAAAGATCGCAGCCCTGCGTTATCAGGATATTTTTGGAAAAGGAAATTTCTTCCTGGAGCTTCAGGATCATGGAATTCCGGAGCAGCAGACGGTAAACCAGCAGCTTCTCCGCATGCACAGAGAGACAGGAATCGACCTGGTTGCTACCAATGACGTGCATTATACCATGGCTGAGGATGCGGAGCCCCATGACGTGCTCCTCTGTCTGCAGACCCAGAAAAAACTCAGCGATGAGAACAGAATGCGCTATGAGGGCGGCCAGTATTATGTGAAATCCCCGGAAGAAATGGCAGAACTTTTCCCATATGCTTTGGAGGCCCTGGAGAATACTCATAAGATTGCACAGAGATGTCATGTTGAGATTGAATTTGGCGTGACCAAGCTTCCAAGATTCGATGTGCCGGATGGTCTTACATCCTGGGAATATCTGAACAAGCTATGCTTCGAGGGACTGGAGGAACGTTATCAGCCGGTTACAGAGGAATTAAAAGCTCGTCTGAATTACGAATTATCTACTATAAAAAATATGGGCTACGTGGATTACTTCCTTATAGTATGGGATTTTATTAAATATGCCCGCGATCATGACATTATGGTAGGACCGGGACGTGGCTCTGCAGCGGGAAGTCTGGTTGCTTATACCTTGGGCATCACACAGCTTGATCCTATTCGCTATGATCTGCTCTTTGAGCGATTTCTGAATCCGGAACGAGTATCTATGCCTGATATTGACGTTGACTTCTGCTTCGAAAGAAGGCAGGAGGTTATTGAATATGTCCGCCGTAAATATGGGGATGATTGTGTGGTTCAGATCGTTACTTTTGGTACGCTGGCAGCCCGTGGTGTGATCCGGGATGTGGGCCGTGTACTGGATATGCCTTATGCACAGGTGGATTCCATTGCGAAAATGATCCCGCAGGAATTAAATATTACTATAGATAAAGCCCTTACTATGAACCCTGAGCTGAAAAAAGCATATGAAGAGCAGGATGAAATTCATTATCTGATCGATATGGCAAGACGTCTGGAGGGACTTCCCAGACATACCTCCATGCATGCGGCAGGTGTTGTGATCAGCCAGAAGGATGTATCGGAATACGTACCCCTTTCCAGAGCACAGGATGGTTCCATTGTCACGCAGTTTACCATGACAACACTGGAAGAGCTGGGACTTCTGAAAATGGATTTCCTGGGGTTACGTACCCTGACCGTTATCCAGAATGCAGTAAAAATGATAGAACAGAGTACAGGCGTTCTCCTGGATATGCAGAAAATTGATTACAACGACAAAAAAGTACTGGATTCTCTCGGAACAGGACGTACTGACGGCGTGTTCCAGCTCGAGAGTGCCGGAATGAAAAACTTCATGAAGGAACTGAAGCCTCAGAGCCTTGAGGATGTCATCGCGGGAATTTCCCTTTACCGTCCGGGTCCCATGGATTTCATTCCGCAGTACATCCGCGGAAAAAACCGTCCGGATACCATCCGTTATGACTGCCCGCAGATGGAGCCCATCTTGAAGCCGACCTATGGCTGTATCGTATACCAGGAGCAGGTTATGCAGATCGTCCGTGATCTTGCAGGCTATACTCTTGGACGAAGCGACCTGGTGCGCCGTGCCATGTCCAAGAAGAAAGCTTCTGTTATGGCAAAAGAGCGCCAGAATTTCGTTTACGGAAATGTGGAAGAGGGGGTTCCGGGCTGTATCGCCAACGGCATTTCCGAGGAGATCGCAAACAAGATCTACGATGAGATGACAGACTTTGCGAAGTATGCTTTCAATAAGTCTCACGCTGCCGCTTATGCGGTGGTTTCCTATCAGACCGCATATCTGAAATACTACTATCCGGTAGAATTCATGGCTGCGCTGATGACGTCCGTTGTGGAAATGCCAAACAAGGTAGCGGAGTATATTTCCGTATGCCGTCAGATGGGAATCCAGATCCTTCCGCCGGATATCAATCATGGCATGTATGGTTTTTCTGTTGACAACGGTGCCATCCGCTATGCACTTTCTGCTATCAAGAGTATCGGCCGCCCGGTTATTGAGGGGATTGTGCGGGAACGAGAGGAGCACGGGGAATATACTTCCCTGAAAACTTTTGTGGAGCGAAATATTGATCAGATCAACAAACGTGTTGTGGAAAATCTGATCAAGGCCGGAGCACTGGACTGTCTGGAAGGAAACCGGAAACAGAAGATGACCATATATACGCAGATCATCGACAGTATCAACCAGGACAAAAAGCACACCATGGCCGGACAGCTGAGCCTTTTTGATATTGCTTCTGAGGAAGATAAAAAGGAATTTGAGATCCGTATGCCGCAGGTTGAGGAATATCCGAAAGAGATCATCCTGACCTTCGAAAAAGAAGTTCTTGGCATTTATCTCAGCGGCCATCCACTGGAGCGCTACCGGAATATGATGGAAAAAATGATCTCTGCAAAAACTTCTGATTTTCAGCCGGATGATGAAACAGGGATACCGGAGGTTTACGATAACCAGAAAGTGATCGTGGGTGGAATGATCACGGATAAAACCATAAAATATACAAAGAATAATAAGGTAATGGCGTTCCTTACAGTGGAAGATCTGGTAGGCACCGTGGAGGTTGTGGTATTTCCACGTGATTACGAAAAATGCCAGATGTTCCTGAATGAAGATGCCCGGCTCTTTATTCAGGGAAGAGTATCCGCAGAAGACGACAAAGCCAGCAAGCTGATTCTGGAAAAGGTCCGTCTTTTTGATGATATGCCAAGAGAACTGTGGCTCCAGTTTGAAAGCCGGGAAGAGTACGCAAAAGCCGAGACCGGTCTGGTAGACGATCTGATGGAATCCAGAGGAAACAGCACGGTGGTTATTTATCTCAAAGATGTCAAGGCAATGAAGAAACTTCCGCCTGCCTATCAGGTCCATATCGAGGATTCCTGGCTGGAACACATGTGTGAAAAATATGGAAGTTCCAATGTTAAAATTGTGGACAGAGTATTGAAAAACTTATAAAAATGCTATAAACTATATCCGAATATGTGTATTACAATAGGTTGTTTCATAAGATGGAGGATAACAATATGGCAGAGAACAAAATCAAAACGATCGGCGTTTTGACCAGTGGCGGTGACGCACCTGGAATGAATGCTGCAATCCGTGCTGTTGTCAGAAGAGGATTAAGCAGCGGACTGAACGTAAAGGGAATCTATAAAGGATACAGCGGTCTCTTAAATGAAGAGATCAGAGACATGACAGCAAGAGATGTTTCCGATACGATTGAGCGAGGCGGAACAATTCTTTATACTGCCAGATGTGCAGAGATGAGAACAGAGGAAGGACAGCAGCAGGCTGCAGAGATCTGCAGAAAGCATGGAATCGACGGCCTTGTTGTTATCGGTGGAGACGGTTCCTTCGCAGGTGCTCAGAAACTTGCGAACCTTGGAATCAATACCATTGGCCTGCCGGGAACCATTGACCTTGATATCGCATGTACCGAGTACACCATCGGTTTCGATACAGCTGTAAACACAGCGATGGAAGCCATCGATAAGGTACGTGATACATCCACATCCCATGAGAGATGCAGTATCATCGAGGTTATGGGACGTAACGCCGGATACCTTGCAGTATGGTGCGGTATCGCAAACGGTGCTGAGGATATCCTGATCCCGGAGAAATATGATTACGACGAGCAGAAGCTTATTGACAATATCGTAGAGAGCCGTAAGAAAGGCAAGAAACACCATATCATCGTAAATGCTGAGGGTATCGGCCATTCAGAGGCTATGGCAAAACGTATCGAGGCTGCAACAGGCATCGAGACACGTGCAACTATCCTTGGTCACATGCAGCGTGGTGGAAGCCCTACATGTAAGGACCGTGTATATGCGTCCATGATGGGTGCTCTTGCAGTAGACCTTCTTGTTGCCGGTAAACGCAGCCGTGTTGTTGGATATCGCCACGGTGAGTTCGTTGATTTTGACATCAATGAGGCTCTTGCAATGCAGAAGAATGTAGATTCCTACATGTGGGAGGTTTGCAATTCTCTTTCTCACAACTACAATAAATAAAAAATATGAACTTGAAAAAAGTTTCAGACGGATTGCATAAACTGAATACGTCACAAATAATTGCCCTCGGCTTTGCGGGGGTGATTTTTGTAGGCGGATTTATTTTGTGGCTGCCGTTCTGCAGTGCACCCGGGCAGGCTGTTACCTTCCCGGATGCTGTTTTTACAGCGGCGACCAGCGTATGTGTAACAGGACTTTCCACAGTTGTTATGGCAGTCCAGTGGAGCCCCATTGGAAAAGCGGTTATCCTGTGCCTAATACAGATCGGCGGGATCGGACTGATCGCACTGGCGAATATGATATTCATCAGCCTCCGGCGGAAAATTTCCCTGAAAAACCGGCGGATCATCAAGGAATCCTATAACCTGGATGAAATGGGTGGAGTCGTGGCTGTAGTCCGCAGTGTGGTGAAATGCGTGTTTCTTGCAGAAGGAATCGGTGCGGTCCTGTATGCGTTTTGCTTTGTACCGGAATTTGGAATAAAAAAAGGTCTGGTGCATGCCATATTTCTGGCGGTATCTGCATTCTGCAACGCAGGGATCGATCTTTTCGGGGAAACAAGCCTTTCGGTATATGTGAGCAATCCGCTGGTCAATATCACTACGATTGGCCTGATCATTGTGTCAGGTCTTGGATTTATCGTCTGGTGGGATCTGTGGGATAAATTCCGCAAGGTTCTGAGAAAAGAGCTCTCCCCATCCAGAGTTTTTCGTGTACTGCGGCTTCAGAGCAAGCTGGTCCTTACGATGACCGGGATCCTGGTATTTTCAGGAGCATTTCTGGTATTTATCTTTGAATCCGGAAACCCTTCCACGCTAAAGGGGGCACCACTGGGAACAAAGCTCATGGCATCCTTTTTCCAGTCAGTGACAACACGTACGGCGGGATTTTATACCATGGATCAGTCGCTTTTGTCCACACCTACCGTGATCATTTCCCTACTGTGGATGTTTATCGGAGGATCACCCATGGGCACTGCCGGTGGTGTGAAGACTACTACCATTGCGGTTCTGATCCTTTCTATTGCAGCATATCTTCAGGGAAAAAAGGATGTAGAGGTATACGGCCGCAGGATCCGTGAGAGCTATCTCCGTTCTGCCATGGTTGTTGCAGGAACCAGTGTGTTGATCCTTTTTACCATGACGGTGCTTTTGTCCGCAGTAATGCCGGGAGTGGATCTGGCAGATGTTTTATATGAGATCACTTCTGCGGGGGCTACAGTAGGACTTTCCAGAGGACTGACACCTCAGCTGAATGTGGCAGGCAAGTGGATCGTGATCCTTACCATGTATCTGGGACGTATCGGACCACTGACACTGGGAACTGCAGTTGTGGTGCGTGTGCGTAACAGGCCGGGAAGCACGACTCATCTCGGGGAAGAAGATATCATGATCGGTTAAACAGGAGAATAAAATGAAAAATAAATCTTTTGCTGTGATCGGGCTTGGACAGTTTGGAATGACTCTGGCGGTGACGCTGGCAGAGTCCGACTGTGATGTTCTTGCCATTGACGACAAAGAAGAAAATATCGAAGAGATTTCCGAAAAAGTAACCTACGCGGTGAAAGCAGATGTCCGTGAACCTGGAATCCTGAAAGCACTGGGAGTTCAGAATGTGGATGTGGCCATTATCGCAGTTGCCGAAAATCTGGAAGCCAGCATTTCCGCAACCATGCAGGCCAAGGATCTGGGAGTTCCCTTTGTAGTTGCAAAAAGCATGAATTCTCTTCATGGACGTATTCTTGACAAAATCGGTGCAGATAAAATCATTTATCCGGAACAGGCCATGGGACTCCGTGTTGCAAGAAATCTTCTGTCCGGCGGATATCTGGATGTATTTGAACTTTCGGCGGAATTCAGTATGGCAGAGTTTTCCATTCCGGAGTCATGGATCGGGAAAAGTCTCATAGATCTGAATGTGCGGGAGCGTTTTCACATTAATATCATTGGTATTAAACAGGGCGAAAATGTCACAGTAGATCTGAAACCGTCCGAGCCGCTTCCGGACCGCTGTTCCATAATCGCCATTGGAAAAAATAAGGATCTTAATGCGGAACCGGCGTTTATGAAGTGATTTTTCGAAGATTCCGTAAACAGGATAAGTGCAAGGAGTAAGAGAAAAAGTATGATAACCAGTGTATCAAATGCAAAAATAAAAAATGTCATGCAGCTGAACCAGAAGGCAAAAGCCAGAAGAGAACAGGGACTTTTTGTGGCGGAAGGCCGGAAGATGTTTCTGGAAGCACCGGAAAACTGGGTTTCCCAGGTGTTTGTCTCCGAGACTTTTTCCAAGGATGGAGAGCTGATGTCCCAGGTAGAGAAATATCCTTATGAGATCGTGAAAGATTCCGTATTCCGTCAGATGTGTGACACCAAGACTCCCCAGGGGATCCTTACCGTTCTGAAACTGCCTTCCTGGAGCGAGGAAGAAGTACTGGCAGGAGAAAATCCTCTGGTCATGGTTCTTGAAGATCTTCAGGATCCGGGAAATGCGGGAACCATTTTAAGGACCGGTGAGGGCGCCGGCGTGAGCGGCGTTTTTCTTACAAAAACCTGTGTGGATATCACAAATCCCAAGGTGATCCGTTCTACCATGGGCTCCATTTACAGAATGCCTTTTCTATATGTGGAAGATGTGGTATCATTAGAAAAGAAGCTGAAAGAAAAAGGAATCCGCAGTTTTGCAGCTCATCTGAAAGGTGAGAATTCCTACGATCATGAATCCTATAAAGGTGGTACCGCATTTTTTATCGGAAACGAGGGAAAAGGTCTTACAGACCAGGCTGCGGACGCAGCAGACTGCCTGATACGCATCCCGATGTGCGGAAAAGTAGAATCGCTGAATGCTGCTATGGCATCGGGGATTTTGATGTATGAAGCTGCAAGACAGAGAAGAGAATAAGAGAGGAGGGGTTTTATGACACCTTTGGCCTGGCTTGGAATACTGGCAATTTTACTGGTAATTGAAGCGATCACGGTAGGACTTACCACTGTCTGGTTTGCAGGCGGTGCGCTTGTGGCGTGCATTGCCTCGTGGCTTGGTGGGGGAATTGTTGTACAGCTCCTTTTATTTTTCGGAGTTTCCGTGGTGCTTCTGATCTTTACCAGACCTCTGGCGGTTCGCTACATGAACAAGGGCGTGGAGAAGACCAATGCAGAGAGCCTTCTGGGAAAAAGGGCCGTAGTAATACAGCCAATCAACAACCTGGCTCAGACCGGGCAGGTGCGGATCAATGATATCGAATGGACGGCACGTTCAGCCGACGAATCGGTTGAAATACCGGCCGGTGCAGTAGTTGAGATCAAAGAGATCCGCGGAGTGAAGCTGATCGTAAAAGAAGATAATAAGGAGGGCTAAAATTATGGGTGGAGTTATTGTTTTGCTTGTAGTCATCGTTCTTGTATTGTGGGTACTTGCATCCTGCATCCGCATTGTGCCGCAGGCTTATGCTGTGGTACTGGAACGTCTTGGCGCTTACAAAGCTACCTGGAGCACAGGTATTCATTTCAAGGTTCCGTTCATTGAGCGTGTTGCAAGAAGAGTAAACTTAAAAGAGCAGGTTGTGGATTTTCCACCGCAGCCGGTGATCACGAAAGATAACGTAACCATGCAGATCGATACCGTTGTATTTTTCCAGATCACAGATCCGAAGCTTTATGCATATGGCGTTGAGAATCCGATCATGGCTATCGAGAATCTTTCTGCTACAACACTTCGTAATATCATCGGTGATATGGAACTGGATGAGACACTGACATCCCGTGAAGTCATCAACACCAGGATGAGAGCTTCCCTTGATGAAGCTACAGATCCATGGGGAATCAAGGTGAACCGTGTAGAGCTTAAGAACATCATTCCTCCGGCAGCCATCCAGGATGCCATGGAGAAACAGATGAAGGCTGAGCGTGAGAGACGAGAAGCCATTCTGAAAGCAGAAGGAGAGAAACGTTCCACCATCCTTGTTGCAGAGGGTAAAAAACAGTCCGCTATCCTGGATGCTGAGGCTGAGAAGCAGGCGGCGATCCTTCATGCGGAGGCTCAGAAGGAGCGTATGATCAAAGAGGCTGAAGGACAGGCACAGGCAGTCCTTAAAGTACAGCAGGCAACTGCAGAAGGACTTCGTATGATCAAGGAAGCAGGAGCAGATGAATCTGTTCTTACTCTGAAGAGCCTGGAGGCTCTTACAAAGGTTGCTGACGGCAAGGCAACGAAGATCATCATTCCGTCCGAGATACAGGGCATCGCAGGGCTGGCAACATCCCTGAAGGAAATCATGACAGATAAACCGGCAGAGCAGAAATAAATCTGCAGCCGTGAGGAGGATATATTATGAATCTTAAAGGAAGAAATTTCCTGACACTGAAAGACTTTACACCGGAAGAGATCACTTACATGATCGACCTTGCAGCAGATCTGAAGGCAAAGAAAAAAGCAGGAGAGCTTCATGAGTATTACAGAGGTAAGAATATTGCCCTGATCTTTGAAAAAACAAGCACAAGAACACGCTGTTCCTTCGAAGTGGCAGCTCATGATCTGGGAATGGGTTCTACCTATCTGGATCCCACAGGATCCCAGATCGGAAAGAAGGAGAGCATCGCAGATACTGCAAGAGTTCTCGGAAGAATGTATGAGGGAATCGAGTACCGTGGCTTCGGTCAGGATATTGTTGAGGAGCTTGCGAAGCATGCAGGTGTACCGGTATGGAATGGTCTGACAAACGAGTATCATCCGACACAGATGCTTGCAGATATGCTGACAGTACGTGAGCATTTCGGCAAACTGAAAGGCCTGAAACTTGTATACATGGGTGATGCCCGTTACAACATGGGTAACTCCCTCATGGTTGTATGCTCCAAACTTGGTCTCGATTTCGTAGCCTGCACCAATAAAAAATATTTCCCGAATGATGAACTGGTAGCACAGTGCCAGCAGTGGGCAAAAGAGGCAGGTTCCACCATCACTCTCACAGAGGATGTAGAGGCAGGAACCAAAGATGCAGACATTATCTACACAGATGTATGGGTATCCATGGGCGAGCCTGACGAAGTATGGACAGAGCGTATCCATGACCTGACACCATACAAAGTTACGAAACATGTAATGGAGAACGCCGGTGAGAAGGCAATCTTCCTTCACTGCCTGCCTGCATTCCATGATCTTAAGACAAAGATTGGAAAAGAGATGGGCGAGCGTTTCAACCTTACAGACATGGAGGTTACAGACGAGGTATTCGAGTCTCCGCAGTCCAAGGTATTTGACGAAGCAGAGAACCGTATGCATACCATCAAAGCTGTTATGGTAGCAACATTAGGAGAGCCGGAGAACAAATAATGGCACATCTGTATAATGAAGAAACAATTTCACAGGCGATAAACACAAAATGGGCGGGCAAAACCGTCCATTTTGCAAAAGAAACAGATTCTACCAATTCATGGATCAAGCGTCTGGCAAAAGATGGTGCAGAGCATGGAACTCTGGCAGTTGCGGAATTTCAGTCTGCGGGAAGAGGGCGTTTTGACAGAAGATGGGAAGCGCCGGAGGGCAGCTCTATTATGATGACACTGCTCTTACGTCCGGAATTTTCACCGCAGTATGCGTCTATGCTGACACTGGTTATGGGAATGGCAGTGGCACAGGCAGCAGAGGAACTGGGGTTTAACGTAAGTATTAAATGGCCCAATGATATTGTGATCTCTAAGAAGAAAATCTGTGGTATCCTGACCGAGATGGGAACAAATGGTGTGAAGATCAATTATGTTCTCATCGGAGTAGGAATCAATGTAAACCTGAAAGAATTTCCGGAAGAGATGCAGGACAAAGCGACTTCACTGATTCTGGAGGGCGGTCATGAATATGACAGAAATCAGGTGATTGCACTGGTGATGAAATATTTCGAGATCAACTATGAGAAATTTATCCAGACCTGTGATTTTACTCATCTGCTGGATGATTACCACAGAATCCTTGCGAACCTGGATCAGCCGGTCAGAGTGATCGACGGTGACAGAAGCTTCGAGGGAATCTGCAGAGGAATCGATGAAAAAGGTGAGCTGCTTGTGGAAAGGCAGAATAAAGAAGTTGTGAAAGTCAGCGCAGGAGAGGTTTCAGTGCGTGGGCTTTACAGCTATGTATAAAGATTCTGAATAATTTCGAAAGAGGGAAACAGTAATTTATGTATCAGGACAACATTACTCTCTGCGGCGCAAGCGCCTATGAGAAGAAATTTTATTTTAATCAGGATTTCAATGCACTTCCGGATCATGTGAAGAAAGAACTTCAGATCATGTGTGTTC
>ERZ827186.2231-NODE-2231-length-13475-cov-3.240387_pt1 | contig 13475 bp, 9 predicted proteins | sample MGYA00519918_ERZ827186 | MGnify/ENA primary metagenome ERZ827186 (study PRJEB31778, sample SAMEA3449275) | human gut metagenome | biome: human gut; feature: human-associated habitat; material: faeces | place: United Kingdom | collected 2010/2012 ... | reverse complement strand
CCAGGAGCTGCTGGAAAATCACGTCCGCGTCCGCATCGTCGAGCGGGACCCGGCCCGCTGCAATGTTCTGGCCGAGTCCCTGCCTGAGGCACAAATTTTGAACGAGGACGGCTCCAACCGCGACTTCCTGCTCTCGGAAGGTCTGGAATCCACCGAAGCCTTCGTGGCTCTGACCAACATCGACGAAGAAAACGTGCTGCTGACCCTGTTTGCAAAAAAGCAGGGCAAGCTGGTCACGAAGATCAACCGCCTCGAGTTCGACGATATTCTGGCCGGGCTCGATTTGGGCAGTATCGTCTACCCCAAGTACATGACCTGCGACTACATCGTGCAGTACGTCCGCGCCCTGCAGAACGAGGCTGGCAACAACATCAAGACCCTTTACCGCATCCTCGACGACCGCGTGGAAGCGCTGGAATTCACTGTCCATGAGGAGAGCCGGGCCACCGGCGTGCCGCTGAGCCAGCTGCATCTGAAAAAGAATCTGCTGCTCTGCTGCATCACCCGCGGCGACAACATCCTCATCCCCCGCGGCGGCGACCAGATCCAGGTGGGCGACAACGTCATCGTCGTCACGCTGGAACACGGCCTGCACGACCTGCGGGACATCGTGGAAGAGTAACGGGGGACAGGACGTATGAATTATGCGATCGTCTTTCGTCTGCTGGGCTACATCCTGATGATAGAGGGTACACTGCTGCTGCTCCCGGCGGTGACGAGCCTCATCTACGCCGAGTGGGCCGTCATGGGCGTGTTCCTGCTGACGGCGGCCATCAGTGCGGCGCTGGGTTTTGCCCTGCGGACCATCAAGCCCCGCAGCAAGGTGTTCTATATGCGGGAGGGCTTTGCCACCACGGCGCTCTGCTGGCTGCTCATCAGTGTGGTGGGCGCGGTGCCCTTTGTGCTCACGGGCAGCATCCCCAACCCGGTGGATGCCATGTTTGAGACCGTTTCCGGCTTCACCACCACCGGTGCCAGCATCCTGCCCGCCGTGGAGGACCTGCCCAGGGGCATCCTGTTCTGGCGCAGCTTCACCCACTGGATCGGCGGCATGGGCGTTCTGGTGTTCCTGCTCTCGCTGCTGCCGCTGACCGGCGGCTCCCACGTCAACCTGATGAAGGCGGAAAGCCCCGGCCCGCAGGTGGATAAGCTGGTGCCTAAGGTACAGTCCACCGCTAAGATCCTGTACGGCATCTACTTTGCCCTTACCATGCTGGAGCTGGTGTTCCTGCTGATTGGCAGAATGCCCCTGTTCGAAGCCATGCTCACCGCCTTTGGTACGGCGGGCACCGGCGGCTTCGGCTTCCGCAACGACAGCTTTGCCAGCTTTTCGCCCTACATCCAGTGGGTCGTGACCATCTTCATGATCCTGTTCGGCGTCAACTTCAACGCCTACTTCCTGCTGCTCATGCGCAAGTTCCGCCGCGCTGCTGCCAGCGAGGAGGTGCGGGGCTACTTTGTGGTCATCGCAGTGGCAGTGGGTATCATCACTGCCAATATTTATAGTATGTACAACAGCTTTGGCGAGGCGCTGCGGCAGGCCGCTTTTCAGGTGGGCTCCATCATCACCACCACCGGCTTTTCCAGCTGCGATTTTGACCTGTGGCCGACCCTCTCTAAAGAGATTCTGGTCATGCTCATGTTCATTGGCGCCTGCGCGGGCAGCACCGGCGGCGGCATCAAGGTGAGCCGTTTCCTCATTCTGGGTAAGACCCTGGCCAAGGAGCTCAAGACCGCCCTGCACCCGCAGGTGGTAGCGCCCGCCCGCATGGACGGCAAGCTGTTGAACCACGAGACCATCCGCACCACCAACGTGTTTGTGGCGGCCTATATCTTTATCTTTGCGGCATCCTTCTTCCTCATCAGCCTGAACGGCTTTGATATGGTGACGAACTTTACCGCCGTGGCTGCTACCCTGAACAACATCGGCCCGGGCTTGGAAATGGCAGGCCCAATGCAGAACTTCGGCTGCTTTGCAGACCCCGCAAAGCTGGTGCTCATCTTCGATATGTTGGCCGGCCGTCTGGAGATCTTCCCCATGCTGGTGCTGTTTATGCCGGATACATGGCGGCGGTTCTAAGCCTTTTTTGGGTACGGGACAAGCATAAAAATATTATTTCGGAACACCGGAGTCTCTATGGACGCTCCGGTGTTCTTTTTTGTGAAAGAAGCTGCAAAGGCAGGTGGCAACGGTTAGAAATTCCTTGCGTTCAGCGCCGCATTGCAGTATGATTATAATATCAATTATCTGACCCTTACCCCTGAGCAGGCAGAACCTTTTTTACAAACGAAATCGTTCTGCATGATAAAGAAGAGAGCAAAAACAATAAAACATACAGGAGGAAATTATTATGGGTTTGATCAAAGCAGGTATGGGCGCACTGGGCGGAACTCTTGCAGATCAGTGGAAAGAATTTTTCTATTGCGATGCGCTGGATAAGGATGTGCTGATGGTCAAGGGCCAGAAGCGCACTTCCCGCCGCAGCTCCAACCACGGCGAGGATAATATCATCACCAACGGCAGCGGCATCGCCGTGGCAGACGGACAGTGCATGCTCATCGTGGAGCAGGGCCGCGTGGTGGAGGTGTGCGCCGAACCGGGCGAGTATACCTTCAATTCCTCCACCGAGCCCAGCGTGTTCACCGGCAACTTCGGCGACAGTCTGGCAGCCACTTTCCAAACCGTAGCCAAGCGCTTTACCTACGGCGGCGACACCGGCAAGGATCAGCGGGTGTACTACATCAACACCAAGGAGCTGGGCGAGATCCTGTACGGCACCGCAACGCCCATCCCGTTCCGCGTAGTGGTCAGCGAGGAGCGAGGCTACAAGCTCTCGGTGAATATCCGCTGCAACGGCAGCTTTACTTACCGCATCTGCGACCCGCTGCTGTTCTACACCAACGTGTGCAGCAACGTCTCCACCCAGTATGACGCATCCGAGATCGCACCCCGGCTGAAGAGCGAGCTGATGAACGCCCTGCAGCCCGCTCTGGCCACCCTTTCGGCCAACAAGGTGCAGTATTACGAGATCCCCGCCCACACGCTGGAGATCTCGGACGCTCTGAACGAGCAGCTGTCCAATATCTGGCGCAAAAAGCGCGGCATCGAGGTGTTCTCCTTCAACATCAACTCCCTGTCCATCCCGGAGGAGCAGCAGAAGAAGATCACCGAGTGGGAAGAAAACGCCATGACCACCGACCCCACCACCGCCGCAGCCCGTCTGGTGGGCGGTCAGATCGATGCCATGAAGACTGCTGCTGGGAACACCGCCGGTGCTATGACCGGCTTTATGGGCATGGGCATGGCAACTGGTGCAAACGGCATGAACGCCCAGAGCCTGTTCGCCATGGGGCAGCAGCCCGCAGCACCCCAGCAGCAGACTTCTGCCGCCGACAGCTGGAAGTGCAGTTGCGGCGCTATCGCCACCGGCAAGTTCTGCCCGGAATGTGGCAGCAAAAAGCCGGAGCCCGCGGACAGCTGGACTTGCAGCTGCGGTGCCACCGTCACCGGCAAATTCTGCCCGGAGTGCGGCAAGCCCCGCCCGGCGGCAGCAGAGGGCTGGACTTGCAGCTGCGGCGCGGTGAACAAGGGCAAGTTCTGCTCCGAGTGCGGCAAACCCAAGCCCACCGGTACGCCCAAGTATAAGTGCGACAAGTGCGGCTGGGAACCGGCAGACCCTGCACACCCGCCCAAGTTCTGCCCGGAGTGCGGCGACCCCTTTGACGAGAACGACCGCAGCTAAGCCCGCTGCACAATAACTGAACACACTGCGGGGCAGGGAAGGAAAGTCAATAAGTCCCTGCCCCGCAGATTATAATAGGAGGAAACGCTATGGCAGGAATGCTGGAATATAAGTGCCCCTGCTGCGATGGTGCGATCAAATTTGACAGCACCACCCAGAAGATGAAATGCCCCTACTGTGACACCGAGTTTGAGGTGGACGCACTGAAGGGCTACGATGAGGACCTGAAAGACCAAAAGCCCAGCGAGATGAACTGGGCCACCCCCGGCGGCAGCTGGGCAGAGGGCGAGACCGCCGGTCTGCATACTTATGTCTGCAAGAGCTGCGGCGGCGAGATCGTGGGCGACGACACCATGGCAGCCTCGGCCTGCCCCTTCTGCGGCAACCCCATCGTTCTGACCGGACAGTTTGCCGGAGACCTGCGCCCCGACCTCATCATCCCCTTCAAGCTGGATAAAAAAGCGGCGAAGGAAAAGCTGCAGGAGCACCTCAAGGGCAAGACCCTGCTGCCCAAGGTGTTCCGCAGCCAGAACCACATCGACGAGATCAAGGGCGTGTATGTGCCCTTCTGGCTGTACGACAGTGATGCCGACGCCCAGCTGCGCTTTACCGCCACCCGCACCCGCTTTTGGTCGGATGACGACTACGATTATACCGAGACCAGCTACTATTCCGTGCGCCGGGACGGCGTGCTGGGCTTTGACGCGGTTCCGGTGGACGGCTCCTCCAAGATGGCAGACGACCTGATGGAATCCATCGAGCCGTTTACCATGCAGGATGCCGTGCCCTTCAAGACAGCGTATCTGGCGGGCTATGTGGCCGATAAGTACGATGTGGACGCCCAAAAGAGCATCCAGCGCGCCAACGAGCGTATCCGTCAGTCCACCGAGGACGCCTTTACCCAGACCGTTACCGGCTACGACTCCGTGAAAATGGAGAACAGCAGCATTCAGCTGCACGGCGGCAAGGCAAAGTATGCCCTGTTCCCGGTGTGGGTGCTGAGCACCAGCTGGCAGGGCAACAACTACATTTTTGCCATGAACGGCCAGACCGGCAAGTTTGTGGGCAACCTGCCGGTGGATAAGGTCGCCGCCCGCAAGTGGACGCTGGGACTTACGGCAGCCGTCGGTGCAGCATCCTATGCGATGATGTGGCTGCTGTGGCTGGCCGGGATTCTGTAAAGGAGGGACGGAAGATGAAAAAGACTGTTACCCCACTGCGCTCCCTCTGTGCCGCGCTGGCAGCACTGGTGCTGCTGGTCGCGCTGGCCGCACCGGCCTTTGCCGCAGACGGCTTTGCCGACCTGTATTACCGCATGAACGACAGCGCAGAAGTTCTGACCGAGGACGAGGACGGCGAGCTGGAAGCTTCACTGGAGGAACTGAGCGTCCGTCAGAGCTTTGATGTGATCATTGCTACCATCGACTCGCTGGAAAGCGAGGGCTGCACCAGCATGGAGGAATATGCCGATGACCTGTATGATTACTGCCAGTTCGGCTACGGCGAAAACCGGGACGGCGTGCTGCTGGTGGTGAGCATAGGCGACCGCAAATGGCATATCTCCACCTGCGGCTACGGCATTACCGCCTTTACGGATGCCGGCATCCAGTACCTTGGCGAGCAGATGACCCCCGATATGGCAGACGGTGATTACGCCGCCGCCTTCCGCACCTTTATCCAGTGGACGGACGCATATGTCACCGCCGCCCGCGAAGGCCACCCCTACGATGTGGACAACATGCCCAAGGAGCCGTTCTCGATCGTGTATCTGGGCGTGGCGCTGGTCATTGGCCTGATCACGGCACTGATCGTGACCGGCGTGATGAAGAGCCGGCTCAAGAGCGTGGCACCGCAGCGGGACGCAACTAGCTATGTGCGGCAGGGCAGCATGAAGCTGACCAACCAGCGGGATCTGTATCTGTACTGTGAGATCCACCGCACCGAGCGGCCGAAGGAGACTGACTCCGGCAGTTCCGGCGGCAGCTCCACCCATACCTCCTCCAGCGGCTCCACCCACGGCGGCGGAGGCGGTTCGTTCTGAAAACGTTCCCCGCAAGATAAAATCTCAAAAACCGATCCGCAGCAGCCGGACGCACCCGCGCCCCGGCAACCGCTGCGGATCGGTTTTTACTTTTCTGCCGCCCGACACAAACGACTGATTTTTTCTGCGCCTTTGGGGCTATACTTCCAGTGCAGACGATTTTATATGCAGCAAGGAGCAGACACATGGGCATTTGGGAAAATCTGGGCATGGGCGGTTACCGGGGCTTTTCGCGTCCGGCGGCGCGGCTGTTGCAGCAGGCGGTGCAGCTGGCGGGAGATCTGGGCTGTGAACAGGCGGATACCAGCCATCTTTTGCTGGCAATGCTGCAGCAGCAGGGCGCTGCGGCGCAGTTCCTCACCCGGAAAAACATTACCGAGCCGGAGGTGCGCCGCCAGCTGGCGCAGCAGCGCAGCGGCCCGGCACAGCGGCTGGACCGGCAGTCCATGGCACCGGACCTGCGCCGCACCATGGACTATGCGCTCATTGGGGCGCAGAACGCCCACGTCAGCCGGGCAGAGCCGGAGCATCTGCTCTGCGCCATGCTGGAAGATGACGGCTGCGCCGCCGGGCTGCTGCTGGCGGAGATGGGGCTTTCGCTCACCGAGGCGGTGCGGGAGTGCCGCCAGCTGAGCGGACAGTTTGTGCTGCCCGCCCAGCCCCGGGTGTCGGCCAGCATCCCCCGGGGCAGCCGCGCCAGCGATAAATACTGCCGCGATTTGACCCGCCGTGCCGCCGAAGGGGAGCTGGACCCGGTGTTCTGCCGGGAAGCCGAGCTTGACCGCATGGTGGAAATCTTGTGCCGCCGCCAGAAAAACGACCCCTGTCTGATCGGCGAGCCGGGCGTGGGCAAAACAGCGCTGGCTGAGGGTCTGGCGCTGCGCATTGCCGCTGGGCAGGTGCCCAGAGCGCTGCAAGGGCGGCGGCTGCTGGCGCTGGATATGGCCAGCTTGGTGGCGGGCACCAAGTACCGGGGCGATTTTGAGGAGCGGCTGAAAAATCTGCTGGAAGAGCTGGTGCGGGACGGCACCGCCATCCTGTTTATCGACGAGTTCCACACCATCGTGGGAGCCGGTGCCGCCGAGGGTGCTATTGACGCTGCCAGCATCTTAAAACCGGTGCTTGCCCGGGGCGAGTTGCAGCTTATCGGCGCGACTACCAATCAGGAGTTTCGCACCCACATCCAGAAGGACGCCGCGCTGGAGCGCCGCTTTGGCCGGGTGCAGGTGGAGGAGCCTACCCCCGCACAGGCGGTGGAGATCCTCAACGGCCTTGCGCCCCGCTACGAGCGATACCATAACGTGCGCCTGCCGCCCCAGACCTTGCAGGCGGCGGTGGAGCTTTCGGTGCGGTACCTGCCCGGCCGCTGTCTGCCGGATAAGGCCATTGACCTTGTGGACGAAGCCTGCGCGGCGGCGCGCATCCTTGCCGAAAAGGAGCAGCGCACCCAGCCGGTGCTCAGCCCGGAGGATATCGCCCGGGTGGTGGCAGCGGCCAGCGGCGTGCCCGCCCAGCGGGTGGGCGAGCAGGAGCGGGAGCGTCTGGACAAGCTGGAAAGCCGCCTGAACGCGGAAATTGTTGGCCAGCAGCGGGCGGTGGCGGCCGTGGCGGGGGCTATCCGGCGCAGCCGCACCGGTTTGGGCGAGCCGGGGCGGCCCATCGGTGCTATGCTGTTTTTAGGGCCTACCGGCGTGGGCAAGACCGCACTGGCGCGGGCGCTTGCGGTCAGCTGGTTCGGCAGCGAGAAGGCGCTGCTCAAATTTGATATGTCGGAGTATCAGGAGCAGCACACCGCCGCCCGGCTGCTGGGTGCGCCGCCGGGCTACCTCGGCCATGACGAGGGCGGGCAGCTGACCGAAGCCGTGCGCCGCCGCCCGTACAGCGTGGTGCTGTTTGACGAGATCGAAAAGGCGCACCCGGATATCCAGAATATCTTGTTGCAAATCTTGGAGGACGGTCAGCTGACCGATGCCATGGGCCGCAAGGCAGATTTCCGCAACACCATCGTGCTGCTCACCTCCAACTTGGGCGCACGGTTCCTGGCGGGGCAGAACGCGCCGCTGGGCTTTGCCGCCGGGGCAGAAGCCGTGTTTGAAAAGCAGTCCGCGCAGGCTGTGGAGGAAGCTAAAAAGTGGTTCCGGCCGGAGCTGCTGGGACGGCTGGACGAGGTGATCGTGTTCCGCCCGCTGGCGGAAGAAAACCTCTGCGCCATTGCAGAAAAAATGCTCTGTCAGCTGGAGCAGCGCGCCGCCCGCAGCGGCTACCGACTGCGCCACACCCCGCAGGTGGGGGCGGCACTGGCTGCCCGGGCGCAATCGGCCTACGGTGCGCGGGAACTGCGCCGTCAGGTGGACAGGGCGGTGGAGCAGGCACTTGCAAACCGCATTGCTGCCGGAACTGCCTGCGTAGGGCAGCACTGGACAGCAGACTGCGCCGCCGATGGCAGCATCGTTTTGCGGGAGGATGAAACCATAACCCTATAAGAAAATAGCAAAATAGCGTTTTCGCTTGCAACCGGCACGGTTTTCGACTATTATAGAGGAAATAGAGTTACAACAGGGAGGACCCCGATGCACACGCTGTTTCTTCTGAACCCCGCAGCCGGAAAGGCCGACTGTACCCGCACCCTGCCGCAGCAGATCGCGGCAGCTGCTGCCGGTGCCGGGCTTGCCCCGGAGGACTACACCATCCGCGTCACCACCCACGCAGGCCACGCCCGGGAACTGTCCCGTGCAGCCGCAGCTGCCGCCCAGAAGGCCGGGGTGGAGTTGCGCATTTTTACCGCCGGTGGTGACGGCACCTTCAACGAGGCGCTCACCGGCGCTCACGGCTTTGACAAGACCGCCGTGGGTTGCCTGCCCTATGGCAGTGGCAACGACTTTCTGCGCACCTACGGTACAAAGGAGGAGTTTCTGGATCTGGACGCCCAGCTGGCCGGCGGGGTGGTGCCCATCGACCTGATGCGCACCAGTCTGGGGCTTTCTGCCACCATCTGCGCCGCCGGTCTGGACGCACAGGTGGCCTACGGCATCCCCAAGTTCCGGCGCATCCCGCTGTGCGGCGGCGAGGCGGCCTATGCGCTGTCCATTGTCCAGCAGCTGTGCGGGCATATCGGCCGCAGGGTGGAGTACGTCATTGACGGCGAGGTGCTGACCGTGGACTGTCTGATGTGCGCAGTGTGCAACGGCCGCGCCTACGGCGGGGGTTTTATGGCCGGGCCGGAGGCACAGCCGGATGACGGCTGGCTGGATGTGTTCATCGTGCGCAAGGTCAGCCGCCGGGTCATTGCAAAGCTGCTGATGCTGTACAAAAACGGCCAGCACTTTCAAAACGGCCAACTGACCGAGGCTGCAAAGCCCTACTTTATTTATCGCCGCGCAAAATCGGTCAGTCTGCGGGCAGCAGATGGCCGTGGGCCCATCATTGCCACCGTGGACGGTGAGTGCGCCCCTTGCAAGCAGGTGTCGGTACAGGTGCAGCCGCTGGCAGGCCGCGTGCTGCTGCCGCTGCCCGCCTACCAGCGCTTTACCACCAAAAAGGCGGGCGTGAAGTAAAAAATAAATCATCAGATCCAAACAAGGCCGCTGCACATTGTTCCGTGCAGCGGCCTTGTGTTTTGCTTATTGTTTTGCAAGGCGCTGCCGTACCCGGTGCTCCAGCGCCTTGTAAAAGCTGCTCAGGCAGAGCGTGAGCAGATATACGGTCAGGGTCCAGACCACAGGATGTACCGTAAGGCTGAACTTGTCCGCAGTCCACTCCATATACCGGATCAGCACCTGATGGATCAGAAAACCGTAAGGGGACAGCCCGGCCATCCACAAAAACGGCTTTGCGGAAAGCAGCCGGGAAATGATTCCCTTGCCCACGGCAAGCAGCCAGACCAGCAGCACCGCAGAGGGTGTGAACAGCACGTTGTACCGGAAGGCCACCGCGCCCAGAACCCCCACCTGCTTGGCGGCGATAAACAGGCAGCCGCCCGCAAGCAGCACAGCGGCAAGCTCCAGCAGGGAGAAAGCACCGCCCGGCAGGCCGCTCTCCTGTTTGCGGCTGTGGTAAAGGCAGCCCATGCAGCAGCTGATGGTAAAATCTCCCGCCCGGAACACAGGGCACAGATAGGTCAGGTAAAAGGCGGCCTTTCCGCTGAGCCCGGCTTTCCAGACCGCAAGGGAGAAAAGACACTGCACGCAGAAGATCACGACGGCAATGCAACGCAGCCTGCGGACATCGGCCTTTTTCAGTACGGCGAGAAGCGGGGGAAAGATGGCATACAGAAAAGCCTGTACCGAAAGATACCACGCCACTCCGTTCAGGCAGAACCAGAAACGGCTGGAGGGGATCCATGTTTGCAGCAGGAAAATGCTCACCACAAGCTGCGCCGCACAGGAGAGCACCCCGCAGGCAGAGGGCTGCGCCAGAAGCCACTTCAGCACAAATAACAACGCGGCAGCCATCATTATAAGGTGCAGCGGGTACAGCTTGCGTATTTTTTGCAGAGAAAAGGCTATGGCGGACCGCAGTCCCGGTGCTGTGCGCGGGCGGTCGTAATAGTTGCAGGTCATCAGAAAACCGGACAGCGCCACGAATACCGTGATCGCCCACGGCCCCAGCCATGGTGCCCCGCAATGGGAGAGGACTACGCTCAGAAATGCGACTGCCCGCAGCCCCTGCAAAGATGAGATCAGCTTTTTGTCTGTCAAAGTATCCTCCGTTCTGCCGCAAAGCGCGTCAGCTGTGTTTTTGTAATGCGCTATAAGTATAAAAAAGACGGCGCGTCCTGTCAAGGACACACCGCTTTTTTGCGTAGTAGGGTGCGATTTTTGGGCGTCATAAATTCTTAACAAAGAAAAATTGCAAAACCCCTTGATTTTTCAGAGCAAGATGAGTACAATACAATTAGCACTCAGAGAAAAGGAGTGCTAAACCGCTGCGGAGCACACACGAAGCCCCCGCAGGACACAACAAAGTTTCAAATAAATTCAATATAATTGGAGGGCAAGAATTATGAAAATCATTCCTCTTGCAGACCGTGTTGTCATCAAGACTGTTGAAGTTGAGGAGACCACCAAGGGCGGCCTGATCCTGACCGGCAGCGCAAAAGAGAAGCCGCAGGTCGCACAGGTCATCGCAGTTGGCCCCGGCGGTGTCGTGGACGGCAAGGAAGTCAAGATGACCGTCAAGGTCGGCGACAAGGTCCTCACCAGCAAGTACTCTGGCACTGAGGTCAAGGTGGACGGCGAAGAGTGCACCATCGTGCGTCAGAGTGATATTCTGGCTGTTGTGGAAGACTGAAACTGAATTTTCCCTTTTCAATTGAGCTTGTATTATAAAGGAGCGATGTATTATGGCAAAGCAGATCAAGCAGGGCGAGGACGCCCGCAAGGCACTGTGTGCCGGTATTGATACCCTGGCTAACACCGTTAAGATTACCCTCGGCCCCAAGGGCCGCAACGTGGTGCTGGGCAAAAAGTTCGGCGCACCGGTCATCACCAACGATGGCGTGACCATTGCAAAAGAGATCGAGCTGAAGGATGAGTTCGAGAACATGGGCGCACAGTTGGTGCGTGAAGTCGCAACCAAGACCAACGATGCCGCAGGCGATGGCACCACCACTGCTACCGTGCTGGCACAGGCCATGGTCAACGAGGGCATGAAGAACGTTACCGCCGGCGCAAATCCCATGGATATCCGCCGCGGCATGAGCAAGGCCGTTACCACCGCTGTGGAGACCATCAAGGCACACAGCCAGAAGGTGAAGGACAGCAACGATATCGCCCGCGTCGGCACCATCTCTGCCGGCGACCCCGAGATCGGCCGTCTGATTGCCGAGGCTATGGAGAAGGTCACCTCTGACGGCGTTATCACCATCGAGGAGAACAAGACCACCGCAGAGACCTACAACGAGATCGTGGAAGGTATGCAGTTTGACCGCGGCTATCTGACTCCCTATATGGTCACCGATACCGACAAGATGGTGGCCGATCTGGACAACGCTGCTATCCTGATCACCGATAAGAAGATCAGCGTCATTCAGGATCTGGTTCCCCTGCTGGAGCAGGTGATGCAGAACGGCATGAAGCTGCTGATCGTGGCTGAGGATATCGAGGGCGAGGCGCTGTCCACCCTGATTGTCAACCGTCTGCGCGGCACCCTGAATGTCGTGGCTGTTAAGGCTCCCGGCTTCGGCGACCGCCGCAAGGAGATGCTGCAGGATATCGCTACCCTGACCGGCGGCACCGTGATCTCCTCTGATCTGGGCTACGAGCTGAAGGACGCAACCGTCCAGATGCTGGGTCATGCCCGTCAGGTGAAGGTGACCAAGGAGAACACCACCATCGTGGGCGGCGCAGGCGACAAGGACGCCATTGCAGCTCGCATTGCCCAGATTCGCAGCCAGATCGAGGCCGCTACCAGCGACTTTGACCGCGAGAAGCTGCAGGAGCGTCTGGCCAAGCTGGCTGGCGGCGTTGCCGTCATCGCGGTAGGCGCGGCTACCGAGGTTGAGATGAAGGAGATAAAGCTCCGCATAGAGGACGCCCTGAACGCCACCCGTGCGGCGGTCGAGGAGGGCATCGTCCCCGGCGGCGGCGTAGCTCTTGTGAACGTCATCGACAAGGTAAAGAAGCTTGAAGGCGAGTACGAAGGCGACAAGCGTACCGGTGTGAAGATCGTCGTCCGCGCTCTGGAGGAGCCTGTACGTCAGATCGCCGCAAACGCGGGCCTTGAGGGCTCCGTGATAGTCGAGAACATCAAGCGCTCCGGCAAGACCGGCTACGGCTATGATGCACGCAACGACGAATACTGCGTAATGGAGGATAAGGGCATCATCGATCCTACCAAGGTGACCCGCAGCGCGCTCCAGAACGCGGCCTCCATCGCCGCCATGGTGCTCACTACCGAGAGCTTGGTATGCGATATACCCACACCCCCCGCGGCACCCGCTCCCGGCGGAGACATGGGCGGCATGGGCGGCATGTACTAAAGAAAAGCGGAAGCTTATTAAGTAATTTCGGCGGAACGGAAAACCGTTCCGCCGTTTTTATTGTATAAGTGTATACGGTGATGCAGGAAATACAATATTTGATATATTTTAAACTAAAATACGCGGGTTCTGAAATGGATTTAAGGGAGTATATTTTGTATAAAGGATTAAAGCAGAATTGAAGAAGAATTATAGCGGGGGCGAAGGATAAAAGCGCCGCAAAGGCCATCAATTTGGTGGAAAAATATCAATAAATGGGGAATTTTTAACGATTCCGGCCCTCGAGATACACAACCCGTAAAGGATACAGCCACAGCCGTTAAGAACGTGTTCAGAAAAGCTGACATATATTGTGCAATCAGAGGGGAAGTGATTATAATTATCTCAACCAAGCGAAATACGTTCTTTCCTATCTTGCAAAACCTGTCATTAAACGCTTGGGAGAATCTTTTATAATTGGAGGTATCATCTGTGACTTTAATGGACAAAATTATGGCCATCAACAGTACCGTGAACGGTATTGTGTGGGGCATCCCCATGCTGATCCTCATCGTCGGCACCGGCATCTACATGACCGTCAAGCTGAACTTCTTCCAGTTCAGGCACTTCGGCTATGCGATGAAGAATACCATCGGAAAGGTGCTCGACAAAAGCCAGAAGGTAGAAGCCCAGAAGGGCGCCATAACTCCTATGCAGGCGGTCACCACGGCCC
>ERZ827186.2226-NODE-2226-length-13514-cov-2.528865_pt1 | contig 13514 bp, 10 predicted proteins | sample MGYA00519918_ERZ827186 | MGnify/ENA primary metagenome ERZ827186 (study PRJEB31778, sample SAMEA3449275) | human gut metagenome | biome: human gut; feature: human-associated habitat; material: faeces | place: United Kingdom | collected 2010/2012 ... | reverse complement strand
ACTGCCATTTGGAGCTGGAGCGAAACGGCGTGCTGCTGGACCCCATGCAGAAGCTTTCTGCCCCGCGCGATGAAACGCCCCGGACACAGGCCCGGCAGCCTGAGCCGCAAAACACGGAAACCTGGCTTCCGCCGGACAACGAATTGATAAAAGAGCGGCTGGCGGGTACAACAGGCGTGTGGCCCGTGCCGGAGTATACATTTGTTTCCCGTTCGGTGGGCAGATATCACCGGGGAGTGCGGCCAAGAAAGGTGCGGATATTGTCGCTCCGTTCAGCGGCACGGTAACACGCGCGGAGGACGGCGAGGAAACGCAGTACTGGGTATATGGGAAATATGTGGAGATCGCGCTGGACGGCGACCCCGGCGTGCGCGTGCGCCTGACGCATTGCAGCGAGCTGCTGGTGCAGCCGGGCGATACGGTGCGGGCAGGGCAGCTTGTGGCGCGTGTGGGCAGCACAGGCAATTCCACCGGGAACCACTGTCATCTGGAGCTGCTGGCAGATGAATATTACACCGATCCGGAGCTGATTCTGACGCGTCCGGAGCCGTGATTAAAACGGAAAAAACACACAGCAGAGGGCCGTCCTGGAAGGGGCGGCCCTCTGCTGTGTGTTCCAGAGAATTTTTCTCTCCGGCGGGGATGCTTTTGTTATTGTAATAATGTATAAAAAGTAGTATACTAAATTAGTATGTTAGCATAAAGCCGCCCGGCGGGGCGCGCGGGCGGTTTGCCGCTCCGGGTGCTTTTACCGCGGCTAAAATAATATTTGAGGTGACTCATGGAGACCATCCGCTTTACCAAAAACGAGGCGGCGGCGCGCACGATCGCGGCGTATTACGATACGCCCCCCATGCTGTATGTACATTCGTTCGGATGTCAGCAAAACGTGAACGACGGCGAAAAAATCAAGGGCGTTTTAACGGATATCGGCTTCGGCCTGGCCGCACGGCCCGAGGACGCGGACCTGATCGTGTTCAACACCTGCGCGGTGCGCGAGCACGCCGAGCAGCGCGTTTTCGGCAACGTCGGCGCGCTTAAGGGCCTGAAAGAGGCGAACCCCAAGCTGTTGATCGCGGTATCCGGATGCATGGCCCAGCAGAAGGAGATCGTGGAAAAATTCAAAAAGCACTATCCGTTCGTGGACATTGTGTTCGGCGTCAACGGCATCGATACGCTGCCCGACATCCTGTGTGAAAAGCTGGCCACGCGCAAACGCGTGCTGCGCATGCCGGCCGAGCGCGGCGAGATCATAGAGGATATGCCCATCCGGCGGGATTCCACGTTCCGCGCCTGGCTTCCTATCATGTACGGCTGCGATAATTTCTGTTCTTACTGTATCGTGCCGTATGTGCGCGGACGAGAGCGCAGCCGTGCCAGCGCGGATATTTTGCGGGAGTTCCGGCAGCTTGTGGCCGAGGGCTACAAGGACATCACTCTGCTGGGCCAGAATGTGAACTCCTACGGCAAGGGCCTGCCGGAAGACATCACCTTTGCCGCGCTGCTGCGTATGCTGGACGCTGTTCCCGGCGATTACCGCATCCGGTTTATGACGAGCCATCCCAAGGACGCCACGCGCGAGCTTATCGACACCATTGCAAACAGCGCGCACATCAGCCGCCATTTGCATTTGCCGGTGCAATCCGGCTCGAACAGCATTTTGGCGCAGATGAACCGCAAATACACAGCGGAGGACTACCTCTCGCTTATCGCGTACGCCAAACGCCGCATGCCGGAGATGACGTATTCCAGCGATATCATCGTCGGCTTTCCCGGCGAGACGGAAGAGGACTTCTGCGCCACAGAGGCGCTCATCCGCGAGGTCGAGTACATGCAGCTGTTTACGTTCATCTACTCCAAACGCACGGGTACGGCAGCGGCAAGCATGCCGGACCCCACACCCCACAAGGAAAAAACGCAGCGCATTGCCCGGGTGCTTGCCATTCAGGAACAGGTGGTGGCAAAACTGGGCGGCGCAATGGTGGGCAAGACCGTCCGCGCCCTGGTGGAAGGCCCGGGCAGGGAGGAGGGAACTCTTACCGCCCGTCTGGACAACAATATGACTGTGGATTTTGCAGGCGGCGCGCCTGTGGGCGAGTTCGCCGATGTCCGCGTGACGGGCGTGCGCGGCGCGATGCTGAAAGGCGAGCTTGCATGAACCCGCCCGCCGCAGGGCAAAATAACGCGATCCCATCGGAAATGCTTCAAAAATAAAGGGAATAAAAGGAGAATTTTATCATGGCGAAAGACGCGATCACGATGTTTAAGGAGGCTGCCGCACAGCTGCAGCGGGAAGAGGCTTATCTGGCGCTGGAGGGCACCCGCAAAAAAAATGACGAGGATGAGGCGCTTCAGCAGCTGATCGGAGACTTTAATCTTGCCCGCATCGACCTGAACAGCGAGCTTTCCAAAAGCGCGGACAAGGACCAGGATAAGGTCAACGAACTGAATGTGAAGGTGAACCAGCTGTACAACGACATCATGGCAAACGAGAGCATGGCCGCCTACAACGAGGCAAAGGCTGAACTGGAGTCTGTGATGAATTACGTGAACGCCATCATCAACACGGCTGTCAACGGCGGTGACCCGCTGACGGTGGAGGAGCCGCAGCAGGGCGGATGCTCGGGCAGCTGCGCTTCTTGTTCGGGTTGCCACTGATGGCGGCCCCGCGCTCCGCGCGTTTTGAATCTTAATAGGACGGTGCAGAATATGGCAGCGCTTTCCCCCATGATGCAGCAGTATTTCGACATCAAAAAACAGCATCCCGACAAGATATTGTTTTTCCGTCTTGGGGATTTTTACGAGATGTTTTACGACGACGCCATTCTTGCGTCAAAGGAGCTGGAGCTCACCCTGACGGGCCGGGACTGCGGCCAGGAGGAGCGCGCGCCCATGTGCGGTGTGCCGTTCCATTCCTATGAAAACTATGTGGCAAGGCTCATTGCCAAAGGTTATAAGGTCGCCATCTGTGAACAGATGGAGGACCCCGCTCTGGCGAAAGGCCTCGTCAAGCGGGATATCATCCGTGTGGTGACACCCGGCACTGTGATCGAAAGCAGTATGCTGCAGGATGATAAAAACAACTACATCGCCAGCATCTATATCACGGAGAAAAAAGCGGGCGTATGCTTTGCAGACGTCTCCACAGGCACGGCTCACGCCACGGTGCTCACGGACGAAAAGCTGGGGCCGGAGATCATCTCCGAATTGTGCCGCTATTCTCCCAGCGAGGTGCTGTTCAACGCAGCTATTCTGGACTACAAGGAAGTAACGGCGTATATCAAGCAACAGCTTGCCTGCAGTGTGGAGCTGCTGGATGAAGCGGCCTTCGCGCCCGACGCCTGCATGGAAGAGATGCGCGCCCAGTTTGGGGATGCCCCGGAAAAAACGGCCGGCCTTGCGCCGGAAAGTCCGGCGTTCACGGCCCTGGCCGTGCTGCTGGGATACTTAAAGGAAACACAGAAAAAGGGCGTGGAGCGGTTAAAGACCGTACACAATTACGCCGAAGCGCAGTATATGCAGCTTTCGCCCGTCACGCGCGCCAACCTGGAGCTGACGGAAACGATGCGCGGGCGCGAGAAAAAAGGTACGCTGCTGTGGGTGCTGGATAAAACGCAGACGGCTATGGGCAAGCGGCTGATGCGCGCGTGGATCGAGCAGCCTCTGGTGAACGTGGCGGCCATCAATGCGCGTCTGGACGGCGTGGAGGAGCTGGTGGGCGATTCCGTAGCCCGCGCCGATATCGCGGCCGCGCTCTCAAAGATATTTGACATCGAGCGCCTGATGACGCGCACGGTGTACGGTTCGGCCTCTCCGCGGGAAATCTACGCGCTTGCCGCCACCTGTGAGCAGCTGCCCCGCTTGAAGGCGCTGGCCCGGCCCTTCGGCAGCGCCGAGATCACCGCGCTGCTGGCTGATATCGACGAATTGTCCGATATCAAGGAGCTGATCTTCGCAGCGGTCGACGAGAATGCGCCTGCCATGCTCAAGGACGGAGGCGTCATTCACCCGGGCTACAACACCGAGGTGGACGAGCTGCGGGACATCGTCCACGGCGGCAAAGGTTACCTTGCCACGCTGGAGGCAAAGCTCAAGGAGGAAACGGGCATCCGCACGCTGAAGATCGGCTACAACCGGGTGTTCGGTTATTACATCGAGGTGAGCCGTTCCTTTTCGAACCAGGTGCCTGCAAATTTTGTCCGCAAGCAGACGCTGGCCAACGCGGAGCGGTACATCACCGAGGATCTGAAGGTACTGGAGAACAAGATCCTGGGCGCAAACGAGCGTCTGGCTGTCCTGGAACGCCAGCTCTTTGACGATCTGCTGCATAAAATTTCGGCCGAACTGCCGCGTATCCAGAAAACCGCGTCCGGCGTGGCCCGTCTGGACGTCCTGACGGCGCTGGCGGAGGTGGCTGTGAAAAACAGCTATACAAAGCCGGTTGTGGATGAAGGCGACGAGCTCATCATCGAGGAGGGCCGCCATCCTGTCATCGAGCAGATGCTCAAGGGTGCGCTGTTCGTGCCCAACGACACTGTGCTGGACTGCGGCGATAACCGTATGCTCATCATCACCGGCCCGAATATGGCCGGCAAATCCACCTATATGCGCCAGACGGCGCTCATTGCGCTGATGGCGCAGATCGGCAGCTTCGTGCCGGCCCGGGCGTGCCGCATGGGCGTTGTGGATGCTATTTTCACCCGCGTGGGCGCTTCAGACGATTTGGCTGCGGGGCAATCCACCTTTATGGTGGAGATGACCGAGGTGGCCGAAATCCTCCAGTACGCAACGGCAAAAAGCCTTGTGATTTTAGATGAAATCGGCCGGGGGACTTCCACGTTCGACGGCATGAGCATCGCCCGCGCCGTAGTGGAACACATTGCGGACAAGGATGGCGGCATGGGCTGCAAAACGCTGTTTGCCACCCATTATCACGAGCTGACGGATTTGGAAAACGCCATTGACGGCGTGAAGAATTATAACATCGCTGTAAAAAAGCGCGGCGACGACATTACGTTTCTGCGGCGCATCGTGCGCGGCCCGGCGGACGACAGCTACGGCATTGAGGTTGCAAAGCTGGCGGGTCTGCCCGGCGAGGTGACAAAGCGCGCGAAGGAAGTGCTCAAGGTGCTGGAGGCCACCGCGCCCAACGCCGATAAGGTGACGCAGCTGGACTTCGGCAATTTTGAAAAATTCGCGGCAGCGCCCGTGCCCAGCGAGCTGGTGGACAAGCTGACAGCGGTGGATGTGGAAACGCTCACGCCGCTGGAAGCGTTGAATTTTTTGTATGAACTGAAACAGACACTGGTAAAATAAGCGCGCCCGGCGCGCGGGAAAGGGAGGTGCTGCGCATTGGCAGTTATTCATGTGTTGGACAAGCATACCGCGGAACTCATCGCGGCAGGCGAGGTGGTGGAGCGCCCCGCCTCGGTTGTAAAGGAGCTGACGGAGAACGCCATTGACGCGGGCGCCACCGCAGTTTCCGTTTCCGTTGAACGCGGCGGCATCGCAATGATCCAAATCGCGGACAATGGCTGCGGCATCGAGGCCGAGTACATCCCGACGGCGTTTATCCGCCACGCAACGAGCAAGATCGAGAAAGAGGAAGACCTGGAGAGCATTCATACCCTGGGCTTCCGCGGCGAAGCGTTGGCCTCCGTGGCCAGTGTGTCCCGCATTGAGCTTCTCACAAAGACAGATGCGGACGAGTATGCATATCTGTACCGCATCAGCGGGGGAGAAGAACAGGGCATCGAGCCGGCCGCACGTCCTGTCGGAACAACGATCACTGTGCGGGACCTGTTTTACAACACGCCCGCACGTATGAAGTTTTTGAAAAAGGATACCAGTGAAGGCAACTATGTGGCAGATGTTGTCACACAGCTTGCGCTCTCCCACCCGGAGGTTTCGTTCAAGTTCGTGCGGGACGGAAAACCGCAGTTCCAGACGCCCGGCGACGGAAAACTGCTGGGGGCGGCGTATGCCGTGCTTTCCCGTGATTTTGCAAAGGACCTTGTGCCTGTGGAGCACACGGCGGGCAGCTACACGGTGCGCGGCCTTGTTACGCCGCCGAAAAACGCCCGTGCAAGCCGCGCCATGCAGTATTTTTTTATCAATGGACGCTTTGTCAAGAACCGCACGATGATGGCGGCGCTGGAGGCTGCTTATAAAGGCGTGATGATGCAGGGAAAATTCCCGGGCTGTGTGCTTTCCATCGAGATGCCGCCGCAGCTGGTGGATGTGAACGTCCACCCGGCCAAAACAGAGGTGCGTTTTGCCCGGGAAAAAGATGTGTTCGATGCGGTATATCAAAGCGTTAAATGCGTACTCATCACGCCGCAGAGCACGGAAAAGGTGTTTTCTTTCGGCGGTGCGGAAAGGGCGTTCCCGGCGGATGAAAAGGCGCCGGATGCAGCTGCGAAGAAGGAGCCGTCCGAGAGCGCCCCGGCCGAAGAGCCCGCGCGCGGCCCGGGCGCATTGCGCCCGGCGTCCCGTGCCGTTCCGGACGCACCGGTGAGGCCCGTCCCGGCACGTCCGGAGCCGTCCGCCGTACCGCTGCCCGGCCAGGTGAAAGCGTACAGTGAAATGATCACTGCTCTCTCAAGTGAATCTACCGTTCCGTACCGTTCGGCAAAGGCGCCGGATATATGGGCTGATGAGGACGCGGCGGAGGATGTCGGCTTTATGCCGCACACTGTCTGCCGGCGGCAGGAGGGAACGCCGGGCGTGCAGACCCTGCCGGAGGACCGGGCCCTGAACAGCTTTGCGGCGGGAGAAACAGCCGGGACGGAAAATACCGCCGCGCCGCAGATGGAGGCTGAAACGCCCCATCAGACTGCTTTTGCGCCTGTGGAAGAAGAACAGCGGCGCGATTCGCTTCGTTTTGTGGGCGAGGTGTTTGACACGTACATTGTCACCCAACGGGGAAACGACATGTGCCTTTTGGATAAGCACGCCGCCCACGAGCGCATTATCTATGAATCTTTGGCGGCATCGTATGGGAAGGTGAGCAGCCAGATGCTGCTGGTGCCCGTAACGGTGCAGCTTTCCGCGGAAGAAAAGGATGCACTGGTGCAAAGTGAAATGCTTTTACAGGACAGCGGTCTGGAAGTGGAGGACTTCGGCGGCAATTCTGTCGTGGTTCGCGCCGTCCCGGCGGACGTCGTGCCCGAGGATGTGGAGGACCTTGTGGTGGAGCTGGCCAGCAGGCTGGTCTCCAACCCGCGGTATACCACCAGCGAAAAAACAGAATGGGTGCTGCACTCCATCGCGTGCCGCGCGGCCATCAAGGCGGGAGATAAAACGCACGCTGCACAGCTGCTGCGCTTGGCGGAGGATGTGCTGGACGGCAGAGTGCCTCCGTTCTGTCCCCACGGACGGCCCATCGTGCTGAAGATCACCAAAAAGGAGCTGGAAAAGCAGTTTGGCAGACAAGGCTGATATCATCGTGATCTGCGGTCCCACGGCTACGGGGAAAACAGCGCTCTCTGTTGCGCTGGCAAAGCTGCTGGACGGCGAGGTCGTTTCGGCGGATTCGATGCAGATCTATAAAGGGCTTCGTGTGGGAACTGCACAGGCGACGCCGGAGGAGATGAAAGGTGTGCCGCACCATCTGGTGGGATTTCTTCCGCCGGAAGAACGGTTCTCTGTTGCGGACTATGTCAGGCACGCAGGCGAGTGTATCGCGCAGATCACGGCACGCGGACGCGTTCCAATCGTGGCCGGCGGCACCGGATTGTATATTTCCAGTCTTGTAAATGGAATAGACTTTACACCGGATAAGGCGGACCCGGCCGTGCGGGCACGGCTGGAAACCGAGCTGACGGAGCAGGGCATCGGCCCGCTTTATGCGCGGCTGCAGCAGGTGGACCCGGAGTGTGCGGCGAAGCTGCACCCCAACAACCATGGGCGTGTGCTGCGTGCGCTGGAGCTGTATGAGCAAACGGGCGAGACGATGTCCTGCCGGCTCGCGCGCTCCCGTCCGGCGCAGCAGCCGTACCGCGCTTTGCTGATAGGGCTGAATATGCCGGAGCGTGCACAGCTTTATGCACGCATTGATGCGCGAGTAGACGCGATGCTTGCACATGGGCTGCTGGAAGAGGCGCGCTTGGTGTATGCCAACAGAGATGCCTACCATACCGCGGCGCAGGCCATTGGCTACAAAGAATTTTTTCCTTATTTTGAAGGAAAGGAACCGTTGGAAGTATGTACGGCGGCGCTCAAGCGGGCGTCCCGTAATTACGCCAAACGGCAGCTTACCTGGTTCCGGCGGATGGACGGCCTGGTTTGGCTGCCCGCAGGGGAGCCGGAAGCGGCGGAGGCGGCCGCCCGGCTTTGGGCGGGGCATGTGAAGAAAAATTGCGGCGATCAAGTATAAGGAATAACGGATATATGGAAAACTGTCCGGTAAGAAAAAAGAAAAAACGGTACAGAGGACTGATTTTGGCTCTGCTGATGCTCGTGCCCGCCGGATATATCGGCGTTCAGATGGTACAGGTGCTGCGTACGAATTATCAAACGCAGACCGCGGTGGCATATTCAATGTCCGACGTCGTCCGCTGCGACGGGATGCTCGCCATGGATGAGACGGTCATTCCTTATGAGGGAGCGGGCGTCCTGGGCTATCAGGTGAACAACGGCGAGCGTGTCTCGGCAGGCACGCAGGTAGCGCGATTGTTCGCCGACGAAGCGAGCGCACAGAACCGGACGCTCTCCGAAAAGCTGACGGAGGAGCTTTCGGTGCTGGAAAAGTCCCAGGCGGGCGCGGCTGCCGACGTTGAGGCGCTGATGAATCAGAACCAGCAGGGTATCTATTCGGCGCTGGATCTGCTGGAGAGCGGCAATTACACAGGATTATCGGATGCGCGGGCTTCCATCCAGCTTGCGCAGAATAAGATGCAGCTCACGATGGGGGTCGTATCGGATTTCAGCGCCCGCATTGCGGACCTGACGGCGCGGCGCGACGCGGCGGATGCCGCCAGCGTATACACACCGATAACAGCTCCGGCGGCCGGATATTTTGTCTCCGCGCAGGACAGCGAGAAGCAGATGTATACGCCTGAGGCGCTGGCGGCCATGTCTCCGGCAGAATTGAAGGATGCGCTGGCACAGCCTTCCCAAACGAACGACGCAAACGTAGCGGGCAAGCTGATTTTGGACTACCGCTGGCGTTATTATGGCCTTGTGACGCAGAAACAGGCGGAAAAGTTCGTGGAGGGAACGCGCGTCGAGATCTCGTTCCCAAACGTATCGGCCGAATCGGTGCCCGCCACCGTGGTGAATGTTACGGTGGATGAGGAGAACGGTACTGCCAAGGTGGAATTGCTTTGTGATTACATCAACGAGACAGTTGTGACGCTGGAGCATGAAAAAGCAGATATAACGTTCGCCACCTATGAGGGAATCCGTATCGACCGACAGGCACTGCACATCGTTGAAGGGCAAAACTGCGTGTTTGTCAAATACGGAAACCTGGTGTACCAGAAAAATATTACGATCCTGTTTGAAAACGAGGATTACATTCTGGTGCCGTCGAAAACAACGACGGGCGAAAATGAGGTAAAACTGTTCGATGAGATTGTTGTGCGCGGTACAGATCTGTACGACGGAAAAATATTGTAGCTTTTTTGTGTGCCTTTTTACACAAATTTGCAACTGTTTATTGACATCCGCCACAAAAACAAGGATAATAACGATGATAGTATCCAATTTGTTGTGCCGGTGCGGATACAAAACCGTTACAATCGTGGCGCGGCGGCGCATGCGTCTGCGCGCGGCCAGCTTGCCATAAAAAGGAGATTTCAGAGATGAGTATGTTCGATAAGATCAAAGGTATGATGGGCGTGCCCGACGACGACGATTACGATGACGACGATATGGATTTCGTGAATGAGAATACAGGCTATGCGGCGCAGGACGATTATGTCCCCGAAGAACAGGATGTTACGCCCAAACGCAATAAGGTCGTGAATATCAACTCCACCATGCAGCTGCAGGTAGTGCTTGTGAAGCCTGAGCGTTTTGATGATGCCAGCGCCATCGCGGACCATCTGAACGCCAAGCGCACCGTGGTTTTGAACCTGGAATCCACAAATAAGGAGGTCTCCCGCCGTCTGGTGGATTTTCTCTCCGGCGTGGCGTATGCAAACAACGGCCAGATCAAGCGCGTTGCCAACAGCACTTTTATCATCACCCCGTATAATGTGGATATCATGGGGGATCTGCTGGACGAGCTTGAAAGCAACGGCGTGTTCTTCTGATTTTGAGAGGCTACATACCGCCCGCGGACGACGATGAGCGCTTGTTCGTCCGCCGCCTGGGGGACCTTGTGCAGGCCGTGCGCCAGCGCGGGACGTCCCGCAGCACCCCGTTTTTAAGCGATCGCCAGCAGGAACTGGCCCGCGCCGCTCTTGCGGGGTTGGGCTTTGAGGGATATGCTTTCGACGGCGGCTATCCGGATGCCGAACGGCGGATTCTGCGCCTTTTCGGTGAATATGGGGCGCAGGAGCCGCTGCCCGCCGTATGTCTGTTTGCGCAGACCCTGCGGGCTGACAGAGCACTCACTCACCGGGATTATCTGGGCGCACTGATGTCGCTGGGAATCAGGCGCGAATGCATCGGCGATATCCTTTTGTCGGAAGACGGAGCATATCTGTTCGTTCTGGATACGGTCGCGCCGCTGGTGTGCGACGAGCTTTCCAGCGTGGGGCGCTGCAGCGTATGTGTGCGCGCGGGCCGGGCGGAGGAACTGCCCGGCCGGGAAGAGCGCCCGGCACAGACGGCGACGGTGGCCTCGCTGAGGCTGGACGCTGTGCTGGCCGCCATGCTGCATATCAGCCGTGGGGATGCGGTGCAGCTTGTGAAAAGCGGCATGGTGGAAGTGAACCACGTTTCCACGGTGTCCGCGCATTATGAAGTGTTTGAAAACGACGTGTTCAGCATCCGCGGACGCGGCAAGTACAAGCTGTGCGGCGTGGGTGCCAAAAGCCGGAAGGGCCGCACCTTCGTGTCCTATATTGAATATTAACAGGGGGAACAATCTCTATGAACGCTGAAGATATCCGCAACGTTACCTTTGACAAGGTCATGCGCGGCTACCGGCCCGAGGAAGTGGACGCTTATCTGGACCAGGTGGCGGCGGAACTGGAACGCCTGCAGACGGAAAAAGCGGATGCGGAGAAAAAAATGTACATCCTTGCGGAAAAGGTGGACCAGTACCGCAATGATGAAGAAACGCTGAAGACAGCGCTCCTCAATGCCCAGCGTATGGGTGAGAGCGTCATCCATGAGGCGCGCCAGAAGGCTGAGACCATCATTTACGATGCAACGAGCAAGGCAAGCCAGGCGCGGGAAGAAGCCGTGGAAAAGGTAGCTGAAGAGGAGATGCTGCTGGCCCGCCTGAAAGCGGAGGTGGCGCATTTCAAGGGCGAAGTGCTGAACCTGTATAAGCAGCATATCGAATCGCTGAGCATGATCCCGGGCGCGGAAGAAAAAAAGAAAAAGGCGCCGGAGGCGTCCAAGGCTGAAGAACAGCCCGAGCCTGCCCCGGAGGAAGCGCCGAAGGAAGAGCCTGCGGCGGAGGCGCAGCCTGCCGCAGCCCCGGCCGAACCGGGACAGGAGGCTTCGTTCGAGGAGTATCAGGACATTACTTTTGAGGACTAACTGAACATGTGTGGCATAGCGGCGTTTGTTTTAAGCGCCGCTATGTTATGGTTTACGGCATTTTTGCATTTTTCGGCATTTGCAGACCATTTTCTGTGGATTCGCCTGCAAAAACGGAGAGAGTCTGGCTTTTCAAAGTGCCAATCAAAGAAAGGAACGTACCATTGCTGATATCTGTAATCATTATCATTGCACTGACAGGGCTGGATCAGCTCACAAAGCATCTTGCCACGGTTTATCTTGCGCCGGTAGGGGCGATGCCGTTCATTCCCGGCGTCATGGAGCTGCGCTATGTGCTGAACGACGGCGCAGCCTTCAGCATGCTGGCAGACGCCGAGTGGGGGCGCGTGTTCCTCATCGTCGTAACGGGCCTTGCGCTGGCGGCGCTGGCGGTGTATTTTTTCTGGAAGAAGCCGTCTTCCTGGTTGGAGCGCTGGGTGTTTATCCTGATTTTTTCCGGCGGTTTGGGCAATCTGATCGACCGTGTGCTCAACGGGTATGTGGTCGATTTCTTTGCTACCACATTCATGAATTTCGCTGTATTCAATGTGGCGGATTGCTTTGTGTGCGTTGGCGCCGCGTTGTTTGTCATCGCCGTGCTGCGTCAGGAGCTGAACGCCAAAAAGGAGCAGAAGGCCGGGACGGATGAAAACGCTTGAATATACCGCCGGTGCCGAAGATACGGGCCGCCGCATCGATGCCGCGTTGGCAGCGGCGTTCCCGGAACTGACGCGAAGCTTCGCACAGCAGCTTCTGGCAGAGGGCCGTGTACTGTGCAACGGACGTTCCGTCGCCAAAAGTGCGCGCCTTACACAAGGAGATGCGTTGTGTGTTTCGCTGCCGGACGCCCAGCCGGTGGAAATCATTCCGCAGGATATCCCGCTGGATATCGTTTACGAAGACAGCTCGCTGCTGGTTGTCAATAAGCCCAAGGGAATGGTGGTCCACCCGGCGGCGGGAAACCCGGACGGCACACTGGTGAACGCACTGCTGTACCACTGCGCGGGCAGGCTCTCCGGCATCAACGGCGAAGTGCGTCCCGGCATCGTGCACCGCATTGACAAGGACACCAGCGGCCTGCTTGTAGTGGCAAAAGACAACGAGACGCATCTTTCGTTGTCGCAGCAGTTCGCCGTGCACAGCATCGCCCGGGTATACCATACTGTGGTATACGGCGGTTTTGCTGCGGACGACGGATTTGTGGAGGGGAACATCGGTCGTCATCCTGTGGACCGAAAGCGTATGGCCGTCGTGCCAAAGGGCGGCAAAGCCGCTTATACAGCCTACCATGTGGAGGAGCGCTTTCCCGCCTTTACACATCTTTCCGTAAGGCTCCGGACTGGGCGAACCCATCAGATCCGCGTACATCTTGCGAGCATCGGCCATCCGGTTGCTGGGGATGCGGTTTACGGCCCGCGTAAGGTGATCACCCAGCTGGAGGGCCAGTGCCTGCATGCAACGCTCGGCTTCATTCATCCCGCAACAGGCGCGTACGTCGAGTTCGACAGTCCGCTGCCCGAATATTTCACGGCCTTTATCGGCCGTCTGCAAAAGGAAATGTAACGCTATGATCCGCTCCCTCAAGGATATCCTCGTCGTTTCGGACATGGACAACACGCTGCTCACACCAGAGGACGGCGTGCCCTTTGTGAACCAGGTGACCATGCGGCTGTTCTGCGCGCTGGGCGGCCATTTTACCGTGGCCACGGGCCGCACGATGGAATCAGCCGGACGGCATCTGGACTCGATGACGCTTTCTGCACCCGCTATCCTGTATGGCGGGGGCGTTATTTACGATTTCGAACACGATATCCGCATCCGAAATACACTGCTGTCCAAGCCGTCGGCGCGCC
>ERZ827186.2225-NODE-2225-length-13519-cov-7.790553_pt1 | contig 13519 bp, 9 predicted proteins | sample MGYA00519918_ERZ827186 | MGnify/ENA primary metagenome ERZ827186 (study PRJEB31778, sample SAMEA3449275) | human gut metagenome | biome: human gut; feature: human-associated habitat; material: faeces | place: United Kingdom | collected 2010/2012 ... | reverse complement strand
CGGCGATATCGGCAACGTGGACCAGCCCATCATCCGGGACCCCCAGTTCTTCACCGGGGCGGATTATGTGGTCATGGAGAGCACCTATGGCGACCGCAACCACACCGAGGTGTGGAGCTATACCGGCCAGCTGGCCCAGATCATCGACGAGACCCTGGGCAAGGGCGGCAACGTGGTCATCCCCTCCTTTGCCGTGGGCCGCACCCAGGAGCTGCTGTATTTCATCCGGGAGATCAAGGATCAGGGCCTGGTGACCTCCGTGCCGAATTTCCCCGTGTATGTGGACAGTCCCCTGGCCAAAAGCGCCACCACCATTTTCTGCGGCGATCTGCGGGGCTATCTGGACCAGGACGCTCTGGAGCTGGTGAAGGACGGCACCCATATGTTCAACTTCCCGGGCCTGCATCTGACGGAGACCGTGGACGAGTCCAAGGCCCTGAACGAGGACCACACCCCCAAGGTCATCATCTCCGCCTCCGGTATGTGCGACGCGGGCCGCATCCGCCACCATCTGAAGTATAACCTGTGGCGGGCGGACAGTGCCGTGGTGTTCGTGGGCTTCCAGTCCCCGGGCACCCTGGGCCGGACCCTGCTGGACGGGACTCCCTCCGTGAAGCTGTTCGGCGAGGACGTGGCCGTCCGGGCCAAGGTGGTGAATTTCCAGGGCCTCAGCTCCCACGCCGACCACGACCATCTGCTGGACTGGATCAGCCATTTCAAGGAGCCCAAGCCCCAGCACGTGTTCGTGGTCCACGGCGACCGGGAGGTGGCTCCGGTGTTTGCCCAGACGGTGAGCCAGCTGGGCTTCACGGCCCATGCGCCCCAGTATACCGAGGAGTATGACCTGCTGACCTGCACCCAGCTGGCAGCGGGCTATCTGCCCCAGCGCAAGACCCGCACCTTCGAGGGTGCGCCCCGGGTCACCGCGGCGTATCAGAAGCTGGTGCAGCTGGGCGATTCCCTGGTGGGCCTTATCCGCCGCAGCAAGGGCCGGGACAACAAGACCCTGGCCTCCTTTGCCGAGGCCCTGCGCAAGGTCATGGAGAAGTTCGAGATTTAACCAAGTTTTGGAAACCTTTCAGGGGCGGACAGCTCTGTCCGCCCCTAATTTTCGTATGATTCGCACGAGAGGAGGGCGCTTATGCCCGGATTGGAGAAAAACCGCATTTACCGCGCCTGTATCCAGGGCTATTCCAGCGAGGGGCTGGGCATCGCCCGGATAGACGGCCAGGTGGTGTTTGTCCACGGGGCCATCCGGGGGGAGATCTGCGACGTTCTGGTGATGAAGGTGCTGAAAAACGCCGCCTTCGGCAAGATCGCCGCCCTGGTGGAGCCCTCCCCTGCCCGCCGGACGCCGGACTGCCCCTACTACGGCCGCTGCGGCGGCTGCGATTTCCGGCATATGTCCTATGAGGAGGAGCTGTGGGCCAAGCGTGCCCGGGTGCAGGACGCACTGACCCGCATCGGCGGGGCGGAGGTGACGGTGGAAGAAATTCTGGGTGCGGAGCAGCCCCTGCACTACCGCAACAAGAGCATCTATCCCATCTCCCCGGTGGGGGAGGTGGGCTTTTACCGGGCCCGCAGCCACCAGGTGGTGCATGTGGAGCACTGTCTCATCCAAAAGCCGGAGGCCGATGCCCTGGCTCAGGCGGTGCGGGACTATATTGCCCGGTTTCAGGTGGAGCCGTATAACGAGGCCACTGGCCGGGGCCTGCTGCGGCACCTGTACGTCCGCACCAGCTGCCGGGGGGAGTCCCTGGCGTGCCTGCTGGTCAACGGCTCCCGCCTGCCCCATGAGCAGGAGCTGGTGAATATGCTCCGGGCCGCCGCGCCAAAAACCTGCGGCGTGGTGCTGGGGGAAAATACCCGCCGGGGAAACGCCATCCTGGGGGACCGGTACCGCACCCTGTGGGGCCGGGACTATCTGACGGACACCCTGTGCGGCCTGGAGCTGCGGCTGTCGGTGCCGTCGTTTTATCAGGTGAACCACGACCAGGCCCAGCGCCTGTATGAAAAGGCCCTGGAATACGCGGGGCTGACGGGCCGGGAGCTGGCGGTGGACCTGTACTGCGGCGCCGGGACCATCACCCAGGTGCTGGCCCGCCGGGCCAGGCACGTCATCGGCGGCGAGATCGTCCCGGAGGCCATCCGGGACGCGGAGGAAAGCGCCCGCCGCAACGGCGTGGGCAACGTGGAGTTCCTGTGCGGCGACGCCTCCCGGCTGGCGGCGGAGCTGCGGCAGCGGGGCCTGCGGCCCGACGTGATCTGCGTGGCCCCGCCCAGGAAGGGGCTGGCCCCCGACGTGGTGGAGGCAGCGGCCTCCATGGAGCCGGAGCGCATCGTCTATGTCTCCTGCGACCCGGCCACCCTGGCCCGGGATGTGGCCCGCTTCGCCCCCCTGGGCTACCGCCCCGTCCGGGCCTGCGCCGTGGACCTGTTCCCCGGCACGGCGAACGTGGAGACGGTTGTCCTCTTGTCACGGGAAACAAATCCACTGACGGTTGAGGTCAGGATGGAAGTGGAAACCGGCGAGGTCAAGGAGCATCCGACCTATAAGCGTATTCAGGAGTATGTGCTGGAAAAGTACGGCTTCAAAGTCCATACGGCATATATTGCCTAGGTAAAACGTATGGTCGGACTGGATATGCACAAAGCACCGAATGCTGTTGAACAGAGAAAACATGAGTATCATCCCTGCCCGCCTGAAAAGGTCGAGGCAATCAAGGATGCGCTGTGGCATTTTGGCTTAATTGCTGAGTGAATTGACTATGAGGCAGTAAAAACGCCGTGCTAAAATCGAGTGTAGTGAAAACAGTAAAGTTCTTTCTCCCTGCACGAAAAAAGCACATCGGAAAGTAAAGCGCGATGGAGCGTACACGGTACACTTCTGCGCGTGAGATTTTGCGAAACAGTACATTCCCACGCCATGCAGCAAAATGCGAAAGAGCTATCTGCAAGCAGAGCATTGCTTCATCCGCTGAAAATCGCTGTAATCAGGAACAGCCCAGCATCACGTCAAACGGCGTGGTGCTGGGCTTCTTTTGTGTTGCGTTTCGGGGCTTCTTTCGAGGATAAAATCGCCTATGTGCCGTTCGTTTTTCTATGCCGTATTGACATACTGCGCTCTACCCATCACGGTAACTGCGCGCTCTTGGAGTAAAAATGAAAACTTTTCTCTGTATAGGGAGAAAGCCAGAGAGGAAAAAGAGGGTGAGCGCAGGCTGTGGGAACGGTGCGTAAACCGCTTGCGGTTTTCCACGGTTTCCATAGCCGCAGCGAGGGAGAAAAGGGAGAGGTGGCTTTCTCGCTCAGGCGGCTTGCCGCTGCTCTTTGGCTCTCCCTTTTCTCCCTGAAAATCAGGGATTATTCTGCATCATTGCTCGGCGTAACAGGACGAAAGTCCTCCTGAACGCCCTCATTGAGGTCAAAGCACATGGTTTTTGCATCGGCAACCCAGAACCCGCGCACCCTGTAACGCTTGCCGGGAATCCAGTCCTCGCCGGTGACAGCGCGAAGCGGGTCAAGCAGATTCTTGTTGGAGATCGTAACAACACCTTTCTGTTCGCCTCTCGGCTTGGAGAACTTGAATCCCTTCGGTTCGTTGCTCTTGCAGGAACGGATCGCAAATACCCTCGCTTTCGCATCCAGCAGACACAAAACGTAGGCGGGATAGCTCAAGTCCTCAAGCACTTTCTTAGTGAAAGTCACGCCGTTCTGATTCAGGAACATATCCGGGTAGGCGTTGATGTTGGAGTCGATGGTTTCAAAGTTCAAAGCGGAAAAATCGAAGTTCATAGTAAAAATCCTTTCATTTCATAGTGTTTTGCGCCTCATCCACGATTTTCATAAACTCCTGACGTTCCATAAAAGACCAGCGGGAATCCATAATCAGATAGCCCTTGAAAAGACCATCCTTTACGCGGTATGCGACGAAGTGATTGCTTAAACGGCGCAATGTAGTTCGTTTTGCTGTGCTGTGCCGCTCTGACAGTAGCTTTTGTACCTTGATCCAATCCTCTTTTTTGATAATCGCTGTGTGGTGATTTTCCTTGAAATACATATTCAAATCTGTATTTTTGACGGATTTATGGGTGCGAAAATCCTTGGTATAGGTTTTCTGCATCAAAGCATCACCGCAGTATTTCTCATTTCGGAGGATGCTGCGGACAGTACCGGCAGACCAGAGATCGTTCCCCATTGGAGATTTGATACCCTGTTCTGTCAGTGCGGCGGCGATTTCTGCCGGGGTTGCGCCCTCCAAGCAGCTTTCATAGATGTACTCAACAATTCTTGCCTCGGTCGGCTCAATGACAAGCCGCCCGAAATGATCACGATAGAAGCCAAGCGTATTCTGAACGGAGAACTTGTAGATGCCCTCCGCCATGCGCCAGCGGATACCAGCCTTAACTGCCTCGCTCTTTTGCTGGGACTCCATTTCAGCCAAGGCTGCCAGCAGCGAGATCAGCAGATTATTCCGCCCATCGCCGGTATAGGCGATTCCTTCTGTCTCAAACTCAACGGAAACGGGCGGGTTCAGCGCAGAAAGCGTTCGCAGATTGTCCAGAATATCCACGATATTTCTACCAAAACGGCTGATGCTTTTGGTGAGAATCAGGTCAATCTTCCCGTCAACTGCGTCGGCAATCATTTTCTGAAAGCCAAGACGTTTTTCAACGGTAGTTGCGCTGATGCCCTCGTCTTGATAAATCTCAACCAGCTCCCATTGCGGATTTGCCTCAATCCTCTTGGTAAAATGGTGGATCTGCATATCAAAGCTGCCGACCTGCTGTTCCTCCTGTGTGCTGACGCGGCAGTACGCCGCAACACGGAGTTTGGGCGGCTCCTCTGCAAGTTCCCGCCGTTTCTGCGGTGGGATAATAATAACGCCATTTCCACGCTGGTTATAAGAAATTTCGTCCTGCATCTGGCGGCGTTTTTGCTCTCTGCGCTCGGCTCTGCTTCCGGTCTGTCGCTTTACCTCTATCGCTTTGGGGTCAAGCGGTTTTGCCATATTCCGCCTCCTGCATCAGAATCCGTCTGCGTTTTCTGCTTTGCATCGGCACACCACCTCCTTTGAACGGTTTTCAATTTCATTACTACCACGCTCCTTTTCGGAAAATTATGACAATCCGCATACGCGAGGTAAACGGAATAGTCACCCAAAGAAAGAGGCAGCAGAATTGCTCCTGCTGCCTGAATCTGTATGAACTTGTAAGGAGATCAAAATGTTTCTCCGTCGTAATCACAGCGTCGAGACAGGGGCTTATTTCACACCATAGGTGATGAAAAATCAGGGGTAGATATTATCGACCTCCACGGCAGAATAAACCCCAATTACCACTCTAAAAACCGCCGCATAAATCAATGCTTGTGAAATCCGAAAAGTTATTTCCCGATTTGCATACTCATTACACGGAATCGCGCTCTACGGTACAGTGTTCCCAGTGTTCGGAACGGGAAAGGTTTTTGCGGATTGGCGCAATCCCGTTCGGTTCCGCAAAACCGCATAGGGGCTGATATGAACAGTGCGTCATTGCCGTCTGTCAGAATCGCCCAGAAACGGGATTCACAGCGCCGCGACAATCTCAACAAATTTGCTCATGCTGACTGCTCCTTTTGGCAGGTCTGCATCCTTTTCAAACACCATGAAATACCGATACTGGTTTCCTGCATGACCGCTCCACATTGTGCCGAGGTCGATTTTCTCCCGGCTGTCATCATTTTTCAGGTGTTCGCCCTTAGTTTCCGCAAAGATGACCTTGCCCTTTTCCGTCATAATCAGAATATCAGGATAGTGATTGATATAGCCGTTGATACAGAAGCCCTGACGGGAAATGTTTCTGTGCCACCAGCGCACATTCGGCAAGGCGGTCAATTCCATAATCAGCTTTTGTTCCAGCTTGTTCATATCGCCGTCCTCTGCTTGATACAGCGATTTCGCGTAGATGTCCGTATGCGCAGCGGGATGAATTGCGTCTGGCAGACGATAATACGGCAAGCATACAATGCGTTCGGTGGAGAGCCAGTCGGAGAAGTTCTCCCGGCAATGCTGCTCCAACAGGGCTTGCACCTTGTCCTTGATTTTCTTTGCATAGCCAAGCGGCACTTTCTCCATTGCTGCAAGCTGGTCCTTGCTCATGTTGCCGACAATACGCTCTATGTAGGCTTTCAGTTCGGCAGCGTCCACGCCATTCAGCTTGTTAAGCTGACGGAGCATCATTTCCTTGCACTGGCGTACCCGGCTTTCCGGGGGCAGACTGTTGAAGTATTCCTTGAAATATTGCTGCTCCGGGCTGGACATTTTGAATACACGGGGCAAGCCGTTTTCCTTGTTCTCAATATCCACCTTAACGATTCCATCGTCCGCTGCGGCAAAATCAATGTCGCAGTCCTTGTTTTTCAGCGTGAAGCCCTCGGAAAGCTGCGCTTCATCCAGCAGCACATGAGAACCATCCGTAAACAGCGTATCCGGAATAGCTGCAAAGAACTGCGGGATGACAAGGCGCTCAATATCTTCCCGGAACTCCGGCTTGACAGCGAATGTAGGCATCTGTTCCCGCACCTCCCACGGCGTTTTTTGCAGATAGGGGTCATTGCCCGACTGCTGGATTGCGGCATTGTAGGCTTATCCCGCGCTTTCCGCTTCGGATAGCATACTGTCGGCTTTCGGGGTGGTTTCAGGTGATTTCTCCGCTTCTCTGCGCCGCTGGTATTCTTCATTGACTAACTTCCAATCCACACCGGAAACGTCCTCTTCGGGCGATTCCAAAGGGGTTTCCATTTTGGAACACCCATTGTCAATCATGATTTGCACCGGGTCAGGGGCTTTCGGCGTAGGCGGCTCGGAAACGCGATAATCCTTATCGCTGAAACCTGCGTCATTCAAGCCCTGAATGATGCCTTTTACGGTTTCGTTGAAATCATTGGAAGATGTCAGCACATAGGACATATTCAGGGATGACTGCCTGTGCTGGGTGGTGTGGGGCAGACGCAGGATACGTCCCAAAATCTGCTCCACCTGAACCTGACTCGTCTTGTTGGCAATAGACGCAAGAATATAGGCAAGGGGGCAGTCCCATCCCTCGCTCAATGCGTTGACCGTGATAATATAGCGAATCGGGCAGTCTGCGGACATGAGTTCGGTGTTTTTCAGCTCGTTCACGTCCGCTGTGCGGATGGCGATTTGCTCTGCGGGGATGTCATAGCCAATCAGCTTTTCGCGGATTTTCTCAAAGGTAGTGGCTTCTTCCTTGCCTTTCGGCTCTGCCTGAAACAGCACAATGGGGCGAATATACTTCTTGCTCACGGCATATTCGGCTGCGGCGAGTTCTTCCAGCTTGTTTCTCAGGGCGATTGCGTCCAGAATGACCTCTGCCTGACTGTCGCGGTTGTAGACGATGACGGGCAGCTTTACCATGTGTTCGGTCTTTAGCTGTACCGCGTCCACATAGGAGATAATATTGCTGTCCTTGCGCGGCGTGGCGGTCAGGTCCAGCACAAAGCACGGATTGAAATTTGCCAGCATTTCCCGGCTCAAATCCGAACGGGCGTGGTGGCTCTCGTCCACGATGACAAGAGGGTTAAGCTGATTGATGATCTGGAACAGGGCGGTTTCGTCCGCGCCCTCAATGGGGCTGTCAGGTTTTCCCAGCACTTTGGGGAACTCCGCAAGATTGCTGTTTTCCTGAAACGCCTTGCGCCCGTCCTTTCTGCTGGTGCGGAACGAATCGTAGGACAGCACCATAATAGAAAGCTGCTCCGTTACGGCAGTGGGGTTGAAGTTCTGACCGTTCAAAAGCTCCTGCTTGGTGTAGACCTCCACGCGCCCGCCGAAATCCACGTCGATTTTCTGACGGTAGGGATGGGAAGTGTCTTTCAGGGCTTTCGCCGTCTGCGTCAGAATCGCGTCCGACGGAACAAGCCACACGACCGCCTTTGTCTTGGTAGCGGGGAGCGCGTCAAAGATAGGGCGAACGGCGTTGCAGGCAATAAAGGTCTTGCCGCCGCCTGTCGGCACCTTGAAGCAAAGGTTCGGGACACCGGGTATAACGTTTTGGTATAGCCCCAAAGTCGGGGCTGATTTCTCCTGCCAGAACAGGCGAAACGCTGCTGCGTCACTCTTTGTTTCGTTCAGTAGTTCCAGATAGCGGGTCAAGTCCGCTATCACCTTTTTCTGATATGTTTTCAGTTCCATATAGCGAACACCCCCTTACAATCTGCTAATATCGCGCGGAATCTTTTTGAATGTAACGCCCATTTTTGCCAGCTTGTCCTCGCTGATAGAGCAGCGGTCGGCATAGATCACCGTGCCGTCCGCCTTTTCCGTGATGGTGGAGAGAAACGCATAGTCCAGCACCGTCACGCGCTGCGGCTCGTAGTAGAAGTAATAGCCTGTGCTGTTGTGCTTGCCGAGGTAATACGGATTGCCGCCGCTGGGTGGGGCGTAGGGCTGCTTGGTTTCCATGAACCAGATGTATTCCCGGATTTTCTCCGGGGCAACCGCTTCATTCAGGCAATCGCCCATAAGCAGCGGTTCGCCCAAATCATAAAAGCTGAAATTGCCGCCCGTACCCTCCACGGCGTTCTTGCCCTCGCCGTAGCCACGGATCACACGCTTCACGCGCTCGGCGGTGATGCTGTCGGCGTAGTCTCCCATTTCAACAAGAATGATTTTCCTGTGTCCACCATCATGCTTATTCATGTTAAGAACCGCTTGCGCTGTTGTGCCAGACCCAGCGAAAGAATCAAGTACAATCGAGTCTTTTCTTGTAGCAATTTGAATTATACGCTGTATCAATCGAACAGGTTTCGGATAGTCAAAAGCTGTTGGCGTACCGAAGATTTTTCCGATCTCTTTTGTAGCTTCCTGCGAATGCCCGACACCCTTGTTATCCCACCAAGTCCAAACGTTTTTACCCTCCCGTTCAGATAAGTAGGTCTTTCGGCGCGGTATGCCCTTTCCGTCAGCTCCAAACCACATTCGTCCTTCATCACGTTGCTTGATGAACTCGTTTTCTACATTTTTCCAACAACGACCTTCTGGGGGAGTATATCTCGCTCCGCCCGGTGTAATAATTTCATACATCTGGTTCGGACGAAAGCCCTGTGCTGTAAAATCGCTCGATGCCCACGGACCACGGGGGTCATTATCTGGATTTTTATAAATCTCGGCATCTTCTTCGCTTAATGCAACTTTTCTGATTGCGTTAGGGAGATAAGAGATGTCCTTACAATACGCGCATACATATTCATGGGCGGTGCTTACCAATTTACGCATATCGGGAGAGGTGCGTTTTTGCCAAACAAATTGTGCCAAGAAATTATTTTCTCCAAAAATTTCGTTGCATATCATCCGTAGTAATACTTGCTCTCTGTCATCAATGCTGATAAAAATAACACCATCGTCCGCCAGCAGCTTTTGCAGCAGCTTCAACCGCGGGTACATCATGCACAGCCATTTGTCATGGCGGGTCAAGTCCTCACCCTCTTTGCCGACAACCTCACCCAGCCACTTTTTGATTTTCGGGTCATTGACATTATCGTTGTAGACCCAGCCCTCGTTGCCGGTGTTGTAGGGTGGATCAATGTAGATGCACTTGACGCGCCCCTCATACCGGGGCAGCAGCGCTTTCAGGGCTTCCAGATTATCGCCCCGGATGATCATGTTTTCGCTGCCGTTATCCTCGTCGTGCTGACCGCTTTCGTCATAGCTGTATTTTCTTTCAAGAACGCGGAACGGTACGTCCTGATGGTGATTTATTACTTTTTCTTTTCCAATCCATTCAAGTGTTGGCATGATATTTCTCCTAATTAGCCTTATGTTCGGCCTTTTAAATTACTATATTTTTTTAATAGATAGCTGACTTCTCGTAAGAATTGTTTTACATCAAAAAAATAGTTTGGATATGCGTCAACAAGTGTTTCATATGATTGAGCCGAGACCAAAACACAGTCGAATTTTGAAATTTGTTTTAGGCTTTCCAACTCACTGTATGCTTGTGTTGCAGCTTCCAAGCTTTTTTCCTTTCCATAGAAGGGCTCAATTTCTACATCAACAGGATCAAACCATAATTTGATAATATAATATCCCTGTTGCTTTTTAGCACGTTTTTTGATGTGCCCAATTTTTTGTGTGGCAATGCCGATAGTCCCAAGCGTTGATATAACATCAAGCTTTTCTAACAGCACCAACCATTGATCAAAAATCTCCATTGCATCCGTGGGTAATCCATCCGGAATAGCCGTTCGTTCTTCAATTGCGAATAATCCCGAAGTAAGCTTGAAGAATTTTAGCCAATCTTCTGAACCACTATTAAATTTCAACTTATTATCGGTAAAAACTCCGACAGTTTCTACCGCAGTTGCCCAGATGTGCTGGAGTTTTGTACGGATTTGTATTTCAACTTTTAGTCCGTTATAATCCGTGTTCCTATCGCTAAAATATTTATATATGAGATGATATCCTCTATATCCAGTGTCAGGGTTGGGAATTGCGATATAATCCTTATAATTTGATTCTTCGTGTCTTATGCGAGAAGTTCGCATTTGTTTGACCAAATCGTATACATCTGCAACTTTAGGGAGAATAACGCGACAACCACCCAAATCTTGCATTCTATATAATTTCATTGTCGGAAATCGTTCAAGCTTTTGAACGATGGTGTCTCGCCTTTTCAAGCGCTGAACGACAACGGCAGAAGGAATATCCTGAACACAATGTTTCAGATGAATTGCAAATGTGTTAGTAGGGAATGCATGTGCTGCTCTCCAGTTATCAATAATTCTTAAGCAGTTAGCGCGCTCATCGGGAGTCATGTTTGGATCAATGATTTTCTCTCCAGCTTTGTTTATATCCTTCTTTTCATACTCTACTTTTTTCCACATAGTTCTTGTCCTTTATATTGCAAATGCAGTACAATAATCATCCATTCCTCTGCCTATGAATCTCTTTCAGATCCTCGATTGCCCCTTCCGGGGCGAGGGTATAGAATATTAATTGTTCTATAACACTTTCAAATATTGATTCATTCGCTTATTTGAACTTTCTTTCCACTAAACGCTACGCCGTATTTGAATATATTCTTGACTCCCTTGGTGGTGAGTTCAGTATCGTATTTTCTGTCGTTAATCTGCTTCAGAGCTGTTTCCGAGAGCGCTTTCAGCTCATCATCGGCGCAGTCTTTGGCTGCCTTGAGTTCGATGAGAACGCCAGGCATCTTTGCGTCTTTGGGACAGAGGCAGAGGTCATACCGTCCTTCACCAGACTCGCGGTTGGAGGTGATATAAAAGCGGTTATCCAAAGTCGCGCAAAGTCCGAGGACAAGTCCGTGATAGAAGTTTTCGCCGACAGTATCGTAGCTGCTGACCGACTGCATCAGAAGCGTGCCGAGATTTTTTTGCAGTGCGGCAGTATCTCCCGAATAAATAGCTTCCTGAATCGAAATTGCCGTTGCCTGCGGCACAATGTTGTTCAGTTTTTGGAGAATTTCTTTGTTATATACGAATGTGATCTCCTTGTTCGGCAGGGCAACCTCGCACATGAAATCCCCGCTGAAGGACGGCTCGGATTTAATGACTTTCAGATATCCCGCAACAAGCAAGAAGCTGTATACCGATGATGGATTGCTTTTGACCTGCGGATAGATGACGCCGGTATCGATATAGGTAAGGAACGACTCACCCTGCAAAAGGGCATTGAGTTTTTCGTAAATCGTTTCATCCGCTCCGCCGAGAATTTCGCCGATAATGTCGTTGCTGCCCGTGGATTGCCAATATGCGCGAGGCTGGCAACCGTTGCGGAAATAATTGATGACCGACCAAGGGTTGAAAATTTCGGTATTGCCGAATTTATATCCGTCATACCATTCGCAGATTTCGTTGTACTTCTCCTCTGCATGATAATAGCGCGCGATCTCTTTGACTTCATCTGCCGTGAAACCGAAGTATTCGCTGTATTTCGTGTCCAGAATAGAATTGATGGCAAGGTTGTTCAGTCCGCTGAAAATGCTTTCTTTTGCTACGCGGAGAATGCCTGTAAGGAAGCCGTATGTCAGGTGCTTATTGTCCTTTAATCCGCCGGAAAACAGGTTGCGCATAAATCCGATAATTTCGTCATAAAAGCCCTTGATATGTCCCTGTTGGATCGGCGTGTCGTATTCGTCGATGATAATAATCGGCGCAACACCGTGATATTTGTGAAGCATCATAGACAGATTAGCCAAAGCCACTGACAGCTCAACAGGTGTAGCCGTGCCGGAAAGTATTTTTTCTATATACGATTCTTCGTACTCATTGAACACATCTGCGCTTTTCAGTTCGCTGTGGCGTGACGCTTCTTTGGAAAACAGGTCTTTGATAGCATCGAAGGTCTCCTCCCATGTATCGCATTTTATATCCTTGAAGCTGAGAAATATAACGGGATATTTCCCCTGATGGCTACGGTATTTTTCGCCGCAAGCCCAGATGTTTTTGTTTTTGAAATACACGGAGGTATCCTCGTCCGTTTTTTCAAAAAATGTTCGGAGCATATCCATGTTCAGCGTTTTGCCGAATCTGCGCGGTCGCGTGAAAAGAGAGACCATCGGACGCTCATCAAGAAAATCCTTAATCATCATGGTCTTGTCAACATAATAGTATTCGGTTGATGCCAGACGGTAATCGGAAATACCGATGGGCAACGGAAGATTCGGCTGTCGGAGGGACGATGCCGGCTTAACTCTTCCGTCTGTCGGTTTTTCCGTTCCGACAGGAATAGCCCATGTGCGTCCTTTTTTAACCGCGCCCTTGATTTTTCCTTCTCCGCAGAGCTTGCTGACCTGTCTGTCACTGATATTCCAAAGGCTTGCCGCCTCTTTTGTACTCATCATTCTTTGCATAACGATCCCCCACACACATTTTTACAGATATAGTATAGCACATTATCGGAACAATGTCAAGAACAATATTCGGAACAATGTTCGGAACTATACCACCGTATTTTTTGGTATTGTTCCGATAGAAAAAGGACAGGCGATTTTGCCTGTCCTTTTGGTGTAGCATCCGTTGAAAAGGTATAAATACGAATTTTTGCCGCATACTATGCCGACATTGAGAAAGTCTTACTTGACCTGTCCGTCGTTTCGCATTGTGCTGACGGAATTTGAAAATTGTTTTCTTTGCCTACTGCGCCTCAGCCTTTGCGTTGTGAATTGAGTTGACTTCCAAGCGGTTTTATGCTATACTAAAGGCAGAAAAAAGCAATTTGTGCAGTCACCTGCGGTCTGTGCGCGTGGCAGAAAAACGGGCGGGTTTCGTTGCTGACCACACCTTTGACCACTTACGGCTTCGGACTACCCGGATTTTATGCCGCGAAGAGCACACGAAAGCAGTCAATACGGACGCAAAAGCCCCGAAAAGCCAGTAAAATCACGCAAAAAATCAGGATTTTAGCGTTTGGGAGCAAGTTCAAGCAGGTTCGACTCCTGTCATCCCGACCACATACGAATAATCCGAACACTTTCCGAATGGGGGAGGCGTTCGG